>Ga0209614_1000908_pt1 | contig 24361 bp, 20 predicted proteins | sample BlaSprsedimmetaG_FD_185484 | JGI IMG/M metagenome (GOLD analysis project Ga0209614, IMG submission 185484) | Hot spring sediment bacterial and archeal communities from California, USA to study Microbial Dark Matter (Phase II) - Blank Spring... ... | reverse complement strand
CTGGGCTTTTTTCAGTAGAGCCATTAATATCAGGAGGATTCTTATGACTGCGAAAAGCACACGACGCTCCTGGGCCGCGCCCTTCTTCACCATCTGGACGGGGCAGGCCTTCTCCTTGCTGGGCAGCAATCTGGTGCAGTTTGCCCTTATCTGGTGGCTGACCGCCGAAACGCAATCGGAGGTGGTGTTGGCGACGGCGGCGATGTTAGCCTCGCTTCCCCAGGTCTTCATCGGCCCGTTCGCCGGCGCGCTGGTGGATCGCTGGGATCGCCGCCGGGTGCTGATCATCGCCGATAGCACCATCGCCCTGGCAACGCTCGTGCTCCTGTTCCTCAATCGGGCAGGCGTGATGCAACTCTGGCACATCTACCTGCTCATGTTCGTGCGAGCTGTGGGTGGCTGCTTCCACTGGCCCGCCATGCAGGCTTCGACCTCGCTGATGGTGCCGGAGACGCAGCTGGCGCGCGTCGCGGGCATGAATCAGACGCTCAACGGCGCGATGAGCATCGCAGCTCCGGCCCTGGGCGCTCTCCTGGTCAGCCTCCTGCCGTTGCACGGCGTCCTCGCCATTGACGTGGGAACGGCCCTGTTTGCCATCGTGCCCCTCTTCTTCATCCCCATCCCCCAACCAGAAAAGAGGGAGAGCGTCGGCGTCCGCGCGCCCACGGTTTTACAAGACCTCGTCTCTGGCTTTCGGTATGTGTGGGGATGGCCGGGACTCTTCATCGTGCTGATGATGGCGATGCTGCTCAACTTCCTCTCGGCCCCCTCCTTCTCGCTGATGCCGCTGCTCGTCACCAAGTACTTCGGCGGCGAGGCGCTGGAAATCGGCGCGTTGCAATCCACGCTGGGCGTGGGCCTGCTGGTCGGGGGATTGACATTGAGCGCCTGGGGTGGCTTCCGCCGGAAGGTCGTCACCTCCATGGCGGGGATCATCGGCGGCGGTGTGGGGATGCTCATCGTCGGCATGGCCCCCGCTTCTTTCTTCTGGATGGCGATTGTGGGCATCTTCGTGACGGGCTTCATGAATCCGCTCATCAACGGGCCACTGATGGCGCTGGTACAGGCCCGCGTGGATCCGCAGATGCAGGGCCGGGTCTTCACCCTTATCCTCAGCCTGGCAACGCTGATGACGCCCGTCGGGCTGGCCGCCGGAGGGCAGCTCGCGGCCCGCTATGGAGTGAGCCTCTGGTTCGTCCTGGCAGGGGTGGCGATGGTAGGCTGCGGCTTGCTCGGCTTCGCTCTGCCCGCAGTCATGAATATGGAAGACAAGCCCCGGCCCGTTTCAGCCGCTCCAGAGCAACAACCGGCCCTCGATCTTGCCTGAAACTATGCCCGTGTTGAGTTCCCTTTATAATAACATCGAGATCAGGACGCAGATTTTCGCAGATTCACGCTGATTTTGTAACTACTCACCCTGGCTCCGAGGGGATCGTCAGATCCCCGTCAAGTCAGAATTATCTAGGACTACATTGCGTAGCAGCCTGGAATTTGCTTATGCCTCCACGCCGGATCTGGCGATCCGGCTAGAGCCTGAGTAGATACCTGATTTTAAGAATTATCTGCGTGAATCTGCGTCCAATACTTGCTCAAGGCTATTGCCCAAGCCCCTCCAACAACGCCACCGTCGCCTCGACTACAAGCACCTGCTGCGCCTCCCGGCTGATGGTCGCCGGATTATCCCGACCCTGTGGCCCGTACCAGCCGAATTGCGCGTGATTGCCCCCGGCGATCTCCACCCAGCGCGTCTGCGTGGGCAGCAGCGCCCGCGAGGCGGCGATTTTGTCCACGGTCGCCAGCCCATCCAGCGCGCCATAAATCGAAACGACGGCCTGGGAGGCGCGGGAGAGATCGTTGCTCTCCGCCGGATACGAGGCCCACAAGACCAACCCTTCGACAGCGTCGGGATTATCGAAGACGTACTTCGCTGCCATCGCACCGCCGAGCGAGTGACCGCCGATGGCCCAATGCGCAATCTCCGGGTGCGCGGCGATGAGCGCCGTGGCCCGTCCCGGCGAAAAGACCGCCAGATTCAGCGGCATCGGGACGATGACGATAAGATAGCCTTCTTCGGCAATCGCCCGCGCCGCCGGCGCATAGGCGCGCGGATCCACGCGCCCGCCGGGGTAGAAGATCAGGCCCACCGTCGGCGAGGCCGCCACCGGCGCGAAGGTCAGCCAGCGCTCGGTCGTCACCGTCACCTGGGCATCCGAGCGCAGCGCCGCCGTCGCCTCCGGCATCGGCCCTAGCGGGGTGCTGCCCCAGATCACGAAGCCGCTCGCGCCCAAGAGCAGCACCAGCAGCAGCCCGACGACCAGCCGTCTGATCCAGGAATTCATTCGGCTAGCTCTTACCCGCGCGCGGCGCCGTCACCACCAGCGATAGACCCACGATGCCTGCCAGCACTGCCGCCGGGATCATCACCAGCGGTGTGTCCGTGTGCTTCACGGCGATGCCGATGTAGGCCCACACAATCACCAGGATGTAGGCGATGTCGCCCCGCGTGAAGCTGACCGCCAGCGCGACGCCCGCCGCCACGAGCAGCAGCATCACCGCCCAGATTTCTGGTGCGACACCCCAACCGCCCCACTGGAGATAGTCCAGCAGCGAGGTGACGTTCGCTACCGTCGCCACGGTGATCCAACCCAGGTAGAGGCTGAACGGCACCTGCACCGTCCACCGTTCCATCGTCTCGAAGCGCCGTTGCCCGATGCCCAGCCGCAGGTAGATGGCGATAAGGCTCCCCAGCAGGACCAGCATCGCCACGAGCGTCAGCGGGAACTGCAAATAATGCCAGAGGAAAATCCACGTGACATTGGCGATCCCGCTCAGCGCGTAGAGATAGCCGATCCGCTCGCGGACCTCTTCCCCTTGCGGAAGCCACTGGTAGACCGTGAAGGCCAGTAGCGCCAGGTAGATCAGCCCCCAGATCGAGAAGACGTACCCTGCCGGGACGAAGTAGACCTCGAAGCGGTCGGAGATCTGCCCCGTGTTGAGGTTGTTGATGGGCAAGGCGTTCGCCAACCCATTGACTACGATGACGCCCAGTGTCACCAAAACATTGACGATCTTCAAAATATCAGATTTCTTCATAATCATATCCTCCCATAAAGTAGATTATTCTCTATTTTATGGGAAATTCAAAAATTGACAAGTTACTCTAACACAAAGACCACCAACCACATCTCTACGTGGTTGGTGGTCTGGAACGGCGTTGCCGTGTAAAGACGCTAACCCAACATAGTCGGGCGGAACTTATACCCGTACAGGATTGTCCCCTCAGGCCCCTGCGCGCGCATCTTGCGCGTGACCATCTCCACCGGCATCCCGATCTTCACATCCTCTGGCGCAACGTCGGTGAGCTGCGCTGTGACCATCGGCCCCTCCTCCAACTTGACCAGCGCCACCGTGTAGGGCGTGTACTTCTCGAAGCCCGCCGGCGGTGTGGTGAGCACACTGTAAGAGTACACCTCCCCGCGTCCGCTGAGGCGATATGGCTCCCGCGCCGGTTGTTTGCACGCCGGGCAGATGTCGCGCGGCGGGAAGATCTTATGCTTGCAATGTGGACACTCCTCCCCTTCCAGACGATACCGCTGTGCTTTCAGTCGCCAATCCAATGCAATGGTGCTTTCCATGATAATCTCCTTTCCTGTGATGTCTGGCTCCTAGACCAGAGCCTCTAAAATATGTGTGATAATCGTCGCCCCGCTGCCGCCGATGTTCTGCGTCATGCCGAGCCGGGCGTTGGCGATCTGATTCTCGCCCGCCAACCCGCGCAGCTGGAGGACAGCTTCGACGATCTGATAGATGCCGGTGGCGCCCACCGGATGGCCCCGCGATTTCAACCCGCCCATCGTGGTGATGGGGATGCGGCCATCGAGGGCAATCTCGCCATCGAGGGCGAGCTGCACGCCCTTGCCGCGCTCCGCGAAGCCCGCCGCCTCGAGACTCAGCGCCGACATGATCGTGAAGGCATCGTGCAACTCGAAAAAGTCCAGGTCCTCCGGGCCGACCTTCGCCATCGCGTAGGCGCGCTGCGCCGAAAGCCGCGCGGCCTCCAGCGCGAGCGGATCCTCGCGGTCGTGAACCGCCATCGGCGCGGTGGCGATGGCCGAAGCCTTGATCTTGATCGGCGCCGGGCTGAGCGTGCGGGCATATTCCAACGGGGCCAGCACCACCGCCGCCGCGCCATCGCAGACGGGCGAGGCATCGAACAGGCCGACCGGGTCCGAGATTGTCGCGCAGTTGGCGTAACTCTCCGGCGTCACCTGCATGTGGAACATCGCATAAGGGTTGTGCCGCCCGTTGCGATGCGCGTTCACCACAAAATTGGCGAAATCCTGGCGCTGCCAGCCGTGCTCGTACATATAGCGTTGCATCAACAGCGCGTTGAGCGCCACGAACGAGACGCCCTGGCTCACCTCATACTCCGCATCGGCGGCCATCGCCAGCCCGGCGGTGGTCGCCTGCCCGGAGGTGTCCGTCATCTTCTCGACCCCTGTGACCAGGGCCAAATCATTCATCCCGCTGGCGATCGCCATTACCCCGACGCGCAACGCGGCGGAGCCGGAAGCACAGGCCGCCTCAATCTTGAGCGCCTCCACGCCCGACATGCCCAAAAAGTCCGCGACGAGCGCGCCCAGATGCGATTGCCCGGTGAGCTCGCCGGAGAGCATGTTGCCCACGTAGATACCGTCCACCTTCTCCACATTGGCATCGTGGAGCGCGTTGAGCGACGCCTCCAGCGCTAGATGGCGGAGGCTGGTGTTCCAATGTTCTCCCACGGGCGTCTGCCCGATACCGATAATGGCTACGTCTCGCATGAACCCTCCTACATTTGCAGCTTGCCGCGATAGCGGACATAGAGGCCGTAATCAATCGCCACGCGGCGGTCAATATAATCCCTGACCTTAGGCGCGCGCGCCTGACGTTCGGGCAAGGCGTCGGTCACGCGCCAGACGAAGGCATCGGAGCCGGCCCCGGAGCCGAAGCTCACCATCAGGATGCGATCTCCCGGCTGGGCCATATCCAGCACTGCCGAGAAACCCGTGACCGCCGCGCCCGCGTACGTGTTGCCGATCTCATTGCTCAGCAGCCCCGGCATGATCTGTTCCTTCTTAAAGCCCAGCCGCTTTCCCATCCGCAATGGGAACTTGATGTTGGGCTGATGGAAAATGGCGTAGGTAAACTCCTCCGGCTGGACATCCAGCTCCTCCAGAAGCGCCCGGCCCGCCGATTCGCTATGGTGGAAGTAGGCCGGCTCGCCGGTGAAGCGCCCGCCGTGGCTAGGATAGTGTTGGTGCGCGCGCCGCCAGAAATCCGGCGTGTCGGTCACGTAAGAGAGCGAGGCCTCCAAAACCGCCAGCGCCTCGTCAGCCGGCCCCACGATGAAGGCCGTGCCGCCGCTGGCCGCGGTATATTCCAGCGCATCGCCGGGCCTGCCCTGCGCCGTATCCGCGCCGATAGCGAGGGCGTACTGCCCCATCCCCGACCCCACCAGCCCGATAGCGGCCTGGAGGGCTTCGGTGCCCGCTTTGCAGGCGAATTCGAGATCGGCGGCGAGGTGATAGGGCGACGCGCCGAGCGCCTCGGCAACGATGGTGGACGAGGGCTTGACCGCGTAGGGATGCGATTCGCTGCCCACCCACACGGCGCGGATGTACGCCGGGTCAATTTCGGCGCGGGCCAGCGCGTTGCGCGCCGCCTCAATGGCGATGGTCACAGTGTCCTCATCCAGCCCAGCGATGGCCTTCTCCTTGATGGGGCCGCGCTTTTCGCCGCCGCTCCAGACGTGATCAATCTCCGCGCCGGGCAGCCGGTACATCGGAATGTAGGAACCGTATCCGACGATTCCTACCGGTTGCTGTGGTTTCATCAGCCAGTGTTGTTCCACGTAAGCCTCCTCATTCCAAAAATCATCCTGTTAGTCGAGGTCGCTCTCGTCCGCCAGAATAGCCTGAGCGCGGTCGGTGCGAATCTCGCCTGAGGCGATCATCACCTGCGCGACGCGGTCAATCTCCGCTCCCTCTGCCCCGGCAGCGATGGCGACCTGGCGCGCGTGCAGGCTCATGTGCCCGCGTTGGATCCCTTCGGTGGCGAGCGCGCGGATGGCGGCCAGGTTCTGCGCCAGCCCCACACTGACGACAATCTCCGCTAGCTGGCGGGCGCTCTGCACGCCCATGATCTTGAGCGCCACCTGCGCCGCCGGATGGACGCGAGTCGCACCCCCGATGATGCCCAGCGCCAGCGGGAGTTCGAGCGTGCCCACCAGATGCCCCTCCCCGTCGCGCCGCCAGGTGCTCAGGCTGGTGTAGCGGCCCCCGCGCGAGGCGAAGGCGTGCGCCCCCGCCTCGATAGCGCGCCAATCGTTGCCCGTCGCCAGCACCACGGCATCAACGCCGTTCATGATGCCCTTGTTGTGCGTCGCGGCGCGGTAGGGATCGGCTGCGGCAAAGGCCCAGGCCTGCTCGATGCCGTGTGCGACCTCCGCGCCGGAAAAGTCCCCAAAAGCCAGGGCGCTTTCTGGAATCACCACCCGCGCTCGCGCCAGGCGCCGATCCGCCAGATTGCTGAGGATGCGCAGGAAGACTTTACCCCCGGTGAGCGTCTCGATCCGGGGGGCCAGCCGCTCGCAGGCGGTGTTGATGGCGTTGGCGCCCATCGCGTCACGCACGTCGTAGTGCAGGTAAACGATGAGCATGGGGCCGGTGGCGGTGGTCAGCACCTCCGCTTCCAGCGCCCGTGCGCCGCCGCCCAACCGTTGCAGCACGGGATCAACCGTATCGGCCAGCGCGAGGAGTTCCTCGCGGTGGGCGAGCACATCCACGCGAGCGGCGTGGGGATCGGGAAGCGCCACCACTTGAATCTGGCCGATCATCACCGGTTCATCGGTGGCCGCGATGAAGCCGCCGCCGCCGCGGGCCAGTTTCGCCGCCAGCGACGCGCCCGCCACCACGGAAGGCTCCTCGATGACCATCGGCACGAGCACCTCGCGCCCGTTGACGACAAAATTGGTAGCAATCCCTAACGGAAAGCCATAAAGGCCGATGACATTTTCGATCATGTGCTCGGCCCGTTCCAGCGTCAACCCCTGGTCGCCGGAAAGGACGGCCAGTTCCTCAGCTGTGAGCGCAACCTGTTCCGCCATAAGCGCCTGTCGCGCCGCTGGCGTCAAATGGTAAAATCCCGCTAAACGTGATGTGTGCTTTTCTGACATAAATTTTACCTTATGTTGCTTGCAAGCCATTCTATCTTAACACAGGATGACTCCCAAAAGCTATCAGAATCGCCTTTGGCTTGCTTTTTTGCAAAAAACAGTATACTTTTTTATGGAAGTGTTGACTAAACTCGGACTTTGGGGTGGTCGGTGACGTGCTACAAGAACTAAACATCCAAGATTTTGCCATCGTTGATAATCTGCAATTGGAGCTGGAACCCGGCTTCAATGTCCTGACGGGTGAGACCGGCGCTGGCAAATCCATCCTGATTGACGCGGTGGCGCTCCTCCTTGGTGGACGCGCCGACACGACAGCGGTGCGCGCCGGCGCCGAGCGGGCGCGCATCGAGGGCCGCTTCTGGCTGAGCGAGGCGCACCAGGCGCAGCTGGCCCCCCTGTTGGAGCGCGAGGCGCTGGAGTATGATGGCCCCGAGCTGTGGCTCTCACGCGAGGTGCGGGCCAGCGGGCGTTCGGTGGCGCGCATCAATGGCGTGCTGGTGGCGGTATCGGTGCTGCGGGAGCTGGCCGAAGGGCTGGTGGATATCCACGGCCAGAGTGAGCATCTCAGCCTGTTGCGGGTGCGCGAGCACCTGAATTTGCTGGATCGCTTTGGCGAGTTGGAGCCGCTGCGTGCTGATGTCGCCACGGTGGCCCGGCAGTTACAGGCAGCGCGGCAGGAGCTTGCCGCATTACGCGAGGGCGTGCAGTTGCGGGCGCAGCGGATCGAGATGTTGCGCTTCCAGGTGCAGGAGATCGAGGCGGCGGCCCCCGAACCGGGCGAGACCGAGGCGTTGGAGGCGGAGCTGAACCGCCTGGTCAATGCGGAGCAGCTCAACACCGTGACGGCCAACCTGATCCTGCGCCTGGCGGAAGGGGTGGAAGAAGCGCCCGCCGTGCTCGATCTGCTGGGACAGGCGCAACGCGATCTGCACGGGCTGGTGCGCATTGACCCCACCCTCGAATCGTCGGCCACGCTCTTGGATGAAGTCGGGTATCAGCTGGAGGAAGTCGCCAGGGCGCTGCGAGAGTATCTGGCCCAGGTGGAATTCAGCGCCAAGCGGCTGACGCACGTGGAGGCGCGGCTGGCCCTGCTGCGCCAACTGGAGCGCAAATATGGCGGCGATCTGCTGCGGGTATTGGCGCACGCCCGCCAGGCGGCGACAGAATTAGCCGGGCTGGAACGCAGCGACGAGCGCATCGCGGAATTGGTGGCGGAAGAGGCCGTGCTGGTGACGCAGCTGGGCGCGCTCGCGGCGGAGCTCTCGGCGCGACGGCAGGCAGCAGCACAACAGCTCGCCGCCAGTGTGGAGGCGGAGCTGCAGGATTTGCGCATGGAGGGGGCGCGCTTCGGCGTGGCCTTTGCGCTGCAAGCGGATTCCGACGGCGTGCCGCTGGCAGCGCCGACGGCGCAGGAACGCTGGGCGCTCAGCTCCGGCATGGAGACACAAGCGCCGGTCACAGTGGAGCGGGCCGCCTGCGACACCACAGGTATGGACCAGGTCGAGTTCCTTATCGCGCCCAATGTGGGCGAGGGCCTCAAGCCGCTGCACAAGATCGCCTCCGGCGGCGAGACGGCGCGGCTGATGTTGGCGCTCAAGGCCGTGCTCGCGCGTGCGGATCACACCCCCACGTTGATCTTCGATGAGATTGATCAGGGGATTGGCGGGCGGGTGGGCAACGTCGTCGGGGCCAAGCTGTGGCGATTGACCGGCGCGGCTGAGGCGCAGACGACACAACATCAAGTGTTGTGCATCACGCATCTACCGCAGCTGGCGGGATTTGGTGATGTCCACTATCAAGTCGTCAAACAGGTAGTGAACGGGCGTACTGTGACGCAGGTGGTACGGCTGGATGAGACTGCGCGCTTGCAGGAGTTGGCGCAGATGTTGGGCACACAGGGCGAAGCCGCGACGCAGGGAGCGCAGGAATTGTTGGCCCACGCCGCAAGGATCAAAGCGCAATAAGCGCGCGCGGTTGCATTTGCCCAATCATAGAAGCCGGTTATAATTGTTAGGGTCTCTTGGATTTCGCCGAGTGGTGGGTGAGCTGTCATTCCGAACGGAGTGAGGAATCTCGTTTATGGGGAACGAGACCCTTCGCTACGCTCAGGGTGACAGCTCAGTGGGGATGATGGTTTACTTACCCTGCGAAATCCCAAAGAGCCAATTGTTAAAAGCGATTGTAACTTTTCGTTCTGGCGGAAAGTGTGGATTTGGCTAGGGTGAGTGTGTATGTAGCCAGGGTTGATGCGGTGGCGCTCAGCCTGGGGTGCGAGAACTAGCATGGGATACCCTCATCTGGAATCAGCTAAGGACGGTTGAATATGGCGCTAAAAGGCAATCTGAAAGATTTTGGAATTACGCAATTGCTGAATCTCATCAACCTGGCGCGCAAGACAGGGACACTTTATCTGGATGGGACAGAAGGCAAAGCGTACTTATGTTTCCGAGAAGGACAGTTGATCTACGCTACGTTGGAGGGCGAGGAAGATGCCTTACCCACCCTGCTCCAAAAGGCGGGGAAGCTCACGGCAGAGCAGGTGCGTGCCATCAACGCCCACACTGCGGGCAAGGCCGACCGCGACATCGCCATGATGCTGATCAATGCCGGACACATCAAACAGCAGGATGTGCGCCGCAGCGTCAATCAACATGTGCTGGACCTGGTCTACCGCATCTTCTCCTGGAGCGAAGGGGCCTTCCGGTTCGAGCCATCTTCGTTGCCGGTGCAGGGCAAGCTCACCACCACCATCGCGTTGGAAAACGTCATCATGGAGGGCAGCCGCCGCCTGAAACAGTGGGAGCGGCTACAAGATGAGTTGCCCGACCTGGATGTGGCGCTGAAGTTCGCCGAACGCCCCACCACCCCGCTGCGCGACATCAACTTGAGCGTGGAGGAATGGCGGGTGATTTCCTTTATCAACCCGCGCAACACGATCCGCCAGCTCGCGCAGTATAACAACATGAGCGAGTTCCAGATTCGTAAGATTGTTTACAGTCTGCTGCAAGCAGGACTGGTGGAGATGGTGCGCGCACCCCGGGCAGCGCCCGCTGCGGCAGGAGGGGGCGCGCCACGCGCCGCAGCCGCGAGCGCGCCAGGTGGCGATGTGCAAATGCGTCGTCCGGCTGTCAAGCGCAGTTTGGTCCAGAAATTGATCACTAAGATTCGGGAGTTATAGGCTTATGCAGACACTTAAGATCGTTGTCACAGGCCCCTTCGCCTCTGGAAAGACAGAATTTATTCAAAGCATCAGCGAAATTGACGTCGTTTCGACAGATCGGAAGATATCCAGGGACGCGGAGCGCATCAAGAGTCAAACCACGGTTGCGATGGACTTTGGGCGCATCACCATTGATGAAGAACTTATTTTGTATCTATTCGGTACGCCCGGTCAGCGCCGCTTTGACTTCATGTGGGAGATTCTCTCGGAGGGGATGTTGGGATTCATCGTGCTGGTAGACAGCAACCGCCCAGAGACCTTCCGCGAGGCGCGGCGAATTCTGGACACCTTCAGCAGCTACTCGCCCGTGCCCTACATCGTTGGAGCGAACAAGCAGGACCTCGATGATGCATGGCCGCCTGAAGATTTGCGCATCGTTCTGCGCGTGGACCCCGAAATCAAGGTGGTGCCGTGCGTAGCAACCGACAAGGAGAGTGTGAAGCAGGTCTTGCTGGAACTACTCTACTCAATTCTGGAGATCATGGACGCGGAGGAAGCGTAACCCTTTTTTAACCCAATTGCAACCGCCCTACATCCCGGCAACCAGGGGAGTATGGTATGATAGGCTTAAAGAAGGGATAAGGCAACAGACAGATGAGTTCCATCGTAACAGATCAGGGAATTGTGCATTACGAAACGTTCGGGCGTGGCCGACCGGTTATTCTGCTGCACTGCTGGCTGGGATCGTGGAACTATTGGTTGCCCACGATGGAGTATCTGGGGAAGCGTTATAAGACTTATGCCCTGGATTTCTGGGGCTTTGGCGAATCGGCGAAGTTAGGCTCCTTCTCCGTGCCGGAGTACGTCAACATGGTGGATCAGTTCATGGAGCGCATGGGATTGGAACGCGCGCCCGTGATGGGGCATTCGATGGGCGGAACGGTGTCGCTGAGCCTCGCCCTGGATTATCCGCACCGGGTCTCCAAGGTCGCCGTTGTGGGGTCGCCGGTTGTTGGCTCTGGGCTTAGTTTCCTGCTCAAGTTGGCCGGATACCGGCAGATTGGGTGGTTACTCTACGCTTTTCCTGGCGCTTTTTCCTTCTTTGTGAAGGCCCTCTCGCGCTTCTACGCGAAGGATTGGCGCACCTGGTACCAGATGTTCGAGAAGGATCTCTCGCGGACAACAACAGAATCATTCTCAGATAGCATCCGCGACTTGCGCTTCACCGATTTGCGCCCGCGTCTGCACGAATTGCGCATCCCGGCGATGGGCATCTACGGGCGTAAAGATAACATCGTAGACCCTAAACAGGGCGAGGTATTGAGCAAGGGCGCGCGCGACCATACCATCCATTATTTTGAGGCATCGGGGCACTTCCCCATGCTGGATGAGATCGACCACTTCCTCGAAGTCGTTAAAGAGTTTTTGGACCGACGGTGAATGTGACGACCGAGACAGAGGCCTATTACTTCCCTAACAAGATGGGGCGCATCGTCTTACTCTCGTTAGAAGAGGTAATGGGGGTCAACGGTCTCAACGCAGTGCTTAATTTGGCCCGATTACAGGCGTTCAGCGGCAACTATCCGCCTGCTGATTTCGAGATGGCCTTTCGCTTTGCCGATATGGCCCGCCTCTGGCAGGCCATTGATGAGATGTACGGTCCGCGTGGCGGGCGCGGACTGGCGATCCGCGCCGGGCGCGCCTGTTTCCGTCACGGTGTGCAAGACTTCGGGGGACTGCTAGGTATTGCAGATGTGGCGTTGCGGTTGATTCCGCTATCGTGGAAGCTGCGCCTGGGATTACAGGTGCTGGCGGAAATCTTCAACCACTACTCTGACCAGCAGATTTCGCTGGAAGAGACCGACGACGCCCATCTTTGGATCAGCCATCGCTGCGGTCTCTGTTGGGAACGGCGCACGAGCCATCTGGCCTGCGGGTTGATGATCGGCCTGTTGGATGAGACTTGTTACTGGCTCAGCGGCGGCAAGCATTTTGATGTTGAGGAGCTGACGTGCGTGGCGAGGGGAGATGCCACCTGCACATTACAGTTGAGCAAGCAGCCATTAGGATAAGGTCGGAGGCGAGCTAACGTGCGCAAAGTCATATTGCGGGATAAGCGAAAAATCCCTCCCTTTAACGAGCCGGCGCGGGAGTTGAGCGTGCTGGCTAAGCCGCTATGGTTGCATCAACGCGACATCCTGGCCCCTTACACCACTGAGGAGCGGGAGGTAGATAGCATTGCCGAGATCCCCGGCGAACGCGCCGAGACCTTGATCTACCGCGATAACCTCTATTTTGATGAACCCTTCATCAGAGAATTTGTGGGGCGTGCGCAGAAATTGGGGAAGGCCTGTCAGGTCGCCTTCGAGTTGGACGATCCGGCCATCGTCCGCCACGCGCTCTACCTGCAACGCGGCATCCGCCGCCAGGGGAACTACTACGTGGCCGATCTGTGGTACTATCCCTACGGGGTCGAGCCGGTAGTGCGCCCGCTGGTCATCAATACCGAGCCGCGCGAAGTGGGTTATTATCACGTCCCCACCCACATGTCCAACATCTATGGCGACCTGGTTTACCAGCTCCCCACCAAAGGCTTTCTCTCCATCGAGCATTGGCTGCATCTGCTGCACGCCAACGTAACCTTTGGCATCTTCGCCATCGGGGCGCGCTTTGAACAGTCGCTCGAAAACGACCTGTGGCTCAATCTTCAAATGCTCTGGCAAGGGATGTTGGAGCGACGCCAGGTATTGACCTCCTCCAAGATGGTGCAAATCGGCACGAACTGCGATATTGACCCCAGCGCCATCATCCAGGGGCCGGCAATTATCGGCAACAATGTCACCATCGGCACCGGCGCGGTGATTGGAAACTGCATCCTGGGCAACAACGTCAACGTCTCGCAAGGCTGCCAGCTGATGCTCAGCGTGGTGGGCGATGGGACCTTCTTACCCTTCCGCGCCTCGCTCTTCGAGACCGTGCTGATGGAAGATTGCATGGTGGCGCAGAACACCTGCTTGCAGATGTGCGTGGTCGGGCGAAGCACCTTCGTCGGGGCGGCCAACACCTTCACCGACTTCAACCTGGTGCCTAACATCCCTATCCGCTCGCACTTTGGCGGAAAATTGGAAGACACCGGTATGCCCGTGCTGGGCGGCGCTGTGGGACATAACGTCCGCATCGGCTCAGGCATGATCATCTTCCCGGCGCGCATGATCGAATCGGATGTCATCCTGTTCGCCTCACCCGAACGCCGGGTTATCTCCCACAACATTGCTTACGAAGATAGCGATCACCTAACCTTAAAGAATGGAGAGTCTCTACATCCGCGACTTTATCCGCGTGATTGACAATATAATAGATGGGATCTTTCGCTTTTATAATTCATCCAATTGATCCGAAGAAAGATGTGGGCAGAAAGTACCCGTTTCTGGGCAAAGTATTGCCAGAAAGCGCCGTTCATTTCCTATCGCGCTTTTGGCCTCCGGTTTATCTTTCGCATGTGACGGGGGCGCGCTCAGAAGCAACCGGCGAAGAACTGGAAGGCTGGCTGATTGCAGTGCCTTATACGGCACAGCGAATGCTCCAGTTGCCAGAGCGCGAAGTTACCCGTAAAATCATTGCTGCGGGGCGACTGGCTCAGAGTCTGGGGGCGCAGGTGTTGGGCTTGGGAGCCTATACCTCGATAGTGGGAGATGGCGGGGTGTCTGTGGCGCAGGCATTGGATATCCCAGTGACCACGGGTGACAGCTACACCGCAGCAATTTCGGTACATGCCACCCGCGAGGCGGCAGCGCAGTTAGGCATTGATCTGGCACAGGTGCGCCTCGCCGTGGTGGGCGCCTCCGGCGCTATTGGCGGCGTGGTGGCGCGGCTGTTGGCCCCAGATGTGGGGCAGCTGCTCCTGGTGGGGCGGCGGCGCGAGTATTTACAAACGCTGGCGGAGGAACTACAACCGCTGACCGAGGTGACGCTCTCGACCGAAGTGCATGATATTCGAGAAGCGCAGGTAGTCGTCACCGTGACCAGCGCCGGGGGGAACTTGATCACCCCAGCGATGTTGCGGCGGGGCGCGCTCGTGTGTGACGTTTCCCGCCCGCGGGATGTGTCGCGGCAAGTGGCCCAGGCCCGCGATGATGTCTTAGTTATTGATGGGGGACTGGTCAAAGTGCCCGGCCCCGTTGATTTTGGATTCGATTATGGCTTACCGCCGGACTTAACCTTCGGCTGCATCGCCGAAACCATGACTCTGGCCTTTGAGAATTGGCAGGAGGATTTCACTATCGGTAAGAACATAGAGATGGCGCAAGTACAACAAATGGATGCATTAGCGGCTAAGCACGGTTTCCGGCTGGCCGCGTTACGCAGTTTTGAACGTAAGTTGGACGAGGGTATCATTCAACAGGTCAAAGCAAAAGCCCAAGTCTATGACCACGAGGTCGAAAAGACCATTGGCGGGAGGTAGAGAATGAGTGAAGGCCGCATCTTGGTAGTAGAGGACGATTTCGACATCTCTAACATGTTGCAGCTGTACTTCAAGTCCCTGGGGTACGAAGTCCATGTGGCGTCTCGTGGGGGGGTCGCGCTGGATATGACCCGGCAGACCATGCCCAACGTGATTGTCCTGGACATCATGTTGCCGGACTTGGATGGGTACGAGATTTGCCGTCAATTGCGGACAAATCTCCGCACCAGCCATATCCCCATCATCTTCTTGACCCAGAAGGACGAGCGCAGCGACAAGATTCACGGGTTAGAGTTGGGGGCGGATGATTACATCACCAAACCCTTTGATGTGGAGGAGCTGCGCCTGCGGGTGCGCAACACCATCAAACGCGCCGAAATCGAAGCGTTGACCAGTCCCAGCACGGGTTTGCCCAGCGGTCGCATGATCGAGCAGCAATTACGCCAGCTCATGCGCAACGACGAATGGGGCATCCTGTACATCGGCATCCTGGGGCTGGACACCTTTAACGAAGTCTACGGCTTCGTGGCGGGTGAGGAGGTGCTGCGGTTCACCGGCATGTTGCTCAACGAAGTCGTTGAAGAACTGGGGACCGTGGACGATTTCATCGGACACATCGGGGGCGATGACTTCATCGTCATCACCCGGAAAGAGCTGGTTGAAGGGTTGCGCGAAGAGCTCAAACAGCGCTTCGATGCCAACGTGGGCACCCACTACGATTTCATCTCGCGGCAGCGTGGCTATCTGGTCATCACCGACGATGATGGAACCGAAGAGCAAGTGCCGCTGATGACGCTGCAAATTGGCGTCCTCACCGCCGACGATGGCCCCTTCACCGATATCCGCGAAATCACCGAAGCGGCTGCTGAAGCGCGTCGCCGCGCTCGTAAAGAAGAAGCGTAGGCGCTGCGCACCCACGGCCCTTAAAACAAGGGCGTACTGACGTACGTTCTGTTTGGGTATAATTGCCAATGCAAACAGATCGCAAAGTGCCACATCGGGAAATCGCGGGCGGTTTGACCGGGATACTGGCCCTGGTGCTGGTATACCTGGGACAAATGTCGCCGCTCGCGTATTACCTGTTGGTCTTCCCCGCACTGCTGTTTGCCCTGGCGTGGGGGTGGCGTGGCGGAGGATTGGCCGCGCTCGGCCTCATCCTCAGCACCCTCCCCGCAGTCCTACAGCAGCAAGGCCTGTGGCTCGATTGGGGCCTCGCCAGCGCCCTGACCCTGACCGTGGCTCTGGTTAGCGGATGGTTGGCCGAACGGCGGCGGCAGGCCGCGCAACTGACCGCGACCTTCACGGAGACGGCGCAACGGTGGCGCACCTTCACCACAGCAGATGTGACAGAATGGCGCCAGCTGATTTTGAACGACCTCCTCGAGACCCTTTCGGCGGATGCGGGCGCGTGGACTTGGGGCGCGCCTGTGCCGCGGGTGCTGAGCGCCGGCGCAGTCACATGGGAAGCGCAAGCATGGCAAGACATCGCCGCCGGAGCTGCCCCTCCCGACAGAGCTTACTTCCCCCTCATCATCCCCGCCTCCGATGTGGCCGACCTGAACGCGCTGATTCTGGTGCGCAGGCGGGCCTTCTCACCGGCAGAACAGTCCCTGGCGCAGTTGCTGGTGACGTTAGCGCAACAGCAACTCGTGATCACGCTGCAACGCCAACAGTCGGATGCACAGCTGGCGCGACAACTGCAGGAGATGGAAACGCTCCAACAGGTTACGTGGCTGGTCGGCGAGAGCCTCGATCTGGACAAAACTTTGCAGGCCGTCCTGGAGGCGTTGCAACACCTGGTGCTCTACGACGTGGGCGAGATCACCCTCTGGCAACCGGAAGAGGAGGTGATGGCGCGGCGGGCCATTGTGGGAGATGCGCGTGCGCTCGCTTACCTGCAACAAGTGGAAGGTACCTATCGTTTGGATGAGGGGCTGACCGGACGGTTGGCCTCACAGCGTCGCCCGCTATTGATTGACGACCTGCACGCCATCGAAACGGTCAAGCCGAAGGTCGCCGGCCCCGAAGTCCCCATGCGCGCCTACTTAGGCATCCCCCTGTTGACGCGCGGCGAGTTGGTAGGGACATTGGAAATCGCTTCCTACAACGTGGCGCGCTTCTCCGAGCACGAGTTGGAGCTGTTACAGACCTTCGGCGCGCAGGCGGCCCTCGCCATCGAAAAGGCGCGCCTCTACCACGATGCCGCGCAGCGGGTGCAGCTCTTGGAGCGCCTGCAACAGGCCACCCAGGCCGTGAGTCGGGCAGAGGACTTGCAGACGCTCTCCGCGGAGATTGTCTCCCACGTCACCGCGCTGGTTGATGCAGAAATCGCCGGACTGCTGCTCTTCGATACGTCACGGGAAGCCCTCGTTGCCTGCCCCCCCTGGCAAGGGCTGCCCGATGAGTGGGTACAGAACTACGCAATCCCGCTCCCCGCCGGGAGCCGCCGCGCACAGCGGCTCCGCGAGCATCCCTACTGGCTGATCGAAAACGCGCAGACCGACGACGATGTTGAGTCCCTCGGCCTGCAATCGCTGGCCGTGGCGGTCAATATGCGCCAGACCCTGCTCGTCCCCTTGGAATCCGGCGACGAGCGCATGGGCTTCATCCAGGTCGCCAATCCCAGTCTGGGGCAGCGGTTCGATGCCGAAGACATCCAATTGCTCACCATGCTCGGCTCACAGATTTCGGGCACGGTGCGCTTCTCCCAGCTGTTGGAGCGGATGACCCAACGCAGCCGGCTGATGGAGTCGCTCGCTTCAGTGGCCTCTGCCATTGGCGGCTCGCTCGATCTGGAAGAGGTGTTGGCGTCCATCGTCCGCTCCGTGAGCAGCGTAATGCAGTGCCAGCGCACCGCCATCTTCGTCCTCGATCCCCACACCCAACTGCTGAGCCTCGTCGCCGCCGAAGGGGTCTCCGACCAGTATCGGCGCGGCTCACAGGAAATCCCCGTCATCGAAGGGGGACGCGCGCACGCCGTCGCCGTCAACCAGATGGTCATCTCCGAAGATATCCTCTCGCTGCCCGACGAGGTCGCAGCCGTCGCCCCTCTGGCAGCGGTCGAGGGCTTCCGCGCCTTTGCCGATGTGCCCCTGCAACGCGGGGAGCGCGCGGTGGGACTGCTCTCTGCCCAGTTTGCCGACCAACACCACTTCACCGAGGACGAACTCAACTTCCTGAGCATTTTGGCGGAACAGGCCGCGGTCGCCATCGAAAACGCGCGGCTCTACACCCAGACCGATGCGGAGCTGCGCCGCCGCGTTGACTCGTTGGAGGCGCTCCAGCGCGTGACCCAGGAGATCACCGCGACCCTCGATCTCAACCACATCCTGCGGGTGGTATTGAGCGAAGCGCTGCACTTCGCCGGGACAGAAACTGGCTTCATCGTCTTGTGGGATGGCAAGCAGGCGGAGCTCCGCAGCACCCAGGGCTACGATGACGCCGCCTATACCGCGTTGCAAGCGTTGCTGGCCGCCCCGCAGGAATCGGCGCTGATGAGCGAATTCATCCAACGTGAAGAATCGCTCTACGCGCCCGATCTGTTAGAGGATTACGGCGCGCTGCAGCTGGGCGAGCTGCAATTGCGCTCCCTCCTGGCAACTCCAGTCTTTTACGAAGAGCGGCTGGCCGCGGCCATCGTCCTGCATAGCGACGTAGCGGACGCTTTTGAGACCACCGTCCAGGAATTCGTCGAGGGCCTGGCAGTACAGACCTCCATCGCGGTGGGCAACGCCCGCCGCTACGAGGAGCAAATCCAGCGCGGCGAGCTGATGCACCAGCGCGCGGAGCAGATGGGCCTCTTGCTCGAAGTGACCCGCACCATGCGCTCCGACCGCCCCCTCGAAGAGGTGCTCCTGGATGTCTCCTACGCCATCCAGGAGGCCACCGGATACGACATTGTACTCATCAGCATCCTGGAAGAGGGCTACCAGCGCCGCATTGCCGGCGCGGGCATCCCTCTGGCGCAATTGGACCGTCTCAGACAGGTGCGCCAACCGTGGGCGCAAGTGGAGGCGCTCTTCCGCGACCAGTTCCGGTTAGGGCGCTCGTACTACATCCCCGCAGAGTACCGCCACCTGCGCAGCAAGCTGGATGTCTTCGAACCTGAAGGCGCAGCCGTGGATGTGGGCCGCGAGCCGGGCGAGTGGCACCCCCAGGACATGCTATTGATGCCCTTGCGCAACACCCAGGGCGATGTGATCGGCATGATCTCGCTGGATCAGCCCCGCGACCTCCGGGCGCCGACCGCGCTGTCGATGGAGGTGCCGGAGCTCTTCGGGGCGCAGGTGGCGCTCGCCATCGAGAACAACCAGCTGGTGGAAAATCTACGCTTGCAGCTCAATACTTTGCAACTCTTCAACGAGCTGAGCCGTTCCATCACCACCAAGCTCGATCTTAAACTGGTCTTGAACACCGTGGCGCAATCGGTCACCAATCTGCTCGATTACGACTACTCGACGATCTACCTGATGGATCAGGAGCGCGGGCGGTTGGTTCCGCAAGCATCCTCCGGTTACGCGCTGGAGATGTTGCACGATCAATCGTTTGCCTTAGGCGAGGGCCTGGTGGGGCGCGTGGCGCAGACAGGGATGCCCCTGGTCTGTGAAGATATAGTCAACGAGCCGGGCTTCACGCCGGGGCCATTGGCCTTAGCATCAAGCATTATGGTCCCGCTGACCGCTGAAGGGCGCTCGCTGGGGGTGCTTACGGCAGATCGCAAGCAACATAGCGAATTCTCCCCCAAGGACGTCGCCACCTTCACCGCCCTGGCGGATCAGGTATCGGTGGGCGTGGAAAACGCACGGCTCTTCGAGGAGGTCTCACGCTTCTCACAAGAGCTCGAACAGCGTGTGGAGGAGCGAACGCGAGAATTGGCGGCAGCGCTGGAAGATCTCCAGACCGCGCGCGACCGGGCGACCTTGCTCTACCGGATCGCCTCGGAATTGGTCTCCAGCCTGGATATTGACCGCGTGCTGAACAAGGCATTGGAGATGTTGCGCGATGCGGCAGACGCGACGGTGGGCGCCATTGTGTTGTTGGATAGCGATACCGGCCACTTGATCTGCCGTGCCGCCATCGGACGCACTACCCCGGTGCCCCCTGGCGGCCAGCGGCTGCCCTTCGGACGCGATGAGGGGCTGGTAGGCTGGGTACTTCAGAACCAGGAGTCGCTCGTGCTGCCGGACGTGACCCAAGACCCTCGTTGGATACCCTTGGAGCCGGAGCTGGACATCCACTCGGTGTTGGCGGCGCCGATTGTGACGAGTGCGGGCGAGGCGCAAGGCGTGATCCTCCTGCAATCGCCAGAAGTGCAAGCCTTTGATGAGCGCTCCTTGCGGCTGTTGGATGCCGCCGCGGTGCAATTGGGGAACGCGCTCAACAATGCTGAGCTCTACCGCCTGATCCGCGAGCAGGCCGAGCGGCTGGGGACGATGCTCCGCACCCAGCAAATCGAGGCTGCCAAGAACCAGGCTATTTTGGAAGGCATCGCCGATGGCGTGATGGTGGCGGATGCCAACGGGCGCGTCATCCTCTTCAATGCGGCAGCGGAGCGCATCTTCTCCGTGAGCCGCGGGCAAGCTCTGGGGCGCTTCCTGGACGATATGTTGGGCCTCTACGGCAAGCAGGCGCGGGCCTGGCTGGAGCAGGTGGAAGCCTGGCGCAAATCGCCTCAGAACTACGAGGCCGGCGAGTTCCTCTCCGAGCGACTCGATCTTGAGGATTCCGTGGTCAGCATCCATCTCTCCCCGGTCTTCTCGCCCTCGAATGAATTCCTGGGGGCGGTCTCCGTCTTCCGCGACATCACCACAGAGGTGCGGGCCGAGGAAGCCAAGAACGAGTTCGTCTCCACAGTGTCGCACGAGCTGCGCACGCCGATGACCTCTATCAAGGGCTATGTGGACCTGCTGCTGATGGGGACGACGGGAGAGCTCACCGAGCTCCAGACCAACTTCCTCAAAGTGGTAAAGTCCAACGCCGACCGGCTTGCCTCATTGGTGAACGACCTGCTGGACATCTCTCGAATCGAAACGGGGCGCATTGAGTTGCAGCTGCAACCGGTGGAGATGGGCGATCTTATCGAACAGGCCGTCACTTCGCTGACGCCCAAAGCCGAGGAAAAGGGTCTGCAATTGGCCCACATGTTACCAGCATACCTGCCAAAGGTCTACGGCGATCCAGACCGCTTGACACAGATTTTAACCAACTTGATCGGCAATGCGTACAAGTACACGCCGACCGGCGGCAGCGTCACCGTGCATGGCTATGTACGCGAGGGAATGTTCCACGTGGCGGTGGCGGATACGGGCATTGGCATCTCGAAAGAGGACCAGCGCCAGATCTTCGAGCGCTTTTTCCGCGTTGACGATCCCACCGTCCACGAAATGGCAGGGACCGGGTTGGGGCTGGCGATTACCGTCTCGCTGGTACATCTCCACGGCGGCGAGATTTGGGTGGAGAGCGAACTCGGCGAGGGCAGCATCTTCTTCAGCAGCTTCCCTCTGGCCGAGGGCGAATCCACCGCCGACGTGGGCAAGCCGCCCTTGGGCTTTGCCCGGCCCGATTTTACCGTGCTCGTGGTAGAAGATGATGTCGAAATCGCCGAGATGATCCGGGTGGCGCTGGAAAACGAGGGCCGTAAGGTGCTCGTCTCGCACTCCGGCGAGGAGGCCCTGCACCTGGCACGGGAACATCACCCCGACATGATCTCGCTGGACATCCGCTTGCCCGACCTGGACGGCTTCGAGGTGCTGGAACTGCTCAAGCGTGACGTTGAAACAGCGGACATCCCGGTCGTCGTCGTCTCGGTGGTTCCCGATGCCGAGCGAGGGCTGCGTCTGGGAGCGGTAGATTATCTAACCAAGCCCGTGGATCAAGAAATTCTCTTGCGCGCCGTGGATCGCTGCCTGGCCCAACGCGAGGTGGTGCTGGTCGTGGACGATGATAAAGAGACACAACAGCTCCTGCGCACCGCATTGCGGGCGCGCGGGCTGACCGTCCGCGCCACACGGCAGGGAGATCGCGCCCTGCGGCTAGCGCAAGAGCTGCACCCAGGGCTGATCTTGTTGGATTTGAAGTTGCCGGGCATGGATGGCTTCGCGGTGTTGGAACAGCTCAAGGGCAACACACGCACCGCCGACATCCCCGTCATCGTGATGACAGGCTCGTTTAGTGAAACTGAGGGCAAAGCGCAAGCCGTCGAAGCCCTGGGAGCCTTACGCTTCTTGACCAAGCCATTCTCCGTCGAGGAGCTGGCTGAAGAAATTTCACACTTGGTTGATGGCAAAGACCCGCAGAAGGAGTTAGGAGCATGACGAAAATACTGGTTGCCGAGGACGAACGCGATATCCGCGAATTGATCGCCTTCACCCTACGTTTTGCCCAGTACGAGGTCGAGTTGGCGGCCAATGGAGCGGAAGCTGTAGAAAAAGCTCCAGAGGTCAAGCCTGATTTGATCCTGATGGATGTGCGCATGCCTCGCATGACGGGGTATGAGGCCTGTCGGGAGCTCAAGAAAAACCCCATTACCCAGAACATCCCGGTGATCTTCCTTTCGGCCAAAGGGCAAGAAAGTGAGATCCAAGAGGGAATAGAAGTAGGGGCAACGGACTATATCCTCAAGCCATTTGCACCGGACGAATTAACGCGGCAGGTGGAACGCATTCTTGAGAAACTTGGAAGCTGAGTAAGTTTGATTCGCTGAGAGGGACCAGTTTATGAGTGCTATAATTTTAGAAAGTAGCCTGGTTCACTATGAGGCCCTGGGTCGGGGAAAGCCTTTGCTCTTCCTGCACGACTGGTTGGGGTCATGGCGATATTGGGTGCCTACGATGATCGAAATGTCGTCATCGTACCGGGCGTATGCACTGGATTTTTGGGGGTTTGGCGACTCCGATAAGGTGCAAACGCGCTATACGGTCGAGGGCTACGTGGGGCAGGTCTCCCTGTTCATGGATCAAATGGGCATCGGCAAAGTGCCGCTGATCGGGCACGGGCTTGGCGGGGTGGTCGCCGCGCTCTTCACCGAACGCTTCCCGGAGCGGGTGGAACAGCTGATGATGGTCAGTACGCCGCTGCAAGGGGCTGCCATCGGGCGCGGATTGACCGGCTTCAGCGGAGGGGAGAATCCTGCCGCGCGCGTTCTAGGCCGCCGCCTCAACGACAGCGTCTACGAGCCTGTCGCGCTCGAAGCGGCCAAGACCGATGGCGATGCAGTGGTGCATAGCGTCCGTTCGGCGCTGAGCCAGGACCTCACCGACTTCCTCTTTGAGATTGATCTGCCTACCATGCTGGTCTACGGCAAGCAGGATGGCATCGTGCAAGTGCCTGAGGAAGATCTGCTGGAAGACTTCGACTACAGCGTCTATGCGTTCATCTTCAGCGAGGCGCAACACTATCCCATGCTCGAAGAGACCAACAAATTCAACCGTCTGCTGCGCGACTTTTTGCTCCACAAAGACGATTGGGACAAAATCCAAGTGAAGGATGAATGGCGTCGCCGCATGAGGTAGACACAAAACGCCCTTGATGAACCGAGGCTGAGAGCATGAAACAAGACACGGACAAGACAGATCGGCGCGCTGTAGGCTGGTTGGCAGCCGTCCTGTCCATTCTGTCTCTTATCTCAGCCGTAGCCGTACCAGCGGGACTCTTCCCGATCATTTCATTGGCCTCCTCTGCCAGCGGCGAGCCGGTAGTGCAGGAGCCGAGCCTGGAAATTAGTATTCCTCTCAGCGGGCCGACTCCCACCTCGACCGCCATCCCGGTCACCAGCACCCCACACATAACACGTGTGGGGGTTATTGCAGGCCATTCCGGCAGCGATCCCGGCGCTGTCTGTCCCGATAGTCTCCAAGAAGTCCAGATCAATATTGACGTAGCGCGCCGCGTCGTGGCCCTGCTTGCGCAGCGGGGCTGGGAGGTAGACCTCCTCCAAGAGTTCGATCCCCGCTTGAACAACTATCGGGCCGATGTCCTGATCTCCATCCACGCAGATTCCTGCGCCTACCCCGGAAAATCTGGCTTCAAGGTCACCCGCGCCGAATCTAGCTTCATCCCCGGCTCAGAAGACCGGTTGGTAGACTGTCTGATCCGGCATTATCAGCAACAGACCGCGCTGGAATTCGATGCCCACACCATCACCTACGACATGACCCGCTATCATGCCTTTTACGAGATTGACCGTAACACCCCGGCGGTCATTATCGAGACCGGCTTTATGTTGGATGATCGTGAATTATTGACCCAACGCCCCGATACCGTCGCGCTAGGAATTTTCCATGGTTTGGTTTGCTTTTTGGAAGGAGAGTAGACGCCATGACCACCCAGCCAGGTATTTTAGCGGCTGCCGGAACCGCAACCGCCGAGGATTTGACCGCCTTTACAGCCGCGCGCCTACGCGCCGTGCGCCTGCGCGCGCAAGTCAACCCCGCCGCTGACGTGCCGCGCTGGCGCGATGCCGGCGCGCAGACCATCCTCCTGCAATTGCTCAGCCCGCTCCCAGGGCAACAGGCGACCTCGCCCC
>Ga0209614_1000906_pt1 | contig 24382 bp, 12 predicted proteins | sample BlaSprsedimmetaG_FD_185484 | JGI IMG/M metagenome (GOLD analysis project Ga0209614, IMG submission 185484) | Hot spring sediment bacterial and archeal communities from California, USA to study Microbial Dark Matter (Phase II) - Blank Spring... ... | reverse complement strand
GAGTGTGTTATCCAGTTTTGTAGGTTAGTCAACCAACTCTGTGCAGACAACCGAAAGGGAGGAACTGTGAACAGAGGGAAGGGAAGTGCTAACAGACAAAATGAGGTCGTATGAAATCTCCTTTGCACATTGGACAATGGGGATATTCTATATGGCTGGATAATGGGAGCCGGATGAATCGAGAGGTTCAAGTCCGGTTCTGAGAGAGCCTGGGGGTGAAATCCCCCTGGGCTACTCACCGGTAGGAAAGGGCAAGAGAACCTGGTTGACCGTTGAATGGTCCTACGTTCGCCGAGAAAAGCCGCTCTCCGCTTGCTAAGATTCGCTGAACGCTGGAAAGAAGCGTTCTTTGTTGACCGTTTAAGAGCAAGAACCCGTTCACCGATAAGATCAATCGAGAAAGAGAGTATCGAGAGGTTCGCTGTGCTCACGAGAAGGCGAGAAATACAGAAGCCAGTCAGGCCTCGGTGGAGGATTCCCTTTTCGGGCGAACCGCCGTTCGCCCCTACAAAAGTCTGGTTCTTCCCTGAGGACGGAGGACCATTGACGGACAACGCGATTTTCATCAGCGTACGGCGGTTCTTTACCCGGCGTAGCCGGAGCTGGCCTGCGACAATAGACGGGTTTTGCGATTTTCCGCTTGACTCATTCAAAGAACCTTCAAGATCATCCCTCCAACTATTGCAATCATCACGCTCGCCAGTGTCCCGACCAGATAGTATTCTGCGAAGTCTTTGTTCTCGAAATTCTTGAATCTGGCCAGCGATTTGGCGGCTATTACAATGGTTATAGAGGCAACATTTCCCGTGAGATAAAGTGTAAGAATGAGAAGTCTTTCGAAGATCCCGATCACCTTTCCGGTCTTCACATTATCGAGAACCGAGCTGTCTCCCGCTATTCTCTGAAGATAGTCCGGTACATTCTTGTAGATGAGATCGAAGAGTTTTCTTATGAAGACCGCTCCGGCAAAGAGAACATATAGGTAGACAATTGTTATCAAGAGAATTCTTTGAACCGGAAGCGAGGATAGGTTTAGCCCCGTATGTATGGAGAACCACTCAATGAAGCTCGAGAAGCTCCTTGAAACGGTGAAGCTGGAAATCGGCAAGAGGAAAGAAATGAGCACCAGATGCAGGAATTGGTCAACAATTAGCATAATAAACTTCGTTGCTGGACCTCGCTTTCTCTCGATCTGAGCTTTGAACACATCTATCAGTATATGAAAGAGGGAAAGCACAAGGCAGTACATAAGCACATCGGTCAGCTTGAAGGGAAGCATAAGAACCAGAAGAGTCACAAACACAACGCACCAGTGTTTCAAAAATCCCTTCATCTGAACATTATTCTTTTCGTTCACCATCTTGTCTGTCTGAAACAAGAAATCGGCAAGTACATGCGCCAGAACCGAAAGCGCTAGAGGTATCACTAATCCTGTCATATCGGCCTCCGTCAAAATTACATTAGATGCGCTTTTGTCTTCGAATTTACTCATTATTAGGTCAAAGGGCCTTATTTCACTTAAATAAGGTTCAAAAGCATTATTTCATAAATATAAGGCAGAACTATCTAATTACCGAGCGTCAAATCGATCAACTTCGACAACCCCATTTCGGCAGTCCTTACCACACTCCAGCTTGCCTTTTCACAGTGTTCCTGCACGGTCGGAGCTGTCACTCCCAGAGCTTTAGCCGCCTTATCGTAGGTCCCCTCGGTCTCATACACATGAACGGCTTCCCACTGCTTTTCAGTCCAATTCCTCTCAACAGTTTCAAGCAAAGATAAAGAGGTGTTCATGGCAATTGACAGTACCTCGTTGTCATGAACGAAGAAAGTGTTGGAGATCTTGCTCTGTTTCGCACTATCAAGCGCCGTTCTCGCATCGAAGAAGACCCCGCCGCTCAAATCCCAAGAAGATACCGCCTTCTCCAGCTCTCTCTTGTCAATTTCACCAATGCTTAGCCCAATTCTTAGCCTGAAGGGTCGCACAATGTATCTCAACCTGCGCACAAGCATCGGTAGAGTCCCCAGCTCAGACAATACACCCTGAATCTCATCTCCTCTAGATATGGCGAATGGCTTTGCGAGATACTCTGAGCCAAAACCATCAATCGAATTCCGAATACTCTCCACCGGAATCTCCTGCTTCCTTGATTGGATGATATCGGCGGTAATTATCGCATAAAGACCCATACAGCTCACACTCCGTAAACAGCAGAGGCGCTTCAAGATGATTGTAGCACAGATCCTGGTGAGACCATAAAGTGACGACAAGCAGAACGCCACTCTAATCTCTATGAGATTCAGAATTATCGACGTAGAAATAGACGCGTAATTTTCGACAGAAGGATCGGCTCTTCAGAAGTCTTTGAAGGCTTTTCACTCAATACGAAAGCTGGCGACGGGTTTCTCTCGAATTCCCGTTGAAAACGTGAGAACTCCCGAAAGGCTTCATGTTAGGCAGATAAAAGGAGTACTGCCCGACTGTGAATACAACGGCTAACAGTCCTCTAGTTAACTGCTTCAAACAGCCAGAGATCTTTCTCTCCCTTATCTGCATCGCCCTCTTGATAGGACATGGAATACCCGGCAAATATGATCCTGTTCCCTTCAAGATAAGCTGAATTGACGACATCATCCCTGGACCCACCGAAAGATAGAGTATCTATTATCCCTCCTAGAGAATCCAGTTTGATGATCCAAGCATCATTCATGCCGGAACTTTCTTCAACATCGATGTCGTTAGAAGTTGTCTGCCCAGCGACAATCAAGTTCCCATCATCTGTAAGAACTATGCAGCGCGCAACGTCTGTGAAACTCCCGCCGTAATTCTTGCTCCACAGCTCATTACCTTCATCATCGACCGAAATGACCCAGAAGTCCTTTCCACCAAGTCCATTCGAAAAGAGTGATACCCCGGCATCCTGTGAACCGATGGCTATGGCACCGCCATCACTCTCTGTGACTATATCGAAGCCATCCTCAAACCACTGACCTCCGAACTGATCAAACCATTCGACTTCCCCAGCGGCCGAGATCTTCAAGATCGACATCTGGTTGTCCACGTAGTTGCAGCTTATTCCACAGTCTCTGTACGCAAAATAGCCGACTGCATAGACTGACCCATCCTCTCCCAGGTAAAGCCTCTGCGCGCAATCTTCAGATCTGTAGGCGCCAACTACCCATTGAGACACCATATTGCCTTCACAATCCAGTTCTACTATCCAGAAGTCTTCTCCCCAATCATAGCCAGAGACATCTCCGTCAGCAGATCTTGTGTATCCTGCAACCAGAATATTGCCTGAAGGTTTCTCAAGTACATCGTATGCATGATCCTGCCCGCTGCCTCCAAGTGTTCTCTCCCAGATGAGTTCACCTTCTGTCGAAAGCCTGATTACCCAGAAATCACCAATACCGTTGTTATTGGTCACATCACCGTCTGCAGATTCCGTCAGACCTGCCAGCAAGAATCCCCCGTCAGCAGTTAGGGCTATTGCCTCAGCAATATCTCTCTTGCTTCCACCAAAGGTTTTCCACCACTGAACTTCCAGGTCGCTGTCAAGTTTCATAATAAGGAAGTCTTCCTGACCGTGTGTAGTAACAATCCCTCCAGAAGAAGAGTCTGTGTACCCTGAAATCGCAACGCTTCCATCTACGAGAATCTTAACGTCGCTTGCCTCGTCGTTGCCGCTTCCTCCAAGAGCTAGAGACTTCACTACATTTAGCCTTGCCCCCAGAAAAACCGTAATAAAGATAAGAAATACTATTACTGACATTCTTCTCATCATCTATTCCTCCATCTCATGATCAACGTATTCTGCATCCCTTTGCGAATAATCCTAGGATCAATAGTTGTTCATATTCGTTTCATTATATTTGATTAGGTGCTGTGAAGTATCGAAGAGAGGTTACTAATATGACCGAGATAAATAATCATGATGTCAAAAATGGAAAGTAGCGCGGTTGCATCCGAATTTCCTGGGACATTCGTTATCATGAGAGCCTTTACTGAATCGAAAAGCATACTACAATGAAAGACCAATCGGGACTCTCATAGCCGGAACAGACAAACCCGTGAGATAGATCTTGCAGCCTCGAATCAGCGAGATCTTAACTCCGTTCCTGAAACCTAATCGAATTGTGTACGGCAAGAGTTCCATGAAGGATGTTGTGCTTCTGAGCAGACTGAATGTCAACATGAAAACAGATACTTTGTGATCCAGATCGAAATTCTCATTATCCGTGCAGTTCACAACGTCCACAGTTCCAGGGAAGAGAGCTTCTGCAGTTTAAAATCTGATGTCTAGATCGGCAAAAACCCAGAACTGAAGAGCTCAAGACAGGCTTTGACGACTCCTTCATCATACTTCGTGCCAACTCCTGATTTAATCTCTTCCAGGGCCATCTCAAGTCCCAGTGCGGGTCTATAAGGACGATGGGAGCTTACTACCTCGACAACATCTGCAACTGCAAGAATTCTCGCTTCAAGCATTATTTCACCGTCTTTCAGACCTCTCGGATAACCGGACCCATCGACTCTCTCGCGATGCTGCCTGACTATTTCTGCAACGGGCAGACCGAAATGGATCTCCTTCAGGACTTTGTAGCCTTCGTCGGGATGATTCTTGATCAACGCCCATTCAATCTCGTTAAGCCTTCCGGGTTTGTTAAGTATATCTGCAGGAATGGAAAGCTTCCCTATGTCATGGACAATAGCTGCTATTCTCAGCGCTTCAAGTCTTTCATTGGGGAGTTTGAGTCGTTCCGCAATTGCCGTCGCTATTCTTTCAACCTTTCTCTGATGATCAACCGTGTAGGGATCCTTGACCTTCAGAAGGCTGGACATTGTTAGCAGAAGGTCATCCCTGCTTCTTCTGAGAGCTTCTTCTCCCTTCTTGAGTTGCGTAATGTCTCTGCCAATTCCGACCAGACCGGAGACTTCCCCGTCATCATCGAATACCGGCGACAGATTGATACTGTAGTGTCTCTGGTTGATCCCTTCGCCAAAGCTCCACTCATATGTAGTTGGCTCTCCGCTGAGAGCTCTCTTGCTTTCAATCATATGTACTTCTGATGTCCCTTCAGGGAATATATCGGCTGCGGTCTTGCCAATGAAGGAATCTATATCGATTTCTGAATTCTCTATCCAGGCTCCAAAAATCGCAATAAGCCTGCTCTCTCTATCCAGTTCGAAGATTATGTCGTCCGTAGATTCTACAATCGCTCTGTACTTCTCTTCGCGCTCTCTCAGCCTCGAGTAGATCTCGAGTTCTCTTGTCTTGTCATACGCGAGATCCACTACTCCCAACATATCTCCAGAAGTATCGAAGATCGGGTATGCCTTGATGTGCCAGATGATTCCGTTCTGCTCGATCTCTTCAACAACTGTTTTCTTTTCCCTGACGGCCTTCGATACAGGGCAATCGTCGCAAGGAATTTGCCTTCCGTACCACAGGTGATAGCATGTCTTGCCCAGCAGACTCTCTTTGTCTACCGCCACCCTATCTCTGAATGCTTTGTTCGCCCATACAATACTAAGATCAGGCTTATGATACGCAACTATCTCTTCAATATTGTCCAGAATGAGCTGCAGAGTCTGCCCTGACTCAGCAAGTTTTCTCCTGGTTTCCTTCTGCTCAGTTACGTCGATTCCAACCGACTGGTATTCAATCAGCTTCCCGGTAGCGCCATGCACCGGTTGATTGTACCAGTGAATCCAGTGCACAGCTCCATCGGCAGCCACTGCGGGATCTTCCCTTTGAAAAGAGTGTTCAACTTCTGCTTTGCTGTGCAAGGCTTTCTCAAGCTCCCTGCTTGGATCCCTTTCGGCAAAATCAATCCATTGTTTTCCGAGTAGTTGATCCCTTTCCATAACGAAGAACTCGGCATATGCGTGATTGACAAAAGTTAGTGTTGTATCGGCCTTCCACCTGCAGATGAGCAGATCTGGATTGTCCGCAATTGACTCATAGAGCAAGTTGTAATGATTAACCATCCATATCGCCTCTCACGGGATCACTCCTCATGGGCTTTAAACGAGAAGCCACTCTGGAACAACTCCAGACAGCTATTCACAACTGACGAATCATAAAGCTTTCCTGAATTACTTCCGATTTCCTCCATAGCCTCTTCAACACTGTGCGCTCTTCTATAAGGCCTTTCCGAAAGCATCGCTTCAACCACGTCAGCTACCGAAAGAATTTTCGATGTCAGCAATATTTCTTTGTCGGTCAGTCCTTCTGGATACCCTGAGCCGTCCAAGCGTTCATGATGCTGCAGTATTGTATCGAGCACCGACCCTTCGAAAGGTATCCCTTTCATAAGATCATAGCTCTTGCCCGGGTGGAGTTCTATGAAATCCCGCTCCTGTTCGTTTAGAAACATCGCTTTTGAGAGGATATCTGTAGGTATAAACAGCTTTCCAATATCGTGGAGCCTGGAGGCGAACGAAAGCACATTTCGATCATCCTGTGAAAGTCGCATCTTTCTTGCTATCTCGTCGGCCAGTATAGCAACTCGCTTCTGGTGACCTGCTGTGTATGGATCCTTTATTTCAGTCGTCTCGCTCATAATTGCAATAAGCTCTTCTTGGGTCTTGCTGATTCTATTGTAAAGGCTGTCGATCGGCTCGCGAATAGACCTGTAGACTATCCCCTGCAAGATAACGAAATAAGATATCACTCTGAAAACATGGCCAAGCATGTTAGAAAAACCGTACACGTCGGTATAGGTTGTAAAAACTATCTCACCGGCAGCGGTCATAAGAAGAGCCAGAAAGTAGTGCTTTCTGTAAGGGAGGACGTATGGGGAATTACTCTTGAAAAGAATATAGATGCTCAATAATATGATTCCTATTACTACATACTCCATCGAAATCTTGAATGAAGTGAGACCGGTTCCAGGAATAAAGCAGTCGGGAAAGTATCCAAGGGCGATCGCCATCGTTCCAAGCGCTCCTGCAATCATGAATCCTGCAAAATAGCCAATATTGAGGCTTCGTTTCTTAGGCAGAACCAGCGCCAGCGCCAGACCGGAAGCCTCTATCAACCGACCCAGAATCCAGAACTGTGTCGGCTGATTTGCCGTCCAGGAAGGGAAGACCCCCATCCCGGCATACGAAATCGTGTGAAGAACATCAAGAAACATTACTACGCTGTAGAGATATCCCATTCTCAGTACAAGAACATTCTTTCCTCTGGAAATGAATGCCATTGATACCAGGACTCCGGCGATCAAAATCGCAGTAATTTCGATAAACGAGTGGAAAAGAAGAAAATTCAAACGCGACACTGCCCACGAGGCTAGAGCGATCAATATCCATAAGGAAACAGTAACAGTCTTAGACATGGTTTTTCCTCCACCTAAAAGCCTCCCTCAAGATCAGATCTTGGGCCAACAGTCTTGACCGAATTCCAAGCAATTCGGTGCCAAAATGACTCTTCTAATTCCGGAAGAAACACCCCAACGACAAAAGAATCTGCAATACAGGCTCCTAAGATTGTACTTGAGTATACTCCAACACCGATGAGTTTTTTTACTCTAAAGTGTACTGAGTTTCGATAGGCACTGCGCAAGGCAATGCAGGGATTCCCGTTTTTTCAAATCTAGACAAGTCTTTCTGCTTAAGCTATCCTCAATGTATAATACAAGATGCATTATTGACGAGACATTCGAACTCGACGCCAAATTCCCTACGAGTACTCAGAAAGGTGGAACGGATGAAAAAAGGTATGAAGTTCTGGGATCTGGTAGCTCTGGAAATAGGTATGACTATCGGAGCGGGGATATTCATCTACATGCCAATAGCCTATAGAAGTGCGGGAGTGGGTACCATTCCGGCTTTCGTTTTCGCATTTCTCCCGATGGCGATCATAATGATCAACGTGATGCTTCTAGGTTCTACGCTTCCGACAACCGGAGGAACCTTCAAGTACGGTGCTTTCCTCTTCTCACCCAGAGTCGCATTTCTCGGCCTTTGGGCCTATCTCTTCGGGGCCTTTGTAGGTCTCTTTCCTCTGAATGCGCTCGCGCTTGCGTCATACATGAAAGGGATCTGGGACGGGATTCCCCTTGTTCCGGTAGCCTTTCTGATACTCACCTTCTTCTATATCGTGAACCTTCTAGGACTGAAGATAGCCTCTCGTGTAGAAATTATATCCGTAGCCCTATTGTTCATAGCCATAGCAGTCTACACCGTGCCAGGCATGGCTAACATAGAACCGGGGAATATTGAAGGCGTTTTTTCAACGGGCATTGGTTCAATGATCTACGCTTCGGCGCTCTTGACTTTCACATTTGCGGGCTCTAATGCCGTGATAGAGCTTGGCGGAGAGGTGGAGAACGCAAAAAAGAATCTGCCGCTTTCGGTAATCTTCTCCCTCTCAGTTGTCTTGGCTTGCTATCTCCTGATGGCAGTTGTCTCGTTTGGTGTCGGTGGGGACATGCTCGAGAAAGGAACTCTTAACGACATTGCTTCGAACTATCTCAGCGGATTTCTTTTCTACGTCTTCGCATTCGGCGGCCCGATACTCGCTATCGCAACAACAATCAACGCAACTTATATGTGGGGAACAAGGTCGTTGCTTGCGCTCTGCAGGCTGAGAGTCTTTCCATCCAAACTTGGTTTAGTCAACAGAAGAGGAACTCCGTGGGTTCTCCTGACCGTTATATGGCTTCTGTCTTCCATCACGCTGCTTACAGTCGGTGAATCTGGGCTGAATCTCTTTGCCGCCTTCGCTTCAATAGGCGGAATAGCAGTGATCGTCCCAACGATGTTTGCAGTCTTCAGACTGAAGAATGATCCAAGGCTCAAAGAAAGAGCTCCCGCAATAGTTAATAAGAAATGGTTCACCCTAATCCCGGTTCTCGGGGCCGTGTTTTCAATAGTGATATTGCTCATTCTTCTTTATCAAGTCGGGGCAGATTTCAGTGCTTCATTCTTCTTGTTCTTCATCGTATGGGAAATCATTGGCATAATATACTTTGCCTTCAGATTGAGACATCTCAATCGTGTGAAAGACAATCCATTCGCCAGAGACGACTTATCGGCATTCGACGACTGAGTCTAAGATACTTATCGACTGAAAGACACGGTCAATGCCATCCTTCCTGCATTGATTGCTTTGCGAACACATACTGTGGCGTGGTTCAGTTCACACAGTATCTCAATGTATCCACAATTCTCTCGAGAATCGGTTCATTCTGGCTCCAAAAACCCACCTTAGCCGCAAATCCAATCGATAGACAGTACCCGTCATCATCGGGCTGATAGACATGTGAGTAGATTGTTCTCTCAACGTCCCACTGGGGCGCTGTAAGTTCTATCCATATGCCGGGTTGACCGGCAATGAGCCTTTCCGACTCTTCAACAACCTCCATAGAGAGTCTGATCTCCTCTTTTTCACCTTCAAGAAACTCGGGCCTCACTCGAGCAATAACAAAGAAAACATTCTCCGAGCCAGGTTCAGAATCGAACCATCTGCTGACGGCCTTCGAATCTTCGTCGTCCTCCAGTTCGCGCCTATACTCTTGAGAATCGTCATACCAGATCGACGGAACCTCAAAACATATTCCATCGGCGAAAACCTCTACCCATTCAGCTACAGGGACTTCTCCAATTACCTCTTCTTCGGTCATAGTTTCTTCAGTATCCAACTCGTATTCAAGCTCTTCTTTTCCTGTCCATGGATCGAACGCCACATTGTCACTTACTGAATTCCCCGTTCCTCGATAGTTGAGAGAAGGATGGTGCGGACCTGTAATGTCGCCCCACCAGCAATCTACAGTAACTACCTCGACCTGACTATCGTTTCTTACACCATAGATGGTGTTCTCTTCGAAGATACAGTCAGCGAAAGATATAGGAACGGTCTGCGACGAGGAGATCCCTACTCCAGTTGAATTCCTAGAGAACGAAGACTCAAACACTTCTATGAATCCAGTGCTGTTGCTTAGATGAAGACCATCGCCGGCAGTCTTTGAGACCGACACATTCCTGGTGATCAATGATCCAGAACCTGTCTTGAAAAGACCTGCCTTGTCCCCGTAACCGGCATACATAACGATAGCCCACTCAAGCTCCGCACTACCTTCTTCCTGTATGTAGATACCTCTCCACCAACCTGGTTCAGGAAGAGAATCATCGCCGTCACGATTAGAATCTCCTCCAAATGAATCATCCCGCCAGTCGGTGAAAACGATCGGCGCATACTCAGTCCCTGCGGCCTTTAAGCTGCCGGAAACCCTTAATCCCCTATAGGCAGCAAACTTCAAAACTGTTCCAGATTTGATTTCCAATATTGCGTCCTTCGAAATGGTTAACTCCCCGGACACGTAGAATGAGTACTCACTGCTCATGCCGAATACTACATCGGAGTTTATCACTCCTCCGTCTACAAATACATCGGTTCCGTTTTCTTCGAATCTCGCCAACTGGTCGTCGAAAGAGACATTAACTGCCAGCCTTACTCCGGTCCCGTTACTTATGAATGAATTGTTCGAGAGTTCAAGACTTGAATACCCGGCGAGAAGCTTTAGCGCATCTCCTGTGACATTATGGATAGTAGAATTGGTTAGTGTGAAAGATCCTGATCCGCTACGAATGATCCCGCTCTGGGAGTACCCTATGGTAATCCAATCTATTCTGGCCTTTCCTGACTCCCTTATGTTCACTGAATTCCACCAGCCTCTATCCGGCGCGGTGGCTTCGGCATCTCTATTCGTGTCTCCGCCTACTGAATCATCTCTGAGATCGGTTATATGAACAGGCGATTGTTCAGTTCCTATAGCGATAAGTTCGCCATCAACTGTTATAGAAGTATTTTGCGCCACTTTGACAACAGTGCCGGCAAGTATTTCCAGTCTTCCATCTCTGGAAATAGAAGTGCTTCCACTCAAGAACAGGGCGGTATGCTCAGGAACTCTCCAGACTATTTCTCCACTTATGGTTCCCGCATCTACGTGAATATCCCGGTTGTTTTCGGCGAAGTGTGTCCTCTCATCTATCAACAGCGAGCTGTTCGCAACGGCCCTTACACCAATGTCGTTGGATTCGAAGAAAGATGCCTCAATAACCACTCCATCTGTCCGGCAGTTAAGTCCTGCTCCCGAATTATGAGAGAAGGTAGATTCTCTAACCACAACCCCGCCGGCTGCGTTGTCAACTCTAAAACCATCTCCTGCAATGTGCTCAACAAGAGTATTCGACATTGAAACGTGTCCCGAGCTATTCTTCAAGACTCCCGCTTTATCTCCATACCCCGCGTATCTGATCACGCACATCTCGAAGTCTGCCTCACCATCTGTCATAATACTGATCGATCTCCACCAGCCAGAAGCCGGAACCGTCTCCTCGCCGTCTCTATTTGCATCTCCGCCAACTGAGTCATCCCTAAGATTGGTGAAGTAGATAGGCAGATTCTCTTTGCCTGTCGCTTCTAGAACTCCGTAAACGATAATTCTGTTATTCTGCCTGAACTTAATGACAGAACCGGAATGAATACTAAGTGAAGCCCCGGCTGCGATATTCACGTCTCCCGTGACTATCATAGAATAATCGCTGCTTGATCCCCAGGCTACCGCTCCGTTAACAGTCCCGCCATCGAGGTGAATGTCGACCGCATTCCCTTCGAAGGTTGTTGTCTGATCGACAAAAGAAGAACCTATACCTATTCGCACTCCATTCGTATTGCTTACATACCGGTTGTCGAAATGCTCGAATGAAGAGTATCCTGCCGCTATACGGAGTCCATCCCCTGAAGTATTAGCTATGACCGAATTCGATACTGAAAGAGCACCTGTCCCGCTCTTAACTATCGTTCCACCATCGGATCTACCGCCATAGGAGATTCTGCACCAATCGAAGTAAGCAGAACCGTCGTTGCGGATACTTATAGATCTCCACCAGCCGGCCTCCGGCGGTGATTCTGCTCCAGGTATTTCACCGCCAACATTGTTGTCTCGAAGATCGGTGAAAAAGATGGGTGATTCCTCGGTCCCTAAAGCAATGAGCTTTCCATCGACGGCAAACATAGAATTCTGAGCTATCTTGATAACAGTCTCCGGCTTCACTGTGAGGCTCGCTCCGGCCGCAACAGTTACACTACCGTTCATCAGAATCGATATATATCCCGGAGTCGCCCACACTACATCTCCCGAGACTGTACCGGGATCAATCTGTACGGCGATGCTATTTTCACCAAAATACGTTATCTCGTCCACCTCTATCGAACTGCCGGCAAGAAGTCTTATTCCAATGGCATTAGAAACAATAGCTAAAGCTTCCGTCTTAACTCCGTCGGTCTTGTAATACAACCCTGAACCTGAATTGTGAGACAATGTCGAATATCTCACTTCGGTGCCGCCTGCTGCATTGTCAACTCGCAGTCCATCACCCGCAACATCATGTATGGTACTGTTCACCATTGAAAAGACTCCGGTGCTGTTCTTGATTACTCCGGCTCTATCACTAGCTCCCAGATAACCAATGACACAGTAATGGAAACTCGCGCTGCCCTCGTTCAGAAGACTTATGCTCCGCCACCAACCGATCTCCGGTGAAGTCTCATCGCCATCTCCGTTGGCATCTCCGCCAACTAAATCGTTTCGAAAGTCGGTCAAGTTTATGGGAGCGTCTTCTCTACCCTTTGCTTCAAGGTGACCGTATACAAGAATCCTGTTGTTTTGCCTCATCTTAATCACGGTTCCGGCTTTGAGTTCCAATGAAGCGCCTGCACCGATGGTTATATCTCCATTAGTAACCATAGAGTAATCGCTGTTGACTCCCCAGACAACATTCGTGTTTATTGTGCCTCCGTCAAGGTGGATATCTAGATCATTACCTTCAAATCGCGAAGTTAGATCTGAGAAAGATGAGTTTATCCCCAGCCGTAGACCAACTGAGTTGTGTCCAAAATAGTTGTTCGAAGACTCAAATAGAGAGTACCCGGCCGCTACTCTTAGTCCATCTCCGGCTCCGTTAATAATCGTTGAATTCGATATTCTTAGAAAACTAGTACCGCTCTTAAGAAGAGTAGCTCCATCTGATCTTCCCCCGTAGGCCAGAGTGCACCACTCAAGAACGGCTGAGCCTTCGTTCAGAATATTGATCGACCTCCACCCACCATTCTCGGGTAGAGTTTCCTTCCCGTCACCGTTTGCATCTCCACCCACAGAGTCGTCACGCAGATCAGTGAAAAAGATCTGCCGACTCTCTTCTCCTCTTGCCTGAAGTTCTCCGTAGACCAAGATCCTGTTGTTCTGCCTGAACTTGACAACAGTTCCCGGAGCTATCTCAAGAGACGCCCCAACACCGACCGTCACATCCCCGGTAACAATCATGGAATAATCGCCGCCGGCTCCCCACCTTACATTCGCGCCGATAGTTCCTCCGTCAAGATGGATGTCTACTTCGTTTGAAACGAAATTCGAAGTCTGGTCAAAGAAGGATGAGTTTGTCCCGACCCTGACTCCATTCGTGTTATACATGAATAGGTTGTTCAGGCTTTCGAAAAAAGAGTACCCCGAAGATATTCTGAGACCATCGCCTCGGACTCTTCGGATGATTGAGTTAGTTAGTCTCAGAGAACCCGTTCCTGCCTTGAGGATTCCTGCTCCCGTTGAAGCCCCCGCAAAGGAGATTTTGCACCATTCAAGAAAGGCAGAACCCTCATTACGAATGTTGATAGATCGCCACCATCCAGGTACCTGAGCAGTTCCGGTGAAGACAATCGGGTTCTCCTTATTGCCGACAGCCCTCAGAGTTCCGTCAACAATGAAGTCCTGATTCTGGACGATGAAAATCTCTACCCCCGGTTCGACTGTAAGAATCACATTAGGTGAAACGGTGATAGTAGACCTTACCAAGTACGGACTTCGATCTCTCGTCCAAACAGTATCTTCGGCAACGGTTCCTGACACTTCTGTGGGAGGTTTGTACCCATCAACAGGTGTCTCTGAGTTCAGGGCAAAAAGCACCCCTGACGAAAGTAGAAGGATTATCAGCAGCGAAGTCCTAACAAGCCAGAACGCTTTCATAAAGCACCTCCAGAGTATTCCAGGCTTTGCCGCCAGTACTACTCGGAGATTGGCCCGGTCACGCGCCAAAGCCATCGTATGAACTGATTATACATATGTGCGGAGAGAATACTTAGCAGATTGAATAGTGCTCTCTTGATTAAAGTAACAATCTGGAAGGCCTGGATGACCAAATGTTTGATGAGTATGGCTTTTCACAAAGCAACCTCGGCTGAAGAGACCCGTTTCGCGACTAGGTTCGATCCATTGTGATCGTTCAATGTTCCTTATGAACTCACGTTACGACTGGCCGGCATCAACGCATAGAGTTCTTGCTGAATGGGGGTATGATATCTTCTCTGCAATCATCTAGGCCAACACTTGTCTTCATAATTACTCTATAAATGGTCGAGCAGGTCTCATTCATGCTTCACAAAGGTGTTCTCGCTCAGTTCCCGGAAGGCAACATCCAGTTGTTCCCTGGTGTTCATGACTATCGGGCCTCCCCATGCAACGGGCTCGTTAAGAGGTTTCCCTGAAAACAGCAGGAATCTTATCCCCTCATTTCCTGCCCTCACCCAGAAGGTATCTCCATCGCCAAAGAGAACAGCTCGCTTGCTGTCAATGGCTTCCTCTTCATCAGGATCGAATCTTCCGCTACCCAGCAGTATATAGATGAAGAGAGTCATATCATCACCGGTCCCGAATGACCACTCTTTTCCGGCTTTGACCTCCACATCTAGATACTTGGCCTTCACATATCTTCCTTCGAATGCTCCGGTGATATTCTTGTAAGGTCCTGCAATTACGCGCACTATTGAACCTTCTTCATCTACAGCAGGAACATCATGACTCTTTATGTCTCCGTATTGAGGATTCGTCATTTTGTCCCTGGCAGGTAGATTAAGCCAGAGCTGTGCTCCAAGCAACCGTGCCGACGGTTTGGGCATCTCTTGATGAATGATCCCCGACCCTGCCGTCATCCATTGACAGTCTCCGTCGAGTATTTCGCCTTTGTTGCCCAAACTATCACCGTGCTCGATAATACCACTCACGAGATAAGTTACGGTCTCGATACCTCTATGAGGATGCCATGGAAAGCCCTTAACGTAGTCCTCCGGATTTGTCGAATCAAAGGCATCCAGCAGCAAAAACGGATCAAAATCCTCAACGTCTCTGTGACCCACTACTCTAACGAGCTTCACGCCCGCTCCATCAACGGCGGCTCTCCCAGTCAAGATCTTACTGATTTTCCGTATTCTGCTCAATGTAGGCCTCCTCTTCACTCCACGGCGGATTCTTATACATCAGTACTCAAAAGCCTTTCGCAAAAGGGTTTCTCCAGATCTCAGAATAACCTTCCATCTGAATCCAATGATCTATTATCGCAGATAGGTCTCCAAGAATATTCTCATTAGACAAGAAGATAGACAACAGGAAGGCCGGACCTTGTCCGGTCCGGCTTTAAGGGATGGGGTGAGAAAGGTCATGAAGGTTTCCACTGTCAGTTCTGCTGTACCTTGTAATCAGTTGGCGCTTACTATGCTTCTATGCCGGGGTTCATGCTCGTCTATAGTCTGAAAAATCATTTTCAAAGAAATTATAAGAAAGAATTTTGGTGGTATTGTCGCAGAAATATGGGAAAAGATGAGAGATAACCTGAAAGTTGATTTTTTGGGCAAGCCTTATGGAACACCATAGCTTGCATAGAAAGAGAAAATTGAGAAACTTGCAGCTCACTGCGTACATAATGAATCGATCTCTTTGGATTCACAGGAGATGATGATAAGATTTCGGTGTGAACTAGAGACTATCTAGGTTCATTTTTCATAGAAGGCAGACCGGTAAGAAGGTGCTTTGCCAGAGGTCAAAGACACCATAGGGATGCAATGAATACGAGTCGCCGCCCGGCAAAAATTGCTATCTGCGAATTCTCCTTGTTCATACCCGTTATCCTTTCAGTGCATTAATAAATCGTATCTACCTACTGTCAATACTCTAAAGAGAAGTCTCTCGAAACTCGTCCTAAAGCTCTCAGTTGCTCAGCGATTTTCTCACTTTCTTCTAGAAAAAGAAGACGTATTTCGTACTCATTGGAAACGTCTGCTGATCTAAAGAATAGAAGTTATCTCATAAGCAGCCCACCAAAGCGATTTTGAGATATGCTGAAAATCCCTCGAAAATCAAGGAGGTATGATTATGAAACGTCAGCTTATCCTTCTCTTCGTACTGCTTTCGGTGATAGTTTATTGTATCGATCCCTACTTCACCGAAGAGAAAATAAACACGTTTATTGAACGGCTCGAATCGGAAGGGTTCATTGTTCAGCAAGGGACATTCTACTCATTCGATATGCCCGACCTATTCTCAAACTACATTACGCCCAGCTGTTATGGAAACAATGCCGATACGCCTTACTGTGTTTACTATATGCCGCCGGCTCCCTCTCAAACTGTAAATAATACCTTCCCATTCACTTTCAGACTTAGAGAAGACGAAGCTGTTGTCTTTCTGGGATGGACGCCCCCGGAGGTAAAGTACTTCAGCTATGAAACTCTTCTGATGTTTCGCTACCTGCCATACGTTGAAGGGCCCGTAAGGATATTCGGAGGCGTTGGGGACACGGTTAACATAACAAACATAAAAGCCGGAGACTCAATCCTGGAGAAGACCGTTGGCACAGTGTATGTTGAATTATAAATTAGAATGAGTTAAAATTAGATACTGATTCATTACGTCTATGCTTTTAACGCTAGAATGAGTTTGTTGTCTAACTGATTGCGGGTGAATGATGGCAGAGAGGCTGACTTTCATAATGATCCTTTTCCTGATAGGAGTTTGCACCCTGTCTTTTGCAATAATAAGCTATGTAGACCCAGTGGGATTTCCCGCTCCCTGGCCGGACAATCCAAGCCCCATAATAGCTTCTTTCGAATTTTCCGATATTGCCGATCTGGCAGATTATTACCCGACCGGCTCCTGGAGCGCTTCAAATGGGCTCCTAAGTGCAAGTGGAAGCGGAGAACTTCGTTCGATACTCAATGGAAGCGAAACCTGGACGAACTATTCTATCAAGACTCTTGCAAGAATAGCTGGGAATATCGATGAAACCGATTCGAGTTATAAGATCTTCTTCAGAACAAACGGAAGCGCGGCCAATTTCAATGGATACTCATTTGAGATAGATTCAGATTATACTAATCGATTCTCGCTAAGGAGAGTTGTCAATGGAATAGAGACTGCTCCCCTTATCACTTCAGTTACTTCAATAGGTTTCGACTGGAATCAGTGGCAGGAGATATCTATCACCTCTATTGGAAACACTTTCACAATGTACGTCAATGGCATAGAAGTCCTAAGATACACCGATCTTGATAACCCTATTTTGAGCGGAAGAATGGGATTGGGTTTCGAAGGTACCGCTCAGGTAGAATTCGATTATGTGAGGGTATTCAGCGCAACCGCCGGGTCAAGGGAATGGAAACCGTACACTTACCAGGGCGAGGTGGTCTACGACGAATCTGGAAATGCAGACCAATCAAGCGGGGGGTCGGTCTCACCGTCGAACGTCGATATAGTTAGCTCGCCTTCTCTTCCATCTGTGATGGTTTACTTCGATTCAGGAGTCATGATGTTCAGAATGATACTGGGTGGAAATCCGCTAGCACTTACTGGAAGGGGTACTCCTTTTATATCATCTACCTGGACAGTCCTCATCGATCTAGATGGAGATGGATTTAGAGACTTCGCAGTTGAACTCGACGGAACGGACTCGGGAGCAGCGCCTGATGACATAAAAGTCTTCTACAGCACAGTCAAGGATCAGTTTCTGTATGACAGCGGTCTGATCTGGAAACAAGACAGTGCTAGACACTTATATAACCCTACAAACAGTGATGGCGAACCTGAAGGTCCAGCGAACTGGGACCGAGACCCGTTGCCCTCGGTCTGGGATTTTTCGAGGACCAGGGTTACTGAGTTCAGTGATCCGGTTGCAGGAACGGTCTATATTCTGGATTTTCAAGTGCCTCTCTCCGCTTTAGATGCTACTTCCGTGGGCGGACCAAAGCTCACGTCAGATTCGGTGTTTCAACTTGCTTTTACTACAAGCGCCAACACTAACAATCCAGTGCAGAAAGACCTTGCTTATCAGGGCTCATTTACCATGGACAGGAATAAACCCCTTCTCTTCGGTGACCCGATAAACTCTACCGGACAGATCAGCCAGATTCCGCTCACGTCCAAAATAACCGTGACAGGCTGTGGACCATCACTAATCGAAGCTCTAGTCCAAGATGCAAGCATACTAGTTGACGGACAGGTCCGCTCATCCGTATCAAGCGTTAGATTCTTCTACTATTTCGATTTCGACGGAGACGGAATCGCAGATGACGGCTTTGACTGGGTTTTGATTGGCGATGCAAGTTCTACAGACGGTTTCAATCCCTGGAGACTTAACTGGAACACTTCTTTAATTCCTCAGGGCAACTACATCGTCAAAGCCGTTTTGGTTGACTATCAAGGAAACACAATGGACTCGTATCTTCAGTATACAGACGGTGATTTACGACAGGCGGCTCTTTTTGAAAACACATGCAGCAGCCTCAATCTTTCAATTTCCGGCATAGTATTTGAAGATGTCGGAAATGACGGTTACTCATATGTCCCCGGAACAGACTTGCCCAAAGAGGGTGTGCGAGTACGGTTGTACAGAGAACTAGACGAAAATGAAACGCTTAGCAACGGTGATTCTTTCGTTGCTGAAACCGTCACAGATAACAGCGGCGCATACTCGTTCGGACCTCTTCCGCCTTATAGATACTATATTGCTGTCAATTCAAGGGATATTGCTCCTGCAGGAATCAAAGCAGGCTTCTCAGCGGAAGCTGCCTGGGCCGAACAGACTTTCAAACGCGAGTTTATTGGCAGTTCCTATCAAGATTTGCAGGCATTCGGAGGCGTTAATCCTTTGGAGTCTGACTTTTTTTCTATGACATCGATGGCTGTAGAGGATAACAACTTCCAGCATCAGTCCGTTGCAGACATTACCGAGGCGACAGAACCGATCGATGGAATCGACCATGGTTTTTCCTTCAATGTTGTCGTGAATTCTGCCGATTCCGGAATAAACGATCCGGGCTCTCCCGGCAATCAGGGAACTTTCAGGCAGTTCGTACTCAATTCCAATGCAATAGAGGGACCTAACGCGGCGAAGTTCGTCTTGATGACGCCGCAGAATTCCACTTCAGGCACCAATAGCTGGTGGACTATAAAGGCGGCTTCTGCTTTTCCCGGCATATCTGATGCGGGAACATCGATCAACGGGATCGTATTCAGTAATAGTAACTCAGTTGCGAAGAGCAATCTTTCTTCGATTGCTGGAGGAGTGGCAGGAACCAGCAGAGTAAGTGTACCGGAGATCGCCGGGGCAGAGATCGAAATAGACTGCAACAACCTCCCCAACTGTCTCAGAACAGAGGGTACTGCATCAGATTTCTCTTTGTCAAGTATTGCTTTCTTCAACGCCGGAGGGTCCCTCGGGGACCAGTCGGCCGCTCTCACAATCGAAGGACCAAATGCCAACCTGACCGGCCTGATTCTGGGATCCAGAGCAGATGGCACGAAACCTTCCGACGACCTCCTCAACCGAAGGTTTGGCCTAATATTCAGTTCGAGTGGTGACCTCTCGAACTCGTATATTGCACATAACGGTTCCGGCCTTCTCATTACGGGAAGCAGTGTCAACGTGCATGAGATCCTAGTATACGGAAACGGTATAGGATCCGCTGGCACTGATGGCAATGGGGTAACAATAGTATCTCCTGCAAGACAGATATCGATTAGTAATTCTATAGTAGATATGAACGGAGGAAATCATGCGGGCGTAACTCATGGAAACGGCGTTTACACTTTTGGAGATTTCGATGTCACATTGGAGAACCTCACTGTGAGCAGTTCAACGGCAAGTGGAATATCGCTGAATCTCTCCGAAAACATGACGTTACGTCATACGGCGATCCACAACTGTCTTTCCGGTCCCGGGATCAGGGTAAGCAATGACTCGGCTACCGGGAACTTCACACAGAACTCATTTTACGGAAATAGAGGGCTTTCAATAGACCTTCTGAGAAATGATTCAACCTCGTTAATTGAGGGAGTGAACGAAAACAGTGGCAACCTAAATCCTGACTACGGAAATTGCGGAGTCGACCACCCGGTAGTCACAACAGCTTATTACTCCGACAGTTCTCTCCTTATAGAAGGATATGTTGGCGATTCAGTCGGAAGCGCTGTCTTCTCCGGCGCCACTGTGGAAATCTATGCGGCACTCGTTGGAGAGGGTGATACCTATATAGCCAACTCGTACGGAGAAGGCTTGAAATATCTCGGGTCAACGCTTGTAGACTCAAGTGGGAATTTCTCTGTGACTATAGAGACCTCCTCACAGGAGACAACAGTTACAGGGATAGTGATCTTAAGCGATTCTTCTTCAGAGTTTGGGCCGAACAAACAGATAGGCGCCGGATTGGCAATAAACGGCTACGTCTTCGAAGACTCCAACCAGAACAGGGTAATGGACCCTGGCGAACAGGGAATACCCGATGTAAGAATCGAACTGTGGAAATACGATATCGGCAACTGGTTCATGAAGGATTACACAGAAACAGGTCCTGACGGATTTTTTACATTTTCTGTCTCCCAGGGATCATACAGACTTGTTGAAGACTCTCAGAATCTCTATGACTCGTCAACGGAAGGTTCCGATCCTGCGGGCTATATCTCCACGACTCCAAACTGGGTGGAGTTGATAGTTGAGAATTCCGATAGGTCGGCCAATTTCGGAGACTTCAAAGGCTTCATTGTCAAGGGGTTTGTTTTCGACGACTCGGGGGCCGGCCTTCTGGAGAACGCGAACAACGCCGTCAAAGATGCAGGGGAAAAAGGAATTTCCCATACTAAGGTAGTTCTGAGAAACGGGAGCGACATATACACTAGATTCACGGACCAGGAAGGCATTTACAGATTCTATGTCTCAGGGGATCCGGCATATCCAATAACAATAACTGAGTATGATCCAGGACAGTTCACATCGACTGGCGACTACGATAGTGATGGATCTGATCCTTTGGAGGAAAGAAACAGGATACTGATCGCATCGGGAATAAACTCAGAAACTCTTTACAGCTTCGCCGATGTGGGCAGACTTCTTCTCTCTGGAATCAGCAGTGCTTCCGGAAAGCCGAATTCCGTTACCTTTTTCGATCATTTCTTAGCTGTCTCTACTCCGGGCACAGTTCACCTTGAGGCGATTTCGGCTCGGGGATTTGATACTACGATTTACGAGGTTGACTCAACCGGAGGAATAATTGAAGAGTGGGATCGGACTGCAGTAAGAAATCCAGGATTGTACTATATCAAAGTGGCGGTAAGCGTTCCGCTTAATGCCGCTAACGGAACGATGGACAGTATCATCATTTCTGCTCTCCAGAATTGGTCAAACTCTTCTGGAACCGATTATGCTACCACATCTGACACGTTGATAGTTGGAATAGACGGACTTGTAATATCAAAGGAAACTAGAGACTTCACCAGCAGTTCGGTGTGGTCTCTAGTCTCCGAAGGCAGACCGGGGGAGGTCATCGAATACAGAATCTCCTTCTCGAACAGTGGCGTGGCTCCGATAAGCTTTCTGATAGTTACCGATCCCCTTGACAGGAACCTTGACCTGCTTCAAGACAGCTATACAGTTGGAGAGCTTCAAGGAAATGTTTTTCTCTGTATAGGGGACGATGAGTATTTGCTGGTTGCAGAACATGGCGGCGATGCTAATCAAGATAATGCCTTTTTCGAGAACAATGTGCTTACAATAAACGTTACAGGGATTATCGGTCCGATTCAACCTGGTAGTTCCGGTTGTTTGGTTTTCAAAGTAAGAATCACCGAGTAATGTTATGGGAGGGTTTAAGATGAGAAGGATAGTCTTGATGATTCTGCTGATTTTCGGATTGTTGGGTGCCACCGGTATTTCGAATGAAGAACCTGTGAAGGTTTCAATTGAAAGCTACAAGGTCTGGGATTCCAGATCTGCCACAGCCACATTCGAAGTGCTAGAGGAGGTCTTCCCCGGCGACGAAATCATGTATGTTCTTTCTTATGAGAATACCTCTGATTTTACAATACAGGGTCTTCAGATGGTGGGAATCATACCTGAGGGAACCTTCTACATAAAGGGAAGCGCAACCGGAGAAAAGCGGGTGCACTTCAATTGGGAAACGGTTGAAGTAGATTTGCTTTTCAGCATCGACAACGGTGGTTCATTTGCAAGACCACCTCTGTTTGTTGAAGAGATGATAGGAGGGATGACGGTAAAGAGAATAGTGAATCCAGCTACTTACACAAGCATCATGTGGGTCTACTCCAAGGATTTTAAACCTTTAGATATTTTGAAAGTCTGCTACAAAGTGAGAGTGAACGAATGAAAACTCAGGAGGTGAGTTTATGAGAAAGAAATTTATTCTGGTTCTAGTCGTGGCACTATTTCTGGCAGCCGCGATGGCTGTTCCACCCGCTGCCGGCACGCAGATCAAGAACCAGGCGGCCGCAACTTACATTGATAACTCTGGAGTCGAGAGAACAATTCTCTCCAACCAGGTAATCACTAACGTCTTGCCGATCTACTCGGTGCTTGTGACACCCGATGTTATCGAACAGCCTGGTGCGGCAGGTCAGACTCTGAATTTCCAGTTTCGAGTCGACAATCTGGCAAACACATCGGACAGTTTTAACGCTACGGTCGTAATTGACAATGTCAACTCCACCTTTTTGCCGATCACACCGGAAGTCTATTACGATGAGAACGCCAACGGACTGGTAGATCCCGGTGAAGTTTTGTGGAGCCCGGGCATCGTTATACCGTCGAACGACTTCAGATATGCCATAGTCAAGTACAGGGTCCCGAGTGCAACAGAGGCAGGTGCAACTGCGACAGTCTGGCTTGACGTCGACTCTGCGACCGACCCTGCAAACGCCTTCGATTACGGCAACGAGGCAAACGCAAAGGTCTACAACGATGCAGTCATCAATCTCTACAAGTCAGCAATTCCTCAGGATGTAAGCGCAGGGGATACAGTGACCTACGTGATTTCTGGGAGCAACTCAGGAAACAAGACTGCTTATAATACTTCGATAACAGATGTTCTGAATGGAAATCTCACTTTCGTAAGTTCTGACAGTCCGAATCTAAACCATTCCAGCGGCACCATCACCATCACGATCGGTCAGCTGTTGCCCGCAGAGACATTCCGTGTTGAATTTCAGGTTACCGTAAATGGCGATACTCAATCGGGAATGATCGAGAACGTTGCAACTGTGGAATATGAAACTTCTACCAGCGGACAAGTCACTAGGAGTTCGAATGTTTCGACGATCATGGTTGGCGGACCGGGATTCGAGACTGCCAGGGTATGGATCGGGCCAAAGGGAGATCCCGAAGCATTGATAGAGACAACCGACAGATCGACAGAGACCGGTGTTGCAGGAACTCTCGTTTCCTTCACAAATACAGTCAAAAATGCAGGTCTCTCAACTGACACAATAAATGTGACCGTAGCCGATATCCTCCCCGCAGACCTTGAGGGGGTAGTTGCAATAGCTTTCTTCGCAGAAAACCTAACCCCTCTTCCGGACTCGGATAACGATGGAATGCAGGACTCTGGACCGATAGCTCCAGGAGAGACTTTCAACGTTGTTGTGAAGGTATTTGTGCCCTCAAACATCTCTACTCCAGACGCGTCGATAACGGCTCTGGTAAGAGCGATTTCTTCGACATCGACCGCTGCCTACGACACAACAACAGATGTCGTTCACCCGATCACTACACCAGAAGTCGCGATAGGAAATGCATCTGGCTTGGCGACTGACACCCTTTACGACAAAACCCCAGTTGACTTGCAGGGAGACCCTGGAGCTTATGTCTACTTCCCGCTGGACGTCGTGAACGAATCTCAGGGAAGCGACACCTATACGCTCTCGGCAGTTACTCCAATCGGATGGACAGTCAGATTCTATATCGATGAAAACAAAGACGGCATTCTCGATCCAGAAGAAATGTCCTCAGTTACGAATACGGGCGAGATTGGGCCTGATTCAGGAAAGAGAATCATTGCACGTGTGTTGATACCGGAAGGCACTCTCTGGACAGGCGATCCGGTATCCGTTCAGTTTCACGCAACTTCTTTGGGTAATCCGACCGTTTCCGACTATCAGGAGAACACCGTAACCGTAAACAAGGTCTACAGTATTCTCCTTCAGCCTTCTAGAAATGGGTCTGCATCACCGAACTCACACATCGACTACGAGCATACCCTCACAA
>Ga0209614_1000905_pt1 | contig 24387 bp, 22 predicted proteins | sample BlaSprsedimmetaG_FD_185484 | JGI IMG/M metagenome (GOLD analysis project Ga0209614, IMG submission 185484) | Hot spring sediment bacterial and archeal communities from California, USA to study Microbial Dark Matter (Phase II) - Blank Spring... ... | reverse complement strand
GCTGCGCAATTCCAGGATTGGCAGCGGGCGCTGGATGCCGTCGAAGATGCTGCGCAACAGGCCTGGCCCCAGTTCCACGGAGAGCGGATAGCCGGTGCTGAAAACCGGCGCGCCCGGACGCAGTCCCGACGTCTCTTCGTACACCTGGATGGTGAGCACGTCGCCCTCCAGGCGGATGACCTCGCCTACCAGATGCTCGTCGCCCACCTCGACGACGTCGAGCAAGCCGACGCGCTCTGAGCCACGCGCGCGCACTACCGGCCCGTTGATCCAGATGACGGACGCTACCGGCGTTTGGTTGAGTTCAGCACTATGCATGGTGCATCTCCAAAAACAAACCACCAATCTTCACGAATTTTCACGAATAGAGAAAAAATTAGTGTGAATTCGTGAAGATTCGTGGTGAAATTTTCCACTCATCATGTATCTCCCGCGAGAATGTGGTAGACCTCGGCGCGCAGATCGTCTGCGGCGCGAGCCAGCCGCGCTGCGAAGGTGTTGTCGTAGCGCCGCCGTCCGTCCGGCGTGGTCAGCACGATGCCGGCGCTGCTATCGTCGGCCAACGGTTCGCCCAGGCGCAGCGTGACGTGACGCTCGCGCTCAATTTCGGCCAACAATGCATCGGTCAAGAGCGCCTGCGTTTGCGCGTCCGCGTGGACGATGCAGGTATCGCTGTCCAAAACCGCGATGGCCTCATCCAGCAGGCGGCGCACGATGGCGGCGTAGCCGGCGCGTTGGGGCAGCGTCGACAGGCGTTGGCGCGTGGCGGTGAAGGTGCGCGCGATGACCTCTTCGCGGCGTTGCAGTTTGAGCATCTGCGCTTCCACCTGTGCTTTCGCCGCGGCTTGTTCGATGAGATGTGGGACTTGTTGTTCTGCGGCGTGCAGGATAGCAGTGCTTTCGGCTTCCGCACGCGCTTCACCTTTTTTGCGGATCGCGTCGGCTTTGCTGCGCGCTTCGTCGAGGAGGCTCTGCGCCTCTTTTTGGGCGATGGCGATGATGGCTTGTTGGAGCACCTGCACGTTGTCGGTTTCTGTCATAGCCGTATCCCGGTGGTGCGCCGGATCATCTCGCTGAGGTCCTGTTGATCTGCTTGCGGTCCACCCGGCCCTGGAATTTGCATCACCAGGGGGATAGCCGTGCGTGCAGTAAGCCGGTTCACTCGTTCGCGGACCAGCGCGGCGGCGTCGTCGGTGATGAGGATGATGCCGATGCTGGCGTCACCTAGCGTTTCATCGAGCGCCGCGTTGACCTCCTCGGCGGTGGCGGCGACGCGCCCTTGCACGCCAACGAGCGCGAATCCACGGACCGCGTCCGTGTGGCCGATCACCATGAGTTTCATCATGTGTTTTCCTTAAACGTGACGCATCAAGGCGTATTGGAATTCCCTTTTCAATCAGCAGATTTAGCAGATTGAGCAGATTTTTGACCGGTCGTGGATGCAATCTGCTAAATCGGCTTAATCTGCTGACAAAAAAGAACCATTTACCGGTTGAGGATGATGAACGCGATGATCAACCCGTAGATGGCGACGCCTTCAGCCAACCCGACGAAGATGAGCGCGCGCCCGAACACGTCCGGCTTCTCGGCAATCGCGCCGATGGCTGCCGAGCCGGTGGTGCTCACCGCGTACCCCGCACCGATAGAGCCGACCCCGACGGCGAACGCCGCCGCGATGGGTGTGTACGGGTCGGTGGCGGCGGCCTGCGCCAGCCCGGAGGCCGCGACCACGTCCGGCGCGAGGAACCACACCAGCCCCGCGCCCAGGAGCATTACCGCGAGTACGAAGTTGATGGTGGTCAGGCTGTAGGCCAGCTTGCGGGTGGCCTCTACCCGTGACCCGGCCCGTTGCCGCAGGACGAAAGCCATCACCGGCATCAAGGGCAGCAGCCCCGCCAGTAGCACAAGTATAGAAATCATAGTCTGCCTCCAAAAGTAGTCCAAAGTCACAAGTCCAAAGTTGAAAAATTCGTTGAAATCCGTTCAATCCGTTGACATTTTATGGCTTGGAATAAGCGTGAGTGGTTGGAACGCCACGCCGCCGCCGGAGAAGAATTTACCGAACAGTTCGTAGTATTCCAGGCGTAAGGTTTGGATGCTCACGATCATCCCCTCGAAGCCGATGACGAATAAGTTACCCAACACCACGACAATCCAGTAACCGAGGCTGCTCTGCTTGCCGACGATGCCCGCGATGATGAAGACTACCATGCTCAATGCGCCGTGTGCCACCGCAAACGCCCCCATCCGCACGTAGGAAAGCGTGTTGCTCAGCAAACCGATCAGCGTCTCGAAAAGCTCAACCAACGCCAGCGCCATATATAGCCCTACACCATCTTCGAACAGAGGGCGCCGGTGATCGATGAGGCGCTCGAAAAACGTTGCGAACGTTATCCCGACGCCGGAGATGAAGGCCGCGAGCGTCAGCACGTTGCTCGAAAGTGGGAGTGTGACCCCAAAGGCGCGCGCCGCCATCCCCAGTAGTGACCAGTAGAAGATCAGGCCCATCAATCCATTACGGTTGAAGACAAACCGCCCCCATCGCCGTGCCAGCGCAGCGTTGATGCTGTTGGCAATCATTCCCAGGCTGAGCAGTGCCGCGCCGACGCCGACGGCAAAGAGCAGGATGTCTGTGATTTCTTCCAGCGGGCGGAACCACAGTGCCGGGAACACGTCCTCGAAACCGAAGAGGCTGCCATAGAGTGCGCCGAAGAACATTGCGGCCACGCCGCACAGCGCGACGACGATCCCTGCGTTGCTCATACTTCGCAGTGCGGTAATCTTGCGACTGGCGAGCAGCAGACCCACCAACAACAGCAGCAGCCCGTGACCCACGTCCCCAAACATCAGCCCAAAGACGAGTGGAAAGGTTAGCGCCAACACCGGCGAGGGGTCCAATTCGCCGTAGCCGGGTTGTCCGTAGGTCGTGACCAGCCCTTCGAAAGCGCGCACCAACGGTGGGTTGCGCAGCGCCGCCGGGATGCGCCCGGCATCCTCGGGGCGCGGCTTGAGGATTTCGATGGCGACTTTGTCACTGACTTTGGCGATGGTTTGTTCCAATGCTGTATAGGAAGCTGTGGGTACCCATCCGGTGACGAGGTACGCGCGCCGTACTCTTTCATAACCGGCGATGGTGTGGGCCAGCGCACAACTGGCCCGCACGCGCCAGAGGAGATGGCGCAGGTGGCGAACACATGCTTCGTGCAGGTGTGCGATGGTGGTTTGGTGTTCGATGATGTGTTCGCGCGTTCGCTCGATGCCGGCGCGCAATGCAGCTATCGCCTGGGCGGGTGTGCCCCGGTAATCCTCGGGTGGGTTCAGCGGGTTGAGATAGGCGCTGCGCGCGGCCCGGTTCAAAATTGCCGCATCCTGTTGTAGCCCAAACAGCATCACCGTGGCGAGGTGATACTCACGGCGCAACGTGACAAGGACGAAAGGGATATACTCCAGACTGCTCTCGAGACGTTCGATATTCGCAGCAGGCATAGACCCCAGCAGCACAAAGGTGTACCGCAAGTCCCGCAAGGCGCCCAGGTCCACATCCAGGCCGGCGATAGGTTCGAGCTGGCTGACGTACTTTTGCAATTGCACCAACCGGCGCTGCGCCGCTTCCAATTCACGGACGGGCGTTTCGGCTTCGTGCTCCAGCCGCTCGATGTCTCGCTCGGCGACGCGCGGTTCGATGATGTGCGGCGTTTGCGTGGGCGGTGCTCCTTCGTCAATGTGCAGTTCTTCCATCACAATGAGGATGCGCCGTTCCAACGCGACGAAATCCGCGGCCCAGGTATGCCATTCGCCAGTGTGATCTGCGGGTACGGCAAGGTTGATCTGGCGAGTGGGGACGTGGTGAAAGACGCCCGACGCAGCCAGCGCCTCGGTCACCCGGACAACCTCCTGCTCCGGGATCAGTAACTCGACTTTATCCATAGCTTGCGGTTTGAACATAATCACTCACGCTAAATATCAATCGCCGCGGCGAGTGTTTCCACGGAAAGACCGGAAGCGTTGGCTTCCACAATCGCGGTCAAATCGCGCAGTTCGTACTCGAGTAGGATCAGATAGGCCGCCGGGACACCGACGTGGAAAGGGTCGCCGAGGAACGCTTTGCGACACAGGCGCGCGATGCGCCGGTTGAGGGCACGCTCTAGGGCTGCCAGCCGGCGTTGTGGCGTGACATCGTCCACTACCTCAAGATCGGGATACAGACGCCGTACCACTTTGATGATAGCGTTGAAATCCCCCTCGGCGCTTGTGGCGATGGCGCGAATGTCTTCGTCGCGCACCTGGTAGCCGAAAGGCAGTGTGTAGTTGATGATCTCCTGGGTGGAGAGCCGGTGATAGATGCGATAGCGTGCGGCCCAGAGCAGGTTATCCGAGTCGATGAGCGAACCTACTAGCCGCAAGGCGTGTTCGTGATCCACGCCTTTGAGGTTGTGGATGGCCTGCCATATCGCACGCCGGTAATCCAGGTCTAGCGCCACTTCGAGCGGGAACAGATTTTGCTCGGCTTCGTAGCGTTCCAGGGCATGGTGTAGCGTTTCGTAATAGGGCGTGTGGCGAATGCGTTCGATAGCCCGTGGAATAGCGCCGCTGGCGAGCATCCGTTGCATATCGTCGAGCGTCAGTGTGATGTGACGTGCCATCGGTGATAACAAGTGCAGGACTTCGTTCCACGATGCCCCGGTGGCGATGCCGCGCAGGGTGGCCTTGAGATTATCGACTTCATAGAGCCGCCACATCTGAATCAGCAGCGCGCAGCCTGGTTCGGGCGTCATCCGAATCAGCTTGTCGTAGCCCTGGGCGAGATGCCAGCGTAGTTGGTAGACCACGCGGCGTGGGGTGAGCGCCTGGCGGTCGAGGGTGAGGTAAGGCGCGTAGGCCGTGGTTGTCAACGTCGTCACGAGTGCGTCGAGATTGCGCGCCTGGATGAGCAGTTGGCGCGTTTCTGCGGTGAGCAGTTTTGAGTACAGCGCCCGCGTGGTCGCATTGACCGCGGCGTAGGCGGTGACACCGGCGTGGTTCATGGCTGTCCCGTAATCCGCGTGAGCACAAACTCGACGGCGCGCGGGAGGTTCTTGGCGGCTGAAGCATCCAGGCGTTGGGCCTCGCTGACGGCGTGGGCGAGGACCCATGCGCGTTCGGCTTCGGCTTTCTCTTGGCCGGCGGCGATGATCCGGCCGGCCTGCTGTTGCGCCTGTGCCATACGTTGTGCATACACGCGCGCCCCGGCCTTTTCCGCTTCAGCGATCAAACCGGCAGCCCGGTGTTGGGCCTCATCGTGTATTTTCACCGCGTCTTCTTCGACGGCTAAGATACGTACAACTGTTTCCTGACTCATGGTTTCCTGCAAGCTGGCGACAAACAATAAACCGCCGTCGCGTGAATTCTCGCAGTCCGGCGGTACACGCATTATAGTCCAAGTTAGCGCAAAATCAAATGCAGCATAGTACTAGGGCTATCGCATTTGCACCTTCCGGGAAGCTACGCGAGTATGACCTGCATCAAAACCCTGCGATAAAGCAGTTTTTTGCTCTTACAAGGCTGCGCTGAGCTTCCCGGAAGGTTGGAGCAGTCTAAATGCGATAGCCCTGAGCATAGTACTGATTACGTTTCCTGTTTCCGGTTATTATGGTATAATGTTTGTGAATGGCTTTTTACTTTTTATTGAGGCCATGGTCAACCCAAAGGAGGTCAATAGCTATGGGCATACATCTCTACCTGTCGATGATCCCCGAGGCGCTGATTGCTTCTATGTTAACTCCCGAGGAGTTTGGTGTCTATTATGCTGTGGGGAGCGAGAAAAAATCGCGCGGGCAGGCGATTTTCTTCGAGCTTGACCCCGATTTTCGTCATCCTGAACTTGCCATTGACGAAGGTTTCAAGCGTTGTGTCCCCCACGAAGACGGCAGCCCTAAAAACTCCATCTACATCACCGTTTACCGCGCGTTGGAGCGCATCGCGCTCGACGCCATTCAACAGCTTTATCTCGTCACGCAAGATGGCCGGGTGTTAGGGTTGGAAGGAACAACGCTTAACATTCCTGATGACACCGGTGGGATGCATCTCTATCAGGAGATTGCGCCGGTACACCCGCTTATTGTCAGCACGTTGGGCGCAAAGGCGTTCTATGACTTGATTGTGAAGAACCCCACCTCTTTGTTGACGCTCCCGGCGGTCTGCTTTGCGGAACTGCGGCTTGGCGAACTGGCGAACAATCCTGAGTACGGCAGTGTTGGCGACTTACCTTACGCCAACATCGATCACCTGCGCCAGTGTTTGGTGGATCTCAACACCAAACCCGTCCATTCGAAGATGGTGGACCGGCTCAGCTCGCCCGCGTTCCCTTACCGGATGCTGAAAAGCGGCATCTTTGTGGGTAATAAAGAACAGTTGATGTTCTTCCCGCTACCTTCGCAGGAAGAACTGCGCACCCAGCATTATCGCTGGTGGCGCTCGGCTAATATGTAGGGGGGCGTTTTAACACGGTAGCCGGTAAGCCGGTTGCCTTTTCATTAGATCACGAAAGGCTCATAGCTCTCTGCGGTTTAGTGACGAACAGAACCGTATTGATGAGAAGCCTGTAACGGAAACGTGTCAGGTCTGCACGATGCGGCGGACAACGGCGCGGATCGTGGAGAGCATGAGCCTCTTTGTGTGTCAATCAATCTTATATACTTACATGGAGGTTTAGGAGGAATGGATATTTGGCTTATCATCAGTTTGATTGCGGGTCTCATTTCGATAGGCGTTGCTTGGGTGATTTTTGCATGGGTTAAAAAGCAAGACCCCGGCACAGAACGCGCCCAACAAGTAGCGAAATGGATCAAAGACGGCGCTACGTCGTATCTCAGGATGCTTTATTTGTCTCTCGGTGGCCTCACGCTCGCTTTGGCGGTGGTGCTCATCATCGTTTTCAGCATCCAGGAGTCGTTCGAGTACGCGCTGACGACCGCGGTGGCGTTCATTTTTGGCGCGGTTGCCTCTTCTATAGCCGGGTATATGGGCATGATGATCGCTGTGGAAGCAAACGTCCGCAGTGCGACCGCCGCCGAGAAGGGCCTCAATCCCGCTTTTAACATCGCTTTCAAGGCCGGTGCGGTGATGGGTCTGGCGATGGTGGGTGTCGGCATTATCGGCATGACGTTGGTTTATATGATCACCGGATCGGCGCAGATGGTGCTCGGTTTTAGCTTCGGCGCGTCGATGCTGGCGCTGCTGGCGAAGGCCGGCGGTGGCATCTACACCAAAACTGCCGACATCGCCGCCGACCTGGTCGGTAAGGTCGAGCTTGGTATCCCTGAAGACGACCCCCGCAACCCCGCCGTGGTCGCCGACAACGTGGGCGATAACGTGGGTGACGTGGCCGGGATGGGCGCGGACATTCTCGACAGCTACATCGCCAGCGCGGTCGCCGCGATGCTGCTCGGTTCGGCGATGGCGGTCACGCAAGGGCAAGACGTGGCTATCAAGTACACGGTTCTGCCGTTGATTTTGTGTATGTTGGGTAGCTTCGCTTCGCTCATCGGCTTGCAGTTCGTGCAGGTGAAAGACGATGGCAAGCCCGGTAAATCCCTCAACAATGGGACGATTTACACGTGCATTATTTTCGCAGTGCTGGTAGTTGCGGTGACGTTCATTGGTGGTTTCGATATGGGCGCGATGTGGGCGACGCTGGCCGGCTTGATTACCGGTGTGGTTATCGGGTTCACCTCGGACTTCTTTACCGGCGACGACCGCCCGCCCGTGGTCGAAACGGCGAAGGTATCGACCTCCGGCGCAGCAATCAACATCATCACCGGCTTCAGCTACGGGTTGATCAGCATTGTGCCCTCGATGATCGGTATCGTGGTGGCGATGTTGATCGCCTACTTTGTGGGTGATGCCTCCAGCGTGATCAGCGGCGTCTACGGCGTGGGTCTGGCTGCGGTGGGTATGCTGGCGATTACCGGGATGATCGTGTCCGCAGATGCCTACGGGCCGATTGTGGATAACGCCCGTGGTATCGCCGAGATGGCCGGGATGTCCGAAGAGGTCGTGCGCGTCGCTGACGTGATGGATGCCGCGGGCAACACCGCCAAGGCCATCACCAAAGGTTTTGCCATCAGCGCCGCCGCCCTGACGGTGCTGGCGCTGTTCGCCGCGTATGTCTCGGAGATGGAATTGGAAGGCATTCGGATTACGTTGAGCCTGACCGATCCGATGGTCATCGCCGGTATGTTCCTCGGCTCGATGGCGCCGCCGCTGTTTAGCGCATTGACGATGCTCTCCGTGACGCACAATGCCTTCGATATGATCGAGGAAATCCGCCGCCAGTTCAAGGAAGAACCGGGGATTCTGGCAGGCACGGTGGAGCCGGACTACGTGAGGTGCGTTGAGTTGGCCTCGCAGGATGCCCTGAAGGCGCTGGTCCTCCCGGCGTTCCTTGCCGTGGTGCTACCGTTGATTGTCGGCTTCGTGATGGGGCCGGAAGCGCTCGGCGCGTTCCTCGGCGGCGCGATTCTCACCGGCATCCTCTTCGCACTGTTTATGGCGAACGCGGGTGGCCTGTGGGACAACGCCAAGAAGTACGTCGAGAGCGGTTTCTTCGGCGGCAAGGGGTCTGATGCGCACAAGGCCGCCGTCGTCGGCGACACCGTGGGCGATCCCTTCAAGGACACCGCCGGACCGTCCCTGAACACGCTGATCACCGTGATGTCGCTCGTCTCTTCGCTCTTCGCGCCCGTGATCGCGGCGTTCCACCTTTTCGGCTAAAATCAATCGATATCAGTAATGCAAGGAGCTGGCGGACTTCGCCAGCTCCTTTTTTATTGACTCTTATTTCAACTAACCGTATAATGATGCTAGAGGATACAACAATGCCAGAAACACTGATGTCGCGGTTACATCAAACTTTGCCTGACATACTGGAAAATCAACCGGTGCAGTTAGCCTATTTGTACGGTTCGACCGTCGCCGGGCGCACTACGCCTTTTAGTGATGTGGATATCGCCCTGTTGACGACGGAACCGCTTACGCCTTTGGCGCGGTTGCGCTTGATTCAGTATGTTCACATGCGGCTTTATGACGATTGTGATTTGGACAACGTCGATGTTCGTATTATCAATGATGCGCCTCTGGTCTTGCAGGGACGTGTGATCACCGATGGGCGTTTGGTTTATGCGCGTGATGAACAAGCGCGCGTTGATTTCGAGACAACGACACGGATGTACTATTTTGATTATCTTCCCATTCACCGACAACTGCAAAATGCTTTCTTCGATACGCTAAGGAGGCGAGGTTTATATGGTTGATCAAGATAAGATCGAGCATCTGTTGCGGCGTCTCCGTACCTATACTGGTCATCTTGACGCTGTCGTCACACAGGAAGAGGCGACATTTCTCACAAATCCTATGCTTGTTGGTAGCGCGCGTTACTACTTGCAAGTCTCTATTGAGACCTGTATCAACATTGCTAACCACATTATTGCTACAGAAAGATTGCGTGCGCCCAAAGATTATAAGGATGTTTTCAACGTGCTGGCCGAAGCGTCAATACTGCCATCTGATTTTGCCCGCACAATGCAGGCTCTCGCCGGATTACGCAACCTGCTCGTGCATCTTTATTGGGAAGTGGATGACCAGATGATTTACCGAGGCATCCAGGCCGAATTGGGCGACTTTGCAACCTTCACGCAGTATGTTATGGCTTATTTGCAGTCGGTAGTGAGCAGAACGCCTGAACGTGACTAAGTCCAGCCCTCGTTATACCCCGTCTCGTACATCGCCACAATGTTCTCCGGCGGGCTGACCGCCTGGATGTTGTGGCACGGCGCGAGGATGTAGCCGCCGTCCTTCCCCAGGATGGCGAGGTTTTCGATGACCTCGGTTTGCACATCCGCCACGCTGCCAAAGGCCAACGTCTGCTGGTTGTCCATCCCCCCGTGGAAAATGAGCTGCGCGCCGAAATCGCGTTTCAGCCCTTCGCGTTCCATACCTTTGCAGCGCCATTGGATGGGGTTGAGTACGTCCATTCCGATGGCGATCAAATCGGGAATCACCGGGCGTATCGCACCATCGCTGTGGGTGAAGACGTAAGCACCGCCTGCGTGGACCAAATCCATCATGCGTTTCATCCGTGGGAGTATAAATTCGTGGATGTGCCGCTTGGAGAAGAGCAGCCGTTCTTGCGATCCCAGGTCTTCGGCAACGTAGGAGAACGTCACCTGCCCCGGTATCTGCTCGTAGATGCGGCGTGTGTCCTCGTAGGCGAAGTCGAAGAGCTTATCCAGGCAGTAGTGGACCATCTCCGGGTTGAGCGCCAGGTCCATATACGCTTGTTCGAGGCCGCGCATGAGGGCGTATTCCAGGAATGGCTCTGACCCGCCGCCGCGCACCGGGCGATGTTCGTTGCCTGCCAGTTGTTCGGGGATGATGGAATAGTCGAACCAGTCCGCTGTAGGCCAGGTGTAGTTGGCCTCGATCTCCTCCACGGTCGTATACTGCGCCAATGGATGATACACCACTTCGCTATATACGCCGGTCCCGTAGTCGATATCGCGGCGGCGACGGCCGTACAGGTCGTAGCCCGGCTCCAGCGGTGGGCCAACGTAGCGCGGGCCGACGTCCAGCGGGCGGTCGATGTGCAGTCGGGCGAACATCTCATCTAAAGTGCCGCAGCCCAGATAGCGCATCAGCTTTTCCGTCGCCTCTGTCGTGCCCCAGTAATCCATTGGGGTGCGATCCGGCTTCTCGCGCTGCAGCACGGCCAGCCAGCGCTCTTTGGGGGTCATCGTTTCTTTCATAATAAGCATCTCCTCTCATCCACGTATGCGTTTTTTGAGTGCGTAGTTTTAATTTAACACAAGTCAATATTATAATCCGACTTGTTATTTTTGCTATGTGCTTGTAAAATAGTTATGGAGGTGTGTGATGACGATTTTTACAACAACAATGACCCGGAGAGCGCAAACCTCGGTCCCTGCTGGCATCCGGAAGCGTTACAATATTCAATCTGGCGATAAACTGACCTGGATCGATGATGGGCAGACGATCAAAATCGTCCCTTTGCCTAGAGACATTATTCAAGCCTTGCGCGGATGCGCAAAGGGCGAAGCGTTAACCCAAAAGCTGTTGGCCTCACGGCGGGAGGACCGGGAACGTGAACGCGGATAAGTATGTTTTAGATACGTCCGCGCTCCTGACCTTGATGGAAGAGGAAGACGGCACTGACCGTGTTGAGGCCATTTTGCGTCAAGGACAACTTGTTATTCCCTTTGCTGTTTTGCTTGAAATTTACTATATTTCTTTGCGAGAACACACTGAAGCGACAGCGGATTATCGCTATGCGCTTATCTGCAACTTGCCTCGCGCCGAAATCCACTGGAATGTGGATGAACCTACGCTACTCACGGCGGCTCGTTTCAAGGGCCAATGCCACGTCTCTTTCGCCGATGCACTTATTGCAGCTTTCGCCGCTCAACATCACGCTATCCTCGTCCACAAAGACCCGGAATTTGATGCGCTTAAAGGTCGCATATTACAAGAACCGCTGCCATACAAGTAAGCAACAAATACACCTGGTCGGGCCTAAGAATGTCATCATCCCTGCCGGACCATCTTGGAAGAACGTCGAGCAGTCGTAACTGTATTCTCAGTGATGCTCGGTCTGTCCGTTTTGTTCTCCGCGCTTGTTAGCCTCGTCTTCGAGTTGCATCACCGCCGGGATGAAGCGCATCGTGCCGCCCATCAGGATGCTGATGATGCCACCCACCAGGAACCACACCTGCACGCCGGCCCAATCGGCCACTGGTCCGGCAATCGCCATCCCCAACGGTGAGGCCAATCCGGCCATACTGTTGACGGCGGTGAAGACGCGCCCTTGAATCTCCGGCGCAACGGCGCTTTGCAGGATTGCCATGAACGGCGCATTGACAATAGGATTCATGAACCCGGCCAGCAACATCCCCGCCCAGGCCAGCCAGAAGCCGTGTTGTGGCGCGATCCCGACGAGGATGACGCCGACGCCCAACCCGAACAGCCCGAAGATGCTGGTATCGACTTTGCGCCGGAAGCCGCCCCAAACGCTCATGGTCAGGCCGCCGGCGACGACGCCGAGTCCCCACGCTGAATTCAGCCAGCCCAATTCCAATGCGCCCGCGAGAAAATGCTTATTCACCAGAATCGGCATCAGCGAGAAGCCGGGATTGATCGTCATATTGAGCACCGTCGCCATCAGCAGGACGATGAATAACCCGGTCCACTGCCAGATGTAGGCCAGCCCGCCGCCCACGTCGCGCAATAAGGTTGTAACGGGCGAGGGGTCGCCGGCAGCCACGGGCGCGGCTTCGCGGCGGGGTTGCGGGATCGCGATGAAGAGCAACGGCCCGACGGCAAAGGCGGCGGTGACGACGTCCAGTCCCATAATCGCGTGCAAGGGGATGAGTTCCAGCAACAGCGCACCCAGGGGTGGGGTGATGATGCTCATGACACCGTGCAGCGTTTGGTTCATCCCGCTGACGCGCGCCAACTGCGATTTGGGCACCATCAGCGAGGTGGACGACTGCATCGCCGCGTAGTGGAACGTCCCGCCTAATGCGCGCACGAACATAATGACGTAGACGTGCCAGATTTCCAGCACATTCAGCCAGGCGAGCACGGCCAGTCCCGCCGAGAACAGTGCAATGAGGCTGTCGGCCACGATCATCACCCGGCGGCGATTGAGTCGATCCACCAACGCGCCCACGAACGGCCCCAGAAACACCTGGGGGAGCATTGCGATCAACGTCATTCCCGCCAGGACGGTGGCCGACCCGCCGCTCTCTTTGGTCAGCCACCACACCAGGGCAAAGCTGCCTACCTGGCTACCTACTAACGATAACGCCTGCCCGCCCCAGATGGTGAAAAAGGGCGCGATCCAACTTTTGTTTTGTCCCTGCGGTGCGCTTGTGACAGCGCCATTTGCGCTGACTTCGTTTTCGCTCATGTTCATTCTCCGGTTTTATGTAATTGAATTACAAGTAACATTGTAACACCGGTTTTGGTTTTGTCAAGACCGGAAAATGAATTATTTTTAGTTATATGGTGTTATTTTTAATGTTCTGATAAATTTTAGTAATGCAATCACGGCTTTTGATTAAGGATATTAAGGCCGTTCCAGGAAAATAAACCAACCAGACTTTGGCGCTAGCGCAGGAACTTTCCTCTGATGTGGCCTGATCTAAATCCTGGAACTACCTAAGTGCATAGTGATGGCTGTATCCTCTTGTCCGGTAGGGATGTGGTTTTATCACGTCCCTCCTTCAATCACCTCCGGCTCTTTGCGTGCGTTGTGATTCTCGTACAGCCACGTCGCCGTCCGGTGGATGCGCGGGTCTTCCATCACACGCGCGCCGGTAGGACATGCGCGGATGCAGGCGCAGCACACGATGCAGGATTGCGCGTCGGTGATGACGCTATCGCCAACGGTGATGGCGGCTGTCGGGCATACTTTGACGCAGTCTCCACATAACGTGCAAAGATCGGTGATCGTCGTCGGGGCCGGTGGATCGTCGGCAGGGGGGCGCCGTTCCTTGTAAGGGAAGTTCCCGGGGACGTGCGACGCTGGCAGGCTTACCATGGGGGACTGTGCCAGTTTCTCCCGCACCTGCTGTCCAAAAGCAATGGCCTTCTCGATATCGGCGTTGTCGGGCCGACCGGGCGCGATCGGTTGTGCGGCGGTGGAATACGAGTGCTCACCGATGAACGCGGCGGCAGCGATAGGGCGGAAATCCGCTTCGACGGCCAAATCGTGCAGTTCGCGGAGCGCGTCCTCATACGCACGGTTGCCGTACACGACGACGAGCACGGCAGGTGCATTGTTGCCGTGCACCTGCCGCAAGCGCGCGACCGCCTCGGCGGGGAGTCGACCACCGTACACCGGCGCACCGAGCAGCGCGATGGTTTCCTCACCTACCTCGAACGTGCGGCCTCGCACACCCGGCGGCGTCAAGTCGAGGTGGATCACGTCACCCAAATCAATGCCCTGGGCTATGCCCGTCAAAACCCGCTGCGTCGTGCGTGTCGGCGAGAAGTATATCAGTTGAGCTGTACAAATAGTCATGTTCCCTCCTGAAAAATGGCAAATGGCAAATGGCAAATGGAGTCTGGTCCACTACGATTCCATCTAAGGGCGTGCGTTTCTAACGCCAATTGTCTAGTTTCAGGCTGTATCCCAAATCTCGCACGCGGCCGATCGGCTGTCCAGTGCGTTCCAGGTCACCATAGATGCGCCCGGCGATGATTGCACTTTGCGTATTTAGTGTGAGAGTGTCTACGAAGATGTCAGTATCGATGAGCGCCCTATCCATTGGATAACCTCAGGGGCATGTTTTCACGGGATTGCATGGTCGATGCTACAATTTGATCGATCAATTCCGGCTCTTGTGCAAACATACCCAAGAAGGGGTCCTCGGTATCCCGCATTGTCGCCAGCGTGTTGATGATCTCTTTGATCAAGGCTTCCACGGTGGACTGGCGCTGGTTGGCAACTTGTTGGGCGTGTTTCCAGGTGACTTCGTCCATTTGTAACTGCACAGTGCTCATTTTTCCCTCCTTAAAGCCGAACTTTCTTTAGCATAACACATCCCGCGTTGGAAAACAAGCGACTATTCCCACGCACACAACGATTCCACATACGTCGCCGAGCCGTCGCGTAGCCAGCCGTCGAGCTGCGCCACCTCTTTGAGTTGCTGCCCGCGCAGTCGATGGACGACGACGTAATGGGTCGTTATGCCCGGCAGCGCGGTCATATCGCCCCACAGCTTCTCGAACTGCGCCACGGGGAACACGTCCTCTTGCCCGTGCCCCCATCGCTTCTTCACGTCCTTGAGCGTGATGTAGGTAGGCATCCGCGCGGCGACGGCGCGCACCGCTGCGTCGATCTTCGCCAGGTGCGGCGCGCTTCCCTCCAGATGCGCCGCCTGGAGATCGTCCCGCGCCAGCCCAAAGAGGTCGAGCAGTCTGTCGATGCTGATCCACATCGTATTGCTGTTGTAGTACGAGAGCTTGAACTCATCCTCCTCGTGGGGCAATGCCATACCTTCGATCAGTCGTAGGTTGCCATCCACGCGGGCCAAGCCACCGCCGCGATCTTCTACGCGCCGCGTGATGACCTCAATCGTCATCGTTGCGTCTGACGCGAGGTGTTGGCCGAGGATGGTCGCATCGATGTCGGTGCCCACCGTGTCGATGTTGTGTAGCATCAGCGTCTCGAGTTGTGGACGTTCGGCCAGCAGCTTGGCCAGCACGCCGTTCTTGAGCAGATTGGGGATCTCGAACCAGTGTCCGACGGGGTGCAAACACTGCTGCGGCACGTTGTCACGGTAATCGTTACCCTCGCCCATCTGCTGCGCCCAGCCGATGAGGGCCGCGTTGAGACTTTTGCGCACTTTCTGCGCCTGCTCATCGAGCAACTGCTGTGGCATTTCTTCCCAGGCGAAGCGCAAATCGCGCGCCATCGGGATCAGGCGCAGACCCACGGCGCGGCCCGGCGAGAGATAGAGCGGCCCGGTGTAGCCGTAATTATCCCGCTGCGCCAGAAAGTCACGGATCGGGTCGTGCGTCAGGTAACTCGTGGTGATAACGTGGGGGACCGGCATCCCTGTCAACGCCCCCACGCGGCGACTTTTCGCCAGGTGCACCTCGATGAACGAACGATGTTTCCCGCCGAGTTTGCAGAACGGATGCAGCGCCTTCACCACGCCCGCCCCGTGTGTCCAACGGCTTCCCACACCGGCAGCCAGTGTCACCACTGCCACACGCCCCTCCTGCAACGCCTGCTCTCCGCTTTCGCTGCTAGATGCTAGATACTCGATACTCGATACTGGATGCTCGATACTCGATACTGGATTAGGTTTCGAGTTTCCAGCATCTAGCTTCCAGCTTCCAGCTTCCAGTTCCGCCACATCCCCCGCATACACATCCTCGATGACCGTGCTCGCCGGAAGGCGGTTCTGCGCCAGGCCGATGCGTCCACTGCGCAGGTCGGCGCGGATTTGGGCGTGCTGGATGCGGTCGAAGCCCAGCTCCGCCAACAGCGCGTCGAGGTTGCGCTGGCTCACGTCTTCCTGGCCGGCGCGCGGGATGATGCGGTCGAAGAGCGTTTGCACCATCCCGGCGAGCGCCGGATTCGTGCGGCACGCCGCGCCAAAGCGGTCGAGTTCGGCGCGACGCCCGAGCGTGAGTGCGTAACGCTCGCGCTTGAGCAGCGCGGGGACCATCAGCGCGTAGTAGCCGGGCGACATAAGTGCGTCGCCTGACGACATCAATGCCTCGGTTCCGGCACGCAGATCGGCCACCGTCCCGTACTCGTTGATGGCGAAATCGTAGACGACCGGCTCCATCGCGAAGGGCAGCGCGTTCTCCAACTCGCGCTTGGTCGCCAGCATTGTGGCGAGGAGACGCTCCTGCGCCTCGGCGCGGCGTGTGGGATCGAAGATGAAGCCCATTCCGCCGCCGGACATCCCGCCGAGCATCCAGAAGCCCCAGAAATCCTCACCGAAGGCCTCTTGGGCGCGTTCGACCAGGGTAGTGGTGTAGAGATTGTTGGCCCAAGGGATGATGGTCTGGATGGGACCGAAGAAGTTGCGCGTGGTGGCGTCGCCGATGGCGCGGACATCGCCCCGGTGCAATAAGCCCACGATCTCGTCGTAGATGCTCATCGCCTTCTGCCGTCCGAGCCACTCGGCTTCGGAGCGCAGCAGATATTTCTCCGTCACCATCTCCAGGATCGGGCCGACATCCTGTGCCATCCCGCCGTGGACGAGGACGAGGCTTTGCTGCAGGCGTTCGCGGGTGCCGGCGGAGACTTCGTCGTAGCCCATCAGGTGATGGCCGGGCAGCAGTCGCCCGCGGCTGATGCCATATTCGGGGTCATCGGGGCCGGCGAGTTGCCCGGTGATGAGCTTCATGCCAGGCCAGACGCCGCCGGAGTCCTGCCATCCGCCGCCCGATCCGGCCAGCCACTCGCCCAGGATGGCGCGCGCGGCGACGAGACGGCGTTCGTGCTCCTGGAGCATCCCGGTGAGCGCCTGCGTTTGCCCGGTGGCGCGCATACAGACGGCGATGAGGCACGCCAGCAGGCTGGTGGAGACGGCCAGCCGCGAGCCTTTGGGGATGCCATTCACCTGGCTGACGAGTTCGAGGCCGTACCTCCCCCCCTTAATCCCCCCCGATGGGGGGGAAATACCGGTCTCCCCCCCGCTGGGGGGGACTAAGGGGGGGACCAACCGCGCCAGCACGTCTCGCAGTTGCTCGCCGGAGCCTTCCATACCCGGCGGGATGATGCCCGCGGCGATGATGGCAGCTTTGAGCAGGCCCAGATAATCGCGGGCGTAGTCGAAGACCTCGGCGAGGTTGGTGATTTCGGCGACGGCGCCGAGATCGACGCTCACCAGACGCAGCAGCGGTTCGTCGATGACGCGGATGTAAGCTTCGATGGGCGGGCGCGGCTCCGGATCGCGGCCATGTACCGCCAGGTCGATAGAGACGTTGAGGACGCGCGCGCCCTCGGGGAAGTCCATCCCCAGGAAGAAAATGTCGCTCCATCCGCTGTGCGAGAGGTCCATACGGACGGGCGTGGCTTCGTGGAGGACGGGGAACAGCCCTTCGGCGGAGCGGGTCAACAACTCGCGGCGCACGCGCAGCGGGTGATCCATCGGATGGCCGGTGCGGAACATCCACTGGTTGCCGCGCACAGACCGCACGCTGCGGCGCACCTGATCGGCCAACGTCTGGAAGCCCAGGCGGTGGTAAGCCTCGGCGAGCGCGCTAGAGATGGCGTCCGTGGGGCCATCGGCCGTTTGCAGGGCGAGGAAGCAGTCGATGGCTTCTTCGAAGCGACGTTGGAGGAGATGGGTGTAGCCGTCGTAGGGGATCAGACTAGACCTGACAGGTTTTCCTAAACCTGTCAGGTCTAGTTTGTTGGGAATGTGAAAGCGGTGGATCGCATAAAGGAAGAAAAGCGCGCGTACACGCTCGTAAAGGTTGTCGCTGGCGCGGCGGAAGGTCTCGAGCGCCGCGCACTCGTCGAGCAGTTCCGCCAGCGACGCGGCGCGGCAGAAGGCGTCCAGCGAACGGTTGCGTACCTCAGGGTCGCCCGCCGTGATGATGTCGATCAGGCGGCTGCTCATGCGCCCCTCCGTAGTTCGCGGGTCGCCAGCAGCTCTACCAGGCGGGTCAGGATTTCCTCGCGGTCCCCGCCGCTGAGCGCGAGCGCCAGTTGCGCGATCAGCAACCCGTACTTCACGCCCACGTCGTAGCGCAGCGCCCGCTCTTCCAGCGCCAGGTACTTTTCGCGCGTGGCAAGTACGGCCAATGCCTCAGACAACGTGATCCGCTGATTCGCTGATTCATGATTCATGATTCGTGATTCGAGAATTTCCATCACCGCCGGTGTGAGCACGTGCATCCCGAAGAAGCAGAGGTAGTGGCCCGTGCGCAGGCCCGGTACGATGAGGCGCAATTCGGCCTCGGTGGGCGTGGGCTTTTCGATCACGGTGTCGATCTCGTAGAGGTCTTTGCGGCTCGCCACGCGCTTACCGCCGACGGTCCCGTAATAGGGGAGGAGATTCTCGCGCGTCGCCTGGACGGCGGAGACGGCGCAGTTTTCTGCCTCGGCTACAGCGACGAGTTGTTGCGCGCAGCTTTGCGTGTCGGTGCTCACGTAGAGGTGATCGCCCACGAGGTGCAGGAAGGGCGCGTCGTCCACGAAGGCTTTGGCGCAGTAGATGGCGTGCCCGTAGCCGCGCGGATCGATCTGCGGGATGAAGTGCAGCCGCCCGGCGTGGTCACCCATGGCTGCGGCGTAGGGGCCTTCATCGCCCGGCGCGACGACGACGGCGATTTCGTCGATGCCCGCGCTGAGGGTCTCCTCCACCAGGATGGCGAGCACGGATTTCTCCGCGCCATCACGGTCGGTGAGCGTTTGTATAGGCAGGGTACGCTGATTGCGTCCGGCGGCGGTGATAACGGCTTTGGTGATGTGCATAAGAACCTCCACTGTGCGATAATTTGATCCATTTGTCAGCAGATTGAGCAGATGAAGCAGATTTTCTATCTGTCGACCAGAGAAAAATCTGCTAAATTTGCTGACGGAAAAGTGTACAGAGTGCGTTTATTGCTGATTTTGCCGGGAGCGGATGCGCTCGATAGTGCGGTAGAAGGCGTTTTCAAGCGTCAGGCTCCAACTGCTGGGGCGCTGCTGCAAACGGCGTAGCGTCTCCGCGTCACCGATGTAGAACAGCGCATCCAACGCTTTGTGTTGTAGATAACGGCGTTCATCGGGTAGAAGACGTTTGGGCAGGTTTAGGGAGGAAAAGTCTTCCAGCGCGATGTTCGTAAAGCGTCGCGTGGCGACGGTGTCGTACAGTTCGCCGATGGCTTGCATGGCGATGCCCTTCAGCGCAATGTCGGGGAATTCGTTGAGGCAGCGGTAGAGGAACGCCCGCGCGCGCCCATCCTGGGGGCGAATCTTGCCGATCAGGTAGGCCAGGTGTGCGTACCACGGGTCGGGATTCTCGCGCGTGATGGGGTTGAGCGGCTGTTCCCCGTTTTCGTCGCTGAGGAAGGGTATAATCACCTCCTGTGTAACGATCGCCGGATCGAGCAGCGTGAGCGCGGTGGCGGCGTTGCTGCGTGTCTCATCGCTAAAGTGCGGTGAGAGGAACGCGCGGATGAGCACCCGCGTCGCCGCTTCAGTTTTCAGATCGCCCAGGGCAAAGGCCGCTGCTGCCTGGATGCCGATGTCGTGGGTTTCTCTCGCAACCAGATAGGGGATCAACTCCTTAGCGCATGCGTTGTGCCAATCGTTGAGCACCTCGGCCAGTTCTGGCGCGAGCACTTCGACTTCTGGGTAAGGTGGGACGAGCATGCGGCGCAGCGCCATGACCGACGCCAGGCGCACGTCGCTATGTTCGTAGATGGGCGCACCCGCCAGCGAAGTTTGCACCGGCTGGTGAGCGATCTCCACCAGACGCGGGATGGCCTCCGGGTGTTTGAGTTGTCCGAGCGCCTGAACGATGCGGACGCGCCGGTCGATACGCGGTTCGCGGGCCATATCCAACCGCCAGAGCAGGGTGCTGACGATAAAACTCATCAAAGGTTCATCATCGAATCTCTCCCGGCACTCTCGAATACAGTCTGCGGCTAAGAAGACTTGCTCACCTTCGCCGAGGGCGACGCCATAGAGGATTTCGTGAATCAACTTGTAGGGGTCGTCCATCAGGGCGCTGAGCAGGATGAGCGACTCGGCCCACCAGTAGTGGCGCGTGTGCCGTCCTAGCGTGGCGGCGATGTCGCTCAGCACGGCGTCGAAATCTGTGCGCGCCAGAAGGGCCTGCGCGCAGCAGTACGTGCGGATGTTGGCGCGGGCAAAGCGCAACGACTCCGCGCCCACCGGCGCCAGCAGACCATGCTTGGTCAACTCCTGGTAGAGCGTCTCCAGGCTGTAGCCCCGGTTACCGCGCACGGTGGCCATAATCTCGAAGGCTTCGTCGATGCTGAGCGTGGTCTTGAACGTCGTTTGCATCTGCCAGGCCAATGCGTAGAGTGTCTTGGCCGCCCGCGTGCGCATCCCCTGATCCACGGCGATATCCATAATGGCATCGTCCACCAGGTCTTGCAACACTTGCGCGTGGGAGCGGGGGATTTTACCGTCCCGCGCCTGTTTCAGCATTTTGAAGAGTAGCCAGGGGATGCGGGCCAGGTCGAAGAGTTGCGTTTCTTCCAAACTGGCATAAAGCTGTTTCGCCGCCGGTTCCTCCAAAGCTTGTGTGAGGTAATATTGGATGTTCCGCTCCGACAAGGGCAGCATGATGAGCGTGTCGTGGATATAGAGCGGCGCGATGTCGAAATCATCCGTGTTGAATGCTACGATGTACTCGTGCCGTGCGTGGCGGCGGATAAAGTCTTGGAGGACGGCGCAGAGACGGCGGCGGCTGTGATACGGCAGCACTTCGCTGTTGTCGAACAGGATTCGCAGGGTGGGGCCGGTGTACCCTGTGAGTGCGTCGTAGGGGTGTTGTTCCGCATCTTCTTCCCAAAACGGGTCGAGGGCTTGCAGGATCAGGGTTTCCAGCATTTTCTCGTCGATGCGCGCGCCCTGGGGCATATTCTGCAAGTCCACGTACACGGGCACGACGAGCCGGGGCACGTCGGCTTGCAGCGATTGTTGGGCCGTCACTTGGGCGATGTGCCGCATCTCGGTGGATTTGCCCATACCGGCGTCGCCGATCAAGGCAATGGTGCTTGGCCCGTGGGGGCCTTGTTCCGCCTTGAGTGGCGCGAGGATGCCCAGAATCGTCTCGATAAGGTCGCGCCCGGGTGTGTTTTCTTGCGTCAGCGCGTTGAAATCGACGCTGTGCAAGGTCCCTGAAAAATGCCGCACTTCCAGGGGCAGATAAACGCCGTCTTCGGGCAGCGGATTGAGAACGTCGGCGCGCAGCATAGCCCGCAGCGCGCTGATGATGGGGTCTGCGGTAAAGAGCCGGCCGCTATCCAGCCGCATGAAAAGCGCGGGGATGGCCCACGCCTGCGGATCGTTTTCCAAGAGCAAGAGCCGCGCGTGGTTTAGCGCCCGGTCGACACTGCCGTGTTCCAACAGACCGCGGTAGAAATCCTGGCTTAGCTCGCGGGCGATCAGGGGCGCGATGGCGTCTTGCATAGCGACGATGGCCGGGATGCCTGCCTGCACCAGTTGGGGGGCCAGTCCCACGTAAGGGTTGGCGTTCTGGGGATCGCGCTTGGCGCTATCGCAGGAGGCCAGGAAGATCAGATGTGGCGGCGGGTCGATGGCGCCCAGTTGTGCCACAACCTCTGTGTCGCGGCGCGTATCGGTGAAGCCGTTGGCGTCTTCCAAGAACAGCGTGGTTGTTCCTCGCGCGCGGCTGAATGCGCCGTGGCCGATGAAATGCAAGATGTGGTAGCCCGGCGCGGTCGCCAGCTCGCGGATCAGCGTGTCGAGGGTGGTGGGGTCGTCGCGCACGACGTAGTGTTGCGCAGCAACTACACTGGCCTGCTCCAGGCGGAGACGTGTGTCGGCGTTGAGGCCGGTTCTGCCGGGCAGAAGGGTCACGTGCAGTTGTCCGGTGCGTTGCAGACCGTTCAACGCCGAGGTGAGCGCGTCGATTTCGTGATCTACGTCGAGGGGCGTCATTCCCACGTCGATGAGGCCGGCGGGATTGGCGACGGCGACGAGCATGCGGATGGGCCGTTTGCGGATGGGCGCGGGCATGGCAATTTCCAGCCCCGTATAGCGCGAAAAGGGCGTCTTGATGGCGGCGGTCAAGGGAGAGGCGGTGTTCTGTCGCAGCACGTGGAGACGTTCCCAGAGTAGCGCGTGCAGCTCCGGCGCGTGCGGATCGATCCATAGACGCAGGCGCAGTTGCCCACCGGTGCGCGTTTCGGCGACCCCGGTAGCCCGGTCGTAAGCGCGGCGGATGGGGCCGGAGAAGAGCGCATCGAACAGCGCCAACCCGTAGGCGGGGACGTCATTCTCGGCAGCCGGCACCGCATCGGGCTTTAGGTGCATCTCACCGTTGGCGAAATGCACCGTGCCGTTCATCCAGGCTTCGACCGGGTAACATTGCCGCGCGTCGTCCCACGGGTGAATGCGGATCAGGAGATCGGTATGGTCCCGTTGTATACTTTTGGGCATAGGTAACTCCTGTGAAAATGGCAAATGGCAAATGGCAAATGGCAAATGGCGAATGGTTTGTCAACTGTGTGTATTATACGCAGTCTGCAAAAGATAGAAAGTGCGGGAATCTCCCCCGGAATTTCGCCATAACTTATGGTATTTTTCTCGTTTTTCTTGTATAATTGTTTTTGCAGCACTGTGACCTCGCTCTTTTTTTGTGCCAATCGATTTGATTTTTGAAATTGCAATTTGTGTTATCTGTATCATAATTCTTTGTTCACAAGGAGGTTTTTATGAACTGGGTGATCTTCTGCGCAGGTGCAATTATGGGTTGGATAGGAGAGTTGTTTATTGACTTTTTCTTTTGGCGGCGCAGACATTCTGATATGGTCTCGGAATTGGAGGTGCGCGCCGAGTTAGCCGCAATGGAGGCCAGAGCGGGACAGCTTGAGGCACAGGTAATCGGTTTGAAGGAAGATCAGACGCACTACGAGTATGAATTGCAGCTCAGCCGCGATACTTTGGCACGCGTGCATGAGCAATTGGCTGCCAGAGAAGCTGAAATCCGGCAATTGCAGACCTCCCTTGCGGACGCGCATTCACATCTGGCCGAACGGTCAAATTCTCGTTTGGTTATGGCCGGGCCGGAGTCGCAAGGTTTGGAGAAAATCGAGGGGATCGGCCCCAAGATTTCCAAGCTTCTCAACGCGCGTAGCATCTACACCTTGGCCGATTTAGCCGGGGCCAATCCGGAGGAGTTGCAACAATGCCTTGAGGAGGCCGGACCACAGTATCGCCTGGCGAATCCGGCAACTTGGCCGGAACAAGCGCGTTTGGCCGCCGAAGGCAACTTGGAGGCCCTGGATGCGCTTCAAACCAGCTTAAAAGATGACCATGTCCAGCCGTTGTAACGCCGGCATGTCAGGTTGGTATGCGCGTATCGTGGAGGAAAAACGATGTTTCATTATCGAACGCCTAAAAGTATTCGGGCTTACAATTGGTTCAAGCTCGCGGGTACGCTGATTTTGATCTGTATCTTTGCTATGCTGCTGTTGCGCGAGCAGCGCGCGGCAGCAACGGCTCCGGTTGCCACCCCTGCCGTTACAGCCACAGCGCCGGTTGCCGTGCCTACGGCTACAGCGCAGCCATTGCCCACGCCGCAACCCCCAACGCCCACCGTCGCTGCGCCAATCCCATCCGCGCCGGAGACAGAAGCCGGTGCGCCGCTGGTGTTGGCGGAAGCGCCATCGACTTCTGCATCGTCACCGACTGTGTCGTCAACGACTGTGTCGGCAACGTCCGCGCCGCAGCAGCCGCCAACGCTGACTGCGCCGCAGTCCGGCGCGCTTATTGCCGGCAACACGGTGACACTCGAAGGTACCGGCACGCCTGGCGTGGAAATCGAAATCCTCGATCAGGGTGAGGTCGTGAGCACGACGGTGGTCCAACCCGATGGAACCTGGACGCTTGACTGCCTATGCGATTCCGGCACGCGCTTGCTCAGCGTGCAGAACGCCGGGGAGCCTGAAAGCGTGAGCGAAGCTGTCCCCATTCAGGTTGCCGTTGCTTCCATACCTATACCCGACGATATTGTGTGTGGCGAGGAAGAAGATATCCCGATGGGCATCGATCACGGGACCGTATACGTCGTTGCGCCTTGCGAGTATATCGGGTTGATCGCGGCGCGCGTTGGCGTCAAGCTGGCCGATTTGCTCGCTGCCAACCCACAACTGACG
>Ga0209614_1000904_pt1 | contig 24391 bp, 19 predicted proteins | sample BlaSprsedimmetaG_FD_185484 | JGI IMG/M metagenome (GOLD analysis project Ga0209614, IMG submission 185484) | Hot spring sediment bacterial and archeal communities from California, USA to study Microbial Dark Matter (Phase II) - Blank Spring... ... | reverse complement strand
TCTTCTGATCTTCTGATCTTCTGTCACTCAACAGTGCGTTCACTGAGCCTTCACGGGGAAAATTTAAGCTCAAAAAAGGTATAATCCACGCAATAATTACGTAAGAGGATGTTTTATGGAAGGTACTATTTTTACTTACCTGGGTGCCATATTTGGGCACGGGGAGATGCTATTTGTTTCTCATATGATTTTGGTTGCAGGGATTATCTTGTTTGTTGCAACAATGGCTACAAAGAGCCTCAAGGCTGTACCGGGTGGTGCACAGAATGTGATGGAGTCATATTTGGGTGGCGTCATCGCTATGGGTAGAGATGTATTGGGTGAAGAAAACGCCAGAAAGTACCTACCACTCATTGCTACATTGGGTCTGTTTATCTTTACTTCAAATATGATCGGTGTGATCCCGGGATTTGAATCCCCAACCTCTAACATCAATATCACGTTGACGCTTGCATTGATCGTTTTCTTCTACTACAACTATGAGGGTATCAGAAAAAATGGCGTGGTTCACTACTTTGCACACTTCGCAGGTCCGGTGAAATTGCTTGCTCCGTTGATGTTCCCTATCGAGATCATCTCACACCTTTCACGTATTGTCTCTCTTAGCTTCCGTCTGTTTGGTAGTATCAGAGGGGATGATATGTTCTTGTGGGTACTTTTGATGCTTACTCCATGGATCGTACCTCTGGCGCCATTCTTCCTGCTGACAGTCATGGCTGTACTTCAGACATTTGTCTTTATGATCCTTACGTTTGTGTACCTTGCAGGTGCAGTAGCGATCGAAGAAGATCACTAAGTATCCTTTTACGATGAGAATTCAAGAAAAACCACTTGGTTTCATCATCAATTTCTTTTTGGGCATAGCATGGGCCTCGGTGCTCATCGGTGTCGTTGTCCCGTTTTTTTCTTTTTTCCATTTAGGTTTCTTTGATACGCTTATCTCTGTGGTGATTGGTGCATTGCCTGGATTGATCGCCATCTTGCTGCTTGAACATATCATTACGATCAAAGAGAAGCACTATGAACTCAAAAAGCAGACGCGGCTTTTAGAGCAGATCCTGGAGAAACTTGATCAGCAAACCCCCAAAGCGTAGCGATGCTCTCTTATGCGATTACGGATCCCTCCACACTCTCATCCGACCATCCGGACTTCTACTTGTCATATATCGACGGTATAGCCGATATGGTACTTTACCGTGACAAACAAAATGATCGCTATCGTGAAAATGCCAAAAGATTTATACGCGCTGCCAAGGTATATCCCTTTGATAAAATAGTATTGCATAATGATGCGCTCCTAGCAAAGGATCTGGAAGCAGACGGAGTACACTTGAGCAGTGACCGCATGGAGGTGATACCTTTTGCAAAACAGGAGGGATTGTTTGTGATTATTAGCACACACAGACTCGATGAAGCCCTGAGCGCTCAAAAGCTGGGGGCAGATATGGTGACGTTTAGCCCGATTTTTGATACACCAAACAAAGGTAAGCCCGTTGGCGTAGAAAAACTGCGTGAAGTGTGCAGTGCTGTTAGTATTCCTGTGATAGCATTAGGGGGCATTTTGACACCCAAACAGATCGGTGCGTGTCAGAAGGCCGGAGCAAAAGGATTTGCTTCGATACGCTATTTTAAACCTAAAGAGGATGATCGATGGAAGAAGTGAAAGATTATCAGATCAAAGCGCTAAAAAAACAGATCTTTATCTCAAATCTTAAGGCATGGATTATCGGTGTCATACTGATCGCCGAGATCGCATTTTTTGGAATGTATTTTTCAAAAACGGGTATGTTTAAAAAACCGGTCATAGGGGACAATAAAGTTGCCGTGATCTATTTTGATGAGATGATCACTGAGAAGTATACGACAAAAGTCATGGAGAAAATGGATGCGATACGTAAAGATAAAAACTTCAAAGAGGTGCTATTTGTCATGGGCTCTCCGGGAGGATCTCCTACAGCGAGTGAGGAGCTTAGCGAATATCTTAAAGCCTATCAAAAAGATAAAAATGTGACGATGTATATCGGAAGTATTGCTGCAAGCGGCGGCTACTATATCGCTTCAGCGATCAAGCCGCTACATGCAAACAAGAATGCGATCGTAGGCTCTATCGGGGTGATCATGCCGCACTTTAACTTGGGTCAACTAGCCCAGAAGATAGGAGTAGAGGAGGATACCCTAGCAGCAGGGAAGCATAAACAGCCTATCTCCTACTTTAGAAAAGCTGAAGATGAAGAGAAAAAGTATATCCAAGACCATCTACTCATACCAACCTATGAGAATTTTATCCATGCCGTGTTGGAAAACAGAGGGATCAGCAAAGAGCAGCTACTGCCATTTACCGAAGGTAAGATCTATATTGCCAATACACCTGAGATACAGGGGGTGTTGGTTGATCACATTACATCACTCTATCAGATCAAAAAAGAGATCCGCAAAAGACTTGGAGGAAAAATGGTAAAGTTTGAGACGATCGACATGAAAGACCAGCCCTCTTTCTTTCCTAAAGTTCAAGTCGATCTGGGAGTTGAAAAACTGCTCAATCAACTAAACTACAGACAATAAATCTTCTAGTAGAGCCATTTGGCTCTCTTGTAAACTCCCTCAAATAAGCAAATTGGTATAATCATTTCGATTAAATATGAACGATTGTTATAAGGAATTTCCTGATGTTTGAAACCGTGATCGGTCTTGAAGTGCATGTACAACTCAATACAAAAACAAAACTTTTCTGTTCTTGTGCAACCAGCTTTGCAGCACACCAAAACTCAAATACCTGCCCTACCTGTCTTGCGCTTCCGGGCGCACTGCCTGTGGCGAACAAAGAAGCGGCGATCAAAGCGATGCGTTTTGGCTACGCAGTCAATGCAGAGGTACAGCATAGCTCGAACTTTGACAGAAAATCCTACTTCTATCCCGATAGCCCCATGGCTTACCAGATCACGCAGCTGCACAATGCAATCGTGCAAAACGGAGAGCTTTTTATCGACCTTGAAGACGGTACGCAGAAAAGAGTAGGGATCACCCAGGCACACCTTGAGGCAGATGCTGGCAAAAACATGCATGAGGGTGATCACTCCAAGGTTGATCTCAATCGTGCAGGTACTCCGCTGCTAGAGATCGTATCGGCACCCGATATGAGAAGTGCAGATGAGGCTGTGGCTTATCTGAAAAAGCTTCATGCAACAGTGCGTTACCTAGATATCTCTGATGCTAACATGCAGGAAGGTTCATTTAGATGTGATGTGAATGTCTCCATCCGTCCAAAAGGCCAAGAGGAGTTTGGAACCAGAGTAGAGATCAAAAACATCAACTCCTTTAGGTTTGTGGCAGCAGCGATCGCGTATGAAGTACAGCGTCAGATCGAAGCCTATGAAGATGGTGTGTATGATCAGGAGGTGGTGCAGGAGACAAGACTCTACAACGTGGCTGAAGGTGTAACGAAATCTATGAGAGGGAAAGAGGAAGCAGCAGACTACCGCTACTTCCCAGACCCTGACCTTCGTCCGCTTGTCGTGACAGAAGCAATGGTTGAGGAGGCAAAGCAGATCCCTGAGATGCCGGATGAAAAGGCAGCGCGTTACGTTGAAAAGCTCAATATCAAGAAATATGATGCACTGGTGATCACGTCACAGAAAGAGATGGCATACTACTTTGAAGAGATGCTAGCATGCGGCGCCAATCCAAAGATGGCAGTGACATGGCTGACCTCCGAGCTTCTGGGGCGTTTAAACAAAGCTGGTCTCTCCATAGAGCACTCTCCGGTTGATGCTCAAACCCTGGGTACTCTGGTGAGAAAAATTTCTGATGACACGATCTCAGGTAAAGGTGCAAAAGATCTCCTAGACTACATGATGGAGCATGAAAGCCGTGATGTAGATGCGCTCATCGATGAATTGGGATTGGCTCAGGTGAGTGATGAGGGTGCCATTTTGGCAATCATTGATGAGATACTGACAGCAAACCAGGATAAAGTGGCGGAATACAGATCTGGTAAAGAGAAGCTCTTTGGATTCTTTGTTGGCCAGACCATGAAAGTAAGCAAGGGTTCAGCAAATCCAGCAAAAGTCAATGCACTGCTCAAAGAGAGGCTAAACTAGTAAATCTGGGTACCAGTTTTGGTACCCCCCCAAAGGGATGCGTATGCATGAGTGGATAGTGAAACTTTCCCAAATAGTGGACCGATCAATCCGGTATCAAGCAACAAAATCCTTTTTTGGGTCATTGCTTCACGATATGAACTCCCCCTATAAAAAGTACTTTGACTGGTTTATGTTTAGTATGATACAGCGCTCGATCACGATCTTTCCAAAACCCCGTATTATCAGGCTTCTAAAACTCAACCACTCTCTTCATGGAACCTTAAGCCTTTTGAATACACCGGCAAGAAAACGTTTTGAGTTTATTGTTCTAGGCTATATGCTTTTGGGTGTTACCTTCTCTTTTGGTACCGTTTTGTATCTCCAAGAATATGGGATCAGCGTTTCTTGGAGCTTATCGTGATGCTATCTTGGGCGTTGGTGACACTCTTGAGTATGGGGTGTAGGAGTAATTGATGAGGGTAAGATATTTCACTGTTTGGTATGTCCATAGAGTATACGAATAAAGGAGTGTAAGTAGATGAAGCTAGCAATAATCGGAGCAGGAAAATGGGGACAGGCACTCTATCATGCATTTTCAGAAAAAAATGAGGTGGTGATCACCTCGCGCACTCCCAAAGAGATACCTCACTTTGTTCCTGTTCAGGAGGCTTTGGGATATGAGTATCTCGTGATCGCCATACCTGCACAGGCGGTGCGTAGATGGATGGAGGAGCATTTTGTGGACAAGGGACAGAAGATCCTTGTGGCGGCCAAAGGGATAGAGACGGAAACTGGATCCTTTCTTAATGAGGTGTACAGGGAGTTTGTCGATGCTGAGAGGCTTGCATTTATCTCTGGCCCCTCTTTTGCTGCGGAAGTGCAGCAATCACTGCCGACTGCGCTAGTGATCAGCTCAATCGATGTGCAGTTGGCTCAAACCTATGCCGATGCGTTGCCAGAGTACATCAAGGGGTATGTGAATGATGATGTGATAGGAGAAGAGGTGGCGGGAGCCTACAAAAACGTGATCGCCATAGCCGGCGGTGTGTGTGATGGTCTGAAGCTAGGTAACAATGCACGAGCCGCACTGATATCGCGTGGTCTTGTAGAGATGACACGTTTTGGAGAAGCATTCGGTGCAAAAGCAGAGACCTTTTTGTCACTTGGAGGTGCGGGTGATCTCTTCTTGACAGCTAGCTCCACGCTCTCCAGGAACTACCGTGTGGGGATCGGGCTAGCACAGGGGAAAAAGATCGAAGATATCCTAGATGAGCTCGGAGAGGTCGCCGAAGGAGTACCGACTGCCAAAGCACTCCATCTTTTGGCAAAGCAGAAAGGTATCTATCTTCCGATCGCCATGGAGGTGTATGCGATGGTACAAGAGGGTAAAAATCCACATCAAAGCGTGAAAGACCTGCTGGGATAGTCTCTTTTTTTGGTACACTTAAAAGAGAGGTTTGTCTCTTTAGCTACGTCAATTTTTAACAAGGTTGTATCCGATGTCCTACAGAGTGATTGTGCTGTTACTTTCTATTGTGATGACGCTCAGTGCAGAAGGGGCTAAGCTGCCGACACACAAGATCAGGATCATAGGCAATACAACCCACGAGCACTCGGTACTCTATGAAGCCCTCAATGTGCAGACAAAAAGTTTCTGGCAGTTTTGGAAAGAGGATACGCCGAGGATCTATGATAGATTTTTGCCGACTCTGGAGCAGTCGCTGCAGAGTTTTTATGAGTCCGAGGGATTTTATGATGCCAAATTTGACATCCAAGAGACACCTACCACACTGACTGTAGAGATTAGAGAAAACACGCCTGTGTGCGTTAACGAGATCAATATTACCAGTGATTATGATATCTCCTCTTATGTGACATTCGCTAAGAAGGAGCGCTTTAGGGCAGAAAAGTTCATAGAGATCAAAAACAGTATCATAGAGGCACTGCTTGCAGACGGGTACTGTAGTTATGACCTGGACACAAAAGCCTACGTGGGTCTTAAGTCTCACATAGTGGATCTCACATACCATCTGAAAAAAGGTGATATCTGCCATTTTGAAAAGAGCTATATCAAAGGGCTGGAGAGCATCGACGAAGAGGTGATCCTCTCCCGTATTGCAGCTACTGAGGGAAGTAGGTTTGATTTAGATCGCATTAAAGAGAGTTATGCCAATCTCTATGGGCTGGATGTTTTTGAGAGTGTGATGATCAACTATGACCGCAAACTTTACAACAAGATACCCGTTGATGTCACATTGAAGGAGACGCAAACCCTTTATCATCTGGAAGCCGGTCTGGGGTATGACACCCATGTCGGTGCGCGTGCCCATAGTACCCTGGTGAGAAAAAATTTGATGGGCAATGCAGAGAAACTGACTCTCAAGGCGATGTGGTCGCAAAAAGAGTATCTAGCCAGCATCGACTTTTTTAAACCCTTACTCTTTTGGATATGGGGTTATCCGATCGATTTTATGTCAAAAGTCGGATATTCTAACTTGGAGTACCCTGGTTTTACTGAAGAGAAGAGCTATGTGCAGTTTGCTTTGGGGTATCAGAGGGAGAGATGGAGACTCAGAAGTGGTATAGCGCTTGAATATCTTGACATTAAACTCCTCGATAACCTCAAGGAGGATCAAGTGCTTCAGCAGGCTGTCAATGATGGAAATTTTTTGCTTTTCTATCCCTTTATCGATCTGATCTACGATGCTAGAGATGATAAAATGAATCCTAGAAAAGGATACTATCTTGCCTCTTACCTAGAGTTTGGGCTTCCGTATAGCCAGGATGCAAGTACCTATCTGAAGATGCAGCTGGAAGGAAGATATATCCATAGTATCGACAAGCTTATCCTTGCAGCCGTTGCGAAAATGGGTGTTGTGGATCAGATCGATCGTGAAGTACCCGAATCCAAACTCTTTTTTGCTGGTGGATCCTATTTTAACCGTGCCTACGGGTTTAGAGAGATGGGGGTGATCCTCTCTCCCACCAGTGACTCCATCGAAGGGGCTTCGACGATGCTCAATCTCCTGCTGGAGGCAAACTACCCGGTTTGGGGTGATCTGTACGGCGCGGTCTTTATGGACAATACGATGCTCAATAAAGAGAGCTATGACTTTACAGGGGATATCATCACCTCTGCAGGTGTTGGGGTGCGCTATATGACCCCGATAGGTCCTTTTAAGTTGGATATTGGATTCAATGTCAATGATCCCTCCCAGTATGGTATCTCCTTTCAGATAGGACAATCATTTTGAGCACTATAAAAGCGTATTGCAGGGAGGCAGTCTGTGTCAAGTCGTAAAAAAATACTCTTAGGAAGCTTCATTGCTGTTGCTTTGCTACTTACTGCGCTTTGGATAGCGGTCAACACACCGCTAGTGGTCAAAGCAGCTGCCAAACGGTTTGCTCCCGATTATGCACTCACCTACAGTGATATTTCAGGAAACGCACTGAAGGGTATCACTATACACTCCCCAAAGTATAAGGGGTTGCCGCTTGCCAAGCAGCTGACGATAAGAGTCAATCCGGCAGCACTGCTACAAAAGAAGATATCATTGACAAAAGTGCTCCTAGAGGAGGGCAATGTCACCAGTATCGAGGCGTTGATCGAAAGTTTTGGCGATAAGAATGACACGGGCGGATCCTCTTTTGCCTTTGACATAGGGCTAAAAGAGGTATACCTCGCTTTACTCCCTTTTGAACGCTATGGAGTTTCAGTGACAGCACTCTCTGTACGGGCTAAGGACATATTGTATGGTGAAGAGAGACTGGATATCGATGCACTTGATCTCTCTTTGGAATCGAATGTCATGGATATCAAACTGAGTGGAAGTTATAAGGCAAGAGTAGCCAATATCGTATCGCTGAGTGTGAAGAAGGGTGATCTTCCTGTGATACAAAGATTGATATCTGACTTGGAAAAAACTGAGCCAAGTGCCCAAAAGGCTCATCGGGAGGATAACGAGCGATATTATCTGCCAAAAACTATTCAGATTGATCAATGTTATCTCAATATAAAGCCTGCTTACTTTGATCCGCTTGAGATACAGAAGTTCGACCTTCAAGGCAGCAGGATCAAGGTGAATCTTGAGGAGAGGTTGATAGAAGGTGGAAATGTGTTCTTGGATGCACGAAGCAACCTGAGTGATATTGTCTATAAAGGAGCTGTTCAAGAGAATACCCTTGTGGGCAAAATCGCCATAAGTCCCCATAAAAGACTTTTTACGCTTGCTAGATTGCCTTTGAGAGGGGAGGCATTTGGCGATATAGTCATAGACCTTATGGTAGAGAGATCATCTCTACGCGCTGATGTGCAGGCAAGTGCTACGCAGATATTGACAGGGAATAAAGGTGAGTTTAATATCGATATAGATTCTTTGGTAGCCAATGTAGTTTACAGTTTTGAAGCGCAGAAGCTTACCTCAGACACGAAGGTATTTCTCTCCACTCCTTATGCAAAAAATATCGCATTGAGTAATCAGCTGGTGATGGATACGAACCTGACGTATCGCGGTGAGATCTATGCGAAGGAGGTCTACGGTCTTGATGAGAATCTCACAGAGTTTCTCCATGATTTTAACATGACATACAGGGGGGATGATCAGCATTTGGATGCCATAATCGATTCTGACAAGCTAGCGGGCAGTTTCACGATGCAAAACTACCAAAAAGGCAGCCTGAAGCTCAACACAAAAGAGGCTATTGAGGTTTCGGCGATCAGTCAGCTTCCAAAAGCGCTGGAGGATACTAAAGCAACGCTAGAGGTGGTCATTCCCTTTGATCTTGATCAAAACAATACAGTAGAAGGTTTTGCGCAGCTGCGGTCAAATGTGGTCAATGGGGATGCGAAGATCCTTCTGGATAAAAGCATACATATCAAAAGCAAAGTGATCCTCCCCGAAGACTCTTTACTCCGATCCCTGGATCCAAAAATCCAATGGGAGAAGCTTGCCGCTTTTGATATAGATTTGGCAGTAGAAGGCAATCTTTCCTCTATCAACCTGAGTACCAAAGAGTTGAAACTTACGGCGACTTACCATGCAAACGATCAAACCCTTAAAGGGGAGTTAAGGAGTCAGCCGTTACGTGCAATGTTTGATGGCGTTTTTGGGAAAGAGCTGAAGCTGAATGCTACGATAGATTCGTTAAACGCCTTAAGCAATCTTGCGCAATCGTACTATACGCTTGATGCGATGCCTTCGGTGGAGGGAAGTGCCATGATCAATGCGGCGATCGATAAAGAAAAAAAGGTCGACATCTCTCTTGTGTCACCTCAGATTGTCTATCAAGAAGATAGAAAAAATAGTAAAACGCTCAGTGATGTGGATCTGTCAATAACTTTGGAAGATATGCAGTTGACTCTGCAGCGTTATCGATTTACTTATGATAAGCAAAAGTTTTATGCTACGCAACCCTCTGTCATTTTTATCAAAGAAGATAAAGTGCATCTGAGTGAAATCTGGGTGAATGATGCACTCAAAACTACCGGTATCTACGATAAGAAGAGTCAAAAGGGAGAGGTCATTACCCATGCGAAGCAGCTGAAGTTTGCACACGAATGGGCCAACATGGTACTGGATGTAGATCTCACAACGAAAATAGAGGGGAACTTTACGGATATCAACGGGAAGATCACGCTTCAAGGAGGAGAGATCCGTTATGACGTGAGTCAGCGGTCTTTTGCATCCGATAGTGATATCATCATCGTAGAGGATCAAAAAGATACCCAATCTAATGCGTTTATGGACAATCTACGTATAGCAGTCACTATCCAAAGTAGCGAACCTCTACGCTTTAAACAAGCAGATATCACGCTTCAGGCAATGCCGAGCTTGATGCTTTATAAGGGGCTAAATGAACCCCTGACGCTCGTGGGAACGATCGAGCTGCTCGAGGGTGGAACGTACATTTTTGAAAATAAAAAGTTCACACTGGAAAAAAGTTACATCTATTTTACCGGCGATCCCAATAAACCGTTTTTAGAGATCAAGGCCCAACACCAAGCGGTCAAACATTTGATCACTATCGCAGTGACAGGTACACCTGAAGCACCCAATATCCACTTCTCATCAACTCCGAGTCTGACACGCGAACAGATACTCTCAGTACTCTTGTTTGATTCTGAATTTGGTGGGGATACCTACAGCGGTGAAGAGATGATGAAAATGATGGGAGGTGCCATGGCAAAATCTGCGTTAGTCAAAGCAGGAGTCAAGATCGACCATCTGGTGCTTGGTGGAGGGAGCAGTGTTGAGGTGGGTAAAAAGCTTACAGACAAGATCATGATCATTTATATCAATGACGTGATGCCAAGGGTGGAGTTGAGATACAGGCACACTCCTGGTTTCGAGAGTGTAGTCAGTACTAGCGAAGAGTCAAGCTCCTACGACATCATCTATACCAAGGACTTTTAACCGATGGCCAAAGCAAGTGAATCTGTCATATTGCGTCGCCCCCAAAAACCCAAACACCCCAAATAGACCATAAGAAGCGATAACGGTATGACAGACTGTGAAGATCTCCTTCTGGGCTAAACAGGTGCAAAATGGCTGCCACGTTCTCCTTAAAACAATGAACCTAATCCTTTTTTATAACCAGTTGCGAGATATGTTTGATTTAAATGATCCTCTGATTGCTACTAGAGATGCGATACACTAGGATCACTTCAATGAATCCTTTGCCCGATACTACAGCGATGAAGTATGATCAAGGTAGCGTTCATCTCTCCTTATGAGAGTCTGCCCTTAAACTCCTGATAGCCGAACTCTTTGACAATATCTATGGTGCCGTCAATCCTTTGTATCGCAATACTCGGGAGCTTGATACCGTTGAAGGTTGTGGCCTTGACCATCGTGTAGTGCATCTGGTCCTCAAAAATTATCTTATCCCCTATGTTTAGCGGTCTATCAAAACTATAATCCCCCATGATATCACCAGCAAGACAGGTATTGCCACCAAGACGGTAGGTATAGGCTTTTTCACCTGCCTCCCCCGCACCCCTCACATCCGCACGGTAAGGCATGAGGATGGTATCAGGCATGTGTGCTTCAGCAGAGGTGTCCAGTATCGCAATATCAATCCCATTGTGGACGATATCCAGCACCGTGGCGATCAGCGGACCGGTCTGCCACCCTACGGCTTCACCCGGCTCCAGGTAGACGGTGACATTATAACGGGACTTAAATGATCTGATGAGTCTGATCAGCTTCTCTATATCATACCCTTCTCGTGTGATATGGTGTCCACCGCCGAAATTGATCCACTTCATTTGGGGAATATACCTGCCAAACTTCTCTTCAAAGGCTTTTAGAACCCCTTCGAGTGCATCGCTGTCCTCTTCGCAAAGCGCATGAAAGTGTAGTCCGTCACACTGATTTAGAATGGTCTCATCCAGGTTCTCCAGTGTTGTGCCGAGCCTTGAGTAGAGGCCGCAGGGATTGTAGATCTCTTTGGGTGCTTTAGAGCATTCAGGATTGATGCGGATCCCCAAAGAGAGTGAAGGGTTGATTGCTTTTGCCCTCATGGCAAAGCGTTTGAACTGTGCAGGGGAATTGAAAACCAAATGGTGTGAAATGGAAGCGATCTCTTCGAGTTCCTCTTCTTTGAAGGCCGGAGAGTAGGTATGTACCTCTTTGCGGAACTCTTCATTGGCCAGTTGTGCTTCATGAAGTCCTGAGGCACAGCATCCATCAAGGTATACCCCAATTGTATCAAAGCTTTTCCAAAGGGCATAGCCTTTGAGGGCAAGGAGAATTTTTGCACCGCTTTGCACCTTTACCCTCTGTAGAAGTTCTAAATTTTTAACCAGCTTTTCTTCTTCAAGCAGCCAGCATGGGGAAGGTAATGATTGATAGTATCTTTCTCTATTTTGCATGAGAGATTATATCAAATTAATTGATAATAATGACACAAGAGCAATACTCATAAAACCATCCTATAAAAATAGCTTAAACGAGTAGCTTTTTTATAAAAAGAGATTTATTTGAGTATTTAGAAAAAACTAAATATCTATAAGACAAAATACAAAGGTATAAGCACTAAATAAAAACTTATATTATTTGGTTGTGTTCCTATGATATACATTGTTTCACACGTGTTAAAATAGCCTTTTAAATATACTCTCCTTTCTTGCCACATGGATTCTTCGCTTCGCTCAGAATGACGGGGTATGTGACCCCAAGGCTCCTCTTTGCGTCCTGCTCAAAATGATGGAGTGATGCACACACAACGACAAGGGTTTGTCACCCTAAGGCTCCTCTTTGCGTCACCCTGAGCGAATGCGAAGGGTCTCCTTTCTTGTCGCTTAGATGCTTCACTTCGCTCAGAATGACGGGGCTTATCACTTTGAGGTTGAGCGTCAAGTTTCAATCCCTGTTAGATTGAGTCTACATGTAAAGCCTAGTTTGCCCTAAAAAGGAGCTTTGAAAACTTAAGCAAACACTCAGAATGAAAGCCCTAAATTTCGGGCTTTTTTTTATCCTCCTAAATGGCAACACTTTTAAGCTCTATCTTTATAATCTTTTTTATTTTTATCCTAGCTGATTTGGGTATTTGCTGAAAGTATTTTACACTACCAAATGCAATCGCATTTATTAGCCTTATTTAAGGGAGTTTAAGGTAAAATTTCGTCCGTCATATACCCTAAGCAGGTAAATTAATTTAAGGATATTCCCAATGAAAAGAACCTATCAACCACATAGCACACCAAGAAAGAGAACACACGGTTTTAGAACAAGAATGAAAACTAAAAACGGTAGAAAAATCATCAATGCAAGAAGAGCAAAAGGCAGAAAAAGGCTAGCTGCATAAGTCTAGCAGGTGAGTCACATCAGTTCGATCAAACATTTTACCAGGTTAAAAACCAGTAAAGAGTTTTCCGGAGTCTATCACCGCTCCAATTGCAGCTGGCATACACCATACTTTGTACTGTTCTTTAAAAAAGAGAGTAGCTATAAAGTAGGCTTTGTTGCCAGCAAAAAAATAGGAAATGCAGTTCATCGTAATAGGGCAAAACGTCTACTAAGGGCACATTTCATCGAAAATATTGACCTTCTTGTTCCCGGCAGCTTCGTATTGGTAGCGAAACCGGATATTTTGGAGGCAGACTTTAAAAAGACAAGTAAAGCATATCTACATGCACTCAGAAAGTGCGCTGCATTAAAATAATTACACTATAATAGCTATTTAATTTTCTTACACAAGGGTATCACTTTGGAACAACCAGATCTTCAAAAACGACTTCTACTAGCATTAGTACTCTCATTTATCGTATTTATCGGTTATAGTTATCTCTTCCCACCTCAAGCACCTGTGAAAACCGAACAAACACAGACGCTACAGAGCTCGCCAGAAACACCGGCAGATCAAAAGAACAGTGCAGGGTATGCATCCTCGGAGCTATCAAATGAAGCAGCAAAGTACGCACCGCAGCATAGTTCAGCAGTAATCGCTACAATTAAGTCCGATGACTTTATCATCACTGTAGATGAATTAGGGCGCTTGGCTCAAATGGAACTATTGAAGGCAAAATATCGCACAGAAAATGGTGAAAACCTTAAGATATTGGGGAGTAATCAGGTCAAACCGTTGGAGTTGAGATTCTCAGATACGAAGATCAATGAAGAGGCATTTGCTACACCGTATGTCAACGAAGGTGCTACCAAGATAGATGTCACTGAAACTGCACAGACTCTTACCTTGGTACAAAAGCTCTCGACGGTTACAGTGACGAAGAAGATTACCTTTAAACCCAGTGGTGAATATAAGGTGGATATCTCTACCTCTGCAGTCACACCTTACTTCATCACTCCGGGCCATAGACCCATGGCAGACCAAACGATCTATATGCTAGTCAGAGGTGCATTGATCAAAGGAGCAGATGATATCGTAACAACGATCGAGGATGGTGATGCAGAGGGACACGAGACCTTTAAAAATGCGAAAATCGCTTCAGCTTTTGACCGCTACTATGCATCGCTTTTTTATGATTTTGAGAAAGGATTGGACGTTTCTATATTGCAAGTGGCCAAAGGGGATCCTTTGATCTTTGTCAAAGGAGTAGGGGAGAGTTCTTTTAGGGGATATATCGGAGCAAAAGAGTATAAGGTGCTGGATGCGATACACCCTGAATTGACCGATGCGATTGAGTTTGGATGGTTCACATTTCTTTCGACCCCGTTTTTCAAAGTACTGCTTTGGATCAATGACTATGTGGGAAACTGGGGTTGGGCGATCATTATCTTTACCCTCTTGATCAAGTTTATTCTTTTCCCGCTTTCATACAAAGGTATGATGTCGATGCAAAAGCTAAAAGACCTTGCGCCAAAGATGAAAGAGCTCAAAGAGAAATATGGGAAAGATCCCGCTAAAATGAATGCACAGATGATGGAACTCTATAAAAAACATGGAGCGAACCCGATGGGTGGATGTCTTCCGCTTCTGCTTCAGATACCTGTCTTCTTTGCACTTTACCGTGTACTGCTTAACGCGGACGAACTTCAGGGTGCAGCGTGGATCTTCTGGATCAATGACCTTGCAGTGATGGACCCCTACTTTATTTTGCCTATATTGATGGGTGTCTCTATGTGGTATCAGCAGAAGATCACGCCTGCTAACTTCACAGATCCTATGCAAGAGAAGATATTTAAGTGGTTCCCAGTGATCATGACAGTATTCTTTGTATACTTCCCGTCAGGACTTGTCCTTTATTGGCTAGTAAACAACATCTTTACCATCGGTCAACAATACTATATCAATCATGTATACGCGAAGCAAAAAGCAATAGCAAAAGAAGCACATAATAAAAAATAGGAGTGCTGATGAAAAAAATCAAAGCACCGACATTGGAAGAGGCCTATGAAAAGGCTGCTAGAGAGCTGAGTTGCTCGGTGACTGATCTTCAATACGAAGTGATACAACATCCCACATCAGGAATCTTTGGATTGTTTAAAAAAGAGGCGATCATTGTTGCCTCTTGCACACAGACCCAGACGATGCCACAGAGTGAGCCTGCTGTTCCTGTTAAAAAGCATCACGAAGCGAAGAAAAAACACGAGAAGGTACTTGATGTTGTTCTTGCCCAACAGCCCAAAAAACAACACCACCATCTCGAAGAAGATCACATCGTAGAAGGTTTCTTTGGTGCTAATGACGTTGATGAAGAAGAATACTGCGAAGTGAAAGAAGAGGTGATCGTCTATGACGAGCTTGCCCATCTTATCGAGTCGCAACTCAAAGGGTTACTGGATCTCTTGTGTTTTGATATCGATGTGGTCGAAGTGGATGTCGTAGACAATACCGCTTTGATATTTATTGACGGAGAAGATGCTGCACTGTTGATAGGAAAAGAGGGGTACCGGTTTAACGCCCTCTCCTATATGCTGTTTAACTGGTTGCACGCAAAGTATGAGCTCTTTATTAAACTTGAGATCGCTACATTTGTTACGACACAAAAAGAGATGATACGCAATATGCTCAAGCCTGTGATTGAAAATGTCCAACAACAAGGAAAAGGCAGAACACGATTTTTAGATGGTATTTTGGTTCAAATTGCATTGGAGCAGTTGAGAGAAGCTTTCCCGGATAAATATGTCGCTATAAAAACAAGCCATGATGGCAAAAAATTTGTCGTGATCAATGATTTCAATCAAAACAGAATGCTATGAGTGAGACTATCGCCGCAATCGCCACAGCTCACGGTGTCTCGTCTATCTCCATCATCCGTGTCAGTGGAAATGAAGCGCTCTCTCTTGCCAAAAGAGTTTCCAAACAGGATCATGTCAAGCCGAGATATGCACATTTGACCTCTCTTTATAACGCGGAGGATGCTCTGATCGACCAGGCAATTATGATCTATTTTGCATCACCAAACAGTTTTACTGGTGAAGATATTGTTGAGTTTCAATGCCATGGTGGTATGATCGTTGCAGAAGAGATACTTGCTACGGTACTGGCGTTTGGCGCAAGACTGGCCGAACCTGGTGAATTTTCCAAGCGTGCATTTCTCAATGGTAAGATAGACCTCACCAAAGCAGAGGCGATCTCCAAACTGATAGAAGCAAAAAGTGTGGATGCCGCAAAAGTACTTGCAAGGCAGATGAAGGGGGAACTCAAGGAGTTCGTTGATGAGAGCAGGGATGCGCTGCTGAGATCTCTGGCTTATTCGGAGGTCATGATAGATTATGCTGAAGAGGATATACCTGAAGATATTTTGGAGCGTATTAGCCATCAGCTGGATACTTTGATCGAAAAGATCACACGCATCGTTGATGCCAGTCACCGCAGAAGAGGGCTTATCGAAGGGTTTAAAGTCGCAATTATTGGCAAACCCAATGTCGGTAAAAGTTCCCTACTGAATGCATGGCTCAATTATGATCGGGCAATTGTCAGTGATATTGCCGGAACGACAAGAGATACGATCGAAGAGCAGGTGCGTATTGGTTCGCATATTATTCGCCTGGTAGACACCGCTGGCATTCGCGATTCAGAGGATACGATAGAAAAGATCGGGATAGAACGTTCTTTGTCGTCGATCAAAGATGCGGATGTCGTTATCGCACTTTTTGATAGTTCAAGGGCTTTTGATGATGAAGATAAGAAGATCGTTTCAATGTTTGAGAGTCTTGAAGGGAAGCATCTCATTGTGGCCTTCAATAAGTGCGATCTGAAAAAAAAGTGTGATACTAGCCTTTTAAGTGTGTATGACCCGATAGAAGTGAGTGCACAAAAGGGCTTTGATAGCCTCACAAAAAAGATGGAAACACTTTTTGATTCGATAGGATCCGGTGAGGAGATCATGCTGGTCTCAGCGCGCCAGATTGAAGCAGTCAGGTATGCAAAGTCTGCGATTGAAGCAGCAAAAATACCTCTGCAATCCGGAGAGCTTGAGTTTTTCTCCTACCATCTGCAAGAAGCACTCAAGGCTATATCCTCCATCTCAAAACCTTATGACAGTGAAGAGATACTTGATAAGATGTTCGGAGAATTTTGTTTGGGAAAATAGGAGAGATGTGCGTATGGAGGTGATCATCGAACATGTAGGGAAGATAGAGAATATGGAGGTCTCTATTTTCTTGCTTTTGTTGCTTTTTACTTTATGGTTTATACGCAATACTGTAAAGTACTATCAAGGTGAGAAAAAAGCGCTCAAAAGAATGTATCGTTTCGCAAAAGAGGGAGAGGTGCAGTCGCAGTATCAGCTTGCTAAGCGATATCAAGAAGGCAATGCTGTGAGAAAATCCTGCAACCAGGCAGCTTTCTGGTATCAAAAAGCCGCCTTTTCGGGTGATAAAAAGGCACAAGAGCATCTGAAGTATTTTTTAGAAAAACGAAGACAGCAAAAAAAATGTTGATAGGACACCTTTGTGCGTTCTAATCTAAATTCAGTATAATCACAAACTAATACTATCAAAAAGGTATCATACATGAAAAAACATTTATCATTTTTCGCATCAGTTTTATGCGCTCTCTGGTTAGTGGGATGTGTGCCAACAGATGTACAAAAGCCCTATTATAAAGCGGGTACGCAGCAAAATGTATGGGGGAGTCATGACTCTGAAAATGTCGATATGTCCGATATGGATGAAAAGTTGACTGAAACAGAAACACTTATTACTGAGAATATGCCTGATGAGACGGTGCCTCGTATTCCATTTCCCGTCAATGAGTATCATGCTTTTGCAACTTCAGGCCAAGGTACGATTAAGGGCAAGATCTATCTTACTGTTGGCTATGATGGTACGAGAGTTCTAGGCGGCGGAACCAGACTCTACCTCAATCCTATGACCTCCTACTCCAATCAGTGGTATAAGGTGAGTTATATTGGCGGCAAAAAGATGCAAAAAGCAGATGCAAGACTCTTTAATTATCTCAGGTTTACCGCTGCAGAGCGTGATGGAAGTTTTGCCTTTTATGGTGTACCCTCAGGGAAATATTATCTCATAGGTACGGTACAGTGCGGTGAAGAGTGTGGTTATGCTTCGACGAAAAGCATCCGCCTGGCCACTAAGGTTGAAGTGTACGGCAATCAGATAAAAGTGCAAGATCTCACTAGGAGAGTGAACTAGAGTGCCCTGAAAGCCTACCCCTTGGGGTATGCTTCTTCTAGTGCCCCGTAGAGTTCTTCGGGGCTGATCTCATTGTCTTCTTCTAAAATGCCTTGCATGATCACATTGTCCTCCTGTCCATTCCATATCTTGATATAAGTTCCGGTTTTATATCCGTGATCCTGTCTGAACTGGTTGAGGATATTTTTGCCGACATAGAGCTCATAGAGTGCATCAAGATTGAGTCCCGACTGGATGGCGACATAGATAAATGACTCCATCATCTTTTGCGTACCCTCGCCGCAGAAAATTACCCGGATCAGCTCCTCTACGGTTGCTATCTGCTCATAATGGTTTTTTTCTGTTGGCATAATATCAGTAAGAAATGAAGAAAAATTGGGCAGGGCATTGATATCTGCTGCCAGTTTTTCGATAGTGCCAAGATGCTTGATCTTGTAATCTTTTAATGCCTCAGACATGATGAAGTGCCAGATATCCACTGCTTCGATCTTGATGTTGGCATAGTCGGGTTCTGCATCAATATTTTTCCAGTGCTTCCATGGGTAGGATTCGATCAACTCAGCACACTCTAAGTATATACAGCGTTTCCAGTCAATCACTTTGTTGTGTTGAGTGACTCCTAGCTCCCATCCCTCACCGTTGGTCGCATCATTGAGCTGCTGTTGAAGCATCAGCATCTGTAGTATTTTGTCCATTGTTACCCTTTTGTTTTCATGGGTGTTATTCTACCTATTAACCCCTTATTTAGCACTTTTTGAGTAAACTATAGCTCTTATTTCAACGCCTTAAGGACACTCAGACATGTCACAACCTATTGAAAATCTAGATGAAGTTTTAAAAGCACACAAGCTTAGCCAGCCAGAGTATAAAGAGATCGTCCGCATTCTTGATGGTCGTCACCCCAACATCGTAGAGATCGGTATCTTCTCGGCGATGTGGTCAGAACACTGCTCTTATAAGTCAAGTAAAAAATATCTTAGTGGTTTTCCTACGAAGGCGCCATGGGTTATCCAGGGACCGGGTGAAAACGCCGGTGTTATCGATATTGGTGAGGGGATGGCTGCAGTATTTAAGATGGAGAGCCACAACCATCCCTCATTCATAGAGCCGTTTCAGGGTGCTGCTACAGGAGTAGGAGGTATCCTCCGTGATGTCTTTACAATGGGTGCAAGACCGGTCGCCAACCTCAATGCTTTACGTTTTGGTACGGTGACGGGCAACAGCGATACGGCAAAGTACCAGAGGCACCTTGTACGCGGTGTAGTAGAGGGGATCGGAAGTTATGGTAACTGTATGGGGGTACCGACGATCGGCGGTGAAGTGAGCTTTGATGAGAGTTACAACGGAAATATTCTTGTCAATGCCTTCTCGCTTGGTCTAGTCAAGTCTGACGAGATCTTTCTTGGCGTTGCATCCGGTGTGGGTAACCCAGTGATGTATGTGGGGTCAAAAACCGGCCGTGACGGTCTGGGTGGAGCGGTAATGAGCAGTGACAGCTTCACAGAAGAGTCAAAGTCACTTCGTCCGACAGTACAGGTCGGTGACCCGTTTACCGAAAAACTTCTCCTTGAGGCGTGTCTGGAGCTCTTTAAGACAGACCATGTCGTGGGTATCCAGGATATGGGTGCTGCGGGTTTGACCTCCTCTTCATTTGAGATGGCAGGCAAGACGGGTGCAGGGCTGATCATGCACCTTGACAAAGTACCTGCACGCGAAGAGGGGATGACGCCGTATGACTTTATGCTCTCTGAGTCACAGGAGCGTATGTTGATCTGTGCAAAGCAGGGGAGCGAGCAGGCGATTATCGATATCTTCAAGAAGTGGGACCTTGATGTGGCTGTGATCGGTGAGGTGACTGATACAGGAAGAATGGAGCTCTTCTGGCATGGCACGAAGTGTGCGGACATGCCTATCGCACCAGTCAGCGAAGAGGCACCGATACTGGATAGGCCAACCGCAAGACCTGCTTATTTGGATGCGGTACATGCAAAATCTGTCGATAGCTTTCCTGCAGTTGATGATCAAGAGGCTTTCTTGAAGATCTTTAGTTCGCTTGAAGTGGTTGACAAGGCATGGGTATACAATCAGTATGACTCTATGGTTCAGACCAACACGATCAAGCACCCAGGCAGCCTGGATGCCTCTTCCATCCGTATCAAAGAGAACGGAAAAGCATTGGCAATGAGCAGCGACTGCAACCCGAGATACTGCTATATCGATCCAAAAAAAGGTGCAGCACTCGCAGTGGTTGAATCAGGTCGTAACGTAGCGATGAGCGGTGCAAGACCGCTTGCGATCACAGACTGTCTCAACTACGGTAACCCTGAAAACCCGGAAGTGATGTGGCAGTTCGCAGAGGGATGCGAAGGGATCAAAGAAGCGTGTGCGGCACTCAGCACCCCAGTGGTTAGTGGCAATGTCTCTCTTTACAACGAGACAAATGGTGTGTCGGTATACCCAACACCATCGATCGCGATGGTAGGGTTGAATGAAGATCAAAATAAAGTTCTGCGGTCTGCCTTCTTGGAGGAGGGAAGCGATATCCTTCTTATCGGTGAAACAAAAGGTGAGTTTGGCGGATCACTGTATATTAAGGCATTGCATGGTGAGACGGTAGGTACGCTCCCTGAATTTGACTATAACGCAGAGTTGGCACTCTGGGAGTTAGTAATCGAGGCAAATCAAAAAGGACTGCTCAAATCCGCAAAAGATGTCAATGTCGGAGGTATCGCTATAGCACTCACAAAAATGGCAGCGGTTTCAGGGCTGGGTGTTGAAGCAGATGTGAATGTAACCCACAGCAGAGACATCTTTGATGAGTCACAAAGCAGGGCGATCCTTGAAGTCTCTTCCTCTGATCTAGAAACGATCAAAACAATGGCGATGGAACGGGGTGTAAAAGTCACCCATATCGGCAGAGTCGGCGGGGACAAAGTAAGGGTAAACAGCGTAGAACTTCCTATGGAGAGAGTAAAAGAGATCTACTTCAATACCTTCGCTAATACGATCGAACAAGATCTGTAGTTTTCGTCATTTCGGACTGGCACACGAAGGGGATTGCCTAGGTAGGCATCCAAAATCCAATCTCGTTCCCGCTCTCCTAAGTGGGAATGAAGATTTTATTATTTCAATCAAGAAAGAGAGTACTATGAGAGCACTATTAAGCGTAAGTGACAAGGCAGGGATCGTAGAGTTTGCACGGGGGTTGGAAAAGCTTGGCTGGGAGATCATCTCCACAGGCGGAACCTACAAAAAACTCAATGAAGCGGGAGTAAAGGTCATCGAGATCGATGAAGTGACGAAATTCCCTGAGTGTTTTGAGGGGCGCGTGAAGACACTCAACCCATATGTACATGGCGGTATCCTCCACAAAAGAGGCGATGAGGCGCATGTAACACAAGCTAAAGCGCTTGGTGTTGAGGGGATCGACCTTGTATGTGTCAACCTCTATCCATTCAAAGCGACGATCGAGAGAACAGAGAATTTTGACGAAATTATAGAAAATATCGACATCGGCGGACCTGCGATGGTACGATCGGCTGCAAAGAACTTCAATGATGTCTATATTGTAACCGATGCGGCTGACTATGATACTGTACTGGTAGCACTTGCAAGCAAAGAAGAGACGTACGAGCTCAGACGTGATCTGATGATCAAGGCGTACGAGCACACCGCAGCGTATGACGGAATGATCGCCAACTACATGAACAAGCGTTTTAACCATGGTATGGGTGCACACCAGTTCATCACAGGGAAAAAAGTATTTGATACACGTTACGGTGAGAACCCACATCAAAAAGGCGCACTTTATGAGTTTGACAACCACTTTACTGAGCATTTCAAGCAGGTCAAAGGGGAAGCGAGCTTTAACAATATCAACGATGTCAACGGTGCACTCAAGATCGCTTCAAGCTTTGGTGAAGAACCGGCAGTCTGTATCGTAAAACATGGCAATCCGTGCGGTTTTGCGATCAAAGGTGACCTATTTGAGTCTTACACTGAAGCACTCAAATGTGACCCGGTATCTGCATTTGGTGGTGTCGTAGCGGTCAACGGTGTCGTGACCAAAGCGTTGGCTGAGAAGATGAATGAGATCTTCCTTGAGGTGATCATGGCACCGGACTTTGAGCCTGAGGCGCTTGAGGTGTTTGAAGCGAAAAAACGTCTCAAACTCTTCAGTCAGGGCGGTGGAACGACATTGAAGATCTCCAAGGATTCACAGGATTTCAAACACGTGGATGGCGGGTTTGTCTTCCAGGATAGCGATATCGTCAATACAGACGAAGTACACAATGCCGAACTCAAAAGTCGCAACACTGCATCTGCCCAGGAGATGAAAGACCTTGAGATCGCCTGGAAAGTAGCAGCACTTACCAAGTCAAACTGTGTGGTGTATGTCAAAGACTCTGTGATGGTAGCCGTAGGTATGGGAATGACAAGCCGCGTGGATGCGGCACAGTGTGCACTCAAAAAAGCCAAAGAGATGGGGCTAGATGTAAGCGGAGCAGCCATGGCATCTGAAGCATTCTTTCCGTTTAGAGACTCTGTTGATGCCGCTGCAGCAGCTGGCGTCAAAGCGATCGTTGAGCCGGGCGGTTCAGTGCGTGACGATGAAGTGATCGAAGCGGCAAACGAGCACGACATTGCACTCTACTTTACAGGGGTAAGACACTTTCTCCACTAAAAGCATTTAGTGCTTCGCAAGATAGCGTAGAAGTCAAAAGGAGTAGGCAACAGATAGGATCTCGCACCTAAGGCAGTGCACTTTTGGCGATCGCACCGATTTGCTCACTGAAGCTCTTCTCATCACAAGATCTGATCGTTCAATGATGCATAAGGTGCTGGGCAGTAGGATGGCGTGCATCACTCCAAGGTTGATTGACATAGACTAAACTTTTTTGATATAATAGACAGAAATGAAGATTTAACGCTATTTAGGAACATTGATGTCAAAAAGTTTATATGAAACACTAGGTGTGAGTGACAGTGCAACTCCTGAAGAGATCAAAAAAGCTTACAGGAAACTTGCACGCCAGTATCACCCGGATATTAACAAGGAAGAGTCTGCCCAGGAGAAGTTCAAAGAGATCAACGCAGCCTATGAAGTATTGAGCGATCCGGAGAAAAAAGCGCAGTATGATCGGTTCGGTGATCAGATGTTCGGCGGGCAAAATTTCCATGATTTTGCACGCGGCCAAGGTGCAGGCGTAGATCTGGACGAAATCCTGCGACAGATGTTCGGCGGTGGTGCCAGCGGTTTTAGCGGAGGGGGTTTCGGCGGCTTTGGCGGCTTTGGCGGAAGCGGTTTTGGTGGCTTAGATCTTGATATACACGCAAAGATCACTGTACCGTTTATGACAGCGATCCTCGGCGGTAAGCACAACGTTTCAGCCAACGGACAGAATTTTGATATCAGGATTCCCGCTGGCATCAAATCGGGTGAGACGATGCGTGTCAGAGGAAAAGGGAAGCAGTACCAAGGGCAGGCAGGTGATCTTATGCTACAGGTAGAGGTAGCTGAGTCAAGCGAGTATGAAAGAAGAGGCGACGACCTCTACAGGACATTTGACGTACCTCTCAAAGAAGCGCTTTTTGGCGGCAAGATCACAGTAGATACACCGGAAAAAGAGGTTGCTCTGAAAGTACCTAAAAACACGAAGAACGGTCAGAAGTTCAGACTGAAAGGCAAGGGTGTACCAAATAGGAAAACAGCGCTTACCGGTGATCTCTATCTGGTTGCCAATGTGATCCTTCCTGATGTAGAGCAGATGGACAACACACTAAAGACGCTTCTAGAAGAGAAGCTTTAAAAGCGCACAAGTGCTGTTTGCTGTCTGCTTTGAAAAATGAGTACAGAAAGGAAAATCCTATGCACAGTTATGATGAACCTGTCTATCTGATCTCCGTAGTTGCAATGATGCTTGACATCCATCCCCAAACACTGCGTCAATACGAACGAGAAGGGTTAGTTGAGCCATCACGTACAAGCGGCCGTATGAGACTCTATTCGCAGCGTGACATCGACCGAATGAAACTGATCCTGCGTCTGACTAGGCAGATGGGAGTCAACCTTGCAGGTGTGGATGTGGCCCTCAAGCTCAAAGAGCAGATCGATGAGATGCAAGAAGAGATCGATCAGCTCAGAGAAGAGTTGCGCAAAGCCAACCGCCACGGTTCAGTACACACAAGTAAAGCGCTGGTCGCTAAAAGCAGTTACGATATCGTTATTTTTCAAGAGTGATATCGCTT
>Ga0209614_1000902_pt1 | contig 24413 bp, 20 predicted proteins | sample BlaSprsedimmetaG_FD_185484 | JGI IMG/M metagenome (GOLD analysis project Ga0209614, IMG submission 185484) | Hot spring sediment bacterial and archeal communities from California, USA to study Microbial Dark Matter (Phase II) - Blank Spring... ... | reverse complement strand
GGTGTTGGTAATCCTGCAATGATAAACCCCCACGTCCCCTGCCGAAGCCGAGGCGACTGAATACGTTGATGATTCAGCGCCGGGAATGATCGCTCCGTCTTTATACCACCGGTACGCATTGGCCGTGCCGCCGACTGTAACAGACAATTCAAACGGACTGCCTTCCGCAACCTGCGTGGGCCCGTCTGTATCCACGCTGTCCTGCGGGGAATACTCAAAACCCGTAATGCCGATATTGGGCTCTATGCTTTCAAAGGTCAGATGGTTATGTTGCACTCTGAATCCCTCTGTTAATGTGCCTGAAAGCCCGGATAAATCCGGCAGAAAAGTGAATTGATTGCCTAAAAGCCAAAGCTCTGCCAAATTTCCCAGAGCGCCAAGTTCTACAGGGATGGAACCGCTAAGTTGATTGTTGCCAAGCCAAAGCCCCCACAATTCTCCCAGATTGCCAAGCTCTGGAGGAATTGTGCCGGTGAGTTGGTTGCCGCCAAGATAAAGCCCCCACAAATTACCCAGATTGCCAAGCTCTGCAGGAATAACACCGGTGAGTTGATTGCTGAAAAGACAAAGCGTTCTCAAATTACCAATATCGCCAAGTTCGGAAGGAATTGTGCCGGTAAGTTGATTGTAACAAAGAAAAAGCCCCACCAAATTACCCAGATTGCCAAGCTCTGGCGGAATTGTGCCGGTGAGTTGATTGTTGTTAAGCTCTAGCCCCACCAAATTACCCAGATTGCCAAGCTCGGAAGGAATAGCGCCGGTGAGTTGGTTGCCGCCAAGATAAAGCCTCGCCAAACTACTTAGATTGCCAAGCTCTGAAGGTATAGTGCCGGTGAGTTGGTTGCCTTCAAGATAAAGCCCCTTCAAATTACTTAGATTGCCAAGCTCTGAAGGAATAACACCGGTGAGTTGATTCCAGTGAAGAGAAATACTCTCCAAATTACCCAGATTGCCAAGCTCTGGAGGAATTGTGCCGGTGAGTTGATTGCTCAAAAGCCAAATCTGTTCCAAATTACCCAGATTGCCAAGCTCTGGCGGAATTGTGCCGGTAAGATTGTTATCGCGCAGCTCAATTTCTGTTACCCTTCCACCTTCAACCGTAATGCCGTGCCAGCTGTCAACAGGCCCGTCAAACCAGCCCGTGTTGTTTGTCCAGTTGTCTCCGTCTGTGCTGTTGTATAAGGCAACAAGGGCAAGGGAGTCTGTTTCATTTACCGCTGCGGCCTCTGAGAGGGCTTTGGCTGTTCTTTGCGGCCTTTCTTTTTCCATGCGTTCTTCTATCTCTATTTCATGCTCAAAAAACCGCCGTATCTCGAATCTAGCCATTGCCTTAAAAAATGAGCCTTCATATCCATCATCCGCGTAACGCTGCGCGAAACGGCCTGCAAGATCATCAAGCCGGTTTTCAAGAGTGGATTTTATGCCGGCCTCTTCTCCCATGCGCTCAAAGACATGATGGAATTCTTCATGAACAAGCTGCAGGATCATATCCTTTATCTGATCCTGAGAATAATAATGCGCCTGCTTTTCTATAACAGGCGCCTGGAACACCTCTTTTTCCATCTTTTGAACAACAGGCGGGCTCTGCTCAAACCGTGAAGCGCGGCGCTCGCGCATGCGTTCTTCAATCTCTATCTCCCGCTCAAAAAAACGCCGTATCTCGAATCTAGCCATTTCCTTAAAAAACGAGCCTTCATATCCATCATCCGCGTAACGCTGAGCAAAACGGCCTGCAAGATCATCAAGCCGCTTTTCAAGAGTGGATTTTATGCCGGCCTCTTCTCCCATGCGCTCAAAGACATGACGGAATTCTTCATGAACAATCTGCAGAATCATATCCTTGACCTGATCCTGCGAATAATAATGCGCCTGCTTTTCTATAGCAGGCTCCTGGAACACCTCTGTTTCTACCTTTTGAACAACAGGCGGGCTCTGCTCAAACCGTGAAGCGCGGCGTTCGCGCATGCGTTCTTCAATTTCTATCTCATGCTCAAAAAAACGCCATATCTCAAATCTTGCCATTTCCTTAAAGAAATCACCTTCATGTCTATCATCCGCGTAACGCTCTGCAAAACGGCCTGCAAGATCATCAAGCCGCCTTTCAACCACGCTGCTGATGCCTGCATCTTCTCCCACGTGCTCAAAGACATGACGGTATTCTTCATAAGCAATCTGCAGAATAATATCCTTAATCTCATCCTGCTTTACCAAACCCGCGCCCTGCCGCTGCTGGCCAAAAGAAACCCCCGCGAATAAAGCAGAGAGAAAAAAAGCCAAACAAAATCTCAAAAGAGGATTCTTCATCTTTCCCTCCTATGTAAATCTCTCTCTGATATTGTCTCTTCCACTTCAAAAAACATCCTGTATCCGCCCTTTGATTTTAGAATCCAAAATCCGGGCTGTCAGGAAGACTGAATATGTACGGTTTATGGGTGAAGTATCTCCGATAAAATATATAAATCGAGGGATACCACACTCAGAGATGATTTTTCTTATCTGGACACCATGGACCCGAAACGTCAGGAACTGCTTTTTCAGTTGAATAAAAATCATTTCAAGAAACAGAACCTCAAATCCATCACCATTGATATCGATGGTTCAGCCCTTCCTGTGGATGGTCATCAAGAAAATGCTGAAAAAGGATATTGCCCCGAAGAACACGGCAACCGTTGTTTCCAAATGCTGGTCGCCGTATACGATCAGACCGAAACTGTCCTCTCTGAAAAGACCTATCCAGGAAACACCAAGTTCAGACGACTGCGCTTCATCCTTTTTACTGCCATCGCCACATTCCCGAGACATGCCAGGAAGCGGTTGTTGAATCTAACATTTTTGAGAATAACCCCCTGGAAATTCAAATTCATAATGGACCGCGTATGGGCTTACTGATCTGTTTCTTCTCGTTCTTTTACATATTGAATAGCCGGCAACTGCTCTGAAAAAGCAGGATGAAAAAGGTGCCTCTTGATTTTGGTTCTATCCGTGTTCTAGATTGAATGAATGGACAATATTGATATAACTGTCAGAAATCAACAACCAGAACATGTCTGATTTTCATTTTTGTCAGTTAACACAGAATCCGGGATTCAAACCCCGATTCAATAAGTCTTTAACCCATCAAATATCACACCAAATTAAACACATGAAAACCAGCCTGAATTCGAGGGCTCAAAACCCGGAATTGTCCACAATATTGGAAAAAAAATCGCCTCATTGTCCATAAAAATGGAAAGGCGCCCGGTCTGAATTCCGGACGCCTTCAGTATTTACAAAGAAGAAAATCGTTTAACGATTCAAGGCAAAACCAATCATCCTTCTTCACGCAACACTTCTATCCCATACTGCTCGATCTTCTTGTACAGAATCGAACGCGACATACCGAGCGCACGGGCCGTCTCAGACACGTGCCAGTCGTTGCTCTCCAGAGCGCGCTGAAGAAAATTCTTTTCAAAAACCTTTCTCGCATCCTGAAAAGACTGCATTGGTGATTCATCCGGCATCGCATGATGAACATCCAGGAATCGGGCTATTTGCGATCCGGTAATGATATCCCCGTCGATCAGCGCCACCGTTTTTTCAGCGATATTCCGCAGCTGCCTTACATTGCCTGGCCATTCATGCGTCATCAAAATCTCTTCAGCCTGACGGGTCAGTGTTTTCGGTTTCAATCCGTTCTCGCGGGAAATCATCGCGAGGAAATGCTGAAAGATATCCGGAATATCGGACACCCGTTTCTTCAGTGAAGGCAGATGGATGGCGATCACGTTAATCCGGTGAAAAAGATCTTCTCTGAAAGCGCTATTCCTGACGCATTCTTCCAAATCCTTGTTGGTCGAGGCGATCAGACGGATGTCCACGGTGTGCGCACGCTCGCTGCCGACGGGTGTCACCTCCCCGGTTTCCAGAGCGCGCAATACCTTGGCCTGCGCCACAAGAGACAGATCGCCGATCTCATCGAGCAGAAGCGTGCCGCCGTCCGCCAGCTGGAACTTGCCCTTTCTGTCCTGATGCGCGCCGGTAAATGCGCCTCGCGCGTGCCCGAAAAGCTCACTCTCTATCAGTCCATCGGGTACAGCCGCGCAATTCATATCCACAAAAGGATGCGCAGAACGGTCACTGTGATGATGTATGGCTCTGGCGACCAGTTCCTTTCCCGTACCGGTTTCACCGGTAATGATCACCGTGGATTTCATCGGCGCGACTTTGTCGATTAACGCGAAAACCTCCTGCATGGCCGGACTGGATCCGACCATTTTATACCGCTGTTTGATCTCGTTATGAAAATAGGCACGCTCCCGGGCCAGAATACTCTGCCCCACCGCGTTGCGAACCGTGACCAGGATACGGTCCTTCTCCAGAGGCTTTTCGAGCCAGTCTAACGCGCCTTTCTGCGTGGCTTCTACCGCGTATTGAATATTGCCGTGTCCGGACATCATGATGACCGGACAGGCCGGATCACCGGCTTTAAGTTCTTGCAGTATCTGCAGTCCGCTGACACCCGGAAGCATCAGGTCGAGCATGACGGCATGTATCGGCTCATTACCGAACAGATCGAAAGCGTCTCTTCGATTGTGCGCGTATAAAACCCGGTATCCTCCCTCCGTGAGAATACCGGAAAGCACCTCGCAAAGCGCGACATCATCATCGATAATCAAGACGGAATACGTATATGACATGGCATGAAGGGGTTTGATTGGGCTGATTGTCCGTCATTTTTTTTCCTGACAGACCGGAAATTCAATAAAAACCGTGGTCCCTACATCTTTCTCGCTGACGATCGAGATACGGCCTTGATGCTGTTCAACAATTTGCTTGGCAATAACCAGGCCAATCCCGCATCCATCGGGTTTTCTCGTGAAAAAGGGTTCGAATATTCGATCCATGTCGGAAGAATCGATTCCGCAGCCTGTGTCCGATAATTCAATGTGCACCTTGTTCTTCTTGTTCACATTAAAATCCGCAACAATCTGCATGGAGACGCTGATCGAGCCCGCCAGCTTGACCGCATCGAGGCTGTTTTTGAGGAGCGAACCAAACAGCAATTTAAGCTGAACAGCATCTCCCTTAATAAAAACAGGCTCTTCGGGAAACTGCGAATGACATCGGATCCGTTTTGGCAGCCCAAGTGAAAACTCTTTCATGGAATCCTCAACAATGTTTTTAAGCTCCAGCACTTCAATATGAGGATGTGAGAGGTTCGCAAATTGAAGAAACCGATTGATATATTGCTTGACCGTCACGGCCTGGGTGCGAATATGATGCAGGTATTTATCATTGCGCGCGTCCTTTGTGTCCGTCAGCTGCTGCGCGGACAACAGAACGGTTGAAAGAGGCGATTTGATCTCGTGGGCCAGTTTCTGTGCAATTTCGGACCATTGCCGGATAAAAAGACGGTCGGCACCAAAGAGAGCAAATACAATAAGATACATCTTTCCAGTCCCGGGCATTTCATCGAGCGCGGTTACGACAGCCGTCCGGCTCTCATGGTCATTTTGGTCGAAGACAGGCACTTGTCCGTTTTCGTAAACGGAAAGCAAAGCCGGATCGTGCAGCGCTTCCAGGAGTTTTGCATACGCGGAAGCATTGAAGATTTTGTCTATGGACGAACCTTTGATCCGGCCGTTTCCCGGCTCGAGCAATCGAGTCAGCCCGGAGCTGTGCGCGATAACACGCAGGCCCGCATCACACATCATCCATTCCAGCCCGGATGCATTCAGGCCGCATTGCAGTGATTTTCGGAGATTCTTGCGCAGGGTTCGTCTGAAGAAAAATACCGCACCCAGACCGATCAGCAGACCGCTGGCCAGAAAGCCATACAGAAACGTATCCCAGTCCAGGGCATGGACCGCCGGAATGTTCCGCTTGTAGGAAAAGAAATAGTAACTTTCTCCAATCTTGGCCATAATCTTCTTTTGTTTTCCATAACCCGGATTATATACCTGCAGTCCAGTATAATTCAATTCGGAAGATGTCAGGCGGTGCAGCGCCTTGATCTTAAGAAACCTGTCCAACACAAGCAAATGGCCCGTATCATGGATGCGGCCGCTTGTGATCAATTCTATCTCACCGTCCAGATTGATGTCCGTGATCAAACACTTATTTACGGAAAAATTCTGAATCGTTTTATAGTACAATTCCTCCAGGGTGTTATTGTAAACAGCAATTCGGCCATCGGACCATATGATGAGTATATTCTTGACACCGTCCCTGGTGCAATCTAGAAACCTGACAACCTCGGGACGACTCCCCTCTCGGGTAATTTGTACACCGAATGTACCGTCAACAGGATTCCATATACCAAAAGCGGACAATTCTCGTGAAAATTTCTTGAAATAACATGTTAAAAGCCCGTTATCATGCATGTCCTGCACATAGACTTCCGTCAGGCTGAATTTATCAGTTAGAGGCACCCTGGCCTGCAACCGGCCGTCGAGCCTGAGACTGACAAGATACCCGTGCCCGTCATGGGTTCCGTTAACCAGATAATCTTTTCCAAACGCATCTTTGGCATTATCGGGAGATCCGGTTCCGTGAACGAACAGTTTGTGCTTTCCCTCATGAGTTTCATAGTATTCTATATTGTTAGGCAAATAGCCGCCTGGTTTTTCCCAAATGATTTTATTTCGCATCAAATCATATGCGACCACGGCTCTGGGCTGATAGGCATAGGTTGTGCTCAGTATATAAAGTAAATCCGGGGCTCCGTCTCCGTTTACATCCTTGAGTGTTTGTACAATAACCGGACAAACCCAGTCGCGTTCCGTCCTTTTGGGATTGAAAGCCGCCGGTAGTTTCAATACAATTTCATCGTCCAGGTTCATGGCGCAAAGAAAAGCGGTGTCTTTCTTCAGAACCGTATATAATATCTCTTTTCGGCCGTCTTGATTGATATCAAGAAAAATCGGCACCCCTGGATGAATGGGAAACACAGAGCTCTTCTGTGCGATCGTTTTGTGAGGAGAACTTTTGACAATACGAATATTGTCCAGATTCAAATATCTGCCCGAATCAAATACAACCCACTCATCCTCCAGATCGCCATCCAGATCAATTGAATAATACGTTTGATATGGATTTGTACTCAGCCAGTCCTGCTTTAAAATATAGGGAAGCTTTCTTTCATTGAAATGGAGCAGACTCTCGCCGGAAATCTCCTGAGGGAATAGAGGCGCGACGGACCCTGCTATAGTACAGAGAAAAAGAATGACGGCAATCCGGCTCTTACGCACGGCAGACTCCGGTCGCAACAAGGTTGCTGAAAATGCGGTTCTCTGTCACAGATATCTGTAACGGAATGCGGCTTTGTTGACGGCCCCAAAAGGAGCCTGACATCTTTGCCAAAGGATACGTTTAAATACTCTCAAACAGTATCTTATCCGGCAGCAATTTTGAATTATATTAAAATTCCGATGAAAAAACAAGGGTTTTCTGGGTTGTCCGGATTAACCGATCGGGCGGCATAAAAAGGGGCATCTGTTCTAACAAACGTGCGATGCACCCGTCCGATGCGTCACACATCTGAACAGCAAAGTTCCGTTTTATCCCTGAAAAAGCAAAATCGGAATGAACTTTTGAAACAGAACAAAATCCTTGTCAAAAGTGTAGACAGGCAAGTCACGACGCGCCGAAGCCGCGCAGATCAGAAAATCCGTATTTGAACCCTGAATTCCTTTTCGCGCGCACACATTGTAATAATGCGCGGCCATCTCGTAATCCGTTGTATCGAGCGGCAGATCATCAAACGCAGAGAGAACTTTCTTCATATTTTCGAATTGAGATTCCTCCCGGATTCCCGACAGGATCTCCTGCCTGATCGGCCCCAGCATCTGCACCCTGGAATCCCTGATCAGCTCGGAAAGGACTCGAGTGCGCCGATCTCCCGGTGCCGGACCGCGCCGGAGAGCGGCTGACCATACGCAGGTATCGACAATCATTTTCATTTTACGGATCTTTGCTTTTTATAATCATAACCGGAATCGTAGTCGATGGCACCGAAAAGGCCAATGACATCAGTCTGTTTTCTGCGCTGAATATATTCCTTCAGAGCTTCCGTGACCGCCGCCTTTTTGGTCTTGTGTTTTCCGATCTTTCGGGCATTTTCGATGAGCTGATCATCGATGGCGAGATTGGTTGGCATGAAGCACCACCTCTTTTTAATATATATTACACATTATAATGTGTAATGTCAAGTGTAATTTATCTTAAAGATAGTTCGACGCACCCGGCCGATGCAAAAAAAAAGAAGCCATGAGATCATCATGGCTCTCTGCTCCTTGTCGGGGCGCGGAGATTTGAACTCCGGACCTCTTGACCCCCAGTCAAGCGCGCTAACCGGGCTGCGCTACGCCCCGTTTCTGATCAAACTGAAGCATTAAAGTAAATAAATAGCAGGTCAATGTCAAGGACGTTTTCTTCTCAAACCATCTCTTTGCTCATGCGACCAGGTGTCCTTGTCGAAACACATTCGAAAATCGATAAAACGCTTGTGAATCATCATTCCGTTTCTTATTTTAAATCCACAATACTCTGTGCAGCTTCATCAATCCATCTATCGTTGTATTCAAACAGGATAATCCCATGCCGCTGATCGAAACATATGAAAAACAAGGCAAATGGCTTTTCCGCTGGCGCAGCTATCTCCCTGTCCTGCTTCTGATCCTGATTCTCCCCTCCCTGCCCTGTCATCAATCCTCATTTGGCAGTTCCGCCCTGGATCTTGTATGGGATTTATTCTGTGTGGCTGTGGGCGTGGCGGGATTGATCATCCGGAGTCATGTAATCGGGCACGCCCCACGCCGGACATCGGGACGGAACAAGAAAAAACAGATCGCGGATACCCTGAACACAACGGGCATGTATTCGATCGTACGAAATCCCTTGTATCTGGGAAACTTTCTGATGGGGCTGTCAGTCTCTCTGTTCCTGCGCGTCTGGTTTATCCCGCTGATCTTCTGGCTGGCGTTCACGCTGTATTATGAACGGATCATCTTCGCAGAAGAAGCTTTTCTGCGCCGGAAATTCGGAGATGAATATCTCGATTGGGCTTCCGGCAGAAGTGCTCTCGTGCCGAATATGTCTCTCTGGCAAAAACCGTGTTCCGGTTTCTCCTGGAGAACCGTTATCAAAAGAGAGTACCGCAGCCTGTACGGCCTGATTCTCATTCTGTTCGCGGTGGAAATGCTGACGGACCGGTATTCCGGTAACCGTTGGCATGTAGATGCTGCGTGGAAATGGACGATGATAACCGCGACGGCCGCGTATCTGACCATACGCGTCCTGCACAAGCACACACGACTCTTTCGCGAAAGAAAACCCGCCGGATATTCGAGCACGGCCGACCCGTGATTCCCGGACAGAAGCCTATTCTTCCAGAATGATGAAACCCTCGGCTTCAGGATAGTATTGCCTCCAGCGGCTGACCGCCTTGCTGGACGCGTAAACCCGATCGTGCCTGTCGAACAGACCATCCATATAACGCTTGTCATTGGGCCAGCCGCCGTCGATCCGGTAGATCTTTCCATCGCTTTCAATACCGTAATGGATCATCTCGGGATAACGGCGGATAAACAGGAAATAATCGATATTGTCAATCAGGCTTTCCTCTTCCGCGAACAGCATGGCCCGGCTCACCGAATAGTCAAAATCATTCTTTCCGAGTATCTGCTGATAGCGCTTGTATTCCGCGGGCCTGTACACCCAGCGGGCGCATTGCGCGTAGACACCGGCGGTCCAGAACAGAAATACTGCAAAGAGTCCGGTGTATCCGTATCGCTGAAACCGCTTCCCGGCCGAAGAAAGATCCATACCCCCCATGCCAATCGAAGCGGCGATCACCCCGAAATACGCCGGCAGATCGACTCTTTCAATGGTAAATGAAATCAAGGCGATCGGTATAATCAGGGAAATCAGGAGCATGCTCAAGACCACCTGATTTTCCCGCCATTTTCTTACGACCGGAACAATTCCCCACAGCATCCATCCATAAAAAAACATGTTTGTAAATACCATGCCCGTGACAAGAAGCCGGCGCGCCGGCTTTGACGCCACCCTTTCGACATCCAAAGGAGTCGTTGTAAGATCCCGAAAGGGAAGCGTCCATTCTTCCTGAACGCGTTCCGCGACGCCCGTGGAAACGGATGACACGCTGCTCTCAATACCGTAACTGCCGGTATACGCGTTGTAAAAATGCCTGAATCCGTCCGGAATGAGTGCCAGACCGCCCGCCGTAAAGAGAAGCATGAAGGCATATACGGCCGCGAGAACGGTCGCCCGTTTCTTCCAGTCCCATCTGAACAAGAGCATGACCAGGGGAGCGATCGAAAACACAATGGCGATTGTATGAAACAGAATGGCGAAAGCGAATCCCAACCCTGTGCGTATCAGCCTGGACAGAGACACCCCTTTGAAAGACATCGTATCAAGCGCTTCCGCCATCACCGCCACCCCGGCAATCAGCGGAAGATTGTCTTCCAGCCGCAGATTGAGCAAATGAAATCCCGGAATCACGGCCAACAAACACATGCCGCGAAAAGCCTTCACCGGAGAAAGATGGTTTTTCAATATCCGGTATCCAGCCAAAAGAAAAACAATCGTGCTGAGTGCGGATAAAAACGCCACCGGAGCGATCAGATGCGATGTAAAAACGCGGCTGACCAGGAGAAACAGACCGTATATAATATGCACATGCCATATAACCGGGCGTTCCCATGTGACAGATCCCCTTCCGAAAAGCAGCAGACTCGATACAGTATCCGGATCAATCGTTGTATCGGAGAATGTAAGTGTAACCACAAGAAAAATGAAAAGACCGGTCAATACAAGCCATGTCAAGCGGTTCATACTCCTTTCCTGCATGTTTCCCCCGATATCCGTTGGTTAATCTTTCCTGATATTAGCCTCAAATCTCTTTTCCGTTGAAATACCGGCCTTGTACGGTCCTCGAATGAAACCCCATACATGGGCTATGAACCCAAGAAGGATGACAGGATAAAGGCCAATGGTCTTGAACAAAAGTACCCGATTCGAAAACAGAAAGCATTTAAAAGTCATCCATGTTCGGTACAAAGGAACCAGTGGAAGCAAAAACGGATAGGCAATCAGAAAACTGCCGTATCTTTTGGTCCATCTTCGTGCCTCCACTTCTCCCTCGCCCAGATAGATCTGATTCCGAATATACGCCGTAAATGAGGTTCGGTTCATATGGGTAATTTTCGCATTCGGATTGAAAAATATTTTATACCCATGAGTCCGCGCGTATTCACAGAAAATGGTATCTTCCGCCTTCATAAAGTCAGGGAAATACCCGATACTCTCGAAAACCTCCCGGTCCACGGCGAGGTTGCAGGACGCGACCGCGGTCACTTCTCCGGGCCGGACACCCGGGTTGAGTTCACGGAATTCCGTGATGTATTCCGCGGTTCCGAACACGCTTTGAGGAGTTCCGTTGCATACACTCCCCCCGACGATTTTATATCCCTGCTTCTGTTTTTCAAGAAGCCGGTTCATCCACTGTTTGTCAACAACGCAGTCTACATCCGTAAAGCAAATGATATCGCCCCGAACTCTCTGAGCTCCGATGGATCTCGCCTTTCCAGGATATGTTCTTTGAGGAAGATGGATCACGGTCACCTCTGGAAAGACCTTTCTGATCATCATTGCCGGATCCTCAGGTGAACTGTCGACCACAGTCACATCAAAACGGATTTCTGTTTCTTGCGCGAAAATGTGTTTCAGACAGTTTAGAATCTCCTTTCCGGGCTTGTATGAAGGGACAACCACGGAGATGCGCTTTTTCGTCAAATCAACCATCGTATCGAATCCTCAAGCCATTGATTTATTTCGTTCCAGGATGACCGGCATCCATATCCCGCATCATCTTTCGGGAACTGCCAACCACATCCCATTTCCTTCGAATGTAAAACGGCGCAGCAGCCATGATCAGGTGCGTGGTCCACACGTTGGTCAAAAAACAGAAAAATTTAGGCCATAACAGAAAAAACATCGGAATCGCCCAATACACAGAGTTCACGATCAGGCCGATATACGCAACCGATCCGGCCATCACACAATAGGGTACCACGAAAAATTGTATGCAAACCGGTAAAAATATTTTCCAGTCGTATTTTCTGCTGAACAGCAGCCGCCAATGACGCGCGTACACCTGCATAATGCCTTTACAGCGTCTGATCTTCTGCCTGAAACGATCCCGTAATACAGAGGGTGTAAATTCATAGGCCACAGCGCGTTCATCATAAACAAACCGATAGCCTTGAACAATGATATCAAACAAAAGTTCTGTGTCGTCGGCCAGAGTATTCAGCCGCAGATTCTTGACCAGCCGGGTTCGAAATGCTGCGATGGGTCCGTTGCACACGGAAATTGAATGAATATTGGATTCACCTTTTCGCCAGGTATTGTAAAATTTCCTGTAAAACCGTTCATCCGTCTCCATTCGGTTGTCTCTCCCGGATGACAGAATTCGTACTTCTCCGTTGGCGCCTCCGACCGAAGGGTCGGCGAAATTTTCAACAAGCAGGCGGACGGCATCCTTTTCGAGCAGGCTGTCTGCGTCGGTTTCCACGATCAATTCCGTATCTATTTTCGAGAAAGCGAAATTCAGAGCATTGGGTTTGCCGCGTTCGTGGGCATTGTTTAAAACCGTGACGGAAAACGGGATCTTATGCGTTTCCGCGTCCAGTATTTCGCGTGTACGGTCTGCTGAGTGGTCGTTGACAAACAGCACCTTCAGCTTGTCTTCAGGATAATCCGTCTTCGCCACATTGTCGATTTTCTTGGAAATAACCGATGCTTCATTGTGCGCACAAATCAGCAGCGTAACCGAGGGGGTACAGCCCCGGCGTGCATGATTGACACCTTTACGTGCTTTTAGACCGGTAAAAACCGTATAACCGGCTGTATTGAAGACCGCGATCAACAGACACACGGCGAAAACGATCAGCAGTGTGAAAATCATTTATTCCCCGATCTTTCTCATCTGATTCAGGGTAGCGCGGATGCGTCGAATCTCACGCTGAGCCATGCGCCAGCTGCGATAGTTGGAATCCAGAAGCAGGCCCATAAAGAAGATGATCACTGATAAAAGAATGCAAATGGCCGTCACAATCGCAAGCCCGATATGATACATCAGACCTGTCTGAAGGTAAATGACAAACAGATAGATGCCCGTCCCACTGCCCGCCAGGAAAAATATCGTGGAAAGCAGGACGAAAAAGTTCATGGGATTGTAATCGCGAAACAGCGTGATAATGGTATATAGAATGAGGAACCCGTCACTCCAGGTGCTGAGTTTCGATTCCGATCCATCGATCCTTCGTCGATAGTTAACGGGAATCTCATGGATGCGGAACTGCTCCTGCAGCGACCGGATCGTCAATTCCACTTCGATCTCGAATCCTCGCGAAAGCAGAATCAGGTTATCGACCATTCGGCGGCTGATCACGCGGTAGCCAGACAAAATGTCCTTCAGCTGTACTTTAAACGTCCTGTTGAGCATGGCCGTGAGCAAACTGTTGCCGATGCGATGCGTCAGTGTGAAGGCTTTGCGATTCACCTGCTTTCGCATTCCTACAACCATGTCGGCCTTATCATCAATCACCGGCTGAAGCATTTCACGAATATTCTCCGCACTGTAAGTCAGGTCGGCATCAACCATCACATAAATATCCGCTTCAATGATATCGAGCATATAACGGACGGCATTCCCTTTTCCCTGAATACGGCAGGGAATAACCGTGGCTCCGGCTTCTTCTGCCCTCTCGGCGGTCTTGTCCCTGCTATTGTTGTCGCCGACATAAATCCGGGCCTCAGGCAGTGCCTCTTTGAATTCTTTAACCACTCCGCCGACAGAAATCTCTTCATTGTAGGCAGGTACGATTACAGCAATCTGCACGGTTGGATTCCTCCTTCAAACGTTTGAAAATTGATTCGACTGTCTGGTTGACCATTCGATGCTTATCACGCTGGTTTCCAATAATTGCCATCTTTTACATAAAACCAATGACCAGCCTTTTGATAAAAGCGGTACTCCATAAAGAAACCGCGACATAAAGGGCTGTCCGTTGATACTCGAATACGGACAGCCTTTCTATAAATACCTATTAAAATACCTGAAATCAGATTAAATGTCAATGAATTATTGTACCGGATCAAGAGTCTCTGTAAAACATAATGCAACTGAGCCGTATACACTCTCAACACGTTTGAAAATTACCTATAAAACCGAATCCCCCGGAAACACGATACATCCATCCCAATTTGTTTCCACGCTGTATCCTTTCTTTGACCTTTTTTTCTTGCTTTTCAACCCGATTTTCTGTATAATTTGATGCATACTGTTTGAGGAAATATATATGATAAACGCCGGTCTGCACGCTTTTCTTCTGATCAAACGCCTCGACCTGGCCTAATCGGCTCCGACTTACGTTATGGTTGGTTTTCACTCATTCAATCCTTTAAACCAGATTCACGAAGGAGCCAATATGAACACCAAAGAATTGATCAAAATTGAAAACAAATACGGGGCTCATAATTATCACCCTCTTGACGTCATCATCGCCAAAGGCAAAGGGATCTGGGTACATGATGTCGAAGGGAACAAATACCTGGATTTTCTATCCGCCTATTCCTCGGTAAACCAGGGACACTGCCATCCCCGCATTCTCAAGAAAATGACGGAACAGGCCCGAAAACTCACCATCACATCCAGGGCTTTTCGCAATGACCAGCTGCCCCTTCTGTGCAAGGAAGTCTGCCAGTTGACCGGCAAAGACATGATGCTGCCCATGAACAGCGGCGCCGAGGCCGTTGAAACGGCCATCAAAACCGTTCGCAAGTGGGGTTACACCCGTAAAGGCATCAAGATCGGAAAGGCTGAGATCATCGTATGCGCCGATAATTTTCACGGCCGAACCACCACCATTGTCGGCTTTTCAACAGAAGAACTGTATAAAAAGTACTTTGCCCCGTTCACGCCCGGATTTAAAATCATTCCCTACGGCGATCCCAAAGCCCTTGAAAAAGCCATCAACAAGAAAACCGTGGGCTTCCTGGTTGAACCCGTTCAGGCCGAAGCCGGCGTACTCATTCCGCCAGACGGGTATATGAAGCAGGTCAGGGAAATCTGCACGAGAAACAACATCCTGCTTTTGGCCGATGAAATTCAAACCGGCCTGGGACGCTGCGGCAAACTCTTCGCCTGTGACTGGGACGGCATCAAGCCCGACATCTACATACTGGGCAAGGCCCTGTCCGGCGGCTTCTATCCTGTATCCGCCGTAGCAGCTTCCAAAGATATTCTCGGAGTATTCACACCCGGTGAGCATGGATCCACTTTCGCCGGCAACCCCCTGGCCTGTGCGGTGGCGCGTGAAGCTCTGACCGTGATCAAAGAGGAGAAACTGGCCGAAAATTCGGCGAAACTGGGCGCCTATTTCGTGGAGAAACTCCGGTCCATCCAAAGCCGTCATGTCAAGACGATTCGCGGGCGGGGGCTGCTCATCGGCATCGAACTCCACAAGGAAGCCGGCGGAGCCCGCCGGTTCTGTGAAGCTCTGCTGAAAGAGGGCATGCTCTGCAAGGAAACCCATGAACACGTGATCCGTCTGGCGCCGCCTCTGGTCATCACGCAGAAAGAGATCGACTGGGCGTTCGCGAGAATTAAAAAAGTCCTGGAAACCCTGTAAATCGACAGTATCCAATAAAAAGCCCGCCTCGCGCGGGCTTTTTAGCGTTCATTTTCACATTTCAGGCATTATGCTTTTAAATCGGGGAGGATCTCATGAAATTTTTCCTGAGCTGCATCCTTCTGGTTCCCGTGATTTTAAACGGGCAGATTCGAACTCACAGGCCGGATGGAGTCTACACGGGAATCTCGCAGGGCTATTCGGGCGCCATTTCCGTTCAGGTCACTGTTAAAAGCGGACAGGTCGCCGGCATTATGATCACCGAATATCCGGAATACGAGCTGCCCGACGCCTTCATGGAGATTCCCGGCCGCATTCTCGGCGCCTCCTCCCTGGATGCGGTGGACACGGTCACAGGAGCCACCATCAGCTCGGCGGCCATCGTAGAAGCCGTCCGGAAAGCCCTGGGAACTTCGCCTGAATCGAAGGACTCCCCCGGACTCGAACGGAAGATATCGCTGGGCGCCAGGACCGTTCTGCCCGCTCCGGTCTGGGTGATCGGTTCCTTCGACAGCACGGGAAATCCGAACGCGATGACCGCCGCCTGGGTGGGTATCTGCTGTTCCAGGCCTCCGGCCCTGATGATCGCCCTGCGCAAGGCCACCTACACCTACGGCAACATCATGCAAACAAAAGCTTTCACCGTAAATATTCCATCCGAAAAACTCGCTCCTGCGGCCGCCTATTTCGGCCGAGTCTCGGGACGCGATGTGGACAAGTTCGCCGAATCGGGCCTGACGCCCGTGCTCTCCGACTCGGTGAACGCTCCCTTTATCAAGGAATTCCCTCTGATTGTGGAATGCCGGGTAATCCATGAGCTCGAAATCGGACTGCACACGATGTTTATCGGTCGAATCATGGATGTCAAGGCCGACCCCTCGATTCTTTCCGAAAACGGAGGAATTCTCGTTGACCGGCTCAAACCACTGATCTTCTCTCCGGGAATGGGAGGATTTTACGGCGTGTCCGATTTTTTGGGTACGATCGCGGAATTTATCGAAAAAAATTAAATCGGAAATCCAACTACACAAACCATAATACGTTAAGCTTTAAATAACAAATGATAACACACATGAAAAAATAAGCTTGCATTCGATCCGCCCTTTTTTTTAAATTAATACAGTCCGAACCGATCTTGAGTAATAAACCCGGAGGTTCTTTATGGCGGATTCGAAAAAATACACATTCAAGGCTGAAGTCAGTCAGCTTCTCCATATTCTCACCCACTCGCTCTACTCTCATCGCGACATTTTTATTCGGGAACTTATCTCCAACGCGGCCGACGCCCTGGACAAGGTTCGTTTCCTGGAAGTGAAGGGCGAAAAAGTCAATGATCCCGATTCGGATCTGGCCATTCACATCGAAGTCGACAAAGAGGCGAAAACCCTGACTCTGCGCGATACGGGCATCGGCATGACGCTTGATGAACTCCGGGACAACATCGGTACCATCGCCCGCTCCGGAACCGCCGATTTTCTGTCCCGTCTCGGAGAGTCGAAGGAAGACCCCGTATCCCTGATCGGAAAATTCGGTGTCGGGTTTTACAGCGTTTTCATGGCCGCGGAGAAAGTGGAGCTCGTTACCCGGGCCGCACAGGGTGACGAACCGGCTTATTGCTGGACCAGTGACGGTCAATCCGACTATCGAATCAACCCCCTCGAAGAAAAAACACCCCGGGGCACTTCGGTCAAGGTGTTTCTGCGCGAAGACGCCGAAGAGTTCACAGATCCGGAACGTATCCGTTCCGCGGTTCAAACATATTCCAACTTCGTTCCTTTTCCCATCAACCTGAACGGCGAAAAAATCAACACCATCTCCGCGATCTGGCGGGAGCCCAAATCTTCCGTTAAAAAGAAATCCTATGTTGAATTTTTCAAGTTCATCGCCGGGCAGCAGGAGGAACCGCTGAACTGGTTTCATCTGTCCGCGGACGTCCCGATTCAGTTCAACGCCCTGCTCTTCATCCCCAAAACCAACATGGAGATGCTGGGATTCAGCCTTAGGCGGGAAGGCGTTCATCTCTTTGTGAAACGCGTAATGGTTGATTCCGACTCCAAAGACGTCCTGCCCCATTATCTGCGTTTCCTGGAAGGCGTGGTGGAAAGCGATGAACTTCCCCTCAACGTCTCCCGGGAAACCCTTCAGGAGAACCCCTATCTGATCAAGATAAGAAACACTCTGACCGGAAAATTCATCTCGCATCTTCAGGATCTCTCTGAAAAAGATCCTGAAATCTTTCTGACCATATGGAAAACATTCGGCCGGATTCTCAAGGAAGGCTATTCCGATTTTACTCATAAGGATAAACTGTCCGAGCTCTTCCGATACGAAACATCCCGAAGCGACGGAGTGCCAATTTCTCTGAAAACATACACAGAGAGGATGAAACCGGGACAGAACACCATCTACTATCTCTCCGGAAGCGACCGCTCTGCCCTGTCTTCCCATCCGGCACTTGAAATGTTCAAGGCCAAAAACCTTGAAGTCATTTACTGTTTCGATCCTGTGGACGAGTTCGCTCTTCCCGGTCTCATGACATACGCTGAAAAAAAGATTCAATCGGCCGACCGGGTGGATCCGAAAGATCTTGAAAAAATTGAAGACGAAACCGAAACACCGAAGAAGAAGATCAGCGACGCGGCACGGAAAAATCTGGAGGCGCTCACACGCCGTATGAAGAACATTCTGGGTGATAAGGTCGAAGACGTCGCTTTATCGGACCGTCTCGTAGACAGTCCCGCCATACTGGTGGGATCGAACAAGGGACTTTCTTCTCAAATGGAAAAGATCATGAGCCTGATGAACGAGTCCAAAGTTCCACCCAGGCTTTTGGAGATAAACGCCCATCACTCCATGATCCGGCATCTTTCTGAGATCTATCAAAAGAACCCCAAAGACAAAATTCTCACAAGACTGGTCGAAGGCCTTTACCATACCGCCCGCCTTCTGGACGGCACGGTCGATGACCCTCGCAACATGGCCGAAGCGCTGCAGGAACTGCTCGCCGAAACGGCGCGCCTGTCCATCAAAGAGAAAGAGGTTTTAAAAAAAGACGAACAAAAAAATGAATCTTGACTTTATCTAAAAAATCGTGTAAAATTCCTGTCAATCCTGCCGCTATGGAGGAATCGTTTTTTTCAACCCGGTTCAACCGAATGAGAGGAGATTATCATGAAACAGCTCGTCATGCTCATGCTATGCCTGATTCTGACCGTACCGGCCCTGGGTCAGGGTCTGGAAGACAATGTGTCTGAATACTCCTCCGCCAACGGTCAGTTGTATCTGCAGCCTCTGGCAGACGCCTTCGGCGCCAATATCAACAGCGGCTGGTTCAGTACAGCAAGAATACCGCGTTACGGCATTCGCTTTCAGTTCGGCCTGAAAGCCATGGCAGCTTTCATCACCGAATCGCAAAAAACATTTTCCCCGGTTCCCGAATCCGGTTTCAATCCTCCTTCAGGTACCGAGCTTCCCACGGTGTTCGGCGATGAAGAAGGCGTCGAAATACCCGGGCTGGGCGTCTCCGTTCCCGGTGTCTGGAATACCAGCTACTTCCCCATGGTCGTACCCCAGCTCACCGTGGGCTCGTTCTTCGGAACCGAAGCCAGCATTCGATACATCAGCCTTAGAATCAACGAAGAGATTGGACAGATCTCTCTTTTCGGCTGGGGAATTCGTCACAGCCTCAGCCAGTATATTCCGCTTATTCCGTTCGATATCGCCGCCGGCTATTTTTGGCAGCAGTTCAAAGTCGGTGATCTGGTTGAAGCAAATGCTTCACTGGCCGGCCTGCAGGCCAGTTACTCTCTCAGTGTTCTGACTCTGTATGCTGGCCTGGGGCTGGAATCATCGACCCTCAACGTTAAATATCTGTTCGAAGAAGAAGGAGAAAGCGTCAACGTTCAATTCGATTTGAAAGGAACCAATCGTTTTCGCACGACTCTCGGGATCGCCCTGAATCTGCCCGTAATCAAGATCCACGCAGATTACAACATGGGCAGCCAAAATACGGCCTGTGCCGGAGTTTCCTTCGGTTTTTAACCGCAGGCATCATACACATCTATCCAGAATCGGGGATTCATCCCCGTACCGCGTACGCGGGACGGGGATCCCGTTCTTATTAAAGGTACTAAAAGGACAACAGGCCATGATGCCGGAGAATCCTTCGAAAAGCCTTTTTCCCGTTTCCCGTCTCTGGATCGCTTTTATGGGCGGCGTCCTGATCTACGGGCTGATCCTGATTCTTCTCGATGCCAACTGGTCTCCCCTGGCCGCCGGGGAACGCGCCTCATCGGTGCGTCAATGGATCATCATGATCGCCGCATTGATATTCCTTCTTCTGATGGGTTTTCGGCGCACCTTTACGGGCCTGACCGACACTTCTCCATATTCGAAGCGGGATCATCTGTCGTTCGCGGCACGCTGGATTGTGCTCATGGGCATGGCGGAATCCATCGGTCTTCTGGGTCTCATCGTATTCCTGCTCACCGGAGACCGAACAGCCGGCCTGGTTCTTGTCGGGTTGTCCTGCCTGGCGCTGATCATGAACCGTCCGTCTTCCACGCTCACTTCGAAGTGAAAAACCGTTCTCATAAATTTGAAACACATGATTTTTCTTTGGAATTATACGGGTCGGATTACTGGCCGGACCATTCGCAGGCAACTTCCAGGTCGGTGACCAGCATGTGCCCGGGCGCGTGGGTAATGGCCAGAGGAGGTTTGGATTTTTCAAGAACAACCTGAGTCGTGACTCCGCACGCCCAGAAAACGGGGATTTCATCTTTGTTTATTGTCACAGAATCTCCGAAATCCGGATGATGAACATCCCGTATACCGATCTTTGCGGGATCTCCCCAATGAACCGGCTCTCCGTGCGCATGCGGAAATCGTGCCGATACGCGGGCGGCTGTTTGTGCCTGCTCGGGCGGCATCGGCCGCATGGAGACAACCAGGGGTCCGGCAAATCGCGGTGTGGGATTACAGGAAATATTTGTAATATACATGGGAATATTCTTTTTCTCCTCCACGTGCCTGACCGGACATCCGGCAAGCCGAAGCGCGTGATCAAACGTGAAGGAGCAACCCAAAAGAAAAGACACCAGATCCTCGCGCCAATAATCACAAACATCGAGTGTTTCCGCCGTCCACCGGCCCTCATTCATGATTCGGTATCTCGGAACATCGGAACGGACATCCGCGCCGGGTGCGGCCTGGGAGGATATAGGATTGCCCCTGTCCAGAATCTCCAGGACCGGGCAGGGCCGTGGATTCGCCAGGCAGAAATTGGAAAATTCCGAAGCCCACGACTCGGGCAATATGACCAGATTCGCCTGCTCCCTTCCCGGAGCCAGTCCCGCTGTCGGACCCGTCCATTTCCCGGTGCGGCAGAGCCGGCGGATAAAGGCCGGCTCATCATGCGGCCGGTAGTCTTTCAACCCGGCATAAACTGCCCGGGCCGCACGGTGAAAGATCGATTTGGGATTATTTTTCAAGGTCTGTCGGGCTGCTTTGACTGTGTTCAATCCAGAATGATTTGCCCATTTTTCTTCTAAGGAGCAGGACCTTCTGGCGTTCCTGAATGGATTCTTTGAATTCGCTGTCGCTCATCTGTGGATCACGAAGCGATATAAAGAGTTCACACGGAAAATCTTTACACAATCCGCAGTGTTCCAGCAACTTTTCATACCGGCAGCAATTGAAAATCGGACATATATTTCCTGGAATTCGGTCGGTCCAGAAAGGCTTGCCTTTTACGGCATTGCATCCATGACATTGACTCTTCACGAATTGACATCGGCTGCAGGACAAACCGCATACAGTGGCATCCAGAGAATCGTTCATTGAAGTCTTTCCCTTTCATCGAAAGGTTGAGAATCAGGATTCCCCTCTGCCTCTCCCCTTTTGCGGAACCTGTGGATGCAGCGCTTTTTGTTTCCACCAATCCATTAAAGAATTAATCGCAACATACGAAATAATCCCGACTCAAACAAGGCAAAAAATCATTCTGTCCGGAATATTGGATCACTCGTAAGGCCGATTTCTCAGTCCAATCAAGGCTGCTGCGTCAGTATCCCCAAACCCAAATAGAGTAGCACAGCGGCAAGTCCGCTGATCAGTGCGTAGGGCAGCTGGGTCCTGACATGATCGATATGATCCGTAGCCGCGGCCATGGATGAAATCAGGGTTGTATCGGAAATGGGTGAACAATGATCACCGAACACGCCGCCGCCGATCACAGCCGCTGTGACCGTAGCCAGATCGCATCCGAACGTTTGGGCAACCGGAACAGCGATGGGTATCATAATCGCGTAAGTGCCCCAGGAAGTTCCGGTTGAGAAAGCGATCAGTCCGGCGGTCACAAATGTCGCGGCCGGAAGAAGCTCTTTGGAAAGCCATGCAGAAGTGACCCGTGCAAGATAGGCTCCCGTGCCCAGATCCTGAGTGAGAGCTCCGATCGCGAAAGCCAGTACCATCAGCAGTGTCAGAGGAAGCAGGCCGGCCATTCCCTCCAATACGGTATCATGAATTTTCGTCAGAGTCATGGATCTCTGAAAGAGGGAGAGAACAGTGCCAACCGATATTGCCGATACAACGGCATAGAGAACCGCCGCCGAACCGGATCCCTGTCCCATGGCCTTCCAGAGACGCCCGAATCCGGAGAGAGACGGATCATTCGCGGACCATCCGGTCATAATCAGCATAAGCGGCATGGAAAAGACCAGAACCGCCAGCGGAATGATCATGTTCAGTTTTCTGGCAGGCACCTCGCTGTCCGCATTTGAATCCGTAATCTGCGTCGAAACCGTCGGCCTGGATTTTTGATTGAGAAATTGCCCTGTTTCGCGGACTCTTTTCTGCGCGAGGCGCATGTCCCCCCAATCTCTTCGGAAAGTGATCGTGATTACCACCGTGAAGAGTGCGAGCATGGAGTAAAAATTAAATGGAAGCGCTCGAACAAGAACACTCAGGGGATTTTCGATACCCTGACCCAACAGCAGACCCATAATATAGGCGCCCCACGCGTTGAGAGGCAGCAGGGCGCACATGGGAGCCGAACTGGAATCGGCGATATAGGCCAGTTTTTCTCTGGATATGCGGTATTGATCGAAGAGCGGCCTGAACAAGGTTCCCACCGTCAGGCTCGAAATACTGGTTTCGATAAAAAGGGCGGTACCGGTCAGAAAGGCCATGGACTGAAGACGCGTCCGGATGCGTGAATCGCCTCCCCGATTCGAAGCGTTCAGCCGGACCTGAATGAATTCGACAAATCCGCGGATTCCTCCCGATCGCTGCATCAGAAGCATCAGGGCGCCCATGAGCGCGCAAAACAGAATGGTCCGAGTATTACCTGAATTCTGGAATACTTGTACCAGACTTTCAATGGTATGCAGCGCGGCCGCCAGAGGATTTCCCGAAGCGAGTATCAGCCTTCCCAGCCAGATTCCCGCTAAAAGAGAAATGATGACCTGACGGGTCAAAATCGCGAGAAGGATGGCGATCAATGGCGGAAAAAGCGATAAAATGGAAGGGTTTTGCATGGGAACAGACCATTCATTGGGGTCGGACCAAGCCAATTTATTAAATTATATATAATTAGGGCTATATATACCGTTTTAATCGTGCAATAAAATTCGATGGTCCTGAATGATTTCAGCAGATACTTGAATTTTATTTAAGAATAAAACAATCATTCATGAAAAGAACTTTCCTGTCACTCGGCCTCTGAATTTGGTTTTTAATTGCCCTTACAAAACCTTCACTGCCCACGGCAATTCCTTCGGTCCATTTTTTTTCTCGTTTATAATCCTTTGAATTGAATCTTTCTTCAATCATACTTCGGTATATTTTCTTGAAAAGAGTATAGTCTTCAAATCCGGCCAGCTTTCTGAGAGTTTTGTATGCAATCAATTGTTTTTTTCTTCGAGGCTGTATAATCTCGTTATATCCGCAATGATTCCATTGCCCTGGATGATCAACTGCCCCTGCTCTGACCATATTGAAATCAATATAGATCATACAATTCATCAGATGAGTTCCGGACTCTACCGCCGTTGCGTGATAACGATCTTCCCAAAAGGCTCCCTTTCGATTATTCTGATGATTGTAGGTTTGTCCTGTCCGGCCTTGAATCAGTTGCATAGCGCTGGGTATTTCTCTTCGGCCACTTTCATCAAAAAGTAATAGATGAATATGGTTTGCTGTAACCGAATAATTTAAAATTGAGAAATAATAGCGTTCTTTCGCCTCACACAACCATCGGATCCATATCCTTCGGTCAGTATTCTTTCTGAAAAGGAAATCTCTGTTGTGACAACGATGGGTTATATGCCAAATACATCCCGGAATATAATGTCTGTTCGCCCTTGCCATTTCCACCTCCTCCCATTAACCACATCCACGGCAGTGAAGAACGTTATTTGTTGTTATGGATCAAGAGTAATTGAATTGTCTCCTTCGATCATAATACGATCGGATCTTTTTGACCAATATACAAAACCCTGATGATAAAATCACATCCTTAATAATCAGAAACGTTATTTACTCGGTACATATTTATTTAATGAGTCGTTTTGCTGCACCTGGAAGTGAATGTTATCCATTATTCATAGAGCCGGAATTAAAGTAGAAAAAAACCTCCTTTCGCTATATTTATCAATATTTTAGCTTGGTCCGACCCCAGTTATAGCCCTTATGGCTTTCATCGAATACTCC
>Ga0209614_1000901_pt1 | contig 24424 bp, 17 predicted proteins | sample BlaSprsedimmetaG_FD_185484 | JGI IMG/M metagenome (GOLD analysis project Ga0209614, IMG submission 185484) | Hot spring sediment bacterial and archeal communities from California, USA to study Microbial Dark Matter (Phase II) - Blank Spring... ... | reverse complement strand
TTCTTCAATAGCGAGAAAAAGCTTGACTTTTAATATAGCAGAACTGTATTCACGATTCTTCTTACCCATTGTTTTTCCCCTTGACATTGTATGTGTCGTTTTATATTATAAATCCGATGATAAAGTTGGGTTTCGCTTTTTCTTTTCAATTGGAGTGCCGTTTGCTCGGCGCCTGTTCAACCAACGTTATTATATGACTACCGTCATCGCCAAACAAGGAGACAAGAAATGACCAGAACACACACCATCGCCTCATTACTCGTATTCGCTACAATCGTGCTCGTCTTCACCGCATCCGCCATGGCACAGGACGGGACGATCTACCCGCTCGAAGCCCCCGCCGAGCCGAACGCCATTCTCCTCGGCACCGGTGGTGTCGAGGGGCAAACCGCGCCTGAGACCTGGTTCCGCCAGTGGGGAGACCCGATGGCGCGGAACATCTCCGCTGCAACCCTCACTCCCTTCCTGCCCGAACCGGACAAAGCGAACGGCGCGGCCGTCATCGTGGCGCCCGGTGGTGGTTTCAGGTGGCTGTCGATGGGCAATGAGGGCTGGGAAGTCGCGGAGGCGCTTGCGGAGCGGGGAATCGCCGCCTTCGTTCTCAAATATCGTCTCCACCCGACCCCGGAGTCGCTCGACGGCTTCAGAGACTCGATGAATCGCACCTTCGCCGCAGCAGCCGACTCTGCCGGCGCTCCGCAAGACGAAAAACCGCCGAGCCGGCCGCGTTGGGACCTGTCTAATCAGCTCGAGGATGCCGAGGCCGCCTATGCCCTGATCGTCGAACGGGCCGGGGAGTGGGGCGTCGATACCGACCGGATCGGGATGATCGGCTTTTCGGCCGGTGCCGGTCTCACGATGCACTCTACGCTCAACTCCCGGACCATGAATCTGGCCTTCATCGGTCCGATCTATGGCGGCATGGCCCCGGTCGAGGTACCGAAGGACGCTCCGCCGATGTTCAATGTGATCGCCGCCGATGATTTTCTCTTCCGCGGTCAATTCGGCGTAATCAAGTCCTGGTTCGAAGCGGGCCTGCCGGTCGAGTTTCACCTTTATCAGAATGGCGGCCACGGTTTCGGCCTCGGGAATCCGGACCGCACCAGCAATCGCTGGTTTGAGGCCTTCATGCATTGGCTGGAGGTGAACGGCTTTCTCGCTGCCGATTCAGGAGAGTGAAATCACGTGTACGCACCGGGGTTCCGCCCCGGTGCGTACAAACCTCTGCCCGGCCTCTATGGAGTGCATGAGCGCCGCGAATATCGCGTTTCCCTCAAAAAGCCCCCGATTCGCGGCGATATCACAAGACGGCCATGCTGATGGCAAATCATGCCTCAAACGATACAACGCTCACTCACGCGCATGACAGGGCCGCGAACCACGCCATCCTCTTAGGATCGGGATTCCCGGCCCGTATAACCAAACGAAGCGGCGGCATATAAAATGCCTCCCTGCGGGTGATTGGCATTTTCAGGACAAGCATTCCGTACACCCTTTCCCGTTTTCCCCGGCGGCATTCGAAAAATCTCCGCCCGGAAAAGGCCGGAGCGTTCACGGCCGGTGCCGCTCGCAGCGGTTCCGGGAAGGAATGGCCCTGTGATGCCGCCTCACGCATTCGGACATCCAATGGACAGGGCGGAAGCATTCCATTCCTTCAGGGAACGCGGAGACCTTTTCAGGAGATTTTTCGTCAGCCGTAGTTTTTTGGGCACCTTTTTTTGATAAAAGGTGCGAAAAAGAACCTGCGATTGTATGGATTCCTGATTCCCCCCGCCCGTCCCATGGATGCCCGACAGAAGATTTCGGGCATGACAAATGAGGGGTGAGGGGATGGCCTGTGAAAAAAAGAAAGGAAGGCAGATACACCGGAAAGAAATTAAAAATGGCAGACTCCTGACGCCTGCAAAATCCCGGCCTCAAATCACGCCATATCTTCCCCTTCCCCAGTCCGGGACTGATCCGGTTCATCGAGAAACGCGCGGACGATCCCGACGACCCGGAAGCTGTGCGTCTCCCGGTTCGTCCCCAGATCCAGGTACCGGGCATCCGGGAGGATCTCCGCCATCTGCCTCAGATTCTCCGGCTCGTGCAGTTTGTCGCTGGACCCGCCGAGGATGAGCACGGGCGCACGCACCGTGTGCAGGATATCCCAGACCCTGTATTTCCAGAACGCCATCGCCGCCTTCTTGAGTTTGAAGGGATCGGCCGCATCGAGCGCCCGGCCATACTTTTCATACTGGGCGTAATCCGCGTCCACCCGCATCCGGAACGTGCGGAGATACCACTTGATCACCGGCCTGAGCAGGAAATAGAAACAGGGATAAAAACACAAAACCACCGCCTTCCAGAAGAGGGGGACATGAAATTCCGCATTCGGGCCGATCAGGATCAGACAGCGGGGAGAATCCGTGAGTTTCCGGTAACAGTCGAGAATCACCGTGGCGCCCAGCGAGCTGCCGAACAGGATGTAATCATGGTTCAAGCCGAGATGATGGACGATGCGGACCAGGTCTTGCCCCAGCACATCGACGGTAAAAGCCGCGCGTCCCCGGATGCGGGATGAGACTTTCTCGCGCGTCTCGATGTAATGAATGGGGAAGTCGCGGGACATCTCATGGAGCACCTCGCGCCACGACTCGATCCGCGATATCCATCCGGCGACGAAGACCACCGGGGGACGCGCGGTCTCCTGCGTCGGGAGGAACGAGATCACGCGGAGGGAAACGCCGCCTGAGACCTCGATCATCCTGTCCGTGATCCCGCAGTGATCCGCCCTGAGAGTGTTTACATCGTCCGGCATTCCTTTTCCCTCCCCGGTCTCGTCATGAATTTCTGTTTGGTTTGTGTTTAAGATGGTTCTTGCGCTTTTCCCGCATGCTCCTCAGAGCCACTTCCTCCGCCGGAAGAAATACAGCATGGAGAAGACCATCCCGGCCATCACCCCCAACACCCCGAAATATCCCCACCGCCAGCCGAGCTCGGGCATGAATTCGAAATTCATCCCGTAAACTCCCGCGATAAAGGTAAGGGGGATAAAAATCGTGGCGATGATGGTCAGCACCTTCATCACCTCGTTCGTCCGGTTGCCGACGCTGGAGAGGTAGATGTCGAACATACCGGCGTTCATGTCGCGCTGGGTCTCGACCATGTCGATGATCTGGATGACATGATCGTAGAGGTCGCGCAGGAAAGGACGGGTCTGCGGCCGGACGAACGTCGTTTCGGAGCGTTCTAACGCGCCGATCATCTCCCGGACGGGCCAGGCGGATTTTCTCAGGAACAGCAGGTGGCGTTTGATATGATAGAGCCTCTGAAGCGCCTCCGGCGTCGGCCGGGTCATCACCTCGTCTTCGATCGCTTCGATGTCTTCGCCGACCGATTCGAGGACCAGAAAATACTGATCCACCAGGGCGTCGAGGAGCGCATAGGCCAGATAATCGGCCTGCATCTTCCGGATGCGTCCGCGATTTTTTCGGATCCGTTCGCGGACCCCCCCGAACACGTCGCCCGCCTTTTCCTGGAAGGAGATGACGACGTCCTGGCGGAGGATCACCGAAACCTGTTCGGCCTCGATCGCCCGCGTGGCGGGATCCACCGAGATCATTTTCATCACCAGGTACAGATAGTCTCCCATGTCTTCGAGTTTGGGCCGTTGATCGATGTGGAGAATGTCTTCCTGGATCAGAGGATGGATCGGATACAATTGTCCGATCTTCTCGATCAGATCGACCTGATGGAGGCCGTCGACGTTCAGCCAGGTGATCCCGGATGCTTTTGGGGGAAGCATCATTTCATCGGCCGGATCGATCGTCCGTTCCTCGAATTTGGATTCGGAATAACGGATCAGGGTCAGACGAGGCTTTTCCTGCCGCGCCTCTCCGGTGTAGACGAGCGAGCCGGGAGGCAGCCCGGCCTTGCGGGATTTCGGATAAAAAAGACGGTTTCTCATGCCGGTGACTCCGATCTGATTAGAGGGAATCCGGTTCCTTTTTCTCGACCTGGATCGAGAGCGGAGGGGATTGATTGTCCTTGCCCTTGCCGGCCCACAGGGTGAGATGCGGGAAGGGAATCTCGATGCCCCGCGCGTCGAAGGCCTTCTTCAGGCGGCGGCGGTATTCCCGGCCCGTGCGCCACTGCCGGATCGGCCGGGTCGTAATCCGGGCCTTGATGATGAGGGCGGAATCGGCGAAATCGTCGAGACCGAGCACCTCGATCGGCTCCAGAATATCCGGCCCGTATTCGGGGTCGTTACGGAGATCTGCGTCCACGGCGCGCATGACATCCATCACCTCGTCCACGTCTTCGCGGTACGCCACGCCGATGTTCAGGACATAGCGGGAATAGCCCTTGGTCATGTTCGTGACGACCTTGATTTCCCCGTTGGGCACGAAGTGTACGTTTCCGGACAGGTCGCGCAGGATGGTCATCTTCAGATTCATCCGTTCGACCACGCCCGCCTTGCCCGCGATCTCCACGACATCACCGACGCGGACCTGGTCCTCGAGCAGGATAAAGAATCCGCCGATGAGATCACGGACGAGTCCCTGGGCGCCGAAACCCACGGCGATGCCGAGCACGCCGGCCGCGGCCAGGATCGGCGCGATCTCGATATCGAGAACCCCGAGGCACATCACCCCCGCGGTCACGAACAGCACGATGATCACCATGTATTGAACCACATCACTCAGCGTGTCCGTCCGTTTGTGAAATTCGAGGTCGACCAGGGCTTTTCGCGCATGGAACGCGGCGAAGAGCCGTCTGTTGATGATTCTGGAAAGCCGGATCAGCAGCAGGGTGACCAGGAGGATCAGCAGGATTTTATACCCGGAGGCCGTGAACCAGGCGGCCCCGGCATTCAGCCATGTCAACGGATTCATACACACCTCTCTGTCATTGGATTCCTCTCGAATGGACGCCGATTGCCGGCGGATGTCCTAAAACGCCTGCCCCATGCTGAACTGCCAGAGGCTTCGCCGTTCGTTCGGCCGGGGATCGAGATTCACCCCGAAATCGAGACGGGCGACGCCCAATGGCGTCGAAATCCGGAGCCCCAGCCCCGCCGAGCCGCGCACGGAAGACCAGCGCCAATCCGCCGGGTCTTCCCAAACCCCCCCGGCATCCAGGAACGCGGCGGCGCCGATCATCCGGTACAGCGTTTTCCGTATCTCCGCCACGTGCCACACCCATTTGAATTGCCCGCCGGTCGGAACCCCGCCGGCATCCGCGGGACCGACACGCTGGTAGCCGAATCCGCGGAGGGAGTTGGGACCGCCCGCATAAAACCGTTCCTGAAGGGGGATGCGCCCGACGCCTCCGGGCAGCGTCATCCAGCCGAGTTCGAGCCCGCTGCCGATGACCGTCTGATGGGGCAGGGAATGGAATCCCCGCATGAGGAACAGGGTGCGATAGAACCCGTCCGCCCCTCCGGAGAAAACGCGGCCCAGCTCATGGCCCCATTCACAGTAAAACCCCCGGCTGCTGTCGAACAGGTTGTCGCGTGAATCATAGGTCAGGGTCACCCCCAGGCTCCGCAAATCGCTCTTGAGCCGGTCCGGAACGGTCGTGACGCGCACGTTCTTCAGCCAGGTACGGTCGATGCGTCCGGAAAACTTGAGGCTGATCCGCCGGGAAAAGGATCTTCCGATCATCGCCCGACCACCGATCCGGGAATAGTCGTATCCCGGCTCTTCCTGCTGATGGGCCAGGAAATTCATGTCCGAACGCCAGCGCGTCCCGAACGTCCAGGGTTCGGTGACCGAGACTTCGGCCCCCCGGTGGATAAAACTCATGCCCAGTTTCACGCCGGCCTTCAGGGCGGTTCCCCCCAGGTTCTGATGGTTCAACTCGACCCGGCCGCGCAGCTTGTCGACCGTGCCGTATCCGGCGGCCACGAGAAATTCGGCGGACTTGTTTTCCGCCAGTTCGATATGGATGGGAATGCGTGTGGAATCCGGATGGGGAGGATCCCCGGTCACGACGTAGACGCTGCCGAACAGGCCGGTCAGATAGAGCGCGCGCTGGGAATCGAGCAGCCGGGAATACTGAATCCACTCCCCGGGGGAGAAGAGGCATTCGCGCAACACGACACGGGGCCGCGTCCGGACGAGTCCCTGGATCCGGATTTCGCCGACCCGATACCGGCGCCCCTCTTCGATCGCGAACTGAATCCACATGCGGTGAAAGGTCGTGTCCCGCTCGGCGTTCGGCTGCACATCCGCGCCGATGAAACCCGCCTCGGCGTATTTCCTGAGCAGGTTCAGCATGGCGCGCTCCATTTTCTGCGCCTGAAAGGGCTCGCCCGGCCGGACGGGAATGGCCTCCAGCAATTCTCCGTAGGAAAAATGCCGGTTCCCCAGGATCCCGACTTCGGCGACTCGTGTCTGGTTTCCCTCTTCGAGCCGGACGTGGACATCGACCCGTTTCGCGGCCGTGTCCGGCATCACGGTGTGGGACAAAACGGCCGCCTCCAGATAGCCGTTCTGATGGTAAAAGCGTTCGATATGCGCCAGATCGTCGCGGAGCACTTCAGGGCGGTAGGGAACCCGGCCGAGGAAAGACCCGGGCCGCGAGAGCATGAGCTTCTGGAGGCGTGCGTCCGAAAACGCCGCATTGCCCGCGAAGGTCACGCTGCGGATATAGAGTTTCGGGGACTGCGCGGCGGGAAGAGTCCGGGGCAGACTTAACGACAGAAAGCACAGCAGGATGTGTATGCGGATCTTCATTTGAACCGAATCCTGTATTTCAGGTCCAGGCCGGCCCGCCCCTTCTGATCGGTCTGCCCCTCGAGGGAAAAGACCCTGGAGAGCCGGTAATCCAGCCGGACGGACTGTTCGTTGAGATTGCCGATGGTGCTGGTGTAGGTCACCTCCATCCGATCGGTGATCTTCTTCGAAGCCAGGAGCTGCGGACCCCAGGACTTGCCGAACCGGAACAGATTGCCCTCGATGCTGACCTCCTCCAGCCCGAACAGGGTGCCGATCCGGCGGGCGGCATACCCTGAAAGCCGCTGGCTCGAGAGCAGGACGGCCCGGTCCTGCAGCACCTCGTACAGGGAGACGTCCCGGCGGGCGGCTTCGCCTCCGGCGGGCGTGCTTCGGGTCGTACCCAGCGTCAGCAGCGAGACGATATCGGGTTCCGAGAGCGCCGGTTCGGAGGTGAGCCGGATGACGGCCTGATCGGCCGGGCCCGTCACGCTCAGGTGAACCGTGTACGGCGTGCCGGAAAACGTCTGATACCCGCGGAGTTCGGCCTTCGACTTCATGTCGATGACCGGATTGATCCGGTAGGGATCCGTGAAGTCGAGCGCGGCCGAGGTCAGGGTGAACCTGCGGTCCAGGTAGGTGAGATGGCCTTCCGTGGCCGTCACCCGTCCCGAAACGGAAGGACGTTCCGTGGTCCCGCCGATCCGCAGTTCCGGTTTCATGCGGATCCGGGCCAGGTTGCTCTCGATCCACATATCCGGACTGTCATGCACACGGATATCCAGGCCCCAGACTTCCGAAGGCACGGCCTGCACAGGCGGCCGTCTCGGCGCACGGATCTGATCGAGGATCTGCTTCAGGTCCACCCGGCCGATGTAGCGGCTGTCTCCGAGCCGGATGTCCGCGGCGATTTCCCGGCGCGTGGAATCCTGACGGATCCGGAACCCGGCGTCCCGGACCAGGACGCGGAAACGGTCTTTCTCGGCCGCGGCGACATTCAGGATACGGCCGTGCAGGGAGGCATCGTAGAGTTTCCGGTTGCGATGCGTCAGCCCGCCCGAAAGCGTCACGCTGCCGCGCCCGGTCGTGAACCGGACGGTGTCGATTTGCACCCACCGGTCCCCGAACCGGATACGGAGCGTGTCCGTGCGGATCGCGGAAATCCAGGGCAGCGGACCCGCCGAAAGATCCGTCAGACATAGGGTCCCGTCCAGCAGCGGATCGTCGGCCGTGCCGCTCAAATCCATTTCCAGATGTGCGGATCCGGACGGCGTATACCCGGCCGGTACGAATCCGGCGAGCAGGCCGAGATCAAAATCCTTGAGGACCGCCGTGCCGGCGAGTTGTCCGGCGGTGATGCGGCCGCTCAGATCGAGGACGGACCGGTCTCCGATCAAGCCCCGGATCGTGATGCCGGGCTCCTCCGGGTCCAGCGCCGCCTCCCCGGACAGTGCGAGCCGCAGGCCCATGGCGCGGCCCGTCAGGGTTTCGAGCCGCACCCGCCGGTCCGACAGGCGGAGTTCGATCCGGGCGGAGTCGAGCAGGGGGCTTCCCCGAAACGTCGCCGCCGCGTCCGAAAGGATCAGGCCGCCGTGGAGGAGGGGAAGATCCGGATCGCCCGTCAGGGTCAGGGCCGCGTCGCAGATCCCCCGGAACCGCCATGCGGCGGAATCCGCGGCGCCGGCCGGAGAAACCTCCTCCATCAGCCATCCGGAGATGGGCGCGATGTGGAAGTCCTGCGCGGTGAGCCGCGCCTCAATCGCGCCGGGGACGGCGCGGTAAGACCCGGCCAGCCTCCCCAGACGTTTCCATCCCGCCGTATCGGCGATCGCTTCCGCGTGCCCGGGCCGGGAGAACTGGGAAAGACTTCCCCCGGCGAAATCCCCGCGCAGCCCGAACCGTCCCGAAGCATGGAGGAGGACCGTGTCGCGTGCGAGGGTCGCGGTGTCGAGGATCAGGGTGCCGGGGACCAGCCGGACGCGGATCCGGCCGGCGTCGAAGCCAAGGCCGTCCCATTCGGGCGATTCGAGGACCGCCTCGAGATCGCCGGACAGAGCCGAGACGGGGCCTTCGGCCGATCCCGCATAACGGAAACCGGCCCGCAATTTTTCGAGATCGAACAGCGCGGTCGTGTCCTTCCGGGTTCGGTTCCCTTCGAATTTCATGTCACGGACCGTGAACTGCCCGTCCCCGAAACGAAATCCGCCGGTCATCCGGTCGAGGGGGAAATTCCGGTACCGGACCGCTTCGGCCAGGATCTCGCCCGCGATCACGGGATCCTCCAACCGTCCGGAAACCTCTCCGCTCACGCCGAGCCGCCCCTCGAGTCCGGGCTGCCCGGACAGGGCGCCGATCACCGTGAGCGAGGGGATCATTCCGGAAAAACTTCCTGTGACCCGTTCATCCCGGAGATCCAGATCCGCCTCGAGACGCGTTTCTCCCTGGGTCAGGAGGACGGACAGGGCGCCGCCGGCCAGCCGTCCCCCGATCCGGACCGGATCGAGGGCACTCCCCTGATAGAATAAATCTTCCGTATCCCCGTCCACAGAGAGGCGCCAGTCCGTCCACGAGGTCCCGGTCCCCGCACACCGGAGGCGGGCGTTCAGCCTGCCCCGGAAAGGGGAAGAAACGCCGGACAGAATCGGCCACAATGCGCCGAAGGACAGAGAATCCGCATCGGCGTCGAACGAGAACGCCGGGGGTTCCGGGACCGCATATCCCCGGCCTGTAAACCGGCCGCCGAGCGCATTGACGGACAGGGTGTCGAGACGGATGCGGCCGTCCCGCCAGCCCATACGGACCCGGCCGTCTGTGAAAAGCAGGGTGTCGAGACGGAGCGCGGGGAAAGTCAGTGCGGCGGAGACAGACGGCGCGGAGAGCGTACCCCCGGCCTCGATCATCGCCACGATCGTCCCCTCCGGAACGGGGCCGGGAAGGCGGAGCGTCCGGTACAGGCGCGACGGTTCGCCGGAAATCCGCAATTGCGCCTCCAACCTCTGATCCCCGGCCAGGGCCGCCCGGCCCTGGGCCGACGCCTCGAATCCGGGGAATCCGGCATAAAAAGCGTCCACGGTGAGTGTCTCCTCCCCGAACCGGCCGGACAGCGTCACCGGTCCCGCCGCAAGAATGTGTCCGGGGGAACGGAACCGCAGGGAATCCGCATCCAGGCGGAAATGCATGTCCTCTTTCCGGTCCGCCGCGATCCGCAGTCCGTCGACCGCGACATCGAGGACCTGCAGCGTATCCCGGTAGATCAGTACCCCCCGGGTGAGCCGGATACGGCGCAGATCGAGGGTGAACCGTGAGGACGCCGGAGGAGGACTCTCCATGGATGCCGTGTCTGCCGCGCCCGCGAACAGGCCGGGATATGCCACGACAACCAGGCTGTCGGCGTCGACCGCATCGAGACGGAGCCTGCCCCGGACCAGGGGGAGGAGCGCATAGCGGATCGTCAGGTCGCGGCAGGCGAGGGATGCGCCCCCCGCCTTTCGCGCGTCCGTGATGCGCAGGCCGCCGATCCGGATCCGCGCGATCAGATTCGTCTCGAACCGGTCGACCGTCACGTCTGCGTCGAGGAGATGCGACAGTCCCGCCGTGAGTGCGTTCGCGAGGATCCGTCCGCCCGGGGGCAGCATCCAGAAGATCACAAAACCCAGGATGACGGCCGCGACGGCGGCGATCCAGATTGTCCTCACGCGTCTCCGCATGAAAAACCGACCTCCTTGAGGTAAAAACCCCTGGCTGTATCTTCTTGTGTTGATAGGGTGCGGGACGGTTTTTCGTTCCCGCCTTAGGAAGCCGGCCTGCCGGCTCCCGGCGGATCAGGGTTTCGATCCGTGCCGGGCTTTCAGAAACAGGCCGACGAGCAGGCCGATGCCGATGAAAATGACGGGCAGAAGCGCCCGGGACGCGCCGAATTCCCAGAGTAGAAATTTGAATGTCACCACCTGGGTATTCTGGAGGACGAAAACGACGCAGAGCACCCCCAGGACGAGCATCATCACCGCCTTGAACTTCATGCCGGACTCCTTTCAGAAATGCCGGGGGAAAAACCCCCCGTTCAGCCCCTCATGAGAAGTAAGACACCCTCTTTCCCGACGAGGAAAAGGAGGATGTGCAGGACGATCGGCCAGATCACCAGTTGAAACAGTCCCAGGAACATGAGGCCGAGCACGATCAGGATTCCGAACCGTTCGAGCCGGTAATATCGCAACGCGGCCGGTTCGGACATAAACAGCACGGCGATGCGGGAGCCGTCGAGCGGCGGAATCGGAATCAGATTGAAAAAAGCGAGCACGAGGTTGATCAGCGCCGCATACACCATGAGTCCGGGAAACGGCGTGCCGGGCGCGAGGGAAAAAGAGAGATGGAAGAGGATCGCGGCCCCCGCGGCGAGCACGAAATTGCTGCCCGGACCCGAAGCCGCCACGATCGCCATGTCGTGTTTCGGCCTCCTGAAATGCGCGGGATTGACCGGCACCGGCTTGGCGCTGCCGATCAGGAACGGGAATCGCATGAGGATCAGCATCAGCGGAAGCAGGATCGTGCCGAAGAGGTCGATATGCGGGATCGGATTCAGCGTCAGACGCCCCAGCATCTGCGCCGTGGGATCGCCCTTCTTCATGGCCGCCCATCCGTGTGCCACCTCGTGGAAGACCACGGAGAAAACCAGGATGATGAGCCGGGGGATCAATTCGATGGAAATCATGAAAAACCGCCTTGTTCGGGATTCGATCGGGTCATCGGATGCTTCAATTATTATTCGAATACAGCTTTTTCATGCAGACCGGACAAATATCGTGGCTGAAATCCGCCTCCGGATGCCGGATGTATCATCTTTCGATCCTCCCCTGACTCCCGGCCGGTGCGGACTACAGGCCGCCCACTGAAATGCAAGCATCACCGATGATCGTCAGCCTGGATCTTCTCCATCTCCCGCTCCCCCGCCTGCCTCCGGTTCCGGATCAGCCAGCGTGTCATCGCACTCTTCTCCATGCCCAAAATCACATGCTGCAGCCCGTGATAGACCGAGGGGTCGTTGACCAGTTGACCGGCGGTGCCGTAACCGGTGTCGATCTTCGTGGCGATGCTGGCCAGCGCCTGCAGCGCGGTCTTGAGGTCTTCGGTGACTTCCCTGCCGTACCGGGGATCGTTGATCATCCGGCCCATCAGGCCTTCCGTGCCTCTGAGATTGGACGTGACGGCCTTCAGGTCTTCGGTCGCATCCCGCAGGTCCCCGATCGTCCGGTGAAAATCGACGGAATCGGAAACCATCGCGCCGACCGGCCCGTCCCCCCGTTCGACACGGCCGAGGATGTGCGACAGCCGGTCCGTCGCCGAGGCAAGGTTATGGAAGGTGTTCTGAATCGCGAGCGGCTCATTGAGCAGCACGCCCAGCAGGCCTTCTCCTTCATCGAGTTTGGAGATCACACTTCTCAGTCCCTGGATCACCACGTTCGTGGTGTCGAGCATCGCGCCGATCACACGCGCGTCGTCGGCCTCGATCACGCCGCCCGGGGGGATGACCGGAAGGTGGGAACTTCCCATGGTGATCTCGACCACTTTGCCGTAGATCAGGCTGGCCGAACCGACCCGCGCACGCGTATCTTGGCGGATACGGTCCTGGACCGCTTTCGAAACGGCGATCTCCACGATGATCCGCTTCTCGTCGAGCCGGTCCGCAAATCGGATGCGGGAGACATTCCCCACCTCCACGCCGGTCAGTAACACGGGGTCGCCCTCGTACAATCCGGACGTGGATTTAAAGAACACCCGGTACCGCGCCTTCTTCGTGAACGGGGTGCTGCCGCCCCCCACCGTGAACACAAAGACGATCATGGTGGTAAGCGCGAGAAAGATGAACACCCCGACGCGCAGGGTCTTGACGGAACTCCGCTGTGCCATAAACCTCTTCAGCTCCTCAAAAATTCATGAACGATGGGATCGTCGCACGCCATGATCTCATCGGGCGTGCCGATGAATTTGATGCGGCCGCGGTAGAGGAACGCCACCCGGTCCGCCACCGCCATCGCGCTCTGGATGTTGTGCGTCACGATGATGGAGGTTATCTTCAGTTTCTCGTGGACGTTTCTCATGAGCGTGCTGACCCATTTGGTGGTGATCGGATCCAGCCCGGTCGTGGGCTCGTCGTAGAGCAGCGCCTCGGGTTCCAGGATGATCGCCCTGGCCAGGGCCACGCGTTTGCGCATCCCGCCGCTCAGCTTGTCGGGCATCATCCAGTCGATGTTTTCGAGGCCCACCAGCCGGATTTTTTCATGGACCCTGTCATGGATCTCTGCCTCGGACAACGTCGTGTGCTCGCGCAGCGGAAAGGCCACGTTGTCGAACACGGACATGGAATCGAAAAGCGCGCCGCCCTGGAAGAGAAATCCCACCCGGCGCCGCACGGGCAGAAGCTGGTTTTCGTCGAAGCGGGAAATGTCCTTTCCCTCGACGAACACCCGCCCCCGGTCCGGAGGGACGAGTCCGACGATGTGTTTCAGGATGACGGTCTTGCCCGTGCCGCTCCCGCCGAGGATGACGAGCACCTCACCCTTGCGGACGAGAAGCGTCAGGCCCCGCAGGACTTCCTTGCTGTCGAACGTCTTGTACACTTCGTCGAAGAAAACAAACGACGCCATATCGCCTCACAGGACCAGGATCAGGAGTTTCGTGAGGAAAAAATCCGCGATCATCACGCTCACGGATGTGGCGACCACGGATTGCGTCGTGGCCTTGCCCACGCCTTCGGCCCCGCCCTCGACCCGGAGTCCGAAATGACATCCGATCAGCGCGGCGAAGAATCCGAAAAACATCGACTTGAACAATCCCCCGAAGAAATCGGTCAGGGTGACGGAACGCTGCACCTGGGAAAGATAGGTCTCGGCGGCCATGCCGATATCGGTGACGCTGATGAGCAGGCCTCCGGCGATCCCGACGAAATCGGCCACGGCCGTGAGCAGGGGAAACATGAGGATCGCGGCGAGCACGCGGGGGAACACCAGCTTCTTGGCGGGACTCGCGCCCAGCACCCGGATGGCATCGACCTGTTCGGTGACCTGCATGGAACCGATCACGGAGGTGATGCCCGCGGTCACCCGCCCCCCGGCGAGGAGCGCCGTGAGCAGCGGGCCGAACTGCCGGGTGATCGCCACGCCCACGCCGATGCCCACCATCACCCGGCCGGCGAAATTGGCCTCGCTGTAGGCGATCTGAACGGCCATGACCATGCCGATGAAGAAGGAAGAAATCACCACGATGGACAAAGACCGGACGCCGACTTCCTCCATCTGCTCGCGCAGGGCTTTCCATTCATACGGCCTGCGTAATCCGTAACGCAGGGTGTCGGCACACAGGTATCCGATCTCGCCGATTCCTTTTATAAATCCGTATATTTTTTTCATGCTTTCCCGGTTCGTTCAGGAAACTGGCCTTTTTGATCCGTCACCCCTCCCAGGCTTCCCGATATCCACCTGGACGGAACGTCCCGAACGTTCATTGAAACGAAATCAATCCCGGATCATACTCCGCGGGCGGCTCGAATCCGAGCAGGTTCAGGATGGTGGACGCGATGTGGCTGAGCCCGGGCTTCTCCATCCGGGACAGGGTGTATTCGCCTTTGTACAGCGGATCGTACACGATGAACGGCACGGGATTCAGGGTGTGGCTCGTCTTGGGCTTGATCCGGCCGTTCTCGTCGCGTTTGGGCTGCCCGGACTTGTCCAGTTCGAACATCTCGTCGGAATTGCCGTGGTCGGCCGTGATCAGGGCGATGCCTTTCAGCCTGGCCACCACGGGAAGCAGCCGGCCCAGCGCCAGATTCACGGCCTCGACGCCGATCACGGCGGACTCGAAAAATCCCGTATGGCCGACCATGTCGCCGTTGGCGTAATTGACCCGCGCGAACCGGTGTCTTCCGGTCTCGAGTTCCTGAATCAGCCGGTCCGTGATCTCCGCGCTCTTCATCCAGGGCCGCTTTTCGAACGGCACCCGGTCGGACGGAATCTCGATGTAGGTTTCGAGTTTCTCGTCGAATTTACCGCTCCAGTTGCCGTTGAAGAAATAGGTCACGTGGCCGTATTTCTGGGTCTCGCTGATCGCGAGCTGGGTGACGCCGGATCCGGAGAGAAGCTGGCCCAGGGTCCGGTCGATGGCGGGCGGCTCGACGAGATACTGCTTGGGGATATGCAGGTCGCCGTCATATTCCATCATGCCCGCGTATTCGACCTTCGGGACCGCGCCCCGGTCGAATTTGGGAAAATCGGTTTCCTCGAAGGCCCGGCTGATCTCGATACCCCGGTCTCCGCGGAAATTGAAAAAGATGACGGAATCCCCGTCCCGGACCGGGCCCACGGGCCGTCCCTGTTCGGCCACGACGAAAGCCGGGAGAAATTGATCCGTCACGTCTGGATCGCGCTCGCGGATCGCGCGGATCGCCGCCTCGGCGGAACCGAACGCCTCTGCGTTTCCGTGGACATGCGCCTCCCAGCCCCGGCGGACGATCTCCCAGTCCGCCTCGTACCGGTCCATGGTGACGAGCATACGGCCGCCCCCCGAGGCGATCCGGAAATCCGCGCCGGAGGCGTTCAGTTCGGAGAGGAACGCCTCGAAGGGAATCACATAATCCAGCGCGGACGTTTCGCCGACATCCCGCCCGTCGAGCAGGATATGGATGCGTACCTTCTTCACCCCTTCTTCCTTCGCCCGGAGGAGCATGGCTTTCAGATGGTCGAGATGGCTGTGCACATTGCCGTCCGAGAAGAGACCGATGAAATGCAGCACGCCGTCGCGGGACAGGACATTTTGGATCAGCTTCCGCCAGGTCTCGCCCCGCCACAGGTTTCCGGACTGTATCGCCTCGTTCACGAGCCGCGCGCCCTGGTCGAATACACGGCCCGCGCCGATCGCGTTATGCCCGACCTCTGAATTGCCCATGTCGCCGTCGGAAGGCAGGCCGACCGCCGTGCCGTGCGCCCGGAGCCGCGTGTTCAGGGATTCCGCCATGAGCCGGTCGAGCACCGGGGTCCGCGCCGCGGCCACGGCGTTTCCCTCCGGATTGGAATTCAGGCCCACGCCGTCCATGATGACCAGCAAAACAGGCCCCGGACGGCCCGTAAATCCTTTAAATTTCTTTAACTCGGACATAATCCCCTTTCCTAATTCATCACCGTCTCTGTAATCACGATCCGGACCCGAGCCGGATCGGGATCATACGCCAGGCATGCGGCCCTTTCATCCGCAAAAATCCAGGCCGCATCGGGCCAGTCCGTGCGGACAGGCCTGAACTGTTCGATCGCATGGCGCTCCGGCATTCCGGTCCACCTCTTGAGGGACCGGACACCCCACCACAAGAGAAGCCGGAATCCCGCGATCAACCCGTACCGTCTCAATTCCCGTCTCCTGTTCACGTCCCCGAAGGCCTTTTATGCACCTTCAAAAGAGTGATAACTGAACTTTGGCAAATTTTGGGTCGATCCGAGAATTGCGGAACGATTTTGAAAAATGTTCAATCCTATCTCCCCTTTAATAAGGGGGAGATTAAGAGGGGGTGTAAAGGAGCACAGAAAACAGGCTTGATTTCCTTTATACCCCCTATGATCCCCCTTGAAAAAGGGGGATAAAAATGGAGGCCTGTTTTCTGTGCTCCGAAATCTTTAACCATTTTTCAAAATCGTTACGCTGCATGGTTTAAGAGTCAAATTTGCCAAAGTACACTTATTTAAAAACCAAGTCTATCAATGTTCCCAATAAGAATACCGTAAAAGCAAAAGTTGAAGTGCCTAACATATACGCTGTAAATGCTTTTAAATAGTTTGTAATTTTCTTTTCAAAAAAATGTCCAATCGCCCAGGAAGTATAAACAACTCCAACGAATGAAGCGTATTGCATAAAACCAATTTTTGTCAATCCTTCAATCGCAGCGAATAATGAGAAAATTAACATGACCATACCCATCACATAGCAGAGTAAGGTTAAAATCTCGTAAAAATTATAATGATGCTTTCTAAATAGTAGTCGTGTCCAAACTGTAATAAAAAATCCCATTATGATATTGGCATATCCATAATTCCCTTGAATCCATTTAAAGATTGTGCTGGTTGTATTTTCTTCTGGCCCCTCATAACCAACATAAACATCTCTGATCTGCAAGTAATGCTCTATCAGGGTATAAATTAATGAAGAAAAAATGATAAATACGATTGGTTTCACAAGTCTATTGCGGTTTTCTGATATATACTCTCTGATATTTTGACCAGGTCTGACAAGAAGTTCTTTAATGGTGTAAAAAACCCCTTTTTCAAATTGTATGACTTGTTTAATTTCATGTTTGATGAAATGTCCGTCAATTCTTTCCAGTTTGGCCGACTGTCCACAATTTGAACAGAAATTACCATTTAATTCAGTGTTGCAATTGGTGCAATTATTCATTGTTTTATCTTTCAAACGTGAGTTTTATTATAAATGCTTTGCCCCCAAACACAATTCATCAATCATTCAGGTTGGGGTCGGATCGCTTTGGAAATTTTTGACCGAGGATACGGCAGACCTCTGTCGCCGATGTCGCCGTACGCAGGGCTTCCGCGGTCTCTGTGTTGTGAAAACTTTGTGCCAGATGTCCCAGCACCTTCAGATGATGTTCCGGAGCCTGACCGGCGGGACTGAGAAGCGCGAGGACGATCCTGGCCGGTGAAGCCATGCCCGTGAACGTCCATCCTGGCGTGCCGAAACCGACGAGAAGCGTCGCCTTCGTGACCACGGCGGTATGCGTATGGAGGAGAACGATTCCCGGCGTGATCTCAACCGGATAACCCCGGGCGGAATCGGCGAGCAGAGACCATACCGCGTCCTTCTCTTTTTCATTCCATCCATCAATCACGGACATCATCAGACGCAGCGCGTCTTCGATATCGGACGTCTCGATCCGACGGCAAACAGGAATGACCTCGGGAATATCGGAGACTGTTTCGGCAGCGGAAAGACCGATCGCGTCATATAGGGCGGAATAAAAGACCAGGAGATTCATCTGCGGATACCGGGTCGCCGCGGCCTCCGGGAAACGGTCCCGGGTGGGCGACCAGAGTGGACTGTCTCGCCGTTCCGCCGGAAGGATCGTCATGTCATCCGCCCGGATCTCCGCGAATAAGCGGGTACGCGTCCCACGCCAGTCTGCGTCTGAAACGATACGGACGGGAACCGGCGGTCGCGCCGCTTCGATCATGGCGTGCAGGGTTTGTGTGGAAGGTCCTTCACTCAGGAAAACATGGAGATCGGCTCCGATCTGTCCGGCCAGATATTTCGCGTCCCTGAGGATCTCGGAAATATCACCCCGCCGTTCGGCAAGGAGCGGCAGGGGCAACAGGAGCCTGCGCACGGTATTGAACGGCCTCACGACGCGGCACAGCACGATCCGTGGCGGACAGGCGCCAAGAAGGTTCTCGAGTAACGTGCCGAAAATCCGTTTAACCACCGTTCGCTCACCGCCCCAGCCGATCAGGACCATGTCGGCGCGCAGTTCTTTGGCGGCGCGCACGATCCCGTCGCTCACGTTCAAACCGACGCGCACGCCGGGGCTGACCGGTATGTCGGCGGCCGCCGCATGGGCCAGGCAGGCTGCGAGGAGTTTCTCGCCCTCCGCGACCGCCTCTTCCGTCTCTCTGCCCTCATGCACCACGGCGATGGGATGAATCGCTCCGGGAAGCGCGGGATTCCGCAGCAGAAACGCCAGATCCAGAAGGCGTGTAGCGGAATCAGGCTTTGCCACGGGCACCAGCAATCGCTGCGTGTCATACCGGATCGGTTCCTGTCCGGGAGATTGCGCGGCCATTTGCCTGCCGTAACGATCGACCACCCAGGAACCGAGGGGGCAGGTGACGAGAATCATCGCGATCGCCCCGTTCAGCACGCTTTCATCGAAAATTCCCAGGTCGTACCCGACCAGCATGGCCGCGAGCGTCGCCGCCGCCTGCACCACGCTCAGGCCGAACATGACCCGGCCTTCTTCCGGGCGATAATGGAAAAGAAACCTTGCGAGCGATGCGGCGGTCCATTTGGTCGCCACCACCCCCGCGACCATCGTCGCCCCCACCAACCCGCTTTTCGGATCCACGACCACCGCGGCCGGGTCCATGAGCATGCCGACCGAGATGAGAAAAAACGGAATGAACAGCGTGTTCCCCGCGAATTCCACCCGGTTCATGAGGGCGCTCTGGGCGGGAATGAGACGGTTGAAGGCCGCACCGGCGAGAAACGCGCCGATGATGGGTTCCATCTTGGCATAATGGGACAGATAGGCGAAACCGCATACGATCGCGATGACGAAGAGGAACTGGGCGCCGCCCTTCTCGGGAACGTGATGGAAAAACCACCGGCTCAGCCACGGGATGCCCCACCAGGTGAGCGCGGAGAGCGCGACCATGCCGAGGGCGATACCGATCCAGAACCAGACAGTCAGGCTGATTCCTTTCGCCGAATCGGCGATGACGGCCAGCACGAGCAGGGCCAGGATGTCCGTGATGATGGTCGCGCCCACCGTCACAGCCACGGGCTCCCTCTTTGCGATGCCCAGTTTACTGGCGACCGGATAGGCCAACAAGGTATGCGAGGCGAACATACTCGCGAGCAGAATCGCGGCCGGCCAGTCGAAGGCCAGCACATATCGTCCGAGCAGCGTGCCCACGCCCTGGGGAATGGCGAATGTCATCAGGCCGAATGCGATGCTCCGGCCCCGCGTGCGTGCGAAGCGATGCAGGTCGATTTCCAGCCCGGCGAGGAACATGATGTAAAGCAGGCCGACGGATCCGAAAAGCGTGATTGCCTGATTGCGTGCGAGTATCCCCGATCCGTGCGGCCCCAGCAGGGTCCCCGCCAACAGCAGGAGGACCAGATCCGGTATCCGGAGCCGCTCGGCTAAAAGCGGGGCGATCAGGATCACGGAAATCAGAATCGTGAATATCAAGATGGGATCGGATACCGGGAATTCCACAAGCGCCTCTTCGCGTCAGACCATGGATGGACCGGCCCCCGCGACCGGCCCGGCGCGGGGAGTTGGATCAAACACCCTTGAAAAGGTGCGAAACTCCGGCCAGGAAATCAAGGATTTTTTAGCCTGAAATAACCGGCGGAAAGACAGGCACACACCGCGAGCCTGCCCCGAGATCCTTTACCCGGGCACGGCACTTCACCCGCGCCCGGTTCCGTTTCTGATCTGTTTCGTCAGGTCGTATTTTCTTGATAGCATGGACTAACGCAATAACAACATTTTCCTGCTTTGCACAAATGAACCGGCCCTCAACGTATAAAAATAAACACCGCTTGCCAATTGTGACCCATCGAATCGGAATGTTTGTTTCCCGGCGCCTTGTCTCCGATCGATCAGGGTCCAGATTTCCTGGCCTTTCGCATCATAGACGGAAAGGCGGACATGGTCGTCCCGCCGTAGAGAATAGGGGATGGTGGTGACGGGATTGAACGGGTTGGGGTAATTTTGCCTGAGACCGAACCGGTCGATCACGTGTTCGGCACCGCCGATGGATGATGAGTCGTCGGACAGTTCCGGTGTGTCCCACGTGATCCACGGGGAAAGGTCGGTGTCGTACGGACTGGTCGAGATCCGTGTATCCGCGGTCGTGTCTCCGAGCAGGAACCTGTCGACAAAGGCGATGACCTCCGGTCTCTGGCTGTTCGGGAGCTGGCAATGGGCGTGTCCCCCGACGATGGAAAAGCCGAACCGGTCGGGCACGCCCAGTGCCTTCCAGACCGCGTGTGCGGCCATGCATCCGACATGGCCGGATTCTTCGGCCATCCATTCATAATCGGGGTTTCCGAGCACGAAGAGCGCGCGGGGCGCCACCATGGCCATCAGTTCGTGATGATCGTAGGGGAGCTTCGTGACCGCATTGTTGAATTGGGAAAGGTCCGAGTAATACCAGGCCTGGCCTTGCGCATTCCTCAGGGTTTCCCGGCTCCCGCTCAGGGTCTGTGTGACCCGCCAGGCCGCGTGCCCCCCGCCCCCCGGTTCCTGCGCGATGGTGAGCGCGATGCGCTCGTCGAACGCCCCGGAAAAGAGCGCGATCTTGCCGGCGTAGGAGCAGCCGGTGATCGCCAGCCGCCTGAGATCGATATTGGATTCCGGACACTTCTCCAGCCCGTCGATGAGGCGGCTGACGCCCCAGGCCCAGGCGACGAATTTGCCCCGTGTTTTGTCCGGAAAAAGATCAAAGAAAGGCCCGTCGCCGCGTACGTTCGACCATCCGTTCGTGATCTGCCATTCCATAAAATGGAGGGTCACGATCCCCCGTTCGGCAAAGAGGTCGGCCGGGAGACTCCCCGTCGGGGAGAATCCCACCCCGATCACCGCCGGAAAAGGTCCTTCCCCTTCGGGAAGGCGGACGGGCGCACGCAGGGTGAGCGTATCCCCGTTCACCACGATGGTCACGGTGAGCAGGGTGTCGGAGAACACGGCTTCCAGGGTATCCGGAGGCGGCGGTTTGGTCCCCAGCTCGTAGCGCTGAATCTCGGCGCCGATCTCCGCGCGCCGGCATCGCCATTCGTCACGGCTGGAAATGCGTCCCCGGCCGGTATCGGACCACATGAACGGATCGGGTAAGGACGAAATTCGTGTCAGATCGGCAAATGACGGCAAAGGGGGTTCGGGACAGTCCGCGCCCGTGTGCTCCGTGTCATAGACGAGGGGCATGGGTTGGGATGAGGAATCCGCCGCTCCCATGAAAATCCAAACCAGCATGAACGGGATGATGTTTCTCATGTTGGGTCTCCTGACAGTTTCGTTTTGTTTCCGTTCCATAACAGGATGCTTCCGCCCATTTCCGTCGCGGGCCCTGCTTCTTCGTCAGCCGGCATGCCGCAATCCCTCCCGGATCGCCTCCGACAGCTGGCGCGGCTCATCGGTCCCGATACGAAATCGCCGGTTGTCCCGAAAGTACAATTCGACGGCGTCGGATCCCGATACGTTAAACATCCAGCCGCGTGGGGTGAACCGGATGCCCCATCCGGAATACCATGGATTCCGGACGACCCGCGCATCGCGGATTTCTTCCATCGGGAATTCTTTCCGGATCAGTCCGGACCCGAACCAGACAGCCAGGCGTTCCGAGCCAACCTCGACGGTCAGTGACCGGAACAGGAACAGACAGACCAGGAGGAGGACCAGAACCGCACCGGCCACGGCCGACCCGGATCCGAATGGCGCGACAGCCCGGAGGATGCCGATCGCCACCATACCGAGACCGAGGGCATAACGCATCCCTGTTCCGCTTTGTGTGTGCCGGTAAATCTGCATTGTTTTTTCCTGCTTCGTGTTCAATGCTCAATGCTCAATGCTCAATGTTCACTGCTCAATGTTCAATGTCAACCGCTTACCGTCTTATGTTCAATCACCCGAGGAATGGCGGGTTGGATCCCTTGCATCCATGGTCTCTTTCAACGGAATCTCCGGGAGATCCCACCTTCTCGTCTCGCGGAGACTCCTCCGGTGTCCGGAGACACCTTATTCCCGGGTTTCGGGCCGGATGATCCGGTAATTCCCGCTCAGGTGCATCAGGCTGAACAGGTACAGCAGACCATCATAATAGGGATCGAAATAGCCATCCTCATAGGGTTCGAGTCTTGCCTCCCACACCGCGTCGACGAATTTCCAGCCTTTCGCCTGCGTGCTCATAATCGAAGCAGCGGCTGACGTGGCAACCAACCCGAGGGAATGGCGCAATGTCCGGTATCCGCCGGCCGGGAGGATCCACTCCGGAAGCGTACCGTCGATGTTGAACTGGTCCTCGAAGGTATCGATCCCTCTGCAAAAAAGAAAGTTTTGAATGCGTCTGCAGTAATCCTGCTGCCATGCCCTGTCTTTGGCGTACCAGGAATAGTCCATGGCGATGTTCATGGGCACCCGCCAGGAGTCGAAACGAAATGAGGACGGCATGGGACCCCACATCCTGGGCGCCCCGCTGAATTCCGCGAGATCGGGATTGAGCCCCGTCTTGGGATGGCAGGTTCTCCGCAGGAAAACGCGGGCCGTATCGGCGCAATCCCGATAGAACTGTTCACGGCCGTCACCGGCATATTCCGCCCAGATTTCATAAAAAGCGGGCAAATGATAGGAAGGATCCGTGAAGTGGTAACCTTCCCCCTCGGGCACGAAGGTGATCTGTTTGTGTTCCACATTGATCACGTTCCGGATTCCCCCGGTCCCGTCCTTGCTCCACATCGCGTCCAAAATCCTTCGGGCTCCGGCAGAATAATCGATACCGGTCTCATTTCCCCACCGGTTGGAGGCGAACAGCAGGCAGGTCACGAAATAAAATTCGCCGTCCGAGGCGGAACCCTCGGCATTGTGTTCCCCTGTTTCGGGGTTGACGCTCCAGGCGAAATAGGCGTCCCGCGGGCCGCCCTGATGCTGCATCACCTTTTTCGTCCATCGCCACAACCGGTCGAACACGTCTTTCTTGTTCAGCTGGACGGCCACCATCATACCGTAGGAGAGCCCTTCGGTCCGGGCGTCATGGTTTTTCAGATCCGACACATAGGCCATGGAATCACCGACCTCGAAATAGACCCGGGCCGGCCCTTCGAAGACATCATGATAGGCTTTGGCCAGTTTGGCGTCGATGGCGTCCTGCGGATAACCGGCTTCGAGGAACACATTGCGGTACGCGCCGGTTTCCCATGCGCCGGTCTCGCGGGGGATCATCTTTCCGCGCGGGTCGTTGACGTCTTTCCCACAGTCATCGGCGGATTCCGCCCGTAACGCCGAGCAAAAAGTAACGAGCGTGATGAGGAAAATCGCCTGCTTCATCTGGTTGGACCTTTCATCTTTATTTTCGTGAATTCAGGACGGTGGACATAATACGCCTGTGTCGCGGTCCCGCGATCCGGGGAAGACCGGGACATCCGTCTGGAAGATAATACGGGAGATAATTCAAAACCAGTAAAAAATTGTCATCTCCGGATTGTGTTTTTTATACGTGGAAGGAAATCCCTGATTTGGTTTCGCATGGGGGTGACCGGGATTGTCTGTGTAGAATTATTTTCTTATTGCCAATCCAGAAAGCAGGGTGGGGATTCTATCCCGCCCTCTTTATGAGCCAGGCCAATGGATGTGTTCCGGCAATGTGCAAATCGCATCGCATTCGAAAGGATGCTATTCGTACACCGGAGTCCAGGCCCGTGTCCATATTTGACGAGACAAATCTGAGGTTAGAAAAGGGCACCGATGATCCGTGATCACAGCAATAAGAATGTCCCTCCGGGTACCGGCACACGGCGATATTCAGGCATGAGAATTAACCTCACTTCAAGACCGGAATTTTAGGGATACCGATGATAATTGTTCCGTTCTCTTTTTTATTCATAACTGTACTTTGGCAAATTTTGGATCGATCCGGGATTGCGGAACGATTTTGAAAAATATTCAACCAGATCTCCCCTTTCACAAGGGGGAGATTAAGAGGGAGGTTAAAGGAGCGCAGAAAACAGGCTTGATTTCCTTTATACCCCCTATGACCCCCCTTGAAAAAGGGGGATAAAAATGGAGGCCTGTTTTCTGTGCTCCGGAATCTTTAACCATTTTTCAAAATCGTCAAGCGCATGGTTTAAGATTCAAATTTGCCAAAGTACAGTTAACATATCAATTTATCCTTTTAAAGTTTCCATGAGACGGAAAATGTTAATGACGGTATAACAGGTAAGAATTTTGGCCAAGGTGAAAA
>Ga0209614_1000900_pt1 | contig 24429 bp, 22 predicted proteins | sample BlaSprsedimmetaG_FD_185484 | JGI IMG/M metagenome (GOLD analysis project Ga0209614, IMG submission 185484) | Hot spring sediment bacterial and archeal communities from California, USA to study Microbial Dark Matter (Phase II) - Blank Spring... ... | reverse complement strand
TTGAAGAAGTCTTTGCCACATGAGAACGTAATACTTGCCGGCTTATAGGTTTTCTCGCTTGCCAAGATAAAAGTGAAAGTTTTTAACAATGTCCCCAACGTCCGTCAGAGCATTAAAAAGTGAAGGGCAAAGGTGAAGCAAGCACACAAGAATTTGGATGTTTGGCAGGAAGTTGTTTAACTAGCTGGCAAAAGACTTGTGCACTTTCTGCACGAACGCCCCCTCGGCTTCACCTTATTCCCCTGACCGGGGGGTGTTTGGTAACGAGCAGTCCTGCCGCGACCAACTGTTCCTTTCAACAAAAGCACGCAACGTCCGCTGAGTAAACGATGAGGCTTCGAGACAGACTGATTAAGGGTACGGGGTTTAATTTGATTGCCGTGGCGTTCAATCAAGGCAGTACTCTGATCGCCAACATTATCGTCGCCCGCATTTTAATGAAGCAAGGTTTTGGAGAGTACGCGATGGTGCAGAGCACACTGCTGACGGTGGCTGCTCTATCGCAACTCGCTATCGGATACACCGCTGCAAAATATATCGCAGAATACCGCTCCAGTGATCCGGCGAGGGCCGGACGAATCATGGGCTTGTGTGCCCTTGTCTCCGCCTTGATGGCAGGTGTAGGGGCGTTTCTGCTCATCACCATAGCGCCTTGGCTGGCCGGAGCCATGTTGAAGGCCCCACACCTCGCATTCGCCCTCATGATAGGATCAGGGTTTCTCTTTTTCTCTGCCATAAACGGATATCAGACAGGGGCACTTTCCGGTCTGGAGGCTTATGGTAGTCTTGCAAAGGCAGGTGTGGCAAGCGGGATCGTAGCCGTGGCCGCCATTTCCCTGGGCGCGTGGTGGGGAGGGTTGAATGGTACCCTCGTCGGACTTAGTATAAACGCCTTTGTCCGTTGCGCTATTCACAACAGGTGGCTTCGACTCGAAAGCCGGGTTCAGGGTATAACGCCCCAGTACCGGGGCAGTCTGGACCAGGAAAAGGCGATTATTTATAAATTTGCGTTGCCTGCCGCAATTGCAGGATACTATTCCATGCCGATGATCTGGCTCGCCAACTCTTTCCTCGTTCGACAGCCCAGCGGATACGGAGAAATGGCGCTTTACAGTGCAGCCAACAATATTCGTATCCTCGTGATGTTCCTGCCAAGTGTGATGAACAGTGTTGGGCTCTCCGTGCTGAATAACGAGAAGGCCAAAGGGGATGTGTCTCACTATAACAGGGTGTTCAGATCCAATGTACTGTACATCTTTCTCGTTTCTCTGGGTGGCGTCCTTGTCATGGGGGTTTTCGGGCGGCAGATTCTCCAACTTTTCGGAAAGGATTTCGCGGCCGGACATTTTCTTCTATGGCTTCTCCTCGTCGCCAGCATATTTGAGGGTCTGAGCATTGCCTTGTATCAGTATGTGCAGTCCCAGGCAAAGATATGGCTTTCATTTTTCACTATAAATGTTCCGAGGGAAACATTCCTTGTTGTGGCGGCATACTATCTTGTTCAGTCTTATGGCGGCGCAGGGCTGGCAGCTGCTTATCTGGGTTCGACTATCCTTGGGTTAGCCTTTCATTTATTTCTTGTTGCCATGCTGTACGAGAAGAATCGCAAAGTGGTAGCCGCTTTATGATTACAAGGCCTCGAAACCAATGAAAATGAAAAAATTCATGAATAAAGGCATTCCAGTTCCGTCAGTAATGCCGGTTGACCAGGAGAAATGGGCGGGTGAGCTACATCTTTCTAATTTCGTTAACTCTTACTATCAGTACCGTGATCTCCAGTTCTGCGGAGATGTGAAAAAGCTTCTGATCATCGGGCCTGGGCAGGGACTCGATACACAGGTCTTTAAGTGGCGTAGGTATGAGGTAACAACCTTCGATATTGACAAGACCCTCAACCCTGATGTGATCGGAAGCGTCCACGACCTCTCGATGTTTGACGACGGCAGTTTCGATGTGGTCATTGCATCCCATGTATTGGAGCACCTCGCCGTCCCCTATCTGGATCGTTGTTTGTCGGAATTAGCCAGGGTTGGTAGATATTGTTTAATATATCTGCCAGTTGCAGGCCGGCATTTTCAATTGCGACTGAAAATGGATTTGAAGGGTATTGATCTGTCCTTTATTATTGATTTATTCAACTATTTTCATAGGCCAGATGGAGTTACGCCGCGTTATTGTTCGGGTCAGCATTGTTGGGAAATTGGGATGAGAGGCTTTCGGGTTGCAGACCTTGGTCGTCTTTTTGAGAAACATTTCGAGGTTATTGCGCACTACCGTAACCGTGATTGGAATCCGAGCTACAATTTTGTCATGAGATCAAAGCATATCCGATGAAGATCATCTATTCCTTCAACAAGCGCGGATTCGAAGGCGACTATTGGCAAAGGGAAATCGCCGCAGCTTCTGGCGAGCGATACCAATTTATCCCGTTCAACCATGACAAATATCTCGATTCGAACCTCTACGTTCGCGCACAGCTTCTTGACAACCTCTATTTCCATCGTCATCCCGGACTGTTCCAGATGTACACCGACCTTGAACGGCTGATCCATGATAGCGGAGCCGATGCGCTCATAGTTGACAACTGCTTCCCTTATCATCCTGATTTTTTAAAGAAAATCTCAATTTATAAAGTACTTAGGACAAGCGATGGGCCTTTGACGGCATACGACCGAGACTTTGCGTACTTGCACGCTTATGACCATATTCTTTATCATAGCCCAGCTTATAGCAGAGATATGGGAATGGAAGAGAAGCTCCGCTACTGTGGCGCCAAAAGAGTCGATTTGTGGCCACTTGGTTCCTTCGATGCGCTCTGTGACCCTTCAAAGACCGACATGGACATACTTTCCGCGCAGCGTGATATTGACGTGATTTTTGTTGGAGCATTGCACGTCAACAAGATGCCGCTGCTTGCCGCAGTTAAGAAGGCATTGGGCAGGCGTTTGCGGTTGCACGGCCTGACAAGTCTGAAAAAGAATGTCTATTTCAATCTTAAATACGGCTTTCCCGGGTGGGTAACACCCCTGCCTTTTACCCATTACGTGCCACTTTACCAAAGGGTGAAGATCGGGATCAATGTGCATAACCGGGGAGATTATACGATTGGCAGCTATCGCCTGTTTGACCTTCCGGCCAACGGCGTCATGCAGATTTCCGACGGGGGAGAATATCTGAAACAATTCTTTTCTGTCGGTGAAGAGATTGTTTCTTATCGGAACGCAGACGATCTTATCGATAAGGTGAAATACTACCTCGCCCATGATGAGGAACGTGAAAGAATTGCGCTCAACGGCTTCAGGCGGGTGCGGAAGGATTACAGGATAGCCGAATTGCTCAGGAAAGCTGGTGATCTTATCAAGAAAGGTATGTAACAGCGGGATTTCAAATAAACAAAAGATTTGCACAACCACGAATGATTTATATTTCTGTGGTTTATTTTTGATTGGTATAATCCAGGGGATAACAACGACCGATGTCTTTTAAGATCCGTATAATTCAAATGGTTCGCGATGCGTTTTAAGAATAGAACGATTTCAGTAGTTTTACCTGCAATTGTATTAGCTGCATCTGCCCTGGCATTCATGACGGCCGATAAGTTTTATGTTGCTGCGCCGGGGTTTGCATGCGTCCTTATGGTACTTTGGCTCTGGATGACTTTATGGGATCGTGACCAGAAGATTCCTTTTTTTGATGTGGGTATGTTCTGTGCTCTGGCCACACTTGTCTATACGGTCTATCCCCTTGTCAATTATTGGGTAGATGGCTTGCAGTTTGGCATCCTCAGCGATAACCGGTTGCGCTCGTACAATCCTGAACCTTATGAATTAGGGCTGTTCCATTTACGCCATGTGTTGTATCTTTTTTCTTTTGTGGTTTTCTATTCGGTGTTTCGAGGTAAAGGAACAATAGAAGTAGGTAATGTCAGTACCCCAAGTCGTTCTACCCGACAGATCATCGTTCTTTTCTTCCTAATTTTGACTGGTTACTTCTTCCTTTTAGGGATATTAACGGGTGATATTTACACTTTACCAGAAACATATGGTGAAAGGATAGCCATTGGGTTAAGTGTTGCGTCAAATATGCCTCTCCTCCTATTGCAGATATCTGGCAAGTTGGCGGGTATTCTGTTTGTCTTCAAGTTAGCATTGCTTTTCATTGTTGTTAGTCGATGCAGGCAAAAAAAGTGGTTCATTATTTTGCTCGTATGGGTTACGGCTGAAATTATTCAGACGTTTATTCTGAAGGGAGGCCGATCCGGTTTGGTATTGTTCCTCATGGCAACAGCGCTGTTTTATCACCGGATGATTAAGCCCTTGTCCATGAAATTTCTGATCACATCAGGGGCAGCGCTATTTATATTTTTCATTTTTTTAGGTCTTTATCGTGCATATGCATATATTGATTTTGCTTCTTTGCAAACGGCTTTGTCGCAGGCAAATGCGGGTATTTTTTCCGGATCTAACGAATTTCAGACATTGCTTGGGACGGCATACGATGTATTACAGCGAAAGATAGCAGGCGCCGATTTGCCCTGGTATTTATATATAAACGATTTTATTATGATTCTTCCGCCACAGCAATTAGTGCCTTTTGAGAAGGTAACGGCCTCGGAATGGTATCTACGAGAGATTGGTATTAGTGGAACCGGCCAGGGATTTATGTGGGGGGTTATCAGTCAATCAATTGTGGGCTTAGATTGGATTGAACTTGCTCTCAGGGGTGCATTATTGGGATATATCCTGGCACGAATCCATCGCTGGTACCTAAAACACCAATCCGGGTTCCTGGAAACTTTATTGTATTTGTTTTTCTGTCTTAAAGTGTATTACACATTCCGGAATACGACGTTCAGCCTTCTGGCAAATCTTGTTTGGGAGATTATCCCTTTTTATATACTCTTACTCATGGCGAGGGCTATCTTCTCTGTCAAGGTGGGAGATCAACCGGGTCACAGAATCGCCATGACCCCCCATAATGTAAAGTAACGTATGTGCGGAATCTGCGGAAAACTGATATTTAAAGATAGTGTGCCTGCGCCTGACTCCATCGGGGCGATGTGCAACACCATCGTGCACCGCGGTCCAGATGACGAAGGTGTATACACGGCGCCACACATTGGGATGGGACAGCGACGCCTGTCCATCATTGATCTTGCACACAGCGCTTGCCCGCCTCTGGCCAACGAAGATCGCACTGTATGGCTCGTTTTCAACGGTGAGATATACAACTTTCAAGAATTACGAAAGCAGTTGCAAGAACGCGGGCATCGATTCGCAACGAATTCCGACACAGAGGTAATCATTCACCTATATGAAGATGAAGGCACAGCATGTTTACAGAAACTGCGGGGCATGTTTGCCTTTGCGCTCTGGGATAAGCGGCGTGAAATCCTGTTTTGTGCCCGGGACCGGATGGGAAAGAAGCCTTTCTGCTACACCGTAACCCCACAATCTTTTGTGTTCGGTTCTGAGATCAAGGCCATTACCGCAGATCCGGATGTATCCGTTTCTCCGGATTACCATGCCATTGACCAGTATCTGACCTATCAATTCGTGCCCAGTCCTTATACCGCATTTAAGGGGATCAAGCGATTGAGGCCGGGAGAGTATCTGACGTGCGACCTCAAGGGCAATGTGAAGACGCAGCGCTACTGGGAACCACCTCTTCCCACGAAAACCAGTGCCCCTCAGGAGGAAATTGAAGCGGAGCTTCTGCAACGCCTGCGCGAGTCGGTCCGGATGCGAATGATATCGGATGTGCCACTTGGCGCATTTCTGAGCGGCGGCATCGATTCGGCAACCATAGTTGCTCTTATGGCGCAGGAGAGCCCCCGGCCGGTGAAAACTTTTTCCATTGGTTTTGAAGAAGAGGCGTTTAATGAACTGCCGTATGCACGATTGCTGGCCGAACGTTATGGGACAGAGCACCATGAATGGATCGTCAAGCCCAATGCGGCCGAGGTCATACCGCTTCTGGTGCGGCATTACAATGAACCCTTTGCTGATTCTTCCGCCCTGCCCACTTACTATGTATCAAAGATGACGCGCCAGCATGTGACCGTCGCTTTGAGCGGCGATGGTGGCGACGAGTCTTTTGCCGGGTATGACAACTATGCGGCGATCCTGGACTGGAACAAATGGGATGTGTGGCCTCTCTGGTTAAGAAAAATGCTTGCAGAGGGCGGAAGGGGACTGCTCGATTCATTTCCTCATGACAATAATGCGGCATGCCTCCGCCGCGGGCTCGCTATGTTTGGGGCGGCAACCGTGAAGGCTCGCCGCCTCCAGTTTGGAACCACACTAAAGCCTGAGGAGAAGCGGCTGGCATACACGCCCTTATTCAGGGACCTGATCTCCAGGCCACCTGTCCCGGAAGACCCTCTGGCGGCTTACCCCTGGGAGGAGGGCATGGATGCTCTGGACTGGCTGATGCGGCACGACCAGAACTTTTACCTTCCTGACTGTCTCATGGTGAAGACGGATATCGCCTCCATGGCCAACAGCCTGGAAGTGCGGTGTCCGTTTTTGGATCATGAGTTCGTGGAGTTTGCCTCAACGATTCCATCACGGCTCAAACGTGACACAAAAGGCGGGAAGATAATTTTCAAGAGTGCGGTTAAGGATCTCTTGCCAACGGAGATTCTGAATAAGCCCAAGACTGGATTCGGTCTTCCGATTGCCAAATGGTTTCGCAGTGATCTTGCGCCGATGCTGAAAGAAACGCTTCTTGATGAAACCTCTGAACGCAGGGGTTTATTTGAACAACGCCTGCTTCAAAAGATGGTAAATGAACACATCGAGGGCCGCCGTGACTGGTCTAACCGGCTTTGGGCGTTCCTTTTTCTGGAATTATGGTTTCGGGAGTTTATTGACTGAGTATGCGTATTCTTCACCTCATACCTTACCTGAGTGGTGGCGGGGCGGAGCGGCAGATTGGTTATCTGGCGCCCGAGTTGGTGCGTATGGGGCATGATGTTCATGTTGCCTATTCTAAGGAGGGGCATCTCAAGCCGGAACTGCCTAGCGTTGTGCTTCACCAGCTCAAATCACGATCTAATTACGATCCATATTTACTCTGGCAACTGCTTCGACTTATTCGGGGTATCAAGCCGGACATCATTCATACATGGATTTTGCAAATGGATATTTTGGGCGGAATAGCGGCAAGACTCAGTGGGGTCCCCTGGATATTTCGTGAGCCGAGTTCGGCCATGGCCTATTTGCCTACATGGAAACACCGTTTGCGAGTCTGGGTAGGTTCTGGTGCGAGTGCTATTGTATCGAATTCTTTAGGTGGTGACGAATACTGGAAAACCAAGCTACCATACAGTCGCCGTTATGTCGTACCAAACGGATTGCCGGTGCATGAAATCGACAGGACTGTGGCGGCTTTGCCGCCCGGATTGGCGAAGCTGGAAGCGCCCATTGTGCTTTATGTTGGTCGGCTAACGTCGGATGTTAGTGCCACCAAAAATCCGCAAGCCTTTTTGGAAGCACTGGCATGCGTTAGGCAGCAACAAAACGTGTTGGGGATTTTGTGCGGGGAAGGTTCCCAGCGATCCGAATTGAAGGTGTTGACACACAAGCTGGGGCTGGACGCGGATGTCCATTTTACGGGTCATTTGCCGGCCGCCTTGGTTTGGGCTCTGATGAAAAAGGCCTCGGTTTTTGTATCGCTCAGTGCCTATGAAGGATGTCCGAACACGGTCATGGAAGCCATGGCGTGCGGGTGCCCGCTCGTACTCTCGGATATCCCTGCGCACAGTGAGATTGTTGATGAGAATTGCGCGCTCTTTGTTGATTCATCCAACATTCAGCAGACGGCCGACACCATTGTGCAGGCATTGCGTAATGCGGATGCCTCCAAAGCTCGTGCTTTGATCGCAAAACAGAAAACTCAGGAATGGTCCATAGCCGAAATGGCCCGTAATTGGGAAAGAGTGTATAAGGAACTTATATGAATCCGGATGCCGAGAAGTATATATGCACGACCTGTGGCGGTCACTTCATTCTCGATAACATGGTTCATCAGGAAGACGGCAGTGTGCGCGAGGGGACATTAGTATGCCGCACATGCGGCATACGCTACTCGGTGATCAGCGGAATACCACGATTTGTTCCCGCAGAGAACTATGCGGGTTCTTTTGGCTATCAGTGGAACATCCACCGTAAAACGCAGTTGGACAGCTATACGGGTTTGCCTATCTCGCGGGACCGTCTATTTACCGTTTCCGGTTGGTCCGAACATTTGGAGGGAGAGCGAATATTGGAGGCTGGATCAGGTGCCGGGCGCTTCACCGAAGTGCTTCTCCAAACTGGCGCAGAGCTGTTCTCATTTGATTATTCCAACGCAGTAGAGGCCAATTTATCAAACAATGGTGAGAAGCCAAATCTGCATCTCTTCCAGGGCGATATCTTCAATATCCCGTTCGCGGAACAATCCTTTGATAAGGTCATCAGTCTTGGTGTATTGCAACATACCCCTGATCCTGAAAGGGCATTTATAAGCCTGGCCAGATTTGTGAAGCCAGGGGGGAGCTTGTAATTGATGTGTATCGCGCAGATTTCATTGCCTATCTTAACTGGAAATACGTTCTGCGCCCGATCACAAAAAGGATGGACAAGGAAAGACTCTACAGAATCGTATCGGCAGTAGTGCCTCGTCTCCTACCCGTTGCTGCCGCGTTGCGGAAAATTGCTGGTAGGGCTGGGGCCCGCCTTATCCCCATTGTAGAGTATTCGCATCTCAAGCTTCCGCCTGAAGTCAATAATGAATGGGCGATTCTCGATACTTTCGACATGTACTCTCCCGCGCATGATCATCCGCAAAGGATATCGACCGTAAAACGCTGGCTTACATCGGCAGGATTTACAGATGTGGATGTGCGGCGTGGACCGAACGGAATAGTTGGCAGGGGAAGAAAAACCTTAATCATGGAACAATAGCGTTATGTGCGGAATTATAGGACAGTTTTTCCAGAAAGGACGCTGTAACCCGGAAATCCTCAGGATTATGAGAGACAGCATGGTCCATCGGGGGCCTGATGACGCAGGAGAGTGGTACTCGCCGGACTCTAGGGTGGGGTTTGCTCACAGACGTCTGGCGATCATTGACCTTTCGCCAGCCGGTCATCAGCCGATGTTGGATGAGCGCGGTCGCTTTTGCATTGTTTTCAACGGCGAAATCTACAACTTCCAGTATCTGCGCTGTGAGCTTGAGGGTAAGGGGCACATATTCAGATCCGAAAGCGATACAGAAGTGATTCTCTCAAGCTATCGCGAATGGGGCATCGATTGCCTGCAGCGCTTTAACGGCATGTTCGCCTTCAGCCTGTTCGATTCAGAAGCGCGGCGATTACTTTTGGCGCGGAACCGGGCGGGGGAGAAACCCCTATATTACTGGCATTCCAATGGGAAATTCGTTTTTGCCTCCGAACTCAAAGCTTTGATGGCTGACCCGGCGTTTCCTCGTATTCTTAACAACCAGGCGCTCGATTATTACCTCGCCTACGGCTATGTGCCGGGGAACATGTGCATTTTAAAAGGGGTCAAGAAGCTCGAAGCCGGTCATGCTTTGGAATATGATTTTGAAAAAGACGAGGTTTGTTCCTGGCGTTACTGGCGATTACCTGAACCAAATGCGGCCAATAAGGGTGATGTGGATGATTTCTCATATGAACTTGAGGAACTGCTGAAAGACTCTGTCAAACGCCAATTGGTTGCTGATGTGCCGGTCGGTGTCATGCTCAGCGGCGGCCTGGATTCGAGTTTGATTACAGCAATGGCAGTGGCAACTTCGCCTCGTCGGATAAGGACATTCAATGTTTCTTTTCGGGGGCACGATGGCTTTGATGAAAGTGAGCATGCGAGGCTAATTGCCGAATTCTTTGGCACGCAGCATGAAGAATTGTTAGCCGAGCCCGCTTCCGTTACCCTGCTGCCGGAAATTGCAAAACAATTTGACGAACCGATTGCAGATCATGCCATCGTACCGACCTATATTTTATCCCGTGAGATTCGTAAGCACGCCAAAGTCGCGCTTAGCGGCGACGGCGGGGATGAGCTTTTTGGCGGCTATAGTCATTACAACTGGATACTGAAGCAGGAAAACTTACGAAGATATATACCCAATTCTTTAAGACGCTGCATTGCCCGCGTTGCCTCTGATTATTTGCCGCTGGGGATGCGCGGAAGAAATCACCTGATTGGTTTGTCTGACAACCACAAAAATACCGTATCACACATCAATTTGTACTTCGATCATCTGTCGAGAAAGCGACTCTATTCGCCTGACATACGGTTTGACGATAACGACTTAACGTCGGAATGCTATAGATCATCAATGTCTGATCTGACGTATTCTCTGTTAAGGCAAGGAATGGAGGCAGATTTTCGAACGACCCTTACTGATGGTTATCTGGTCAAGGTTGACCGCGCCAGCATGCTTGCCTCACTTGAGGTACGCGCACCATTGCTGGACTATCGAATCATAGAGTTTGCATACGGTCGTTTGCCGGATCATCTGAAAGTGACAAAGAATGCCCGGAAGATTCTCTTGCGACATTTGGCAAAACGGCTATTACCAAAGGAATACGATGTGACACGCAAACAAGGGTTCACCATGCCTTTGCATGCCTGGTTCAAGGGCGATTGGGGCGCATATATGGAATCGGTCTTGACAAATTCTGATGGGAATTTGTTTAGCAATAGATTTATTCAAGATCTGCTTTCTCTCCAGAAAAAGGGATATGCGAATACGAACCGGATATTTGCGCTGACGATGTTTGAGTTGTGGCGGCAAGAATACAAGATACAAGTCGAAAAGTAAAAGATTGTTGTGCGAATAGCTGTAGTTAATTTAACAGGTGGGGGGTTAAGCGGGGGGTACCGTAAATACCTGCAGAATATACTGCCATTAATGGCGAAGGATGCTCGCGTTACAGGTCTAAAGGTCTTTCTCCCTCCCGGAAACGATGCCCTCATTTTGGGCAGTACGGTCGCCGTTCATTCGATACCTTCATTCAATCCGTTGCGCAAGGTTTCCTGGTTAAAAAGCGAAATAGCCAAGTGGCAACCAGATGTAGTCTTCATTCCAACAGCAAGAGGGTTTGAATGTGGTGGTATACCTGTTATCACCATGGTACGCAACATGGAACCTCTTGTGGTGCCATTTAATGGTAACCCCACGAGGGAACGTATCATAAATATCGGACGTATTGTTATAGCAAGAAGCGCATGTAGACGCGCAGAGAGGGTTATTGCAGTATCCAACTATGTGAAAAACTACTTGGTTGAAAAATGGAATATCAACGAGCATCGAATTGGCGTTGTTTATCATGGAATTGATTACGATCCCCATCTAAGTGGCAATAGTGAGAGGGCCGCCGCCTCAATAGAGTCATCCCCATTTCTTTTTACGGCTGGCTCAATACGCCCCGCCCGCGGATTAGAAGACATTATTCGGGCATTAGCGATTCTGAATACAAAACAGCCTATGCAATTGGCCATTGGTGGAAACGCGGATCCCGGAATGGAACCCTACTTTATCAGATTGAAAAAAATGGCTGCAATTTCAGGAATAACAGAACGTATTTATTGGCTCGGCAAACTGAATGATTCTGAAATGGCTTGGTGTTACTCTCATTGCGATGCTTTCATTATGACCAGCCGTGTCGAGGCATGCCCCAATATCGCCTTGGAGGCGATGAGCCACGGCTGCGTCAATATTGCCTCTAAGAACCCTCCTTTGCCTGAATTCTTCGGCGCTTCGGCGCTATATTATCCACCAAAGGACTCTACTACACTTGCAAAACAGATCCAGGCTGCTTTATCTATGGGAGAAGCTGAAAGGGCAGCAATGTCCAGTGCTGCTAAAGATAGGGCATCAAGATTCTCCTGGGAAATCTGCGCACAAAAGACCGTGGACGAACTTCGGAAAGCTTTGCAATAATGCCTGCTAAGCTCCAAAATTGCTTGATAAATAAACCAAAAGAAGGTTAATAGAAAACAGATGTTCGCAAACAAAACTCTTTTAATTACAGGCGGTACCGGCTCTTTCGGGAATGCTGTTTTACATCGATCTTTGGAAACAGATATCAAAGAGATCCGTATCTTCTCCCGTGATGAAAAGAAACAGGATGAGATGCGCAATGCCCTGCGAAATCTTTCGGAATGATCGGGGGAGAGGCGATGTCACATGGCTGTATTTGCATATCTGCTGACAATCCATGCCTGCCGGAACTATTTGGAGGTGTGGCTGTTTTTTATCCGCCGAGAGATGGGAAGGCTTTAGCCGAAGCAATCAAAACTGTACTTACTTGGGATAATAACCAGCGAAAAGCCATGTCTGAAAAAGCAAAAAAACGTGCCGCCAAATTTTCGTGGGATGTTTGTGTTGAAAAGACTGTGGCGGTGCTGGCTAAGGCCGCTAAGGATTTTAATAAGTGAGAGAGCCGATGAACAAAAGTAGAAGCAACAAGCAAGATTTGCAAGCGGAAGTCGAATGGCATGACAGTGGAAGGTTCTACATCGATTCAGGCCACTGGACGTCACATCCGTTGTTTGCGTCGAGGGAAAGACATTGGTTGTCGGGAGAAGTAGAGAAAATACGTTTTTATGGATACCTGTCAAAATATATTTCTGACAAGCCATATTACCGAAAAGCCAAAGTGCTCATTGCGCCCATCGGTACTGGGCATGAGATAAAATATTTGCAGGGCTTATATGCTGAAATATGTGGTATGGATATTTCAGAAAAGGCGCTTGCCTAGTGTCCCGCCCATATTGTCACAAAAAAGGTGGACATATTACAATCAGGGGAAACAAAAGATTCTTTTGATATCATCATATGTCCCCTTTTTCTACATCATGTCCACAAGGTAGGATTTAGCCCCTTTCTCGAAGAATACTATCGTCTTTTGCGGGGGGGTACTCTCGCAATTCATGAACCCGGTGCGCTTTTCCCGCCTTCGCAACTTGCTTCATTTTTAAGAGTTTTTATGGGCAATGTTACTGGCTTAGTAGATGACGAAAGACCAATATATCCTCCGGCACTGACAAAGAACCTAAAAGAGGTTGGTTTTGCTAATATACTGTACCGGGGTTTATCATTCAGCCACGTTCGGTATCCGGTATTTTTGCAAGCAATGATTTCTTTGTTAGACTGGCCGTGGAGAGTGTTGTGGCCATTCAAACTTTTTGCCAATGGTATCGGATGGTATTGCGAGAAACCAGCAGATAACTGAGGAAAATAATGAAAATACTTATTACAGGTGGCTCCGGTTTTATAGGAACGAATTACATTGAACTATTGTTGAGAACCGGTGAGACGGAATTTATTAATATAGATATTAAGCCGCCGCGCAATGCCGCACATAAGAGTTTTTGGCAAGAGTGTGATTTATTGGATGCTCCCAGGCTAAAAAAGATAATTACTGATTTTTCACCAACCCATGTCGTTCATCTGGCGGCGAAGACCGGGCTGGATGAGAAGAATTTGAGCGACTTTGCGGCAAATATGGAGGGAGTGGAAAACATGCTGCGGGCTTTTGAAGAAGCACCTGCTATTGAGCGTGTGATATTTACATCTTCGTTGCTTGTATGCAGGATGGGTTATGTGCCGAAACGTGATACAGATTATCAGCCGACCACGCTCTACGGGCAGAGCAAGGTCGAAGGAGAAAAGATTGTTCGGGCGGCGGAAAATCTGTCCTATGCCTGGACCATTATCCGGCCGATTTCTATCTGGGGACCATGGTTTGATGAACCATATAAGAATTTCTTTAAATCAATTAAACAGGGCTGGTATTTTCATATAGGCGCCGGTCATTATAAAAGGTCTCTTGGATATGTGGGAAACGCTGTTCACCAGATACATCAAATATTGCTTGCTCCAGGAAAAAAAATAGATAGAAAAACCTTCTATGTGGCAGATGATCAGCCGGCTGATCTATACGATATGGCTAATATGATCAGGCAGGCCGTGGGGGCTCGAAAAATTCATCATGTTCCACTCTGGATGGCAAAATTAGCTGCAAGGATTGGAGATGGCTGTAAGGGGGTTGGCTGGCATGGTGTCCCACTTTCAAGTTTCAGACTTAACAACATTCGTACGGAATATGTCTTTGATATGCGGCCCATCATGGAGATCTCCGGGCCTTTGCCATATAATCTCAAGACCGGTGTTGAGCGAACTGTTGAATGGATGCGGGAAGTGGGGGAAATCTAATCCGCAGATTACGCAGATTGGCGTAGATTATAAAAAAGGAGAAAAGGATAGAATGAAGATATTAATAACGGGAGGCGCCGGGTTTATCGGCACCAATTTATGTAATGAACTGCGATCACGGGGCCATAGTGTTGTTGCTTGTGATCTGTATAATACGGACCGGGATGATTACATAAGATGTGATGTGAGAAATTATCGTCAAATAGAAAAAGTCTTTGAAGACTATGGACCATTTGATTATGTTTATAATCTTGCCGCTGAATATGGGAGGTGGAATGGTGAGGCCTATTATGAAAACTTATGGCAGACGAATGTGATTGGATTAAAGCACATTTTGCGGTTACAGGAAAAACTTAAGTTCAGGATGATCTCGTTTTCCTCAGCAGAGGTATATGGAGATTATGAAGGAAGAATGACTGAAGCTGTGATGGTGGATAATAAAATAAAAGATACTTATCAAATGAATGATTACGCGATATCAAAATGGGCCGGTGAACTAATGTGTCTTAATTCAGCAACTATGTTTGGGACAGAAACAGTAAGGGTGCGCCCAGTCAACTGTTATGGGCCTCATGAAGAATATACGCCATACAGGGGTTTTATCCCCAAATTCATCTTTCATTGTTTGCATGGTAAACCTTATACCGTTTATGAAGGTCACAAGCGGATAATAGATTATGTTGAAGATACCTGTAGAACATTTGCAAATATTGTCGATAATTTTATTCCAGGAGAGGTTTATAATGTTGGCGGCAGATCAGAGTGGGAAATGGATATCAAGGAATACTCTGATTTGATTTTGGAGGCTACTGGAGGCGATGAATCGCTTGTAACGTATAAGGAGGCTGAACCGTTTACAACAAAAGTGAAAACAATGGATTTTTCCAAAGCTGTAAGGGATTTGAAACATAATCCTGAGGTTGATCCCCAAGAAGGGATAAGAAGAACAGTTGAATGGATGAAATGGTTTTATCGAGTTTAAACATTTGACAGGATAACAGGATGGACATGATATAGCCGCAAAAAGGCACAAAAGTCACAAAAACTAGAAACGGATGAAAAGTGAAAAGATAAAGGTATTGTTTGTCTTTGGGACGAGGCCGGAAGCCATCAAGGTGGCTCCTGTTATTCGAGAGCTGGAAGCTGAAAGCTCGCGGTTCAAGGTAGTTGTATGTGTAACTGCGCAACACAGGGAGATGTTGGATCAGGTGCTTGAGTTGTTTAGCATAAAGCCCCATTATGATCTTGATATAATGACAGAGAGGCAGTCATTGCCCAGCCTGACGGCAAGTGTGTTGCTTGGCGTTACTGAGGTAATGAAAAAAGAAAATCCCGATGTTGTTTTTGTTCAGGGAGATACAACCACTACGTTCGCAGCAGCCCTAGCGGCCTTTTATTTGAAGATACCGGTAGCCCATATTGAAGCAGGATTACGCACAGGAAACAGGTACAGCCCTTTCCCTGAGGAGATAAGCCGCCGTCTGACAAGCGTTATGTCTGATTTTCATTTTGCGCCGACTGAAGGTGCGAAGGCGAATCTGATTACGGAAGGTTATGACGAATCTTCAATTTATATTACGGGAAATACGGTGATAGATGCACTATTAGCAGTTGTCAGAAGTCAGAAATCAGAAGTCAGAAGGAAAAGCTTAGAAAAGCACCTTCAAGAGAGGTGGAATCTGATACTGCGTAATGACTCTGGCAACTCAAAACTAATCCTTGTAACCGGGCACAGGCGGGAGAGCTTTGGGGGAGGTTTTAAAAGGATTTGTAGGGCCTTGCGTATATTGGCTGGAAATAATCCTGATGTACATATTGTGTATCCTGTCCACTTGAACCCTAATGTTCAGGAGCCAGTATATTCGATTTTGGGAGATGTGGATAATATTCATTTGATACCCCCGCTTGATTATGAACCCTTTGTCTTTTTGATGAGCCAAAGCAATATTATACTTACGGATTCAGGTGGCATTCAGGAGGAAGCTCCGTCTCTCGGAGTGCCGGTTCTTGTGATGCGCGATACTTCGGAGAGGCCTGAAGGGATAGAGGCTGGATCGGCAAGATTGGTGGGCACAGATGTTAAAACTATTGTGGATGAAACGCAGAAACTTCTGAATAATCATGATGAGTACAAACGCATGTCAAATGCTATAAATCCTTACGGAGATGGAAGGGCGAGCAAAAGAATTATTGGAATCATATCGGAACGCTTTGGAGGCAAAAATGATAGGCAGCAATGAAAAGAGGATCCAGTGGGTGAATGATTACCTTCTGAAATTGAATTTAGATGATGAGTTGACCAAATATTATAAAGGCAGAAATATCCTGGTGACAGGCGGGGCAGGCGCTATCGGCAGCAATCTAATAATCGCCCTGTCGGAATTGGTGGGATCGGGCGGCAAGATTATTATATTGGACAATTTATCATCTATTAAAGAGAAGAAGCCCTGGAACGTGGTTCCTTTAAACAATATCATGTTTGTCGAAGGTGATGTCAGAAGTGATATTGACCTTAAAAGGGTCTTTAAAGAAGATATTTCTCATGTATTTCATCTGGCGGCCTTTTTTGCCAATCAGAATTCAGTTGATTATCCGGAAATTTCAGCCGAAGTTGATATTATCGGGCTGATTAAATTATTGGAATATTCAAGGCTTGCCAGGGTAGAAAAGTTTGTTTACGCCTCAAGCGGGTGCGCTATCTATGGTTCCTACCCCCAGTTGCCCCTGAAAGAAGATTTCATATCGATGCACTTAACAACACCTTACCAGATAAACAAAATGACAGGCGAGATGTACTGTAACTTTTATGCGCATCATTATGACATGCAGACAATCAATTGCCGGTTTTTCAACTCCTACGGGCCAGGGGAAGTCCCGGGGCAGTATCGTAATGTGATTCCGAATTTTATCTATTGGGCAATGAAAGGGCAATCGCTTCCGATTACTGGAACAGGCGAAGAGACCAGAGACTTTACCTATGTGCTCGATTTGGTGCAGGGTCTTGTGAAATCCGGCTTTTATCAGGAGGCCGTTGGTGAAAACTTTAACCTGGCTTCTGGAAAAGAAATAAGCATCCTGGATATGGCCAAGCTTATAAACGAGACTACCGAAAACAAGGCGAATTTGATATATAAACCAACGAGAAAGTGGGACACGAAACCAAGACTGTTGGCCTCTATTGAAAAAGCTCAAAAGCTAATAAATTATCGACCAATGGTAGAGTTTAAAGATGGTTTTATGAAAAATATTGAATGGTTTAGAGATAATTGGGATATTATCGTAAATATGGCAGACTTTCCCCCCGGAATGAGCAGTGCGGTAAGAAATGAAGAAAACTGATAGTGTGCTGATAATCACAGAACGTTTTTACCCGGAAGAGTTTGGGATTAATGAGCTGGCACAGGCCTGGCAAGCAATGGGGTATGAAGTAGCCGTATTAACACAGGCTCCCAGTTATCCTTTTGACAGGGTGTATGAAGGATATAAAAACAAACTTTTTCAAACTGAAAAGTGGAAGGGTATTAAAATTTACAGAGTTCTTTCTTTGATGGGTTATAAGAAAGGTGTGCTCTTAAAAGTCCTGAATTATTTATGTTTTGCTTTTTTTGCGTTTTTAGTGTCCCTGTTTATAGGTAGAAAATACAACAGGGTTTTTGTTTATCATATTGGGCCGTTGACACAGGCCATTCCCGCAGTACTTATTAAAACGATTTTTGGGAAAAAGCTTTACATCTGGACTTTAGATATATGGCCGGATTCAGTTTATGCCTATGGATTTAGGAAACGGGCACTTTCGAGAACACTGCTGGATGCATTTGTGAAAATTATTTATAAGAATTGCGAAACAGTTTTTGTTTCTTGTAAAGGCTTCACGCGAAAAATAGAAAAATATGTTCTAGACGCCAGGATAATCTTTTCTCCTCAATGGCCACCTGATGATTTGAATTTCGATCGAGTAACAGCTCATGAGTCATTAAAAGGGGGTTTTAATTTTACATTTGCGGGCAATATCGGGAAAGTCCAGAATTTGGAGAACGTAATTAGAGGTTTTTCGCTTCTGCTAAAATCCAATGACCGGATAAATTTGAATATCATTGGTGATGGTTCAAATCTGGAAAACCTGAAAAGAATTGTAAAAGAAGAGGACATTGCAAATGTTCATTTTTGGGGAAGAAGGCCATTAAAGGAAATGCCAAGGTGGTTTGAAGGCAGTGATGTTTTAATAATATCTCTAATCGATGAGCCAATTTTTTCTTTAACAGTACCTGCAAAATTTCAAGCCTATCTTGCATCGGGCAAACCAATCTATTGTGTGATGAAGGGAGAGGTCGCTGATTTAGTAATAAACAATAAGATTGGTTTCGTTTCACAACCAGATGATATTAATGATATCAAATCAGGGTTTGGAAAGTTCTTGAATACACCAAAGCAAGAGTTGAAATCATTTGGAATTAACATGAAATCGCTTTTATGCAATGAGTTTGATCGTAATAAAATTATAGAACAAATGACATCTGAGATATTCGGGTAGATTTCTCGGTCAGTTAATTTGATGATTACGTCTAAAGAAGCAGGAAATGTGGGATGCTGGAAAGAGAAAAGGGGACAGGCTACTTTTTATGGTAGGGTAGCATGCCAAGAATAAGAAGGGGTTTAGCTGATGGTTTAATTTATCATGTGCTTAATCGTGGAAATGGCGGGCAAATGGTATTCCATAAGGAAAATGTCAAGGACCACGTTAATTCCCCACCCTTGGGACCAAGTTAATTCCCCACTTTTGCCGTAAGAGGGATAAAATTTAGCCCCTTCATATGCCCAAGGTCTTTAGCCTCTGCCCTCAAAATTCTCATTGAAAACCCAGAACTCAGAAGAAAAATGGGGGCTCGTGGCCGGGAAATTGTTGAAGCTGAATTTTCCGAAGAAAAGGTTGTTTCAGAGACGATGAAGGTCTATGGAGAACTGCTTAAGCAATGACGGTTTTAGTAACAGGCACCACCGGCGCCATTGGGCCGCGTGTCGTCCACGCTCTGTATCAAGCAGGCTGTCGCGTTCGTGCTTTCTCGGTAGATGCTCCTACAGCGGGCATGTTCCCTCCGGATGTCTTATAATGGGGGCGCGTGGCCGGGAAATTGTTGAAGCTGAACATGCATAGCGAGCGCATTCCCCGCTGCTTGCGGCGGGGGTTAGCGAGCGAATATCATGCTTTTTACCTTACATACGGAGATACCCCACAGCTTGCTGCAGGGTATTTTCAATTTTCAGAGGAGATCGTGGTTAAACAGACGATGGAAGTTTATAAGAAGCTTCTTTCTAGACAAGGCCTTGATATTAAGAAATGGAACGTCTTCTAATAACAGGGGCTAATGGCTTCATCGGACGAGCTTTATGCGGCCGATTGGCGCCCGATAACAAGGTGACAGGGATTTATCATAAAACCCCCCCCTGTGGTTCTGCAAACCTTGTCTGGGAACCAACCGACCTGACCGATGTAAGCGCAGTGACCGCGATTTGTAAAAAGCATTCTCCTGAGATTGTCATTCACTGTGCAGGGATTGCACACCAGAAGGTAGGGTCAGTAGATTCCTCCACATACATGCGTGTGAACAGTGAGTCCACGGAAAATCTTGCAAGAGCTGCCTCTAAAGTTAATCCTGATGTGCGTCTTATTTTTTTATCTTCCGTATCCGTGTATGGTGATGGTTCGCAGATTAATATCCACAGATTACGCAGATTTCACAGAGTTAAAAACGTTCAGCAGGTTGAGGAGATAAATGTGGTGGGAGAGGAAAGCGAGTGTAAGCCTTCGAGCGATTATGCCCGCAGTAAGCTTGATGCCGAGAGGCGTCTTATTGCTTTAGCTGATGAGGGCATACTCAATGATCTAATCATCTTACGTCTGGCGCCGGTATATGACCGGGATTGGAGCTTTAACCTTGATTGTCGGGTATTAGCGCCCCTGAACATAGCCTATATCCGTTTCGGTTCAGGGCTGCAAAGGATGTCTGCATTGGCCAGGCCGAATTTGGTCGATTTTATTGAATTTCTAATCCACAGATTACACAGATTTTCACAGATTGACATAGATAAGTATCCACAGATTACGCAGATTAACGCAGATGAAAAATACCCCTCCCCCATCCCCCTCCCTCAAGGGGAGGGGGCAAGGGGAAGGGTGGTAAGACAAAATAATCCGTGTAATCAGCGTAATCTGCGGATTAATATCTTTAATGTCTGTGATACAGAAGCCTATGAATTCAATACGCTTATTCAGGTGCTTAAAAACTCCGGCATATATCCAAACCGGCCGGTTATCCCGGTTCCCCTGCCTGTTGTCTGGTTGGCAACCAGGATGGCAGGGTGCCTTTTACCTGACAAAAAGAGATGGCTGCATTCCTGCTATGACAAGCTGGCTTCAAGTTTGATTTTTGATAATGAAAGAATGCTGAAAACCGGTTTCAGGCCGCGCCATTCCCTGCAGACAATCTTTCAATCCACAGATTTCGCAGATTAAATATCTCACGCAAAGGCGCAAAGACGCGAAGATAGAAAATTATGGCTGAGAATAAAATAGCCAAGGAGATTGTTGATGCGGCATATCATATTCATAAAAGGAAAAACTTAGCGACTTTGCGCCCTTGCGCAAGGCAATAAATTCTGTGGAAAATTTTGTTTTATATACCGCTTGTCTGATTCTGGGCGGAGCCGGGGCTTGGATCATAGGTAAGTTTGCCCCTCAGTTGGGCCTTGTAGATTGCCCAAACGAACGGAGTTCCCATGCAGTACCGACCCCAAAAGGCGGAGGCATTGGCATAGGGGCGGCCTTTGTTTTGTCTTCACTGGTTCTCAAAATCCTCATAGTTTTTTGGCTCCCCGCAACCTTACTTGCCTTGTTCAGTTTTTTCGGAGACAAATTTGAACTCTCGCCAAAGTTCCGCTTACCCATACAGTTCATAGCAGCCCTCTTCTTTGTCCAGCTTTCAGCTTTCAGCTTTCAGCCTTCAGCTTTCTCGCTTTTCTTCCTGGTTGTCTTCATCGTGGGTACTGCAAATTTTTATAATTTCATGGATGGGATCAACGGTATCGCCGGAATCACCGGCGTAGTTGCCTTTGGGCTATTGGCGTTTTTTGCCTTCCTCTCAAAAGCCGATGCTTCCTTTGTAACCTTAGCCATCTGCATATCACTTTCCTGTCTCGGTTTTCTTCCGTTTAATATGCCCACGGCAAGAGTTTTCATGGGAGACGTAGGAAGCATTTTACTTGGCTTTGTGTTCGCAGCGATGGTCGTATATTTATCCAAAAGCCTTATCGATTTTATATGCCTCTCTGCTTTCCTTTTTCCTTTTTATGCAGATGAGTTGACCACCATGTACATCCGTCTGCGTGCTGGGGAGAACATGACCCGTCCCCATCGCAGGCACCTTTATCAAGTTTTGGCAAATGAACGCCGGATACCTCATTGGAAAGTCTCGGGGGGATATGGCTTGTTTCAGCTTCTTATAGGTATAAGTGTCTTGCTGGCGAAGTCGTTTGGTAGTATCATGGCTTTGTCGCTTTTAATGGTTTATTTTGCGGGGTTCGTATTGTTGACCATTCGTCTGCGAAGCAGAACCGCTCATCTCACTGCGAAGGCGCAAAGAAAGACCTAAGCTAATATCACGGCATATGACCCGACTTTGAATCCGGAGGAATGGGATAAGGATTTTAAAAGGAGGCAAATAAAAATCATGAAATGCGCCGCTTGCCATAATGAAATGGTAAAGAAAAAGGGAGAATTGGATCTCAGGATTGAAGGGAAGCTTTATCTTGTAAGAAATGTTTTTTATGAAGAATGTCCCGCCTGTGGGGAGAAGGTTCTTTCTCCAAAGGTTAGTCAGGATTTATTCAGGAAAATTAAAGATAGAAAATTTGTTGAAAAAACTGTTAAGATTCCGGTATTAGACGGCACCTATGGCTGAGAACGAAACGTCTGTGCTAAAATAGGAAAATTGTGTATTTTGATGGTCTCGGGTCTCTCAAAACTTTGCGCTTTTTGTGTCCTTACGGTGAACTACTACAGGGTTGGCCGCATATACAATAAGTGAAAACCATGCAGACCCTTATACGCAATAAAAATTTCTGGTTAATGTTAGTAGGGGATATTACCTTACTAGGAATTTCTTACATCCTCGCCTACGCCCTCCGATTTGAATTCCACATTCCCCCAAATTACATAGCTCTTTTAAAAAAGAGTATCATCCCGGTTGTGATAAGTAAGCTCTTATTCTTTTACTGGTTTAAGCTTTATAGGGGCATGTGGCGTTATACGAGCATAGCTGACCTATTGAATATTATAAAGGCGGTCTTTACCAGTACAATGGTTGTAATGGTCGCCATTCTCATGTTCCACCGTTTTGAAGGGTATCCGCGTTCTGTCTTTGTGATTGATGCGATTCTGACCCTTATCTTTATTTCGGGTTTCCGTTTGGCAGTCCGCCTTGTTTTTGCAGCGAGTGGCAATCCGTTGACCTTTGTGAGAAAAAATGGGCGCCACAAAGGTCGAAAGCTATTAATAATCGGAGCGGGTGGCGCCGGAGAAAAGATGCTGCGCGAGATCAGAGACAATACCCGCTTAGAATATGGCATTATAGGTTTTTTGGATGACGATTCAAATAAGGTTGGTAGGTCTATACACGGAGTGCCTGTTCTTGGCGTCATAGACGAACTAAAAGAATTTGTAAGTAAAAAAGGAATAGAAGAAATCCTGATAGCCATCCCTTCTGCTACCGGCAATCAGATGAAGAGGATAGTTGAACTTTGTAAGCAGGCGAAAGTTAAATACAAGACAATCCCCGGAATTGGTGAGTTAATCGATGGCCGGGTGAGTGTAAAATCCATTCGAGACGTATCCTATGAAGACCTTTTGGGGCGGGAGCCCGTGCGCCTAGAAAAAGAGAAGATTGGCCGATACTTGCAAGGGAAAAGGGTCTTGATTACAGGTGCCGGGGGCTCCATTGGTTCTGAATTGTGCAGGCAAATTGCCCGGTATAACCCGGGAGCGCTAATAATGTGCGATAGGACGGAGAAGAATCTCTACGACATCGAAATGGATATGTGGCGGGACTTTTCGTATATAAAATACATTCCGGTCCTGGGAGATATTCGCCATAAAGGCGAGATTAAGGCTATCTTTGAAAAATATCGTCCGGAAGTAGTATTCCACGCCGCTGCATATAAGCACGTGCCCATGTTAGAAATTAATCCCTGGGAAGCCATATATAACAACATCCTGGGATCAAAGAATGTTATAGAAGTAGCCTGTGATTCCGGCATAGAACGTTTTGTTCTGGTCTCAACTGACAAGGCCGTTAATCCAACTAATGTTATGGGGGCCTCAAAGAGGGTAACCGAACTGCTTGTCCAGACCCATGCCAATCCTGGTCTTACCAGGTTTATGGCGGTACGGTTCGGGAATGTGGTGGGAAGCTCCGGCAGTGTTATTCCGTTATTTAAAAGGCAGATTGAGCAGGGCGGGCCGGTTACGGTAACTCACCCTGAAGTGACCCGCTATTTCATGACTATACCGGAGGCCGTGCAACTTATATTGCAGGCCGGGACAATGGGAAAGGGCGCCGAAGTGTTCATCCTGGACATGGGGACACCGGTTAAGATTGTGGATATGGCCAGGGATTTAATCAAACTTTCTGGACTTGAGCCTGAAAAAGATATTGATATCGAGTTCATAGGGCTCAGACCGGGTGAAAAGTTACATGAAGAGCTGGTAGTTGTTGGTGAGGAGGTTGCTCCCACAGGCCATGATAAAATCCTCGTCCTGAAACAGAATGGGCCCGGCCTTCTTACAAAAAATGATTTAGAAAGAAATATCCGGGAACTTGTAAAATTAGCTGATGTCAGGGATGTGGCCGGCATTAAACAAAAACTGAGGGAGATCGTCCCGGAATACACTCCGCAGGAAGTCTAAACGAATCCGCAGATTACGCAGATTTCACAGATTAAGGAACTCTGGCCACAAATGTCACGAGTGGGGCACGAATTAATGAAAATTAGCCTATTAAGGACCGAGTTAATTCCCCACTTTTGCCGTAAGAGGGGATAAAAAATTGGTAACGTTCAAAAGTGTTTACATGGTCTAAAAATTGATTAAATCACGATCTCTTTCTATGGTTAGAGTTCCCCAACAAAAACCAAGAGAAAGAGATCGTG
>Ga0209614_1000899_pt1 | contig 24430 bp, 19 predicted proteins | sample BlaSprsedimmetaG_FD_185484 | JGI IMG/M metagenome (GOLD analysis project Ga0209614, IMG submission 185484) | Hot spring sediment bacterial and archeal communities from California, USA to study Microbial Dark Matter (Phase II) - Blank Spring... ... | reverse complement strand
ACGTCGATTTCCTCGATGCGATGCGTAAGCGGACCAAACCTGTCTGCGACATTGAGACCGGTGCGCGGTCGGTCAGCGTCTGCCACCTGGGCAATATCGCGTATCAGTTGAAGCGGCCACTCAAATGGGACCCCGTGAAAGAGGAGTTCCCGGGCGACGCCGAGGCCAACCGGATGCTCCGGAGGGCGTATCGGGCGCCGTGGCATATATGATATGATTGGACATTGCCGGAGCCGGATCATGATGGGCCCCGGTCGTCATAGGAAAGGAACGGTTATGGCTTGCAGAGTGAAGGTTGTGTGCGTGGCGGCGGTTGCGGCGTTGTGCCTGTCGCTGGTGGGTAGTTGCGTGTTTGCGGGCTCGCCGCAGAAACTGCGGGATCTGCGGCCCGACGAGATCGAGAAGATCAAGGCGGCGCTGCCGGAGAAGGCGACGAAAGAGGCGCCGCAGCGCAAGATGCTGGTGTTCTGGCGATGCGAGGGGTTCTTCCACACGGTGATTCCGGTGGCGAACGAGGCGCTCCGGTTGATGGGCGAGAAGACCGGGGCGTACACCGTTGTGACGACGGACGACCCGAGTGTATTTACCATCGAGAATCTCAAGCAGTTTGATGCGATCTGCTTCAACAACTCAACGGGCCTGAAGTTCAGCCCCGAGACGACGCCGGAGATATGTAAGGCCATCATGGACTTCGTAAAGGTCGACGGCAAGGGGATCGTCGGGATTCACGCCGCGGCCGACAACTTCGGCCGGTGGGAGGAGGCGCGGAAGATGATGGGCAACAGCTTCACGGGCCATCCGTGGGGCGCCGGCGGGACGTGGGCCATCAAGATCGACCAGCCGGACCATCCGCTGACGGCGGCGTTCAAGGGCCAGGGCTTCAAGGTTAAGGATGAGATCTACCGGACGGATGCACCGCTCTACACGCGGGAGAACCAGTTCGTGCTGATGAGCCTGGATATGAGCGACCCGGCCACGAAGAACGTCGGCGGACTCAAGCCCAGCGACGACGACACGGGCATTACGTGGATCAAGGACTGGGGCAAGGGGCGGGTGTTCTATTGCTCGCTTGGACACAACGACGAGATATTCTATAATGCGGCGATTCTGCGGCATTACCTGGACGGTATTCAATTCGCCTTCGGCGATTACCCCGTGGATACGAAACCGAAACCTTAAGACAGTTCAGGAAAGGGTTTAGAAATGGAGCAGTTGCTGGAGAAGGTCAAGGCCTATGATTTCGGCCAGAGCCGCGCGTCGCTGACGGAACTGGAGGAGGTCATACGCAAGGCTTACGGCGATCAGGCCGAGATGGGCAAGTGCGAGGCGGCTCTGGCGGGCGTGTTGGAGTCGGATGCGAAGTACGCGGGCAAGCAGTGGGTCTGCCGCCAGTTGAGCGTCATCGGGACCGCCGCCTGTGTGCCGGCCCTGGCGAAGATGCTGACGAACGATGAGCTGGCGGACATGGCCCGCTACGCGCTGGAGCGGATTCCAGGACGTGAATCGGGGATGGCTCTGCGCGATGCGCTGGGCAAGACCTCGGGCAAGACGCGCATCGGCATCATCAACACGATCGGCGAGCGGGGATACCAGGGCTCGGCCGGGTCATTGGTGGAGTTTCTCGGTTCGTCGGACAAGGCGACGGCCTGTGCCGCGGCCGCGGCCCTGGGCAAGATCGGCGGCGCCGATGCCGCCGCGGCCCTGAAGGCCGCCAAGGACAAGGCCGATGGCGACCTGAAAGCAGCGATCCTGGATGCGTACCTGCAGTGCGCCGACAAGATGGCGGCGGCCGGCGAGAAAGACGCGGCAATGGCCATCTATACCGAACTGGGCGGCGCCGGCAATCCGAAGCTGATCCAGCAGGCGGCGCTTCGCGGCCGGGTCAATCTGCTGAAGTAGTGCGTCGTTGCTGAACTGCCAGGCTGCGCGCCGAGAGGCGTGTGCGGGTGTTGGAGGCCATAACCGTGTGGCCCGATGCCCCGTCCGGTGGTTGGTGCTGTCTTGGGGCGATCAGTCAAGGTTCAGATTATGGTCGAACGGTTGAACGGGTTTCGTTGGATGGCGACAACTCTCGTCCTGCTGGTGGGGGTATCGTGTGTTGTTGGGACGGGATGGGGGGCGGACGCCGGGTCGCAGGGTTCGCTGGATATCGTGATGGAGGCCCTCAGGAGCGGCGACCCGGACATGGTGGCCGTGGCCATCGGGTTGGTTCGCGATATCTCAGGGCAAGAGGCCACCAAGGCGCTGGCCGCGGAGCTGCCGAATCTGCCGCCGATGGGCCAGGTGCAGTTGATTTCGGCACTGGCGGATCGGGGCGACCGGCTGGCGTTGCCGGCGATCATGGAGTTGACCAAATCTTCGAATGCGGATGTTCGAATCGCAGCGTACAAGGCGATGGGGCAACTGGGCGACGCCTCCGGTGTGATGCCGCTGGCCGAGGCCGCCGCCGGGGCGACCGGGGCTGAGCAGAAAGCGGCCGCCGAGAGCCTGTCGCGGCTTCGGGGGGAAGGCGTCGATGAGGCGATTCTGGCGGGCATCGGCACGGCTGAGCCGGATGTGAAGGTCGCGTTGATTGCGGCCGTCGGGCAGCGGAATATCGTATCCGGCGTCTCGACACTGATGGCCGCTGCGCAGGAGCCTGAGACGAAGGTCCAGCGTGAGGCGTTCCGGGTCTTGAAGGTCATTGCCGGGCAAGGGGATGTAGCGGGTCTGGTGCAATTGCTGATGGGCGTCAAGACCGGTTCGGTCCGCAGCGAGGCCGAGCGGACTGTCGCGGTGGTGGCCAAACGGATCGAGGACCCCAATTCGCAGGTATCCGCCATTCTGGCGGTCCTGCCGGAGGTCGATGGGGATTTGAATCGGGCGTCGCTGCTGAACGTGCTGGGCAAGATCGGCAGCAACCGCGGGCTCGACGTGCTCAAGAAGGCGATTTCGGACGAGTCCGAGAGCATTCGTGAGACGGCGATTCGGGCGTTGTCGGAGTGGCCCACGGGTGAGCCGGCGACGGAACTGCTCAAGGCGGCCGTCATCTCGGACAACCCGACACACAAGGTGCTGGCGTTGCGGGGGTATATCCATCTTCTGGGCCTGGCGAAGGACCTGCCGGCATCCTGGAAGGTGGCTCTGTATGAGTTGGGGATGGAACTGTCGCCGAATGTGCAGGAGAAGAAACGGGTGCTGTCGGGGCTGGGATCGGCCGGTTCGGTGGAGGCACTGGCGGCGATTGAGCGATACCTGGACGACGGGCAGGTTCGCACGGAGGCCCAGGCCGCGGCGGTGCGGATTGCCTCGGCGATTGGCGGCGACCACCCGGACAAGGCCCGGGCCGTGCTGCGGAAGATTGCGGCGACCGCCGAGCTGGAGATAGTCCGCAACCAGGCGCAGACGGCGCTGGATGTGATTGACGGCAAACGGCCGGAGGTGATTCCAGAGACATTGCAGTGAGGATGATGGTGACGGTGAACGCCAAGACAAGGTTCAGGAGGCAACGATGAAGCAATGGAAGATTGGCGCCGCGGTGCGCTGTGTGGCGATTGTCGGTTTGTTGGCCGGGACGATTTGGGCGCAGGAGTCCTCCGCGGAGCGTGCGGCCAGGCGTCGTAAGGCGATGGAGGAGCGGGCGATGCGGGAGTTGGCGGAGGCCGATCCGGCGATGGGGGACTGGTCCGGCGCGTGGGAGCTGGACGATGGGGGCGATTACGGCACGTGCGTGGCCCAGGTTATCGCGCTCGGCGCGGGCAAGTACCGAATCAACCTCATGGAGCGGTTTGATACCCGGATGCCAGCTATCGCTTCGCTGGAAGGAGCGGCCCGGGATGGCGCGGTCGTGTTTACCGGGCCGGGCAATTATGATGGGCGGGCGCTGCGTCTGGAAGTGAAGATCGTCGACGGCGAGCTGAAGGGCACATTCGACGCCACGGAAGCGACCGGCAAGCTCGAGATGGAGCGGGTGGTGCGGTTGTCGCCGACGCTGGGGGCCCGCGCGCCCGATGATGCAGTGGTGCTTTTCAACGGCAGAGACATGAGTCCGTGGCGGCATCCGGGCAAGCCCGACGGCCAGGACGGCTGCCAGTGGGCGCTGGTGGGGCGGGCGATGGAGGTCAAGCCGGGTTCCGGCTCTATCATCAGCCGACCGATGTTCGGCGATGTCAGGCTGCACGTCGAGTTCCGCACGCCATTTATGCCGCAGGCCCGAGGGCAGGGGCGCGGCAACAGCGGCGTTTACTTGCAGGGGCGCTACGAGGTGCAGGTGCTGGACAGTTATGGTCTGGAGGGGGCCGACAATGAGTGCGGGGGCTTGTACCAGGTTGCCAAGCCTCTGGTGAACATGTGCGCGCCGCCGACGCAGTGGCAGACCTACGATATCACGTTCCGTGCGCCGGTCTTTGATGATCAGGGCAACCGAAAGGAACCAGCGAGGATGACGGTGATTCACAACGGCGTGCGCATCCACGACAATATCGCGCTGCCCGGGGCCACGACCGCGGCCCTTGGAGGCGATCCCAGGCAATTGGCGGGGGTGTACCTGCAGGACCACGGCAACAAGGTTCAGTTCCGCAATATCTGGGCGGTTGAGTTGAAGGACTGAGGCGGTTTGCATGCACGGACGGGCCCGGTGGACAATGGCTTGCGGCCGGTGCAACCGCAGTATCGAGGATGTCAAAGTGCCCGGCGACAACGTCTATACGATAGACAACGATGGGTTCTTGTACTGAAGGAATGCAGATATGCAGACTGAATCAACGAACGTCCGGCAGGGGGTATCCCGTCGCCAGTTCCTCGGCGGCGCCGCGGCGTCGTTCGCGTTTACCTTTGTGCCGGGGCGGGCGTGGGGCGCCAATGAGAAGCTCAACGTGGCCGGCGTGGGCATCGGCGGGATGGGCAAGAACAACGTGCGGGCCTGCAAGGACGAAAATATCGTCGCCCTGTGCGACGTGGACACGGATTACGCTTCGGAGGCGTTCAAGGAGTTTCCGGACGCCAGGGCGTGGACGGATTACCGCAAGATGCTCGACGCGCAGAAGGACATCGACGCGGTGATCGTGGCGACGCCGGACAATACCCACGCCGTCATTGCGATGGATGCGATGAAGCGGGGCAAGCACGTGTACGTCCAGAAGCCGCTTACGCGAACAGTCTATGAGGCCCGCGTGCTGACCGAGGCGGCGCGGAAGTACAAGGTGGCGACGCAGATGGGCAACCAGGGGCACTCGGGCGACGGCGTTCGGACGATCTGCGAGTGGATCTGGGACGGGGCGATCGGCGAGGTCCGCGAGGTGCACGCCTGGACGAACCGCCCGGTGTGGCCGCAGGGGATTGATCGACCCACGGACACGCCGCCGGTTCCCGCGACGCTGAAGTGGGACCTGTGGGTGGGTCCGTCGCCGATGCGGCCGTACCACCCGGCGTATCTGCCGTTTAACTGGCGCGGCTGGTGGGACTTTGGGGGCGGGGCGCTGGCGGATATGGCGTGCCACGTGATTGACCCGGTGTTCTGGGCGCTGAAGCTGAAGTATCCGACGAGCGTGATAGCCGACGCCCCACAGGTCAATCACGAGACGTTCCCGAAGGAATCGACCGTGACTTATGAATTCCCCGAGCGAGAAGGGATGCCCGCGGTGACATTGTACTGGTACGACGGCGGGCGCAAGCCTCCGCGACCGGCGGCCCTGGAGGAAGGGCGCCGGCTGGAGCAGGCGTCGAGCAACGTGCTGTTTGTCGGCAGCAAGGGCGTGCTGCGGTGCGGCGAGTACGGCGACAGCCCGCGGCTGATCCCGGAATCGCGGATGCAGGAATACAAGCGGCCGGAACCGACCCTGCCGCGAATCCACATGAGCCACGAGCAGGACTGGATCCGGGCGTGCAAGGGCGGTGTGGCGGCGTGCTCGAATTTCGACTACTCCGGTCCGCTGACGGAGACGGTGGTGATGGGCAATCTCGCGCTGCGCCCCGAGGTGCTCGGCAAGAAACTGCTGTGGGACGGCGCGAATATGAAGGTCACCAACAACGACAAGGCCAACGAATACGTGAACCTGCCGTACCGCGAGGGCTGGTCGCTGTAGGCGGATCGGCATTTCGGTAATCGGCTGAATGATGAGGTACTTGCCATGAAGAAGCACAACAGCACAAACGGCGTGTCTCGCCGCGGGCTCATGGGCGGCGCTGCGGCGGCGATGGCGTTTACGTTCGTGCCGAAGCACGTGCTGGGCACGGCGCAGGCCGGCGGGGCCAACAGCAGACTGAATATCGCCGCCATCGGCGTCGGCGGGCGCGGCGAGGGCGATATTCACGAGTGCGGCAGCGAGAACATCGTGGCGTTGTGCGACGTGGACGATCGACAGGCGGCCAATGCGTACAAGACCTACCCGAACGCCCGCAAGTACAAGGACTTCCGGCAGATGCTTGACAAGGAGGACAAGCACATCGATGCCGTGATTGTCGCGACGCCCGACCATACGCACGCGGTGGCGACGATGGCGGCGATCAAGATGGGCAAGCATGTGTACTGCGAGAAACCGCTGACGCACGACATCTGGGAGGCCCGGCAGATTGCCGAAGCGGCCCGCAAGGCCAAGGTCGCGACGCAATTGGGCAACCAGGGCCAGGCTTCGGAAGGGCGGCGTGTGCTGTGCGAGCTGATGTGGGCCGGGGCCATCGGGCCGGTACGGGAAGTGCATTCGTGGTGCAACAGATACATTTCGCCGCGAGGGATGGGGCGGCCGGGCGATACCCCGTCGGCACCCAAGGAGCTGGACTGGGACCTGTGGCTCGGACCGTCGCCGGAGCGGCCTTATCATCCGGCGTATCTGCCGTTTAGCTGGCGGGGGTGGTGGGATTTCGGTACGGGGGTGTTGGGCGATATCGGCTGCCATCAGTTGGATCCGATCTTTCGAGCGCTCAAGCTGGGCTATCCCACGAGCGTGGAGGCCTGTTCGAGCGGGGTCAACCAGGAGACGGCGCCGCTGGCGTCGGTTGTCCGCTACGAGTTCCCGGCCAGGGAAGGTCTGCCGCCGCTGACGTTGACGTGGTACGATGGCGGCCTGATGCCGCAGCGTCCCGCCGAACTGGAGGATGGGCGGCGGATGGGCGAGGCGGACGACAACCTGTTCGTCGGCGACAAAGGCAAGATCCTGGGTTATCGCCTGATACCGGAGGCGAAAATGAAGGACTTTACCATGCCGCCCAAGACCGAGCCTCGCTCTCCCGGGCACCATCGCGAGTGGATCACCGCCTGCAAGGGGGGCAAGCCGGCGGAGTCGAACTTCGACTGGGCCGGCCCGCTGACGGAGGTGGTGCTGCTGGGCAATATCGCGCTGCGGATGGAGAAGCAGTTGTACGAGAAGGGTCTCAAGCTGTATTACGACGGCCCCAATATGAAGATTACGAACCTGCCCGAAGCGAACCCGTACCTCCGGCGGGAATACCGCAAGGGCTGGTCGCTCTAGGCGGCCCATCTGTTGCCGAACGGCAACCGACGCGAAGTGCATTGTCGGGCCCAACTTCTGGAGAAACTGCGTATTATGCACACATCGAATAATAACAAGAATCGACCGGGGAGGCTCGGTCGGCGGCAGTTCCTCAGCACCGGGGCGGCGGTGGCGGCATTCACCGTCGTGCCGCGCCACGTACTCGGCGGGGCAGGGCAGACGCCTCCCAGTGAGAAGCTCAATATCGCCGGTATCGGCGTTTCGGGTCGCGGCGGCGGCGTGCTCCAGGGCGTGGAAAGCCAGAATATCGTGGCGTTGTGCGACGTGGACTGGGCGCACGCGGCCGGGACGTTCAAACGGTATCCCAACGCCAGGCAGTACAAGGACTTCCGCGTCATGTTGGATAAAGAGGCCAGGAACATCGACGCGGTGACGGTGGCCACGCCCGACCATGTCCACGCGGTGGCGGCCATTGCCGCCATGAAGCTGGGCAAGCACGTCTACTGCGAGAAGCCCCTGGCGCACAGCGTATTTGAGGCGCGAAAGATGGCGGAAGTGGCCAGGGAGATGAAGGTGGCCACGCAGATGGGCAACCAGGGGCAGGCGTCGGAAGAGACCCGGCTGATGTGTGAATTCATCTGGGATGGGGCGATTGGTCCGGTGCGTGAGGTGCATGTATGGACCGACCGTCCGCTCAACGGGATCAACGCGGTCTACTGGCCGCAGGGCATCGACCGACCGAAGGACACGCCGCCGGTCCCCGAGACCCTCGACTGGGACCTGTGGCTGGGCCCGGCTCCCGAGAGGCCCTATCACCCGGCGTACCTGCCGTTCAACTGGCGGGGCTGGTGGGATTTCGGCACGGGGGCCCTGGGGGATATCGGTTGCCACCGCATGGACCCGATCTTTCGGGCCCTGAGGCTGGGGCACCCGACGAGTGTGGAAGCGGCATGTACGCTCGTCAACAACGAGACGTATCCGGTGGCGTCGATGGTTCATTACAAGTTCCCGGCGAGGGGGGATATGCCACCGGTGAAGCTGACCTGGTATGACGGGGGCATGAGGCCGCCCCGCCCGGAGGAACTGGAGGATGGGCGTGCGTACGGCACTAATGGCATCCTGTTCGTGGGCGACAAAGGCAAGATGCTCGAGAATCGGCTGATCCCCGAGTCGAAGATGAAGGAGTACAAGGCCCCGCCGCAGTCGATTCCACGGTCGCCGGGGCATTTTGAGGAGTGGATTCGGGCCTGCAAGGGCGGCGAACCGGCCGGGTCGAACTTCGACCATGCCGGACTGCTGGCGCAGGTGGTCCTGTTGGGCAATGTGGTGCTTCGGCCGGAGCTGAAGGAGACCGTCAATCGCACGCCGCTGTACTGGGACGGCGTGAACATGAAGTTCACCAATGTGACCGAGGCCAATCAGTACCTGCGGCGGGAGTACCGCAAGGGTTGGTCGCTGTAGTTGGGCGTTTATACGGTATGGGGCCGGCATGGTCCGGCCCTTAGATACTCGACCATGAAAGGAGTCCTGTAGTGAAGATGACGCAATCGCGGCGTGATTTCCTCAAGAGCAGTGCGGTTTTCGCGGGCTTCACGCTGGTTCCGCGGCATGTCCTGGCCGGTTCGGGGCGGGCGGCCCCCAGTGAGAAGCTCCATATCGCGTGCATCGGCGTGGGGGGGATGGGGGCATCGGATGTTCGGGATGTCAGCAGCGAGAACATCGTGGCGCTGTGCGACGTGGACGACAAGCACGCGGCCGGGACATTCAACAGCTACCCGAATGCCAGAAAATACAAGGACTTCCGCGTGATGCTGGACAAGGAGGACAAGAGCATCGACGCGGTAACGGTCTCGACGCCGGACCACTGCCATGCGGTGGCGGCGATGGCGGCCATGAGGCGGGGTAAGCACGTCTACTGCCAGAAGCCGCTCTGCCACGATGTCTTCGAGGTCCGAATGCTCACGGATGCCGCCAGAAGGTACAAGGTCCAGACGCAGATGGGCATCCAGATCCATGCGGAGACCGCCGTCAAACGCGCTGTGGAACTGGTGAAGTCGGGGTTGATAGGCAAGGTTCGCCGGGTGGACATATTCAGCGACAAGAACTGGGGCGGCGGCGAGAAACCGACCGATACCCCGCCGGTGCCGCCGACCCTGGACTGGGATCTGTGGCTCGGTCCGGCCGCGTACAGGCCTTATCATCCCGCCTACCTGCCGGGCAGCTGGCGACGGTGGTGGGATTTCGGGACCGGCACGCTGGGTGATATGGGCTGCCATATCATCGATCCGGTGTGGTGGGCCCTGGACCTGACCTACCCCACAAGCATCGAGGCGACGCCGGGCCCGTTCAATGACCAGACCTATCCGCAGGCCACGGTGGTCAAGTGGGAATTCCCGGCTCGGGGCGACCTGCCGCCGGTGACGGTTACATGGTGCGATGGTGCGAACCGGCCCGACCGACCCGAAGCATTGGAGCCGGGCCGCTCTCTGCCGGGTCAGGGCGGGCTGTATTACGGGGATAAGGGCGTAATCCTGGCCCCGCACATGAGCAACCCGCACCTGATCCCAGCGGCGAAGATGCGGGAAATCGACGCACCGGAGCCGTTCCTGGGGCGAGGTGTGAACCATTATCAGGACTGGATTCGGGCATGCAAGGGCGGTCCGAAGCCCTCGGCTAACTTCGACTACTCCGGTCCATTGAGCGAGGCCATCCTGCTGGGGAACGTCGCGGCCAGGGCCGGGGCGAAGATCGAGTGGGATGCGGCCAACCTGACCATCACCAACAACGACCAGGCCAATGCCTGGCTGCGGCGGAAGTATCGTGACGGCTGGACGCTGTAACTGCTTACAGCGAAATAATTTAGAAGCCCCAGACAGAATTTGAAGGGGGCCCTTTCACAGGAGAATCAAGATGATGAGCAAGGGATCAAAGGTTGGCGTGATGCTGATGGTTGCCGCCGCTTGTGTGCCGGCATTGGCAAAGGTGGCGACGATTCAGGAATGGGAGTCGCCGTGGAAACTGACGATGCAGGCCTATACATTCAACCGATTCACCTTCTTTGAGGCGGTGGACAAGACCGCGTCGCTGGGGCTGCGTTACATCGAGGCCTATCCGGGCCAGAGGCTCAGCGCCGACAGGGGCAACGCGGCGTTTGTGCATACGATGTCCTCCGAGGACAAGCAGGCCGCGATGCTGAAGCTGCAATCGGCGGGCGTGCGGCTGGTGAACTACGGCGTGGTGGGGCTGCCCAACAACGAAAATGAGTGCCGCAAGGTGTTCAATTTCGCCAAGGAAATGGGCATCCGGACCATCGTCTCGGAACCGCCGGAGGACGCCTTCGACCTGATCGAGAAGCTGGTCAAGGAATACGACATCAACGTGGCGATTCACAATCATCCGGAGCCGTCTCACTACTGGAACCCGGATACCGTGTTGAAGGTCTGCCAGGGCAGAGACAAGCGGATCGGGGCCTGCGCTGACACCGGGCACTGGATGCGGTCGGGGCTTAAGGCGGTTGAGCAATTGAAGAAGCTCCAGGGGCGGATCATCAGTCTGCACCTGAAGGATCTCAATGAGTTCAACAACAAGGGCGCTCACGATGTCATCTGGGGCGCCGGCGAGGTGGACATGAAGGGCGTGCTGGCGGAGTTGAAACGCCAGAACTTCGCCGGGCACTTCTCGATTGAGTATGAGTACAACTGGATGAACTCGGTGCCTGAGATCGCCGAGTGTATCCCGGCGTTCAACCGTATCTCGGCCGAGGTCGGCCAGACGGACTGGCAGTGGATCTTCAATGGGAAGGACCTGAGCGGCTGGAAGGGCGATATGCGACTGTGGACCGCGCAGGATGGGGTGATTCGCGGGGAGACGACCCCTGAGAAGCAGACCCATGGCAATACGTTTCTGGTCTGGGAGGGCGGTCGGCTCAAGGATTTCGAGCTGATGCTCAAGTTCCGGATTCGCAACGGCAACAGCGGCGTGCAGTATCGCAGCAAGGAGTTTGCCGAGTTTCGCATTACGGGCTATCAGGCCGAGGTGGAGAACGCCCAGGGCAAGGTGGGTTTTCTGTATCACGAGGGTGGCCGCGGGTGGCTGGTGAATGTCGGCGATATGATGCTGATCGATGAGAAGGGCCAGAAGACGGTGGTTGGCCGAGTCGGCGATCAGGCGGCCATGATTAAGGCGGGATACTACGATGAGCAGGACTGGAACGAGTACCACATCATCTGCCGCGGCAACCAGGTTGAACAGTATCTCAACGGTTTTCAGACCATCGAACTGATTGACAATGACCGCATCACGAACCCGGAGGACCCCGCCGACCGCAACGGCTCGATCCGCGAGGGTGTCATTGCTCTGCAGATTCACGCCGGCCCGCCCATGCTCGTGGAGTTCAAGGATGTCCGCATCAGGCGGCTGGAGCCGCGGTATGGCGATGCGGTGCTGCTGTTCAACGGTGAGGATCTGGGCCAGTGGCAGGTCAACGGCCCGGACGCCAAGAACAAGTGGGTCGTGGGCAAGGCGGCGGTCTCGCCGGACAATCCGAAGCTCCTGGTCGTTCAGGACGGCAAGGGTGAGATGATCAACCCCGTCAAAGAGCACGGCGAGAGCCTGGATTTCTACTCGAAGGCCAAGTTCGGCGACTGCCGGATTGAAGTCGAGGTCATGGTTCCCCAGGGCTCCAACAGCGGCATCTACGTTATGGGCGAGTACGAGGTGCAGGTGCTCGACAGCTTCGGTCGGATGAAGATGGGCAGCGGCGATATGGGCGCGATCTACGGGGGATTCAGCCCGCCGGTGAACGCCTGCAAGGCGCCGGGGCAGTGGCAGCAGTACGTGATTGAGTGGAAGGCCCCGAAGTTCGACGCCAACGGCAAGAAGACGGCCAACGCCGAGTTCGTGAAGGTGGAACTCAACGGACAGATCCTGCACAAGAATCTCGTCATGAATGGGCCGACGCCGGGCGGCGTCACAGGCAAGGAGGCTGCTGAAGGGCCGCTGATGTTCCAGGGCAACCACGGGCCGGTGGCTTACAGAAACATCGTTGTAAGGCCTTTGAAGCAATAGCCTTATACCAACCAGAGACGCCGGATCGTCCTTATGATTGAGACCGGCCGGGGCCGGTAAAATCAAGCCCCGCGGGTTGACAGGGGTAGTCGGCCCTGCCATAATCCGCGGAATTGTGAAGTAGTCCTAACAACTAGATGGAGCCTACAGCACTCATGAACAGCGAAAAGACCAAGATGGACAGGCGTAGTTTCCTTCGTTCGACGGCGGCCGTCAGCGCAGGTATAGCATTCTCACCGATGGTGTTTGCCGGGGCAGGGGGCAAGGACGACGATCTCAAGGTCGCCCTTCTGGGAGCCGGCGCCGAAGGCCAGGTCCTGATGGACTCCATGCTGAAGATTCCGGGAATCCGGTTTACGGCCGTCTGCGACATCTGGGAGGCCTACAACCTCAAGCGCGTCTCGCGTCTGCTGGACAGGTACAAACACCCGAACAACGCCTACGTGGACTACCAGGACATGCTGGCCAAGGAGAAGGATCTCGACGCCGTGGTCATCGCGACGCCGGACTTCTGGCACAGCCCACAGGCCTGCGCGTGCATGGAGGCGGGGTTGCATGTGTATTGCGAGAAGGAGATGTCGAACACGCTGGAAGGCGCCAAGAAGATGGTTGAAACGCAGAAGAAGACGGGCAAGCTCCTGCAGATCGGCCACCAGCGGCGGAGCAATCCCCGCTACATACACTGCTACGAGAACATCATCCAGAACGCCAAGATGCTGGGGCGGATCACGACGGTCAACGGCCAGTGGAATCGTGCGGCCAGCGACGATCTTGGCTGGCCCAAAACCGCCGAAATTCCTCAGGACATTCTGGCGAAGTACGGCTATAAGGATATGAGGGCGTTCCGTAACTGGCGTTGGTACAGGGGGTTGGGCGGCGGCCCGATCGTGGACCTGGGTTCTCACCAGATTGACATTTACGCCTGGTTCTTGAATGCCAATCCTATGGCCGTGATGGCCAGCGGCGGCACGGACTACTATGACAAGGCCACCCATGAGTGGTACGACACCGTCCAGACGCTACTGGAGTATCAAACAAAGGAGGGTGTGGTCCGTGCGTTCTACCAGGTGCTGACGACCAACAGTAACCAGGGCTACTATGAGCTATTCATGGGCGACCAGGGCACGCTGAGTATCTCCGAGGCGTCCAGTCGGGGTTCGGTCTACCGCGAACCGACGGCGCCGCAGTGGGATAAGTGGGTCGAGATGGGCTACGTGAACGCCCCGCAGGTCGTCGAGGAGCCGGAGAAGGACGCCGCGGCCGGTCCTCTGGATGTCCGCGAGACGGTGGCCCCGCCGGCGTATGAGATTCCAGTTACGATGGAGGGCAAACCCTACCATCAGCCGCATCTGGAGAACTTCTTCGACGCGATCCGCGGCAAGGCGAAGCTGACGTGTCCGGGCGAAATCGGTTACGAGACCGCGGTTACGGTCCTGAAGATCAACGAGGCGGTCGAGGCCCAGAAGCGGCTGGTGTTTGACCCGGCCGAGTTCCACGCGTAGCGGTTGGTTCGTCCGGCTACATCTTCATATACAGACAGTTTTCGGATTTGGCGATGGGGCCCCCGGCCGGGTGTCGGGGGCTCCTGAGAAAAGGACTGGTGCTGATTTGAGAGACGGACTGGTACTTGGATTGGCCGTGCTGCTGGCATTTGCAGTGGTATGTCCGGCGGCGGAAAAGGAAGCAGCGCCTGCGGCCGAGCCGCTGCTTGGCGACGAGGCCGACGGTAGTCTGGCCCAGCCGGTTCACCGGATTCCTCTGCTGACCGATGAAGGCGATGCGGTGGTTCCCGGCGAGGAACCCATGCTGGCTTTTTCGATGAAGCAGACATGCGGGGCCTGCCATACGTACAGCGCCATCAGCGGCGGCTGGCATTTTAACGCGGGCGACCCGAACGTCGATCCCGGGCGTCCGGGCCAGCCGTGGATATATGTGGACTGGGCCACCGCGACGCAGGTGCCGCTGTCGTATCGGGATTGGCCGGGGGCGTTCAAGCCGGAGCAGTTCGGCCTGAGTACATGGGCGTTCGCCAAGCGGTTCGGGCTCCATCTGCCCGGTGGCGGCGTGGCCGAGGCCGAACCGGACGATATGGGCGAGATGGGCCGCCAGATCGTCTCGGGCAAGATCGAGATCAACTGTCTGGGCTGCCATCATCGAGGCCCGGCGCAGGACCAGGCCGAATATGCCGCGCAGATACTGAAGGAGAACTTCCGCTGGGCTTCGGCGGCGGCCAGTGGCGTGGCCGCTGTATCGGGCAGCGCCGCCAAGATGCCTCCGACCTTTGACCCGCTGATGCCCGACGTCATCACGGATCCGAAGCTCATCCCGCAGGTGCCGAAGATTGCCTACCATGCGGGTGTGTTTGACGAAAAGAACCAGGTGTTCTTCGATATTGTCCGCCGGGTGCCGAACGACCGGTGCTATTACTGCCATTCGAGCATCAATGTGACGGCCCACGGCAACGAGAAGTGGGAGGTCGATGAGGATATCCACCTGACGGCGGGCATGACGTGCGTGGACTGCCACCGCAACGGCCTTGGGCACAACATCATCCGTGGTTGTGAGGGCGAAGGGGCCGGTCATCTAGCGGCCGTTTCGTCGTGCGAAGGCTGTCATCTGGGCGGCCACGATGGCATCCCGACCGCCGGGCGGCTCGGCGCGCCGGTGCCGGAGCACGTCGGGATTCCCACGGTGCATTTCGAAAAACTGGCATGTACAGCATGCCACAGCGGGCCATGGCCGGGCGACGTAACCGCCCGCGTGAAGAACTCACAGACGCATTTACTAGGGGTGCGCGGCGTCAACAAGGCCGCTGACGCCCTGCCCCATGTGGAGCATCCAGTTCTGGCTAAGCAGGCCGATGGCAAGTTGGCGCCGCATAAGCTGGTGTGGCCGGCGTTCTGGGGTGTCATGAAGGACGGCGACGTGGAGCCGGTGGGCATCGAAGTTGTCAAGACGGCGGTGGGCGATTCGCTCAAGGGCAGTGCCTACTCGCCGGTAGGCTCCTGGCCGCAGTTCGCCGACGCCAACGTGATCGAGGCGCTGGGCAAGCTCGGCGAAAAGGTCGACGGCGAGGCCGTTTACGTCTGTGGCGGCAAGGTGTTCAGTGTGGCCGACGGCAAGCTCGTCGGCAAGGACCACAAGGCCGCGCAGGCCTATCTGTGGCCTATCGGCCACAACGTGCGGCCGGCGGCTCAGTCGCTGGGTATCCGCTACTGCACGGATTGCCACTCCACGAAAGAAGGGTTCTTCTTCGGAAAGGTGGCGATCAGCGGGCCGATCGAGGCGGTGCGTGGGACTACGGCGGACATGGCGACGTTCGCGGGCGTCGATCCGACATTGACGAAGCTGTTTGCGATGTCGTTTGTCTTTCGGCCGATGATGAAGATCGTCGCGACGGCGGCATGCGGGGTCATTGCGCTGGTGCTGTTGCTGTTCGCCTTGAAGGCCCTGGGCGTGGTGGTCGCCGCGATTGTCGGTAAAGACTAATTCTCAAGTAAAGGAATGCTGCGATCATGTTCCGTACGGTGTCGATAGCGGGTTTTGTGGCGTTGGCGGTTGCAATGGTGGTGCACGCGGTTTCGTGCAAGGCGGCCAAAGGGGCGCGGCGGGCGTCTACTTGCGGGGCCGGACCTCTGATTGCCGCATTGGGCAAGCTGGCGGGTTTTGTCGTGCTGGCAAGCTTTGCGGTGCTCGTGCTCACCGGTTTCTGGCCGCGGGTGGTCTTGAAAGAAGCGATCTGCGGATATGGTCTGATGCTGCATGCGACGGCGGCGCCGGTGTTCATCGCGGCCCTGGCGGCTCTGGCGGTGCTGGGGGCCGATTCCAACCGTCTGAACAAGTCCTACCTCCCGTGGCTCAACAAGCTGCTCGGTCGCAAGGGCGGTGATGGCGAGGCGCTGGAGCGGTTTGAGCTTTCCCGCAAGGTCTGCTTCTGGCTGATACTGATGCTGGCTCTTCCGCTGGCGATGTCGATTGTGCTGAGTATGCTGCCGCTGTTCGGCACGCACATGCAGGAGGTGATGGCCGAGGTGCACCGGTACTCGGCCCTGGCGATCTCACTGGTGCTGATCTTCGGCATGTACCTGTACGTGCGGGCGCGTGCGTAGCGGCACGATCGCCCGGCGGCCTAACAAGTCAATGGATCCGACCTGTCCGGGCGGCGCCGTCGGGACGGGTCGGACGTGTGTTTTCAAGGAGAGGTGTGCGCCATGGACAAGGTGAAAGTCGCGGTTGTGGGGCTGGGTTTCGGGGCGGAGTTCATTCCCATTTATCAGAGACATCCCAATGCGGAGTGCTACGCCATCTGTCAGCGGGACCAGGCCAATCTCAACAAGATCGGCGACCAGTTCGGGATCAAGCGGCGTTTCACGCGATTCGAGGATCTGCTGAGCCTCGACGAACTGGATGCGATTCATGTCGTCACGCCCATTGCGGACCACGCCTGGATGAGCATGGAGTCGCTGCGGGCCGGCAAGCACACCGCCAGCACGGTGCCGATGGCGACGACCGTGGAGGAATGCCTGGGCATTGCCAGGGCACGGGCCGAGTCGGGCAAGGTGTACATGATGATGGAGACGGCCGTGTACACGCGGGAGTTTCTGTACGCCAGGGAACTTGTTAAGACGGGCAAACTGGGTAAGATACAGTTCCTTCGAGGCTCCCACCAACAGAACATGGGGCTACCCGGCTGGCCGGCGTACTGGTACGGCTTTCCGCCGATGCACTACGCGACCCATGCGGTCAGTCCATTGCTGTGCATCTCAGGGACCCAGGCCGAGTCGGTCGTCTGCTACGGCTCCGGGCGGATCAACGATGAATATGCGAAGCAGTACAATTCGCCGTTTGCCGTCGAGACAGCCTTGGTGAAGCTACGGGATTCGGACCTGGCCTGCGAGGTGACGCGGTCGCTGTTCGATACGATTCGCCAGTATCGCGAGAGCTTCGATGTCTACGGGACGAAGCTATCGTTCGAGTGGGAGCAGGTCGCCGGCGGCGGCTGCGTGGTCTATTCCGGCTACGAAGACGCCGAACGCGTGGAAATCCCCGACTACGGGCATCTTCTGCCGAAGGAGATTGCGCCGTTCACCGGTCACGGCGTCTACGACGAGGAGCACGAGCACACCTCGTTCATCCAGGGGTCCGGGCACGGGGGCTCGCACCCGCACCTGGTGCATGAGTTCGTTCGGGCGATCGTCGAGGGGCGTGAGTCGGCCGCGGACGCCAAAACGGCGGCCAATTGGACGATGACGGGCATCTGCGCCCATGAGTCGGCGAGCAATGGCGGCAAGCTGATTACGATTCCGCGGCTGTAGCGGCGGCCCCGGAGGGTGGATGGGCGGTGAATGGAAGGTTGCTTTTGCCGTCTCGCGTGGTAGTATTTGGACGGTTTCTCACGGCTCGGCGGTGTCGTCGAGACCGGGCGCTCAGGCGTAACGAAAGACAGTAAGGAGAAAGAAATCATGAGTCATGGACTGCTGCCGGATTATGTCAGAATGGCCAAGCCGAATCCGCCGGCTAATCGTGCGCCGTGGTACAAGAATACGGCACCGACGTATGCGGGTATTATGCTGTGGTTTGTGTTCTGGATGGGCGTGCCCAGCGGCGGCAAGGTGCAGCCGGATCCGGGTGGAGTGCTCTCGCAGGGCGTAGTGACGGCGCTTTTCGGGCTGGTCCTGGCGGCGCTACTGTGCCACTTTCTGTACTACCTCGTTCCCGGCCTGCTGGGCATGAAGACGGGCCTTCCACTGTACATCGTCGGGACATCGACATACGGCGTTCAAGGCGGATTCATCATGCCCGGGTTTCTCATGGGCGTGCTGCAGTTCGGATGGCTGGGCGTGAATGCGTACTTCGCATCGCTGGCTCTAGCGCCGCTGGTGGGGGGAAGTCCGGCGGCCCAGAAGGTGATAGCGATCCTGTGGGCGGCCGTGGCGGCGTTTGTCGGTTTGAAAGGCATTCAGTATGTCGCCAAGGTGGCGACATTCCTGCCGCTGATCCCGCTGGTCATTCTTATTGTCATGCTGACCAAGACGCTCGGCGGGGTGGGCGATTTTGACGCCGATGCATTCGTGGCGGCTGGGACGGCAGGCAGTGTCAACGTGGGTGATCTTGTCGCCGGCAGCGTGCCGAAGGGATTGAGCCTGTTCGGTGTGATTGCCCTGAGTCTGTCGTATGTCATCGGCTTTTTCGCCACGGCCGGGGCGGCCGGAGCGGACTTCGGTATGAACAATTCCGACAAAAAGAACGTCCAGATGGGTGGTCTCGTCGGTATCGCCGGAGCGACGATTTTTGCCGGCGGAGCCGCGTTGCTGATTGCCGCCGGGGCTTTCGGCAAAGGTCTTGGCTATGGGCTGGGCGTTGCTGATGCGGGATTCATGGGTAGTGTCATGGGCAGCGAAAGCGCCGGCAAGACTATGTCGCTCCTGCTGGCTGTTGCCGCATTCCCGCCCGCATGCTTCTCGTCCTTTATTGCGGCCAACAGTTTTAAGACGACGCTTCCCAAGGTCAATCCCCTCATCTCGGTGGGAGCTGGTACGATCGTGAGTATCGTGCTGGCCGTGACCGGGTGGGCCGGAGATGCGGCTGGTGTATTCACGGTCATCGGTGCTTCGTTCGGACCGATTTGTGGTGCGATGATGGTGGATTATCTGCTCTCGGGCCAGAAATGGGCGGGCCCGCGCGCCGGATTCAACATGGCCGGGTGGATTTCCTGGGCCGTTGGGTTCGTGGTCGGCATGGCTCCGTTGGTTGGGTTGGCGAATGTTCCCGCGGCGCCGCTGGTGGCGTTGATTGTGGGGGCGGTGCTGTATTTCGTGTTGGCCAAGGCGGGGTTGCAGTCGCGGGTTCTTGAGATGCCCGCGGCGGGCGCCGCTAAGGGCTAGGATCGGCGTAAGCGATCTCGCGGCCGCCCGGCCATTGCGGGGGTTGCGTTTGACGTGTTCGGCAGGGGTCCGGGGGATCGGGTCCCTGCCGTTTTTTTGGTGGGGCCCGGCGCTGGGGCTGTGGGTGTAAGTGCTTTGACAGGCTATGCTTAGACCGATGCTCCCGACATGGCCGACAGCGTGGTTGGCCGAAGAAAAAAGGCGGCAATTATACTAGGGGTGTTCTTGACATCGTCCTATTGCACGGGTAGACTTTCTGGCTTTGCGGGCGGCCGGTCGGGCTGCCGAAGAATATGGCGTTGTCGGACTAAGAGTTCAGGAGTTGAAAGGCAAGACCGATGAGAAGAAGTATTGATGGGATTGTTAGGGTTTTCGTGATTGGCATGTGCGTCTTGACGCTCTGTCTGTTTTGCTCGTGCAAGCAGAAGGAAGAGCCGACGCCCACTCCAGCTCCCGCCCCGTCGGGCGATACGGGCGGGGCCGGCAGCGGCTCGACGGAGCCGGCGCCGGTGGTAGCCGAGACGCCGAAACCCGCTGAGCCTGCGCCGACGACCCCTGTTGCCGAGGAACCCAAAGCCGCCGAGCCGGCGCCCGCGGCTGAGCCCGAGGCCGTGGCGGTGCCCGCCGGGATGGCGCCGATTCCTCTGGAGCTGCCCAAGCCGATGTTCGTGGGCACGCCGCAGGATACGAAGGTCGAGAATCTGCGCAAGCCGCTGGGCAAGCCCCGTCCTCCGTTCCTGGCGCCCGAAGGTGTGAAGAACGTAGCGCTGGGCAAGCCGGTTTCGTCCACGGATGAAGAGCCGATCATCGGCGAGCTGGACATGATCACCGACGGCGACAAGGAAGCGGCCGACGGAAGCTACGTCGAGCTGGGGCCGTTCGTCCAGCACGTAACGGTTGACCTGGAGGCCGACTACACGATTTACGCCATCGTTGTCTGGCACTATCACAAGCAGGCCCGCGTGTATTATGACGTGATCTGCCAGGTGTCGCAGGACAAGGACTTCGTGACGGGCGTAACCACGTTGTTCAACAACGACATGGACAACTCGGCCGGTCAGGGCATCGGGCAGGATCAGCACTACACCGAGACCAACGAGGGCGAGTTGATCGATGGCAAGGGCGTTGTGGGTCGTTATGTTCGGCTGTACAGCAACGGCAATACGAGCAACGACCTGAACCACTACATCGAAGTCGAGGTTTACGGCAAGCCGGTCGAATGACGAGCCCTCAACATGCTTCGTCTGCGCGATGGGCGGGCATGTTGTTCGGCCTGTCCGTTGTCGCCGTGATGATCGTCGCGGTTGCGTTTCGGACGCCGCACTTGAAGCAGCGGCCGATGCACGGCGACGAGGCGGTCCATGGAATCAAGTTCGGCGAACTGCTCGAGCAGGGCAAGTACGAATACGATCCTTACGACTATCACGGGCCGACGCTGAACTATTTGACGTTGATACCCGCTTGGCTCAGTTCCCGCAGGGAACTGAGCCAGGTTGATGAATGGACGCTGCGAATTGTCCCTGTTTTCTTCGGCGTGGCTCTGGCGGTCCTGCCGGTGCTGATTTCAGGGGGTATCGGCCGTAGCGGGGCGATTGTTGCGGGGATGCTTACGGCGGTTTCGCCGTCGATGGTGTACTACAGCCGGTACTATATCCAGGAGATGCTGCTGGTCTGTTTCGGCTTTGCGGCGATTGTGTGCGGTTATCGGTATGTCCGGGGCCGGCGGGCCGCATGGGCGATTGGGGCCGGGGCGTGTATCGGGCTGATGTACGCGACGAAGGAGACTTTCGTTATTGCCGTCGCGGCGGCCGCGGCCGCCATAGCGGCGGTAGTGCTGCTGAAGCGGAAAGAATCGGGCACGGAGCCGGCGACGAGGGGGCTTCGGGGGCGGGATATCGCATGGGCGATGATCGCGGCGGTAGCCGTGGCGGTGGTGCTCTACAGTTCCTTCTTCACCCATCCGCGGGGGATCGTCGATGCGGTCCGCACCTATGGGACCTACCTGGAGCGGGCCGGTGATAAGCAGATTCATGCGCACCCGTGGGACTACTATCTTCGGATCATTCTGTATTGGCGTTACGGCGATGGTCCGGTCTGGAGCGAGGCGGTCGTTGTGTTGCTGGCGATTGTCGGGGCGGCCGGGGCCTTTTTCAAACCTGAGCGGTCCGGGCTGGACCGCGATTTCGTGCGGTTTGCCCTTGTGTACACCGTGTTGATGACGGCGGTCTACTCGGCGATATCCTACAAGACACCGTGGTGCCTGCTGGGGTTCCTTCAGGGGATGATTGTGCTGGCGGGCATCGGCGCGGCGATACTGCTGCGGATATGCTGCTGTATCCCGACGCGGGCGGTGGTGGTTGCACTCGTGGCGGCTGGGTGCGTCCACCTGGGCCGGCAGGCCCATGCGGCGGCGGGTGAGTATGACTGCGATCCGAGGAGTCCTTATGTCTATGCACACCCGACGGAGGATGTATTCTTGATTGTCGATGGGGTCGAGCGGGCGGCCGAGGCGCACCGCGACGGCCGCGACATGCCCATCCAGGTGATTATGCCGGGCGCCGATTTCTGGCCTCTGCCGTGGTACATGCGGTCGTTCTCGAAGGTCTACTGGCGCAGCGATGTGGAGCCCAACGAACCGTCGGCGCCGCTGATTCTGGCGTCTCCGTCCGTGGAGCCGGCACTGCTGCACAAGCTGTATGAGCTGACGCCCTTCGAGAAGCGGCAGATGTATATGTTCCTGTTTGAGCCGCCATACTACATGTGGCTTCGGCCGGGTATCCAAATGGTCGGCTACGCGCGCCGGGACCTGTGGAATGCCATGAACCAGCCGCCCGCCGAGGCGGTTGAAACGGAGGCCGCACCGTGAACCAGGCTGAGCCCGAGGCGCTGTTCGGGGCCGGAGCGCTGGAGTCGATCCCGGATGTGCATCGCTTTTCGCACCAGGCGATGGCGACCACGTTCGAGGCGATCATCCAGTACGAGGATGCCCTGTATGCCGGCCAGGCGGCCCAGGCGGCGTTTGATGAGGTCGACCGCCTGGAGGCCAGGCTGAGCCGGTACGTGGAGAATAGCGACGTCGCGCGACTCAACAGTCTGCGCGCCAACACACCCCTGCCGGTGGCGATAGAGACCTTCGAGTGCCTGGATCTCAGCGCGCGGATGCACCAGCAGACGAATGGGGCTTTTGATGTGACGATAGGCACGGTTCTGGATTGCTGGCGGGACGAGAACAAGCAGTTCCGCGTGCCGGACGACGAGGAGCTGGCGGCGGCGCGGCGGGTGACGGGGATGGACCTGATCCATCTGGATGGTTCGGCCTTCACCGTGGAGGTCGAACGAAGCGGGGTGCGTGTGGATCTGGGCGGCATCGGCAAAGGGTATGCCCTTGACCGCGTCGCGTCGTTGCTTCGGGAATGGAGCATCGAGCGGGCATTGATTCACGGTGGATACAGTTCGGTGCTGGCTCTCGATAGCCCCTTTGGCGGCGGGGGGGGCTGGCCCGTAACTTTCAGCGATCCGGCGAACCGGAGCCGTCGACTGGCGTCTCTGGGCCTGGTCAACCGGGCGATGAGCGGGTCCGGCGTTCAGAAGGGCAGGCATATCATCGACCCTCGGACGGGGCGTCCGGCCGAGGGCAAGTGCGCCGGGTGGGTATGTACAGCACAGGCCGGTCCGGCGGATGCCTTGTCGACGGCCTTCATGGTCATGGGCGTGGAGGAAATCGCGCGGTACTGTCAGCGGCATCGGGACGTGTCGGCCCTGTTGATTGTGGAACGCCAACGGGATGGCCGAGTGTGCCGCGAGGTCCTGCATTTCGGGGACTGGACGGAGGCAACATGGCTGGTGAATGACGGCACGGTGGGTGAGTGAGACAGCGGGCGGGCCCGATCAGCCCTTTCTTTCCCGTTTCATCGTCCCGCGGATCCGGCGCAGCTCGCTGATGAGCGGCCACGGGGTGCGGGTCAGCGAGAGCCGGCTGTCAAGGTCGCAGGTCCATTCCACGGGGAATTCCTCGATGCGGTAGCCCCTGTCCTGGGCGCGGAGGATGATCTCCACGTCGAACATGAAGCCGTCCGTGACGGCGCAGGCGTACAAGTCACGGGCGACGTTGCCTCTGTAGACTTTGAAGCCGCATTGCGTGTCGGTCAGGTGCCTGGGGATATTGAGGATGTGGTAGACGGCCCACTTGAACAATCGGGAGCAGGCTCGGCGGTGCAGGGGCTGGGCCTGCTGGATGTCGCTGTCGATCATCTTGCGTGAGCCGTTGGCGATGTCGCACTGGCCGTCGCGGATCATGTAGATACCCTGAAGGGCATTGCCGTACGGCACGCACAGGCCGCTGTCGGCGAACATGACATAGTCGCCGGTGGAGGCGAGGACCCCGGTGCGGACGGCGGCGCCTTTGCCGCGATGCGGTTCATAGCGGATGGACAGGAGCTTGACGACATTGGGCACGGGCGTTTGGCGGGCGACGGCGGCGGTGTTATCACTGCTGCAATCGTCGACGACGATGATCTCGCCTTCGAGGCTGTTTCCGGTCAGGAACGCCGCGGCCGATCGGATATCGCGCGCGATCTTCCTACTTTCCTCATAGGCCGGTATGACAATCGACAGATCCATAGCAAGCATTCGATGCCGGTCGTCCGGGTGAGAAATACCCGGTGTTGAGCCGCGAGGACGCCATCGGAGCCGGTCCCGAACGAGCCCCGGATGCGCATACACGGCCGCAGCGGGGGGCGAATGAGTCGTATTATACGAATGTGGCCGGACAAAGCAAGGGACCGGGGCCGCGGGATACGGATTTTTGCCTGGGCCCCAGAGAGTCCTTGCATTGGGGTCCGTATATGGTATGATAGGGCTGTTAGGGGGGGTAGTTAACAAGTGAATAGGGGGCGAATGGCTTCGACCGGATGTCGGAGATTCAGGTTGCATGTCCAGGATGCCGGTTGGCCTGGTTAATCATCCGGTACTTAAACCTAATTGGCAACTATCAGTTGCGCATGGCCGCCTAATTAGGCGACCCGTCCTGCCGGGCTTTGCCTGTGGGTCCGG
>Ga0209614_1000898_pt1 | contig 24461 bp, 18 predicted proteins | sample BlaSprsedimmetaG_FD_185484 | JGI IMG/M metagenome (GOLD analysis project Ga0209614, IMG submission 185484) | Hot spring sediment bacterial and archeal communities from California, USA to study Microbial Dark Matter (Phase II) - Blank Spring... ... | reverse complement strand
AAACGGCCGATGGTCTCGCAGCACTTAAGACACTGGTGCTCAACGGCGCTTGGGATCTATATTGGCAGAAGCGAAAAGTCCTGCCTTTTGCTGTTCCAGTTTGACCCAGGACTTGTGCGCGCTAACAAATTTTCCCCCACGAATCCGTGTAGACCGACTTTCTCCAGGTGACCGAGAAGGGGTTGGAGGAAGCAGCGGCGCGGGTAGCAGAGCTTGGAGCCGGATTGGCAGCCACTCAGGGCGCGGAGCAGGCCCGCCTGATGGCCACTTACAACCAGGCTCTGACTCACCTGGAACAACTACACGAAGCTAAAATCCCACTACACGAAGCTGAAGGGGTGTTGGATGGCCTCGGTATGGGCGACGTGCCGCTGAACGCCCCCGTAGCCATCCTCAGTGGAGGACAAAAGACCCGTCTGGGACTGGCCCGGGTATTGCTCGGAAAGCCGCACCTCCTCCTGCTGGACGAGCCGACCAACCACCTCGACATCGAGATGCTGGAATGGCTGGAGGACTGGCTGAATGGATACTCCGGCGCAGTGTTACTGGTCACCCACGACCGCACCTTCCTGGAACGAACGGTGGGGACCATCCTGGAACTGGACCCCGCGACCCACACCATCACCCCCTACCCCGGCGCCTTCGAGGCCTATCTCGAGGCCAAAGCCCAGGAGCGGGAAAAACGGTGGGTCGAATACCGGGACCAGGTCGCAGAGATTGAGCGGCTCAAGCGGGATGCCCGGCGGACCAAGACGCAGGCCCTGCAGGCCGAGCACTCGTCCATCACCGTCGAGCAGCGCCGGCTGGCGAAAAAGGTGGCCCGCAAGGCCAAAGCCAAGGAGAAGCGGTTGGAGCGCTTTCTGGAGCGGGATGACCTGGTGGAAAAACCCTCCCGCTCGTGGCACATGCGGCTCGAGTTCGCCGATACACCGGACAGCGGACGGGACGTGCTGCTCCTCACCGGCGTGGCGGTCGGGTACGATGGTCGGCCGTTGGTGCGCGCGGTGAACCAGGTGCTGCGAGCCGGCGAGCGAGTAGCGCTGATCGGCCCGAACGGCGTCGGCAAGACCACACTGCTGCGCACCATCACCGGCACGCTCCCTCCTCTGAGCGGGAGCGTGCGGCTGGGGACGAACGTCCGATGGGGCTACCTGGCCCAGGAGCAGGAAACCCTGGACCCACAGAGCACCCCGCTCCAGACCATCTCGCAGGTCGCGGCGCTGTCAGAGACCGACCTGCGCTCCTTCTTGCACTATTTCCTGTTCACCGGCGGCGACGTGTTCCTGCCGGTGGAGCGATTGAGCTATGGGGAGCGGGCCCGGCTGATGCTGGCCCGCCTGGTAGCCACCGGCTGCAACCTGTTGCTGCTGGACGAGCCGATCAACCACCTGGACATCCCCAGCCGGGCTCAGTTCGAGCAGGCGATGCAGGCTTTCGAGGGCGCGGTGCTGGCGGTGGTCCACGACCGGTACTTTATCCGCCGCTTTGCCACAGCGATCTGGGCCATCCACGACGGGACGCTCCAGCGGTACGTCGACCTGGAGGAGATGCAGCGCAGCCGCACCCATGCGTCAGCGACGTGAGGACAGAACAACCATCAGGCCATTGATGCACCGAGGGCCACGGAGCTTTTCAGAGAGGAAAAGAGGCCCATCTCTTTCATCTCTGTGTCCAAAGTGACAAGCGACCGCCTACTGCAAACCGTCCGCCAGCCCATTCCTGAGGATGACCTCCGCATACCACCGCCCGCTGTCTTTTACCGTCCGCTGCTGGGTCTCGTAATCCACGTACACGATCCCAAACCGCATGTCGTAGCCATAGGCCCACTCAAAGTTATCGCTGAAGGACCACACAAAATATCCCTCCACCGGCACCCCCGCCTCGATGGCACGGTGGATGTGGAACAGGTGATTCCGCAGGTAGCGAATGCGCCGCTCGTCTCGCACCCGGCCATCGAAATCCAGCCCATCCGGCACCGGGATGCCGTTCTCGGTGATATAGATGCGCGCTGGGTCGTACTCTTCCCGGACGCGGGTCAGCAGCTCATAGATTCCCTCCGGGTAGATCTCCCACATCTGGGAGTACTCGTTCCCCTCAGGGTGGGTCTGCACCGCCTGGATGAGCGGATAATCGGGGTCGTGCCGCGCCACGGTGCGGGAGTAATAGTTGATGCCGAGAAAGTCTATCGGGACAGCGATGCGCGTCAGGTCGCCCGGCTCTAGCACGGGAAAGACCGGGCCGAGCAGCGTTTGCACGTCGGCGGGATAGCGGCCCCGCAGCAGCGGGTCGAGAAAGATGCGGTTGAGGACACCATCGAGCCGCCGGGCCGCCTGCCGATCTGCCTCGGTGTCCGAGGCCGGATGGACGGGTCTGAGGTTGAGGGTGATGCCGACCTGGAGCGGACGGTCGGTCACGCCCCGCAGCGCCTCGACCGCATAGCCGTGGGAAAGCAGCAGATGGTGTCCGGTCTGGAAGGCGGCGACAGGGTCCTGCAAACCCGGAGCATGCTCGCCCAGAAAGTACCCCAGTATCGCGACGACGAACGGCTCGTTGTGGGTGATCCAACAAGTCACCCGGTCGCCCAATCGCTGCCCGACGACGCGGGCGTACTCTGCAAAGTGGTACACTGTGTCCCGATTCGGCCACCCGCCCCGATCCTGCAACACCTGGGGCAGGTCCCAGTGAAAGAGGGTGACGAACGGCTCGATCCCCCGGGCCAGCAGTTCATCCACCAGCCGATCGTAGAAATCGAGGCCCGCCGGGTTGACCGAACCGCTGCCCGCCGGAATGATGCGTGGCCAGGAGACGGAGAAGCGGTAGGCCTTCAAGCCCAACTCAGCCATCAGCCCCACGTCCTCCCGCCAGCGGTGGTAGTGATCGGCGGCAACGTCCCCCGTGTCGCCGTGCCGCACCTTGCCCGGCTGGCGGCAAAAGGTATCCCAGACCGACAGGCCGCGGCCGTTCTCGTCCCAAGCCCCCTCAATCTGATACGCGGCCGTGGCCGTCCCCCAAACAAATCCATCCGGAAAATAGACCGTCTGTGACATTGATGTCCTCCTATTCGTCAAGGTTCGATGCCAATAATCACCAAGGGCACGGGAGGATTGCTCCGCCCATGCCTGAGAACGTTGTGCAGTTCGCCCTCATAGTAGGCAATCCCACTGGACATATCCCGCTGCATCGCCTTGGTGGGCAGAATCTCGATTCCCACGTTGATAATGCCTCCGGCGTAAAAGGCCAGATGCTTGACAAAGAGAGCGTACGCCACAAAAGCGTATTTGCCAAACTGAACCTCGACGGCAATGCGATTCTTGACGTGATCTGTCTGATTGTATGAAAAGATGACATCCACACCTTGATCCAGGAGGTACTCTTTTTGCCCTTCAAGTGACATGGACGCCATCGCTTCCAATTGATCAAAATTATGGGCTATGTAATACGAATAGCGCGTGGATTCCCAGCCTAGCGACGAGAGCCGCTCGTCGAACTCGCCATTGATGACGATAGGACTGTAAAGAGCTGTGCCAACCCTCCCCCTCTCCTTGTTAACTTTTGTGCGGCACTCCTCGGCGTCAATCTCGTCAATCACATCCAAAATTTCCTGGTACGTACTCCTCTCGTGTACGAGAAGCCACTCCTCTCCGTTCAAATGGGTATACTTTTTGGCAACCTTCACGAACGTTGATCCTCCCAAAGGTCCATAGTCAGTTTCGAGTTCGGAGGTGGCTCGTACACAGGCTGATCCGGCCTGATCCGCAGTTCCCCCACGAGAGCCATCTTGACCCGCTCCACCGCCAACTCGTAATATCGCTCCACCACCTCCGCTCCCGCGCCACGCCGCCCGTTGATGACCGCCGCAACGACCGCCGTACCAATCCCCATGAAAGGGTCGAGCACCAAGTCATCCTCATTGGTCATTGCCAACACCAGGCGCTGCACCAAAGAGACCGGGAACTGACAGGGATGCTCCGTCTTTTCGACATGATTCGCCTTGACATTTGGTATATTCCATACATCAGAGGGATTCTTGCCCTTGGGATTGCCCGAAAGCTTGCCCCTGTTTGGACCCTTGAAATGCCGCTTGCCCGGATATTTTTGCGGCACTCGAATCGGATCGAGGTTGAAGACGTACTCGTCCGACTTTGTAAACCAATTGATTGTCTCGTACCGGCCTGAAAACCGCTTTTTGCAATGCAAACCGGGACCAAAATGCCAGACGATTCGATTCCTCATTTTCATACCCTGATCTTTGAAGCACTCGTACAGCAAAATGTCCAGGGGGATGATCTCCCCATCGGTCACATAGTTGCCCACTTCCCAGCAAATGCTCCCTTCTGGCTTGAGGATTCGCACACATTCCTCAATCACTTGCCTCTGCTGGGCTTTGTAGACCTCTATCTCTAGCACATCCTCGTACTCTGCCAATATTGTATGGCGGGGAGGTCACCACTAACTGGACGCTTTCGTCAGAGATCATCCTCAAAAATTCTATGCAGTCGCCATGATACAATGTGATCGAGTTCTCCAATGCAAACGTTGTAGAGATCGCAAGGTCAAACTGACTGCTCAAGACTTGTTGAACCGCTTGATCATCAACTGTCTCTGTATCGGACGATTTGAAAAAAGACATAAACGCCGCTCCTTGGGATCTATCCTATCACCACTTGCTAAAAGTATAGCACACGAGTTCGAGGTGAGCAACACAGATGGGGCCATTATCCTGCCGCGCTCATCAACAGGACGGATGCACGTGGTTCGACCCGGTAGGCCTCCCCTTCCACCACCGGCGCCGACCCCGGCTCGCGGAAATCCTCCGGCGCGTCCAGGGCCGTGTCCACGATACGCCGCCAACGCTCCCCCGCCGGCAGGGGCGGCAGCGCGAACTCGAGCGGTTCCCAATACGCATTCAGCATCACGTGCAAGTGATCGCCAGCCTCGGGGTAGTGCAGCTCCAGGGCCAGGCTGTGCGAGGGCGCTCCCCAGTCGGGTTGTCCCAGACGCACCCCGTGCCAGATGATATGAGAGGACTCGTTCTCCTGGGGAGCACTCCAGAACCGCTCCTCTCTAAAGATAGGCCGGGCCTGGGTGAACTGGATCAATCCCCGCGTAAAGCGCAGCAGGTCGGCGTGCCGCTCCAGATCGTCCCAATCGAACCAACTGATCTCATTGTCCTGACAGTAAGCGTTGTTGTTCCCTCCCTGAGTCCGCCTCACCTCATCCCCCATTAGCAGCATGGGCGTCCCCTGAGAGATCAACAGGATCACCAGCAGGTTCCTGATCTGCCGCTGGCGGAGCGCTTCCACTGCCGGGTCATCGGTCGGGCCCTCCCGGCCGCAGTTCCAACTATAGTTGGCATTGGCGCCATCTCGATTCCCCTCGCCGTTCTCCTCGTTGTGTTTGCGATTGTAAGAGACCAGGTCGTTGAGCGTGAATCCATCGTGGCACGTTACAAAGTTGATAGAGCGATTTGGCTCCCGGCCTGGCCGAGGGTAGAGGTCGGGACTGCCCTGGATTCGCGCGGCCAGCCGGGGGACCGTCTCTCGATCCCCCTTGACGAAACGGCGTACGTCGTCCCGAAACTGGCCGTTCCACTCTGCCCAGCGGTGACCGATGAACGAACCGACCTGGTACAATCCGGCCGCGTCCCAGGCCTCGGCGATGATCTTGGTGCCCGCCAGCACCGGGTCCGACTCGATTTCCCACAGGATGGGCGGGTCCTCCAGCGGCATGCCATGCTCGTCCCGCGCCATGACCGAGGCCAGGTCGAACCGGAAACCGTCCACGTGCATCTCGGCCACCCAGTAGCGCAGACTGTCCATAATCATGCGCCGCACGATAGAGTGATTGGCGTTGAGGGTGTTGCCGGTGCCGCTGTAATCCGCGTAATTGGTCCGCTCCGACTCGAGGATATAATAGGCCCGGTTTTCCAAGCCCCGGAACGAGAGGGTCGGCCCGGTGGGATCACCCTCCGCTGTGTGATTGAAAACCACGTCCAGGATCACTTCGATACCGGCCCGGTGCAGCGCCTTGACCATGTCCCGGAACTCGTCCACTGGGGATTGGGGATCGGAGCCCGAGCAGTAGCCCTGATGCGGCGCGAAGAAAGCCATCGGGCTGTATCCCCAGTAATTGGTGAGACCGGGCGGCGCGTTCTGCTCGTCGAATTGCTGCACCGGCAGCAGCTCCACAGCCGTGATATCCAGCGATTGGAGGTAGGGGATTTTTTCGATCACCCCGGCATAGGTGCCTCGCTTCTTCGCCGCGACCCCCGAGTTGGGATGACCGGTGAAGCCACCCACGTGCATCTCATAGATCACCGTGCCAGAGTAGGGCAGACTGATGTGGGTGTCCCGCTCCCAATCGTACGCGCCCGAGTCCACGACCACGCTTTTCATCGCGTGGGCGCAGTTATCGCCCGGCCGGGTTGCCGCCTTACGTTCATAGTTCCTGCCGACCGCCACTGCCCGGGCATAGGGATCGAGCAGCAGCTTGGTTCCGTCAAAGCGATGACCCCGCTCCGGCGCAAACGGCCCGTGTACCCGGTAGCCATATAACTGCCCTGTCTCGACCCCGGGCAGCAGAACGTGCCAATAGTAAAACGTCCGGTTCTGCTGCGGGTCCAACCGGATGGTGCGAGCCGGCCGGCCGTCGTCTACGTCGTCGAACAGCAGCAACTCGACCCGCTCCCCGTTCCGGGAAAAGACGCAAAAGTTGACCCCATCAGGCCTTACCGTCGCGCCCAACGGATAGCTCTGACCGGGCAGTACATCCGTCGCCATCCCTCCTCCTTTCCCAGCATCCTCGCCTTCTGCCATCATTCTTCCGGCGCATAGCGACTGACCCCACCCGATGTGCCGATCCAGACCACCCCGGCCGGTGTGACGTGGATGGCCTGCACATCACGGTGAACGAGACCATCGGCTGTCGTAACCGTTCGCCCCTCCTCAGTGGATGGGTTGAAGCGGCTCAAGGTTTCGTGTCCCACCCAGATGGTTCCATCCGGCCCAACGGCGATACTGACGACGTACTCACCCGGCCAATCGAGCCGCCTCCACGCCCCATCCAAGTGGTAGAGGTCGCCATCCGCAAGGACCCACAGGCTGCCATCGGGCGACTCGACTATGCCGTGAACGTCACCATGCTCCCCCCCGATGGGGGACCCATCGGCCGCGACGACAGGGGATCTCCACTCGGTCCCGTCATAGCCAACCAGGCCATAATCGCCACCAGCCCAGACCGTCCCATCCCCCGCAACGTGGACCTGGTACACATCCTCCAGCATCGGGTGATCGGCGGCGGTAAAGGTAGTCCACTCGTCGCCCACTGGATCGTGACGGATCAGACCGGTGTCGGTCCAGAGCCACTGAACGTCGTCGCGGCCAAAGGCAACGCCATAGACCGTGACGTCGGTCAGCGGACCCGGTTCCACGCGCTGCCAGGCCTGCCCGTCGTACCACTCGAGTTCGCCGTAGCCGCCGATCCACAGATGCCCCGCGCTGTCAAAGCCGGGAACAGAGGGCCAGTTCAGCGCTCCCTCCTGCTCACCAAAGGTCTGCCAGACGTCGCCAGCCGGATCGTAGCGGGTCAGGCCGGTGCCGGGATGGACGAACCAGAGCGCCCCACCCTCCTCCTGCCGGATGATCTCGACCTCGTTGCCGCCCAACTGGTCATCGGTGGCCCAGACCTGCCAATTCATTCCGTCGTAAAAGGCCACACCGCCGTCGGCGGTGCCCAGCCACAGCCCATCCTCATCCTCGACGATATCCATCACCGCCCATGAGGGCACAATGCGACTCTCCTGCTCGAACCACTCCCAATCTCCCGTCTCTGGGTGGTAACGGGCCGCCCCTCCCTCACCTCCGAACCACAGGCTCTCGTCCTCCGCCTGGTGCATGCAATAGATCTCCCGGCCCGATAGCCGAGATATCGTGCTGGCCTCGTCTGTCTCCAGGTCAAACCGCACGATCTCGCGGTCCACGCTGACCAACAGCGTCGCCCCATCCACCAACAGCAGGGCATGGACCTGGTCGCCGGGCAGGCCCTCCTCGGTGGTAACCACCTGCCACTCTTGACTGCCGGGATCGAAATAGGCCAGACCGCCCTCGTCCAGACCCACAAATAGCCCCACATCCTCGCTCATAGCAAACGCCCGCGGACGGGGAAAGTCCAGGGGCAAGGGTGGAATCGGAGGCGAGCCCCACGTCTCCCCATCGTAATAGTTCAGGCCGCGCTCCCCATAGCCCGTGCCAGCCCACAGTCCACCCTCCTCGTCCAGAAAGAGGGACAGGGCCCAGGAGGTATCCAAGCCATCCAATTCATCAAAGGTCAACCACCGCTCACCGTCAAAGTAGTTGATGCCGGCCTCGGTAGCCACCCACAGGACTCCGTCGTCATCCACCAGCAGGTCGTTGACCTGATTGGATGCCAGCCCGTCGCCGATGCCGAACTTGGTGTAACTCTCATCGTCCAGGTCCCAGCGCACCAGCCCTCCCGAGCCACCGGCCCACAGGTATTCGTCCTGCCGGGCCACCGCGTGGACAAAATTCCCATTGTTGTAGCTAGTCCACCCGGTCAGCCCCGGCCTGACCTCCAGGCCCGGCGCTGTGGGAGCAGCGACATCCGGCGTTCCGCCATCCCTCAGGCGGGGCAGTATCAACACCGCAGCGATGAGCAAAATGGCGAGCAGTGCCACGCCGCCGACGACGGGCAGCCGGGGGAACCGCCGGCGGGCCGGGGGGGCCGCGACCTTAGTCTTGTCCACCGCTTCGTAGGCAGGGGGAGGGGCGAACGGCTCTCCAGTCGGCTGGATCGGCTGCGGCATGACGGCCGTCGGTCCAGTCTCAGGCGGCGGTGGCAACGCGATGGCGGTCGGAAGACCGCTCACAGCCCGCTGCAACGTCTCCACCAACTCCTCGGCTGTTTGAAAGCGGTCGTCGGGGGCCTTGGCCAACGCCTTGAGAATCACCCGCTCGACCACTTCCGGCACGTCCGGCCTCACCTGACGCGGCGGCGGCAGGGGCGCGTTGACGTGCTGCATCAAGATCGCCAACGGTGTCTCGGCGTCGAAAGGGACCTGACCGGTGATCATCTCGTAGAGCATGACACCCAGCGCGTAGAGGTCGCAGCGGTGATCCAGCGGCCGTCCCATACTCTGCTCGGGCGACATGTAGGTCGGCGTGCCCACCACCGTCCCGGTCGCCGTGAACCGGGCCGTGCCCGCCACCAGCTTGGCGATGCCAAAATCGGTCAGAAAAGCGTTCCCCTGCTCATCAATCAGCACGTTGGTAGGCTTGATGTCCCGGTGGATGATGCCCTGACTGTGGGCATATCCCAGCGCCCGGCCCACCTGATCCAGAATGCGGACGGCATCCCCCAGGTTCAGGGAGCCGCGCCGGACGATCAAATCCTTCAACGTGCCGGCCTCGACGTAACGCATCACCAGATAAGTAACCCCATCCTGCTCGCCGTAATCGTGGACGGGCAGAATATGGGGATGCTCCAGCCGGGCCAGCGTACGCGCCTCCTGGGTAAACCGCGCCACAAAGGTCTCGTCCTCGGTAAAGTGAGCGGGCAGAATTTTGACAGCGACGTACCGGTCCATGGAGGGCTGGTAAGCCTTGAAAACCGTCGCCATCCCCCCCAGCCCAATCTGCTCCAGAATGTGATAGGGCCCCAACCGTTTACCGATATAGTCGTTCATCCGACTCCCTCCTCTCGATCCTCCTCACCTCGGGTCAATTGTCACGCGGCCGACGCTCAATGGGGATAGCGACCGGCTCGAACACGCCAACCATCAGAATCAGCACCACGTCCAGTCAAAGGCGCGAGAGTAGAAAAGCGGTGATGTGAGGACAGGTGAGACATTCTCCGCGCAACCCCAGCAGCGGTGGCCTTGGCCCCGTCACCTCCCCTGCAAATAAGAGTATAGTCCAATCTGACCAGATGGCAAACGAGAACCCGCAGCACCCCCAACTCACCAAAGAGCAAGAGCACCGAGAGGACAGCAATTACCGTTTTCGCATCGCCGTCACGCATTCGACGTTCGTAGTGGCGATTTTAGTCGCTTCTACTGTGCAAACAGCGAAAGTCGCTACTGCGAACTCCATAACGGGAATTGCTGAGAGGATACAGTCCCACGACTGGCAGTAACCCGTCCACACGTGGAGCGGGGCGAGGATGAATTAGGCCCAGAGGGGTATGAGCAGCGCGAGGCCGAGCTCCTGGGTCTCCACTGCCGGGTATCGAGTTGTCACTGTGGGTGAATGTACCAGTCCAGGCGAGGAACTTGATCGTGCTCAATATACTGAGAATTGATCGAGTCAGTAAATTGGCAAACCGAGTTTTTGTGCTAACATGGCCTCACACCAACATCTATCGGTCAGCCCAAGCCGCTACACCGCTGCCAGAGGGCGACATTGCGACCTTTGAGTGAGGGGGGTGAAGAATGAGAGAAAACAGGAAACGCTGGCTGGGCTTTGGCCTGGGGACGCTGCTGGGCTACGTGTTGGCTCAGCAGGGCTGGGCGCTCTGGCAACTGGCGATCAAGGACACCGCGCGCACGCTTCGGACACAGCTTAACCGCGCCCCCAAGGGGATCACGTTCTTGGAGAAGGCCGAGTCCGCAGCCTATACCCGAACGCACACCGTCGAGGATGGCATCGAGCGGATCGTGTATCGCCCCAGGGAGCGGCGCTTTGAGACGCCCATCCTGATGCAACACGGAATGTGGCACGGGGCCTGGTGTTGGGAGCTCTGGCAAATCCTGTTCGCCGAGTGGGGCTGGGAGACGCACGCCCACAGCCTGCCGGGTCACGCTGGTTCACTCACTCAGCGCCCCATCGCGCGCTGCACGCTCGATTACTACCTCGGCTTTCTCAAGGCTGAGGCCGAGCGCCTGCCGCGCCCTCCGGTGTTGATGGGTCACAGTATGGGCGGCGCGTTGACGCAGTGGTATCTCAAGTACATAGGAGATGACCTCCCGGCGGCAGTGCTGGTAGCGCCGTGGGTATCGCATAGCATGATTCGGGATGGCTTGTGGCAGTTGGTGACCTACGATCCGGTCGGGGTACTGCTGATGTTGATCTCCTGGGACGCGACGCCGATGAAGCGCCAGGCTCGCGGAAGCGCAGTCCGTTTTCTGGTCGGACCGCAGGCGGCCGTCCCCCTGGAAGAGCTACAACCCAAACTGGGGCCAGAATCGGTGATCGTAATGTACCAACACAATCCGCCCTTCTGGCGCCCTCCGGAGCGAGTCGAGACGCCTATGCTGTGGATCGCGGGGGAGGATGATCCACTGCTGATCGAGGAGACAGAGCGACGTTCGGCGGCGCACTACCAGGCCGATTACATCGTGGCCAAGGGCGCACGCCACAATGTGATGATGGAGCACAACTATCGAGAGACAGCACAGGGGATTCACGACTGGTTGGTGGAACAGGACGTGAGGTAGCGGGTATGACGAGCGCAGGAGGCCAGGGAATGGTCACACTTGGTCAGAGGGAAGCGTGAACCAAAACGTGCTCCCTTCCCCGATCCGGCTCTCCACCCCCACCTGACCGCCCAGTTTTTCAACGATGCGCTTGACGATGGACAGCCCTAGCCCGTGTCCCTTGACCCGCACGTGGTCGAGGCGCGTAAACGGCGTGAACAACCGCTCCTGCTCCTCCAACGTCAAACCCTGACCGTTATCCCGAACCCAAAAGCGCACCGCGCCATCTTCTTGCAGAGCAGCCCCCAGTTCCACGTGCGGCGGACGCCCGCCATACTGGATGGCATTACTGATGTAATTCACCCACACCTCTTCGATCCAGGATCCATACCCCTGGGCCGCCGGCCAATCCTCGCCCTCTGCCGCGACGATTTCGACGTGGTACTCTACGATCATGTCCTTCAACCGACTTTTCGCTTCATTCACAGCCTGGGCCATGTCCAGAACCTCGATGGCGACGTCGTCCAAGCGGCGCACACTGGCGAATAACAACAATTCCTTGACGATGCTGTTCATCTTGCGCGCAGTCTGTGAGATCATCTGCAAGCTATCCAGCACGATCTCTGCATCCACTCGCTTGTGATGGGCCTCTAGCATCGTGCTGAACCCCAGGATCGTCGTCAATGGGTTCTTGAGATCGTGGGCGACGGTGTGGGCAAAGGCATCCAACTCTACGTTGCGAGCTTCAAGTTCCAGGGCATACTCTCGCAGGACTTCCTCGGCCCTCTTTCGAGCAGCGATTTCCTGCTGGGATTGCTCGTACAATCGAATTTGCCGAATACCCACCGCCAGCAGAACTGCGATTTCGATCAACGTGTCAATCTGATCGGCGGCAAAGGCCCGAGGCGCGGTGGAATCCAAATGCAGCAGGCCGATCAAATCCTGGCGCACGTGCAGGGGAATGACGAGGTAAGAACGGACTCCATCTGTGTACAGCGTCTGCTGCCAGGAAAAACGTCGGAGACAGGCCTCTAAATCATCCACCCCATGAACCAGGCCATTTCCAAACGCTGCCTCATCCAACATCTCTCGATAGAAGTGCACATTCGACCGGAGCGGAATCTCGCCGCTCGATTCTGCGGCCAAGCGGTTGATCTGACCATCGGCGGTGATCTCCACGACGGCCGCTCGTTGACAGGGCATCAAATGGCGAATCCACCCAACAGCAGCGACGGCGATGTGTTCCGGTGACCGACCAGCCAAGATGGCCTGATCTATTTCGTGCATCGTCTTCAAGCGCTCGGTATACTGGCGCAACATCTGTTCGGCTTGTTGGTACTCGGTAATGATCTGTCGAAGCTGGGCGTTTTGCTCCTCCAGTCTCGCCTGAAAGTTTCTCAACGCCAGATGAGTCTTGACGCGGGCCAGAACCTCTGCTACCTGGAACGGCTTGGTAATGTAATCCACTCCCCCGGCAGAAAAAGCCTTTACCTTGTCAAATATCTCGGTCGCCGCGCTGATAAAAATGATGGGAATGTCCTGGGTGCGCTCGTCGGCCTTGAGCGCAGCGCAGACCTGGTAACCATTCATATCCGGCATCATGATATCCAGCAGAATCAAATCCGGCAGTTGGGCTTCCACCAATTCCAATGCCATCCGACCATTATGGCTGATCCGCACACGATACCCCCGCTCAGACAACACCTGATTCAACAAGGCGAGACTGGCACGGTTGTCATCAACAATCAAGATGTCGGCGGATTGAGCGGCCTCAGATAAATTATCCATCCCTTCCTCCTGCCTGAAATCTTTCAGGGCGCAGACAAACACCGACTCGCGTGGCTCTGAACAGAGAAGCAACAAGATATGGCGGTGATTATCATGCTACCCAGGATGATACCATAAAGAGAAAGCAAGGGCAACTTGGGGGAACGGCAAAGCCGTGATACAATGGGGGGGCCACTCGCACGCGATGGGCGCTTCGACCCACAACCAGAAGGAATACGCACATGACAGAAACTGGCAAGACAAAAGCGGATGCAAGTCTACCCACCGATCCCCGCCCCCGGCAACCGTGGCCCGTGAAAGCCGTCGGATTGCTGCTGCTCCTGCAAGCGGCGGGACTTTTTGCCCTGGGCAGTATGCACGTCGCCGTCGAGTACGCACTGGAACAAGGGCTACTGCCAGAGTTGCTCAAATGGAACAGAACGCAGCAGGTGATCAAGATCCTGATCGAGATCCTGCCCGAGCGCCTCCAAAAGTGGTGGATCGTCTCGCTGTCGTGGGGGGGCAAGGAACTGCCCCTCAAGATGGCTTCTGGAACTTTTGTGCACATCGGGCTGATTTACCTTGCGCTGTCCGTCCTGGCCATCGTCACTGCCTTCGGATTTCTACGCATGCGGCGCAACGTCTGGACGTACGCTATGCTGCTCCAAGGATTGTGTCTGCTCATCGCCCTGGTCCTCTACCTGGGCGGAAGACCAATCTATATCTATGTCATCATGATCTATGCCATCGGTATGGTGCTCTACCTGAACTATTACGAAGTACGAGGAGCTTTCAAGTCCCAGATCGAGCGAGAAAGCCAGCCAGCCAAATGCCAAGGAGAAACCGAATGACCGCGGACACGAACTCGGCCTTGCTCCGACGCTTTGAACCGGTGATCCGCTACACTCGGGGCGAGCAATTCTTTCCCATGGATGTACGGCCCTATGTAGGCGCTTCCAGCCTGTGGGTCCAGCAACCGAACCAGGAACCCGAATGCCTGGTCCCCGAGGGGGAACTGACACTGGAGAAATTGGCCCAATCCCGGGCCGACGGTTCCGACGCTATCTATTTCCTCAAGTTTATCGAACCGCTCAACATCGCCCAGCTTGCAGCCTACCAACTGCAAGAACACGTGAAACAAGGCCTCATCCACCGAGATTCCCATGATGCCTTCCGGGCCGGCCGTGGGCGGCTGGCCCGCGTCGGGTACGCCTCCCGCCTGGTAGACGCCCTGTTCTCCCTCACGCTGCTGGCCCGGGGACGCGTGCCGGGCGATACGGCGGCCGCGGCCATCCTCGAGTACGAGCGCCTCCTCGACAACAGCACCCAGTACTGCTATTATGGGCGCGTCCTGCGGCGAGACGACTGGATCGTGCTCCAATACTGGTTCTTTTACCCCTTCAACAACTGGCGCTCGGGCTTTTTTGGCGTCAACGATCACGAAGCTGACTGGGAAATGATATGCATCTACTGCTACCAGCCCGACGCAGGAGAGGTCCAACCCGCATGGGTCGCCTATGCCTCCCACGACTTTGCCGGCGATGACCTGCGCCGCCGGTGGGACGATCCCGAGTTGGAAAAGGTGGGCCAGCATCCGGTGATCTATGCCGGGGCCGGATCCCACGCCAGTTACTACGCCCCCGGTGAGTACCTGCCCGAACTGGAATTGAGCTTCCTCTCCCCGGTAGCCCGCCTGACCGAGCGGTGGGGAAAGACGCTGCGCCAAACCTGGTCCCAAGGTCAAGACGCCCACGAGCCTCCAACCCACCAATCCGAGTTCAACATCTTTCGCATCCCCTTTGTGGACTATGCGCGCGGCGATGGCCTGTCCATCGGACCGGGCCAGGACCAGGAATGGGGTGATCCGCGCCTGTTGAACCCTGTGCCCGCCTGGGCCTTGAACTATCGCGGGCTGTGGGGGCTGTACGCCCGTGACCCCATCTCCGGGGAAAATGCCCCTGCCGGACCACTGTACAATCGAGATGGAACGATACGCCGCGCATGGTACGATCCGCTGGGTTGGGCCGGTCTGGATAAAGTGCCGCCCCCCCACCGCGTCCCGGCCCATCTACGCAAGCAGCAAGAAACGCTGGCAAGCCGCCGCGCCGAATTGGTCGAGACCATTGCCCAGAAAAGCCAGCTCCTGGTCGGCCTGGGGGTGGAGGCGGCGGCAATGCAGGACTATCCTCATCTCCACCAGCAGCACGTGGCCCACCAAGAGAAAATCGCGGCCCTGTCGGCCGAAATTGACCACCTGCGCGCCCACGTCGCCTCGGAGGCCGCCCTGTCGGAGGCCATCGCCCTGTACAACGCCCGGATCGAGGCCGGGGAATCTGGCCCGCCGCGGGCCCACATCCGCCGGGCTCACTGCCCCGCCTCCGACGACGAACTGCGCCTCAGCCGCTGGGCCGAGGTCTGGGCCGCCCTCAGCATCGGCCTGATGATGGTCGGCTTTGTCGGCCTGGCGCTGTTCGCCCGGCAGCACTTGATCTCGGGGCTGGTCGCGCTGGTATCCCTGATCGTCTTTATCGAGTCCGGCTTTCGAGGCCAACTCTCGCGCCTCATCGCCAGCGTGACCATCGGACTCGCCGTCGTCGCCGCCCTGGTGCTGCTGTTCGAGTTCTTTTGGCTGATCGTCGTTCTGACCGTGTTGACCGCCGGCGGCTATATCATCTGGGAAAATCTGAGAGAACTGTTATAATCTCCACCGTCCAATGGTTGACTTCTGTCTTAGGTTTGCTATGCTTTCACCTCACCCCAACAAAAGGAGTTGCTGATGCCTGCCCAATCGTCGCAAGTCCCATCCTCTTGGAACCTCGAGACCATCCGCCAACAGATTGTAGGACTGACAAGTCAAGTCCCCCTGCTGAATGGTCAGCTCCATCCCTACATCTCGCTGGACAACGCCGCCAGCACCCCAGCTCTCCAGCCGGTCCAGCGACGGGTGAACGAATTTCTGGCCTGGTATTCCAGTGTCCACCGGGGCACCGGCTTCAAATCCCAATTATCCACCTGGGCCTACGAACAAGCCCGCCACATCGTGCTCCAATTCGTAGGCGCCGACCCCCAGCACGACACGGTCATCTTTGGCAAGAACACGACCGAGAGCCTGAACCAACTGGCCCACCGCTTCCGGGCCCGGGACGAGCGGGTGCTCACTTCGGTGATGGAGCACCACTCCAACCTGCTGCCCTGGCGGGCCGATGGCGACGAGCTGCTGGATTACGTGGCCGTCACGCCGGATGGACGACTGGACGAAGAGGACCTGGTGCGCAAACTGGAGCAGTATAACGGCCATGTGAAACTGGTGGCGGTGAGTGGAGCCTCCAACGTCACCGGCTACGTCCCTCCCATCCAGCGGCTGGCCGAGATCGCCCACCGGTTCGGGGCGCTCATCCTGGTGGACGGAGCTCAACTGGCCGCCCATCGCCCCATCTCGATGGGAGCGCCCGGCGATCCTGAGCGGATTGATTTCCTGGCCCTCTCGGCCCACAAGATGTATGCCCCCTTCGGCAGCGGCGCGCTGATCGGAGCGCGCGACTTTTTCGCCCAGGGAGAACCCAAAATGGTCGGGGGCGGGACAATAGACATTGTAACCCTGGAACGGACAGTCTGGACCGCCCCACCAGAGCGGGACGAGGCCGGTTCGCCCAACGTGGTGGGAGCCGTCGCACTGGCCGTGGCGGCCGCAACGCTGCAAGAGATCGGCTGGTCTTTTATCGTGGACCACGAGCAAACCCTGACGACCTACGCGCTGCGCCGGCTGCACCAGGTCCCCGGACTGCACCTGCTGGGGGGCGGAGACCCGGAGCGCGTCGCGGACCGGTTGGGGGTCATCAGCTTTGTGCTGGAGAACACGCCCCACGCACTGGTGGCCGCCATCCTGGCCTACGAGCACGGGATCGGCGTGCGCCACGGCTGCTTCTGCGCCCACCCCTACATGCTCCGCCTGCTGAACGTCCCGCCAGAAGAGATCGCCCGCTACCAGGCGGGCATTGAGCGCGGCGACCGCTCCCACATCCCTGGCGCGGTACGGGCCAGCCTGGGCATCTACAACACCGCGGCAGAGGTAGACATCTTGGTAGAAGCGCTGACCCGCATTGCGCGAGGTGAATACGCCGGCGAGTACGAACTGGACCCCATCACCGGCGACTATACCCCCCTCGGGTACACCGTCCGCTTCGAAGAGCACTTTTCCTTCCAATGAGCGCCGCCGTTCGCAGAGTTGGCTGCAACAAAAAGCCCCTCCTCCTGGGCTGCGGCTGTCTGGGATGCCCCCTCGGGTTCCTCGTCAGCCTCCTGGGGCTGAGCCTGCTCCTGACCGTCGTCGGCGTGACCTACCAATCCATCGGCGAGGCCCGCGACCGGCGGCAGCACCCACCCCCTGACCAGATGGTAGACGTGGGCCGACATCGGCTGCACCTCTACTGCACTGGCGCGCTCGCCGAGGCCGAGGACGCCCCCACCGTGATTCTGGACGCCGGATTGGGCGGCTATTCCCACGATTGGGTGTGGGTTCAGCCGCAAGTGGCCGAGTTCGCGCGCGTCTGCTCCTACGACCGGGCGGGATATGCCTGGAGCGACCCCGGTCCCATGCCGCGCGACAGCCAGCACGTCGTGGCAGACCTGCAAACCCTGCTGACCGGCGCCGACGTGCCGTCACCTTACGTGTTGGTAGGCCACTCCTTCGGTGGGCTGAACGCCCGGCTCTATGCCAAGCAGCACCCCGAGCAGATCGTGGGCGTCGTGCTGGTGGATGCGACGCCAGAGAACGTGTACGACGACCCAGCCTTCGCGGCTCAGTGGGAGGGCGACCGGGGCGAGGTACTCCTGTTCCGCACCGTGGCGATATTGTCGCGCTCCGGAGCCCTGCGCCTGTTCGTCCAACTGGCGGGCACCGAACCGCTGACCTTTTTGCGGGATTATCCCCTCCACCTCCATGACGACATCCTGGCCATCGCATTCCTGCGCACCCTGTACTATGAGACCGTCGTGGCCGAGCTAGAGACCTTTGAGCAGAGCACCCGCCAGGTCCAGGCCGCCGGGGCCGATCCCGACCGGCCCTACGTCGTCATCGCCCGCCGCCTGCTGGAGGAACAGGACGGCCCCGACGCGGACCCGGCGCAGGAAGAAGCCTGGCGCCGCCTCCAGACCGAACTGGCCGAGAGCCTGCCCCAGGGCGTCTTCGTCATCGCCGAGCGGAGCGACCACTTGGTCCACATGCAGCAGCCCGACCTGGTGGTGGAGGCCATTCGGCAGGTAGTGGAAGCGGCCAGCGATTGAATCGGCGGTTGATGTAATGTTGCCAGTTTGCCCAAACGTATTATAATTGGCCTGTTCAACAGCAAGCGACCAGCGAAAAGAAGGTCCTATGGCAAGACGCAGAAAAAAAAGCGCTACACGATCCAGACAACGAAAGCAGAGCATCGCCGCGTTGCAAAAGAACGGCCTGACTGCCTTCAGACGGGGGGACTATGACCAGGCGATCGAAACGTGGGAGCGGGTGCTGGGCCAAGCCCACGACGAAAAGCTGACCACCGCCCTGGCAGAGGTCTACTTTCGGCGTGGACTGAAGCAGCTGTACGGCCAACCCGCCGCTCCGTCGGCCGGCCTGACCGATCTGAAGCGAGCCTTTACGCTGCAGCCGGACAATCCATGCTACGCCTACCACGCCGGCCTGGCTGCGCATCACCTGGGAGACCTGCACGAGGCTGGTCGCCTGTACGTGAGGGTGTGCAAGAGCGACACCCAATTCGCCCGGCGAGCGGCCTATCCCCTGGCGCTGTCCATCCTCCAACGCGGCGACGACCCCGCGACCCACCCCGTCTGGTCAGAGCTGACGGCCCAGGAACAGACCCTGTTGACCCAGGCCCAGACCTTTCGCCGCCGGCCCTACACCCCGTCTCCTGATGCGCCGCCGGTATGGCGAGCCATCGCGGCGCTGGACGCCGGGGAGCAGGGGCAGGCCCAAACCCTCCTCGACGCAGTCCTGACGGATTCATCCGAGCCGGCCGAGCGGCGACTGGCCCAGTACTATGCAGGAGTGCTAGCCGCACAGCGGGGGGATTGGGAGGAGGCCTGTCGGTTGTGGATCGAGGCCCACGCAGCCGGCCTGCAGCTGCCGCGCCTGAGAGATAACCTGCAAGAGGCCCATCACCGCCGGGCCGAGGACCTGCTGCTGGCGGACGAGGTCGAGGAGGCCCTCTCCGCCGCGCGAGAGGCGTGGCGGTACGGGGCCAGCCCCAGCCTGGAGGAGTTGATCTCTCAAGCCCATCAACGATTGGCCTACCAGGCGGCTAACAATGGGACATGGGATCTGGCCCACCATCATTGGGAGGCGGCCGACGAGATCGGCGGGGGTGGGTTCCGATTAGCCTACAATCTGGCGCTGACCCACGAGCGGGCCGAAGAGTTCATCGCTGCCGCCGAACGGTGGCGCGAGGCGCTGCGCCGCCGCCCCCGGCGGGACGACCACCCCGACAGCATCACCGACGACATCGTGGCCCAGTTGTGGAGCCGGGCGGCCCAAGCGTACACCAAGGCCGGCGAATACGACGAAGCAGTTGGGGTCTACCGGCACGCCGTCAAGTACAACCCCGAGCACGTCGAGACCCGCCTGGCCCTGGCAGAGACGCTGCTCGCCAACGGTCAGCTCCAGGCAGCGGAGAACGAACTGCGGCGCATCCTGGACCGAGAGCCGAACAACATCCCGGCCCTGCTACGGATGGGAGAGGTGATCGCAGCCGGCGGACGGTGGTGGTACTGGGACAGTCCGATCTCGTATTGGGAACGGGTCCTCGAGCTCGAACCGGACAATGCCATCGCCCGCCAGTTGTTGGCCGAGTACTACCAAAACGAGGCCGAATATTGGCTCTCGTGGCACCGCTATGCCGATGCCCTGAGCCATTACCACTCGGCCCTGGAATACCAGCCCAAGAATGGACCGCTGCTGGCCGCCCTGGGACACTGTCTCCTGGTGATGGGCGACAATGATGAGGCGCTGACGCGCTTCGACGAGGCGCTGGCCCTCGACCCGACCGACTTGAACGTCTACCAGGAGATCATCCACGCCTGGTTCGACGCGGATGACCCGGACCGGGCCTGGGAGACGGTGGAGCTGGCAGAGGCCGCGCTGGACGTGGTGCCCTACGAGTTCTACCTGGCCCAGGCCGCATACTGCATCCAGGACTATACCGGGGACGTGGTCTCCCCTTGGCTGGAACGTGTCGTTGCCCGAGCGCCCGCCGACGTGCCCATCCTGATCGTCATCGGCGAAATGGCGACGGCAGCCAGCGAGATCGCCCTCGGACAAGAATATCTGGAGCGGGCCATCGCAGCAGGCCAGGCCCCTGGGCAGGCCTACCTCCTGCTGGGCCTGCTGGCGCTGAAAGACAACGATGACAGGACAGCGGAAAAACACTGGCGGGAGGCGAAGAAAATTGCCCGTCAGACCGGAGACACAGAACTGGCCGAACGGATAGAAATGGCCCGCATGATTATGAGCATCCCTCCCGGCCTCAGGGAACTGATAGCGCGCCTTGGCCCAGAAGCGTTTGGCGGCCCCTCAGATTTCTGGGGCGACGAGTGGGATGACGAGGATTGGGAAGACGATGACTACTTCTAACCCGGAACCCGGCCCAGAATCGGCCCGCCGACCAGGACTGACGCCGAACCTATCCAGCGGCGATCCCTATGCGGTGCTGGGCCTGGTGCGGGGTGCGACGCCTCGCGAGATCAAGCGGGCTTACTTTGACTTGGTGCGGCAGTACCCGCCGGAGGAACACCCGGACACCTTCAAACTGATCCGGAGAGCCTACGAAAAGCTGCGCACCGCCGACGTCAAGGCGGAGACCGACCTGTTCCTCTTCCACCCCCCCTACCCCTGGTCGCCGCGCAAGCGGCAGGGCAAGATCGACATGGAGGTCCACGCTGAGGATGTGTGGCGGCTGCTGCAAGAATATGGCGACCTGGGGCGCACCGATTTCAAGACGGATTACAGATCGGTCAAGTTATGAGCGAACGAAGACAGGTCTGGGTGACACTATCCACCCTACTGACCCAACTGGAACGCGAGGTCGAGACAGCCCTGGATCAGAGCGCCCGGCCAGACGCTGCACTGGAGGACCTCGGGCAGCAGGTCCGCCAATTGGGCAAGGCCCAGTTCAAGGCGAACGCCCTGGCCGAGGATCAAACCGCCCAGTGGGAAAAGGCCATCACTGGCCTGGAAACGCTCCAGGAGCAGCGCGACCAACTGGTGGAGACGGTGTCTGCAGAACGGGTGGCCCGGCGGGAGATGGAGCTGTTGGAGGCGGTGCTGCCGGCGCTGGATGGGTTGGAGAATGCCATCACCAGTGGGCGGCGCTATTTGCAGGTCCGCGACCGGGCGAGCAGCGCGACCACCATCACACCCCGCCAGGCGGTCCTGGTCTCGCCAGCCGACCGGGCGGTGTTGGCCGGTTGGCTGGAGGGGCTGCGACTGGTGCGGGAGCGGTTGCTGGCGATCCTGGAGGCCGGGGGCGTGAGCCCCATCCTCACCGTCGGGCAGCCCTTCGATCCCTACCTCCACGTGGCCGTCGGCACCTCCTCCGAGGGGTCAGGCCCGGCCGGGACCATCGTGGCGGAGGAGCGGCGCGGCTATCGTACCGCCAACGGGGTGCTGCGCTACGCCGAGGTGATCGTCCACCGGCCTTCCGAGGCGCGTTCAGCTTGAGGAACTATTGACTGCAGAGACGCAGAGGGCACAGAGACGGCCATCATTGACTTGGCGTTCCCAGCACCTCGGCGGCTAAACTAGATGCAAGGAGAGAAAGAACCGTGATCGTAGGTATTGATTTAGGAACCACCAATTCTGGCGTCGCCATCGTCAAGAACGGCGCGCCCGAGATGCTGCCCCACGGGGAAGAGCGGATCATCCCCTCGGTCGTGGGGCGCTCACCCACTGGCCAATGGCTGGTCGGTACGCCGGCCCGCAACCAGTACGTGCTCTACCCGGAGAACACCGTCCGCTCCATCAAGCGAGAGATGGGCAGCGACCTGCTGGTCCAACTGGGCGACCGGACGTTCAGCCCGCAGGAAATCTCGGCCTTTATTCTGCGAGAGCTCAAATCTATCGCCGAGCAGAACCTGGGACAGCCAGTCTCTGACGCCGTCATCACTGTGCCGGCCTACTTTGCCGATGCCGCCCGTCAGGCCACCCGCGACGCCGGTCAGATCGCCGGGTTCAACGTGCGCCGCATCATCAACGAGCCGACGGCGGCCGCCCTGGCCTATGGCCTCAACATGGCCGAGGACCAGATGGTGCTGGTCTATGACTTGGGCGGGGGCACATTCGACGTCTCGCTGGTCGAGTTGATGGGCGGCGTCGTCGAAGTCCGCGCCAGCCATGGCAACACCCGCCTGGGCGGCGACGACTTCGACCTGCTCCTGGCCGCGCGGGTGGCCAAGCAGTTCGAGGAGCAGCATGGCATCAACCTGCAGGAGGACCGGCGCGCCTGGGCGCGGCTGATTCGGGCGTCCGAACAGGCCAAGATCACCCTCTCTGCCCATCCCTTTGCCTGGATCAAGGAAGAGTATGTGGCAGAGAAGGGAGGCGTCCCCCTCCACCTGGAGTACGAGATCAGCCGTCACGAGTTCCTGGAGGCGATCGGCGACCTGTTGGAGCAAACCCTGGACTCGGTCGCCCAGGTGCTGGAGGACAGCCAGGTGGACGCGGAAGAGATCAGCCAGGTGCTGCTGGTCGGAGGCTCGACCCGCATCCCGGCGGTGTGGGAATTGATCGCCAACTATTTGGACATCGAGCCGCACATGTCCATCAACCCGGAGGAGGCGGTTGCGCTGGGCGCCAGCGTGCAGGCCGCCATCATCGCCGGTCAGCCGATAGACGCCATCCTGGTGGACGTGACCCCGCACTCGCTGGGGATCGAAGTGGCCCAAGTGCGGCTGGGGCGGCTCATCACCGACCGGTACAATGTGCTGATCCGCCGCAACACCACCATCCCGGTGACCAAGGAGGAGATCTATAGCACGATCCATCCGGAGCAGGACATCGTCGAGGTCAAGGTCTACCAGGGCGAGAGCGAAATCGCGTCGGAGAACAAGCTGCTGGGCAGTTTCAAGGTGACAGGTCTGAAACCAGAATACCCCGGCGAACTGGCCAGGGTCACCGTGCGGTTCGACTTTGACGTCAACGGCATCCTCAAGGTGACGGCCCGGGACCGTCACACGGGCCATCAGAAAGAGATCACGGTGGAGGCGACGACGGCCCGGTTGAGCGAGACCGAGATCCTGGCGGCCCAGTCGCGGGTGGAGGAGGCGTTCGACTTTCCCGACGAGACCTCGGCCCTGGTGGAGCGGGCCAAGCGATTGATGGACGGAAACGGCCTCGATCCAGAGGAACACAACCGGCTGCAGCGGTTGATGAACGATATCCAGGAGGCCCGGTCGGCCGGGGACGTCCCACGCCTGACGGCGTTGGAGGATCAACTGCTGGATGTGCTGTTCGATATGGAGCTGGACGAAGAGGACGAGGACGGCGAGGAGTAGACCGGCACGTCCCAATCGAGAAAGGCCCGCAGACCGCGCCAATTCCGCTCCCAATCAATCCCCTCGTGGGTGGTCAGTTCGATTTCGATGGCCGCCACGCCTACTGTGGATAAATAGTCCACCGCGTCGCCGGTGGTGATCTGCCCCCTTATCCCCTCTGGCGCGTGGGGGTACCCCGTCGCCTGAGCCATCATCTCGGCCAGCTCGAACGTCGCCGCACGGGAGCGGTCGGCCCCGGAAAAGATGCTCCCCAAGGCGCTGTGGTAAAAGATGGTCGCCTCGATCCCCCGCTCGGCGAACAGATCCCGCAGCGCCCGCGTCTCCGGCTCGGAGAAGGGTTCGCTGCCGGCAAAGACAGGCCGGGTGCCGTGGGTGGCAGTCATCTGCCAGTGATAGTCCCAGTTCCGGTTCAGGTCCACGCCGCGGCCGTTCACGCGGCCGGTCTCGACGTCGCTGCCGGCGGCGTACCCGTCGGGGTTGGCGCAGGGGATGACGTAGAGGGTCACGTCGGCGGGGATCAGGTCGGGCCGGGCTTGGAGGTAGTGGAGCATGCGCCGGACCAGCGTGACGGTGTCCCCCTCGTACCCGCCGTGGATGCCCCCGACAATGGCCCGCGCCGAGGGTCCGTCGCCCAGCCGGTAAGCCCACAGCGGCCGTCCGGTGAAGGAGAGGCCGTAGGTAAAGGGGTTCGTGGGCTCGGGCAGCGGGGTAGCCAGCGGTGGGG
>Ga0209614_1000897_pt1 | contig 24510 bp, 17 predicted proteins | sample BlaSprsedimmetaG_FD_185484 | JGI IMG/M metagenome (GOLD analysis project Ga0209614, IMG submission 185484) | Hot spring sediment bacterial and archeal communities from California, USA to study Microbial Dark Matter (Phase II) - Blank Spring... ... | reverse complement strand
TTTTTGATAGCGGGCATTGTCTAGCACGATGGTAATGGGTAAAGTGGCATAATGGGCGGCCAGTTGCGTCAGCAATTGGCAGACACTCTCGGCATTGATATAGGTCTCATTGGTAAAGGTGAAGATTTGTTTGGTTACGGCATCCACGGCCCCCAGTACATTAAAACGCTGTCGCCCTGAGGGTGAGGCAATAAAGAGCCGACTAAAGCACCACACCATCGCCAAGTAGACGCCCTGTACAAAATGGGCGGCATCCATGAACAGCACAGCCCGTTTCCCAGCTTTCGCCTCCGCGAGCCGCGGCTCCAATTGTTCTGTTTGAAAAGTCTGTTGTTCGGCTTGTTTTTCGGCGGTGGCAGCACGCCCAGGGACATAGCCGACTTTGCGACACTTCATGCCCAAGCGTTTCATAAATGCTTGCACTTGCGTGGGGCTGCGTTCCAGACCCGTTTGGTCTTTGATCATCTGTTGCGCCTCGGCCGTGGTGCGGGGTGGATGTTCCTTGAAATAACTCTCCAGACTGGTGGCATGCGCGTCCAAGGCGCTAGTAGCGCCCTGATAGCCTAACACCTTTAAGCCATCCACACCACCCGCCAGGTATTGTTTGAGGTAGGTCGTTAAAGTCGTCTCGCTAATCCGACACAACCGGCAAATCTTGTGGTGTTCTAACTCCTGGCTTTTCAGATAAAGCACCTCCATCTTGCGTTGCACTTTCGGATGGGGATGATGATAACGTTCATATTCAAGCGCCTCAATTTCTTCGGGGGTGAATGCAATTCTAATCACAGTTAGCCTCCATACAATCTGAAATTCACAAAGCTAATTGTGGCCTAATTCTGGCAAAAGTCCAGATTCACCCCGTTTCGAGTATAGTACAAATAATGACTGACACTAGATGTCAGTCATAGCTGATACAATGAGAACCATCAACGATGAAATTTGAATTGTGACAAACAAAGGAGAGAACACGATGTCGAAAAAAATATCCAATATCTACATTGATGATGGTGGGGATGGTTCATTACCGGTGGTCTTTGTACACTCACTGACCGGAAACACACAACAATGGTCGGCCCAACTCAACCACATTCGAACGACGCGGCGAGCTGTCGCCCTTGACCTCCGGGGACATGGCCAGTCGTCATCACTCAAGAATGACGATTACGCGATTGAGTCAATGGCCCAAGATGTTCAGACGGTTGTCGATCAGTTGGGTATTGAGAGATTCATTCTGGTCGGTCATAGTATGGGCGGCAGTGTTGCCGGTGCCTATGCCGGTGTTTATCCTGAACGAGTAGCTGGGTTGCTTCTAGTCGACCCGTCCGGCGACTCAACCCAAATGCCAATTGAAGAAGTGCAACAGTATATTGGTGCTTTGGAATCCGAAGCCTACTCAAATGTTGTTGAAGGCTATTGGAGTCAACTTTTAACCGGTTCGAGTGAAACAACGCAGGCGAAAGTTATGCAGGATTTGCGCGATACGCCCAAAGCAACCATTGTCGGTGTTTTCAAAGAACTTTTCAAATACAATCCCACGCCGGCATTGGAACGTTACGGTGGGCCAAAGTTATCGGTCATTACATCGATCAACGAAACCCCTTTTAGCGTACAAAACCTTGTGTCCAACCTTCCACACAAAATGATAACAGGGACAGGCCATTGGCTGCAACTGGATAAACCAGAAGAATTCAATCAGATAATGGATGAATTTCTTTCGTCCGTTGATAATGGCAGTCTCCTATAAAAGACATACTCAAGAAGTCAGGTTGGTAACCCAATACCAGACACACTTGGCACACGATTGCAATTGTTTTTATTGGAAAACCGTACTTCCAATATCTCACAATCGTGTGCCAGCTTTTACGTTGAGTTTTTCAAGCTTTTGTGCTATAGTGAAGCAGGTTTGTTATTCAGCAGAGTCTTGCCAACAACAAACCCGCTAACAAATCGTTGGTGGGCGAATTGCTACAGCCGCGATTTTTCAAAATAATCTTGCCAGCAAAGGCCAATTTTCAAACGGTTTGCAGTGCTGACCCGCAATCGCCACAACTGAAGAAGTTGAACGATTCAAGACGGATTCTAGAAATGCTGGTGTAGGCTGCCAATGAAATGCAATTCAAGCGCGCGAGCTGTTTTGATGTGGGATTGGAATGTGGTGGATGGGGACGAACGTTGACCAAGATACGACTGGATCAGGAGAATTCACTTTGGACAGGAGAATGTGCCATGACGCTCAAACAACCGGACGGGCAGTGCGAACCACGCCGTGATGCACTGGAATTTAGCCTGCTTCAGCCATTACCTGCTCGGGGAGGCGCTTGAGTTAGTGTAATGGTGAAAGCAGGCAAACGATGATGCGGCGCATCGGCTATTACTTATCCTCCCTGCCGACGCTCCTGGGGCAAATCCGCAACTGGTACGTGTGTTTCGGTCTCCTGCTCAACCGGCAGCCGGTGATCATCCGCCTGAAGAATGGGTGCCGGTTCAAGGTGCGTAGTCTGATGGACGTGTGGGTCGTCAAAGAGACCTGCCTCGACCGCGATTACGAAACGCGCGCCACCGCGATTCAGGATGGCTGGACGCTCCTCGACGTAGGCGCCGGATTGGGCGATTTCGCCGTGTCGGTCGCTTACGCGCATCCCGGTTGCCGGGTCTACGCGTATGAACCTTTTCCTGAATCCTACACGCTCCTGGAAGAAAACATCGCGCTGAACAACACGCGCAACGTCAGCGCCGCGCCCATCGCCGTCGGCGCGCAGTCGGGCGCGATGACGCTGTTTGCCACAGGCGCAGCCGTTCAACACACGACGGCGCAGGCAGCGCGCCAAGCCGAAGCCGTCGCCGTGCGCGGACTCAGCCTGGATGATGTGTTCGCGGCGAATGCCCTTACGACCTGCGACTTCCTGAAAATGGATTGTGAGGGCGGCGAGTTTGACGTCCTCTTCAATGCGAGCGCCGCGACGCTGGAGAAGATACGTCACATCAGCCTTGAGTATCACAACGGCGTGACTCCATTTTCGCATGTGGACCTGGCCGGCTATTTGCAGCAAAAAGGCTTTCACGTGCAAACGTTCCCCAATCCGGTGCACAGCCATTTGGGCTTTTTATACGCGCATCGCTAATGTGAAGAGAGAATGCAACTCTTAAAACCACGAATCTACACGAATAGAAAATTAGTGAAGATTCGTGGTCAAGCTTTTGGCCCTCGATAGTACGGAACCTCGTATGGAGACTCTTTGTGAATACACAGACCTACGTCACTAAAAAAGTACAGACGCTACTTTCCCAAGCCTACATCCTCGGCGGTTCGCCGTGCAGTGGAAAAAGCACCATGGCCGAGAGATTGGCCGTGCGCTACGCGCTTCAATACTACAAGGTGGACGACCACGAGGAAGCCCACGCCCGGCGCTGTGATCCCAACCGCCATCCCATCATGACCGCGTATGCGGAAATGGGGTGGAATGACATTTGGTCGCGTCCCGTCGAATTTCAAGTGCAGGAAGAATTCGCCTACTACCGGGAACGCTTCGAGATGATCGTTCAAGATTTGACACAGTATGATCCGGGAAAGTTGCTCCTTCTCGAGGGCGCTGCCTATTTCCCGGATTTGATCAAGCTGTATGGCGTCAATCCCCAGCGAGTTCTCTTTATGGTGCCGACGCGCGCTTTTCAAATCCAGCATTACCGGCAAAGACCGTGGATACGCCACATTCTGAAAGACTGCGAGAACCCTGAGCAGGCGTTCGAGAACTGGATGCTGCGAGATCATCTCTTTGGACAGGAAATCCTTCGCCAGGCCCAGGCCAATCACTACCGGACTCTTGTGGTGGATGGAAAGCAAAGCATCGACGCGCAATTCGAGATCGTCAAGGATTACCTGGGATTGGCATAAGCATGGCGCCGGTGTTATACATTTTCTCCGGGCTTCCCGGAACGGGAAAGACCACCATCGCCAAAGCGATTGCCAAGCACATCCGGGCGGCGTATTTCAGGCTCGATACTATCGAACACGGCTTGCGAGAGGTGTGCTCGCTCGACGTGCAAGGTGAAGGCTACCGGTTGACGTACCGGATCGCCGCCGATAACCTGCAACTCGGCAACGACGTCGTCGTCGATTGCTGCAATCCCTGGGCCTTGACGCGCGACGAGTGGGAGAGTGTTGCTACCGAGAACGGCTGCGACTTCGTCAACATCGAGATCGCCTGTTCGGACGAACGCGAGCACCGCGCGCGGGTTCAACAGCGCCGAAATGACATCGACGGCTTCGCCCTGCCCACGTGGGAACAAGTGCAAAGCCGCGATTACCAGGCGTGGGACAGAGAGCGCATCCGCATCGACACGAGCGGAAGAACCATAGCCGGCTGTATCGCGGAACTCTTGGAGAAGCTGGGGATGTCCCCGGCTTCGCCAGACGATGCGTAAAGACTACAAAAGTCTCAGCACGTACTTTGTCTTGTGAATCTGTTGTTCACCGCAGGTATGTGCTCAACCAGATGCCTCGTGAGACTTTTGTAGTCTGGCACCTTGCATCTGTAGAACCTGCACCCGGTACAGATACGCCGCCTCGCGCATCAGCCGCAGGGCAACATCCGCCGCGTGACGGTGTTCTGGCTGTTCCAGGTCCGTCCCGCGCGTCCAGGCATTGAACGCTCCCATCGCCGGGCCGCACCAGATTTGGTAATCCATCTCACGGCCTGGCTCGCCGGTGATGCCCCAGCGCGTCGCCAGGCCCAGATACCAGCGGAAGACGAGCGCCATCTTGCGCTTGGGATTGCCCGCCGCCCGTTCGAGCTGCGTGGGATCGCGTTGGGTGAAGAAGGCCACGCAATCGTCCCATACCGCATCCAGCTTGTGCTGGAACACCTGTTTTTCCAGGCTCTCCCGTTCTGCTGCTGGGATGTCATCCAGCGAGTCGTAAGCCTGGTAGAGTTGATACAGCTTCCGCGCGCGCATCGGGAACAGCGTCCCCCGTTTGAGCACCTGGAGATTGACGCCCATCTCGAACATATCCGCCGCCGGGGCCATCATCACGTCCGCCATATCCGCCTGAGCGAGCAACGCCTTGACGTGTGCCGACGTTCCAGCTTCGACGCAGGCGTGGTTGACCGAGCCGGTGACGACGTAAGCCGCCCCCATCATAAACGCGCCCAGCATCGCGACCGGCGTCCCGATGCCGCCCGCCGCGCCAACGCGCACCGGCGTCGCATACCGTTGCTGCGCCTGGATTTCGTCGCGCAGCGCGAGGATCGATGGCATCAGGCACACGAGCGGGCGATTGTCGGTGTGCCCGCCGGAATCCGCTTCGACGGTGACGTCGTCGGCCATGGGGACGCGTTCGGCCAGCGCCGCCTGCGCCGCGCTAATTTTCCCCTGCTTCACCAACTGCCGTAGCACCCTCTCGGGCGCGGGCTGCATAAACTGGGTCGCTACCTCGCGCCGCGAGAGCTTGGCAATCACTTTATTGCCGATGATGACGTTGTCCCCGGAAGCGCGCAACCCAACGACGCGGTAGCGAACGAGCGCGGGCGTCAGTCGCAGGTAGGCGGACGCCTCGACTGTGGTCACGCGATGCTTCAGATATAGATCGACGACGTGCTCTTCCAGCGCCGGTTCGTGGGGTGAGTGGATGAGGTTGAAAGCATACGGCCCTTCCGGCAGTGCCTCCTGGATTGTGTGGATCGCCGTTTCGAGCCGTTGCGGGGATAGCCCACCCGCCCCAAACGCACCGAGTAACTTCGCCCGGCCCAGCGCGATGACCAGCGCCTCGCTCGAAATCGCATTCGCCATCGAACCGGCCATGTAGGCGTAGTCCAGGCCGTGCGCCGCCCGGAACCCCGGATCGCCAAACGCCTGTGCTGCTACCGGCGGGACGGCGGCCAGCGCGCGGATGCCGTCCGTGGCACTGTCCCCTGCCGGGAGCACGCTGCCTACGTTCGTCGCACCGATCCCCTGGTGATTGCGCACGATGTAGCATGGTTGCTCCAATGCATGCAGTCGCTCCTCTATCCCGCCTGTCCCATAAGCGATGCTGTCCTCCGGTCCCTGCCACATGACGGTCTGCCCTGAAAAAATTGTATTCAACGTCATCGTTATCCTTTCTATCAGCAGACCTAGCAGATTTTTACAATAGCCAACAAAAAATCTGCTAAATCTGCTTACTCTGCTGACCCGAATTGTAACCCAAGCCCTTTAACTTCATAGATGCGCCGGTCTTTGCGCCACAAGCTCGCGTCGCCGGTGATGTGGCTTCCCGCGACGACGTCCGAGACGTGGACTTCGATCCGCATGGTATCCTGTTCCGGCGGCACCTGCCCACGATACGTCCACGTCGTGGTTTGGCCGGGAAGCGCGCCTTGTGGTTGGCCGAGGCCTTGTTCCTGCACGTAAATCTGCATCGCCTGGAGCATTGCTTCCACGCCCAGCGAACCGGGCATCACCGGGTCTTGGTGAAAATGGCAGGTGAAAAACCAGTCTTGTGGATCGACTGGGACTTCCGCGTACACGTACCCGCGGCTATAGCGTCCGCCATGGGTAACGACGACGGCGTTCTCCAATAGGTGCAGCCTTCCGGCTTGCGCGCGGAGATCGAGCGCTTTTCCCGTGACCGACTGCCGGGGCACTGCATGCCCACCGTTCAGCCCGACCTGATTCTCCAAGGCTTGCAGCGTGAAGTAGCCGAAGGCCGCCGTGCCTTTGTAGAACACGTCCCCCTCACACGCCACTGCGAAGGTGTATTTCTGCACGATGATGCCTTGGATCGCCGTCGTAGTGGTGAGCTGAACGCGATTGGTCAGTGTCTTGCCGCGTACATCCACCGTTTTGCGGAGCGTTCCCGCGCCGTCCAGATTGCGAAAGTAAAAGTCCGTGTCGGGATAACGGAGGATCGAGCCGAGGTAGGCCGAGAGAAAGCCGCACGGCTGCAGCGCGATCTCCATCAAAACCGCATAAGGCATCGCCGGATAATTGGCCGCGTCGTAAAACCACGTGTCGACGGGGACGTCGTATTCGCTCACCAGGCAGTTACCAACCTGCCCCTTGCCTTGCTGCCCGTCAATTTCGCAGATGCGGCTCATCAGCAAAAGATCGCCGTTGGGGATGCGCGGGATGCGCCGGTTGCCGAAAGCGGCGTACATCGATCCGAAACAATCAGCCACTGACCCGGCAGCGAAGGCTTCGAGATGATGTTGGTCGAATAGTGACTTAGTCGCCAGTCGGGTAGTCGTTAGTCGTGTGGTCGTAGAGTCGATCTCGTGTTGGAGCGGAGTGTGCGGTGCTGGGCCGCTTCCGTTGAAATCCGTTCGCTCCGTTGAGAGCATGTTCTGCATCAGCGTCGCCTGCATCTGTAACAACTTACCTGTGTGTTGCAGCGCCGTCTGCCTGGCTTTCAAGAACGCTGCGTGTCCTTCGGCGACGCGGGCGGCGTGTTGGCTGAGGTTGTCGAGATATTGCGTTCCATAGTCGTTAATCGGATAGTCGTTAGTCGGGTAGTCGGCGTAGAGCGGCGACAGATTTACCGGAACGCGGTGGCTGACGAGCAGCGCCAACACGGCAAGCGCAGTCTCATAATCGCCCGCGCCGGGCCGGTTGATCGGGATGACGGCGTGGGGCTTTCCCGCGAGGATGCGCCGGATCCAGCGCGAGCACGTTCCCTGCGGCCCCAGCTCGACGAACACACGCGCGCCGCCCGCATAGGCTGTGTGGACCAGCCGGGGAAGGTCTACCGGTGCGCATGACATATCCGCCATCGCACGCGCCAACGTGGTGCGGTCGAGCGTCAGTGGCGCGTATCCCGCCGCCGAGTAAAAGTCGATGCCGGGGACGGGATACGTGGGATGCGTGTACAAATCCACGAACGCACCGTGCTCCGAGCGCGTCGTCTCGTTGTGGATCACCGCGTCGAAGGCGACGCGCAGCGCGTGACAGTCCAACGCCGCGATGACACGCGCGCAGCCCTGCGGATCGCCGGCAATGACGACCTCTTGCGGCGTGTTCGTGATCGTCAAGTACACGCGCGGCTCGTGCGCTACCTGCGCCTGCACGCGCTCGACGGGCGCTTTGAGGATGTAGACGCGCCACAGGTCATCTTCTGCGGGCGGCAATCCCCAGGACTCGCGAACGGCCTCCATCGGCCCGCATAGGCGCGTCGTGAAGAGCGGCGAATTGCGCCATAGCGCATTGCCCGCGTCGCCGTCGCGCCACACGCCGAACGCCCATAGCATACTTACCTCGCCCAGGCTGTAGCCCAACGCCGTGCGTGGCTGCACGCCGAAGATGTCGCGCAGCAGTCGCGTGTGCAGGACGGCGAGGCTCGTCCCGGACGAAATCATCGCCAGTGGATCGCCCCACAGGTCGGCTTCACGCGCCCGCCGTTCCGCCTCGGAAAGTGGGGGCAGGCTGCGCGGGTAGAGCTGCCGCGCCGCGAGCGCGTGACCGGGCCGCGCCGTCACTTCTGCGAACAGCTCGTGCAAGCGTGGGAACACCTGGAACAAGTCCCGCCCCATCTCGAGATAGGCGTTGAAGGCCCCCGGATAGACGAACGCCACGTCCCCTGTCTGCCCCAATGGCGTTGGCGTGAAATAGCTGCCCTGCGGCGACATCCACGGCTTGCCGCTCTCGAAGGCTTTGTCCAGGCCCTCAAGCCCAAAATCGATCTCGTGCAGCATTGTCGCCCTATTATGCCCGACGATAGCAGCCGCGTAAACCGCGTTACGCCTTTGCCGGAATCTCTCGAAAGCGCGCTGCGCCAGGTTGGGGAGGGTTTCACCACCTTCCACCGCGCGCCGCAAAGTGACCAATTGGGCGCGAAGGCCCTCACGATTATCGTCCGCCAGCGGGAAAAGCAGCAGCGGCTTCTCGGCCAAATGCCGGCAAACGCCTCGGACGGCGTCACGCCGTGCCGGCTCCGCGAGGATGCAATGCGCATCGTCAGTGTCCGCGTGGATGCTCACTGCGGCGTAACGGCGTGTTTCACCTTCGAGCAGCCAGGGATGCGCCGTGTTGGGCGCGTAGAATGGTAGGTTGGCAGGCCAACCGTCACTGTCGCGCCGCGCCACTGCGTCTTGCGGTTCGGTCCACCCCGCTGCCGGTGGAAGATAACGCTGGTACAGGCACAACGCCGCCTTGAGCAATCCCGCGAGGGCAAAGTGCGCCCCTATCGTAGCACGAACGCTGCCGAGCGCGCACGTCAAATCGCTGCCCGCTGCGCGATATGCCGCAAGTAGACCGTTCATACCTGCTCGTGCTACATCGTAATCCGGCACTTCGAGATAGCCGATGTCCGGAGGCGTCACACCTGCGTCGGCCAGCGCCTGTGCGCACGTCGTGCTGCCATCGTCCGCCCGTCCCAGGCGCAGCGCGTTCACCGTTGCGTAGACGCGGGGGTTGTGCCTGTCATCATCGCGGGCCGCGACCACCGCGCACGCGCCGTCCGCGTTCTGCTCGACGATGAGCGCCGCGTCCGTTTCTCCGGCGGCCAGCAACCGCTCCGCCTCGACGAGCATGCGCAAGACGGCGGATTGTGATCCGTCGCGAGCTTGTAGCGCAACGACGCGCGCGGACGCGGGCAACCCGGCGTTACGAAGCGCGCCTTCGGCAACCTGCTCCGCGCTGCGCACCGGCTCTGTCGCCTCATCCGGCGCTCCTGACGGTTTTACGTCAGGCGTTGTCCCGGTATAGACCAACCGCTCGAACGTTGCCGCATCCGCGCAGCCCTCGCAAGCGATGTCCATGCCGATAATGGCAATTTTCTTCATAAGCCCCTCGAATGGCAAACCACGAATCTACACGAATTTTCACGAATGGAAAAAGATTAGTGTGAATTCGTGAAGATTAGTGGTTAGTTGTCTCGTCCAACCGCAACTGATTTTGTTGGAAAAGCTGATTCAAACGCGGACTGAGCGTGATTTCCGCACCGGTCACGCGGCTGTAGACCAGACCCTGCGCGTTGTGGACGGTGACGTCGGCAACCAGGCTCGCGTCGTTGCTCGACTGTACGGTCATTGTCGCGTAGACTGGCTCACCGAACTGCGCCGGGCGGAACTGTTCTCCCCGCTGAATTCGCAGCGGCAGGCCGGGCGACTGTTTGAAGCGTGCGGCCCAGATCAGCAAACTCTGCAACTGCACATCGGTCAGGTAGGGATTGAACGTCTGCACGGGAAATTGCCCCTGCGTCTCCCGGCGGATCTCGGGGAGCAAACAGCGCAGCGTCAGCCCGTGTGGACCGATGTTGAAGACGCGTTCCACACCGCGGAAGGATGGTCCGTGGAACAGCACCTTCTCGGCGTACAGAGGGTCGCCTGGTATCGCCTCCGTCTCGTCGAGATCGAACGCGGTAAACACCGGCGCCTCCGGGAGTTGCCGGAGTAGGGTGATGCGCGTCTTGTAATGATAACGTGGCTTGCCCTCTGGCGTCTGGCTACGGATTAGGCCCTCGAAGACCAATTCCTCGCGCGTTTTTGCGGTTTCATTGAGTTCCAGCGTGTACGCGTCGGCTAAAGTTTCGTTGAAGACAATGCCCTTGAACGCCTTGTACTCATCGGCACTGAAGAAGGTGTAACCGGGATAAAGCTGCTCGCAGGCATTGACCATCCAGGCGACGGCGCACACGGTCGGCAGCACCGCTTGCCCGCCGATGACGTGGTCGCGCAGGAATGGATTGGCGTCCAGCGAGAGTGTCCGCCGGAGATAGTGCGTGCGCAACGCGCCCTCCGGTTCGGACGCGGGCGCAACAAGCGGCGTTCCGACCACGATTTGCGGCGTGTGTGATGCACCGGCGGCGAGTTCGTCGGCCAATAGCGCCGTCCCCGCTTCGATCGGAATCACGTCGATGTCGCGTTCGGCGAACAGGCGCTTGAGTTCTGGTGTCACCATACCGCCGTCCCAGGGACTCCAATCGATCGCTATGGCGCGGCACGCCGGATTGCGCTGCGCGACGAGGTGCGCTGTCTTGTTGAGGATTTCGTTGGCGAGCGCGTAATCCGCCTGCCCTACGTTGCCGTAGAATCCGGCGACGGACGAGAAGAGAATCAGGTACTTCAACTGATCCGCCGGGACGCACGCCAGCAGGTTTTGCAAGCCAGTCACTTTCGTGCCGTAGACGCGCTCGAAATCATTGCCGGTTTTGTGTTCGATGCGTTTGTCGGCGAGCACGCCCGCGCCGTGCAGGATGCCGGTGATGCGGACTTCCAGGCGGTTGGTCACGTCCTTGACGGCTGCAGACAACGCTGCCCCGTCGGTCACGTCCACACTGATGTACTCGGCGTGTCCTCCGGCTTGTTCCACGGCGCGCAGCGTGCTCTCGATCTCGCGTTTGGAGCGTATCCGGTCGATCTCGCGCTGCACTTGTACGGGGGTAGGGCACTCGCCGCGTGCCATCGCTGCTTCGATGGCGCGTTGCTTTAATATGGCCTCATCGTCCACGCCGGCAGCCCACACCGGTTCTGTCCCTTCGATGGACGAACGCCCCAAGAGAACGTACGTCCCACCATATCGCTCTGCCAGCTTGATCACGCACTGCGCCGTGATGCCCCTGCCGCCGCCGCTGACCAGGGTGCAGGATGCAGGATGCAAGATGCAGGATGCAGGATGCAAGATGCAGGATGCAGGATCACTTTCCTTCTTGCTTCCTGCCTCTTGCCTCTTGCTTCTTGCTTCAAGCGTTACGCGTCCGTGGGGACCGTGACCGACTTCGATGAGGCGGCGATTGGGGTCTTCGAGTTCGGCGAGGATGGCTTGCGCGGTTTGCGTGGCGTCGAACTGTGGCGTAATGTCCACGGTGCGGCAGAGGGTGGTAGGCCACTCAAGGCTGAGGGTTTTGGTCAGCCCGGCGAATCCCCCCGCGACAGCGTTGAAATCGTCTGTCCCGCCGAGGCCGAGTGCGCCGTCCATGCGTGTCACGGTGACGAAACTCGCCCGCCCTTCGTGCGCGCCGGCGTGCAAGGCGTTTTTGAGGTGTTTTGCGATCAGGAAGACATGTTTGAGCCGCGCCTTTGTCTCTGCGGTGAAAAACTTCGCATCACTCGCCCCATTGTCTTCATTGCTCGCTCCGGTCTCCGCCCGTGCCCACCCTGCCCGAGGCTCCACGTGGATGAACCCTGCCACCGGCCCGACCGTCGCCAGTTGTGTTTCCAGATGCGCCTCACTGAGACTTTCGAGCACAATTTCTTCCACGCTTTCCGGCAAAGGTTGCTGCTCGGGGATGACCGGCGCAGGGAAACGCAGCAGCGCCACGCGCACACCGCGCGCGGTCAACGCTTGCGCCAGCGCCATGCTGGCCCCTTCGCCGTCATCGCTGACGATCCATACGCCTTCCGGCGATGGCGCGTCCTCCAATCTGTCGGGCGGCGGTAGCGGTCGCAGTCTGACTTCGAGACGTTGCAGCGCGGGCGGCGGTGCAGGATTATGATCCCGCACAAGCGAATTAGTTGCTATGGCTTTTTTACGATCCGTACCGGTCTGTGCAGCCATGTAGTCCACGATTTGACCGAGGGTGCGCAGTTCGGCGAGGGCGTCGGCGCTGAATTCGGGTAAATCGGGGTGCAGGTCTTGCAACGCGCCCAGGATTTCGACGCGCTTGATCGAGTCGATGCCCAGGTCGGCCTCCATATCCATCGTCAGGTCGAGCATCTCTGCCGGATAGCCCGTTTTCTCGCTGACGATGTCTAGTAGGGAGGTGGGTAGACGGTAGACGGTAGACGGTAGACGGGTGGGCGGCGATGCGGGTGTTTGCTCACCATCCCCGTCCTCGGTGGTGGGTGATTCAGGCACGCTCTGCGCGCCCATATATTCGACGATTTGGCCGAGGGTGCGCAGTTCGGCGAGGGCGTCGGCGCTGAATTCGGGTAAATCGGGGTGCAGGTCTTGCAGCGCGCCCAGGATTTCGACGCGCTTGATCGAGTCGATGCCCAGGTCGGCCTCCATATCCATCGTCAGGTCGAGCATCTCTGCCGGATAGCCCGTTTTCTCGCTGACGATGTCTAGTAGGGAGGCAGGTAGACGGTAGACGGTAGACGGCAGACGGGGGGAGAGTTCGGCCGCCTGCTCACCGCCCCCGTCCCCGGGTGTGGGTGATGCGACAAGCGTGGGCGGCGCTGCGGGCGCGGCAACGACCACGGGAGGTTCGGGATCGGGTGACGGCGCTGGTTGGGCGACTATCGCGGCAATGGGTTGCGCATCTGCATCAGGCAGGATTGTGGGATGATGCCCGTTGCCGTTACCATTTCCCGTGGAAAGGACGCTGTGTTGCAACAGCTCAACGGTCGCGCGGGTGTATTCTCCCTGCTGGTCCAGAAACTGCTTGTGGACGTTCAGCGTATCGGCCTGGATGTCGTGGAAGCGCGCGACGCTGCGGGCAAGGCTCTCCAACACTTGCGCTGCCGTCGTCGCCTGCTGCGGCGTCGCACTCCCGGCGGTGAAGATCGTGCCCTGTTGCTCCATCACCTGCGCGAAGATTTTGGCGTAATCCGCCTGGCAGTCCAGGTAGCGTTCGTGGGCGTGTAGCGTTTGTTGTTGGTGATCGAAAGCCCGCGCCAGCCCGCGCTCCACGCTTTCCAGGACGTGCGTGTTATCGGGCGGCGGAGCCGCGATCATGGATGGCGTAACGGGCTGCGCGACCTGTACGTGTTCGTTGTGATCGTTATGCCCGTTTCCGTTTCTATTCCCATTGCCGTTCCCATTGCCGTGCGCGTTAACGCGCACGCTGTCCTCAAGCGCCGTTTCGAACGCCTGCCGTGTCTTCTCGCTCACGTAGTTATTCCCGTTTAAACTTATCGTTAGTGCCATTTTCTCACCTCTTCATTCGAGTAGCAAGTTGCGAATTACGGATTTCCAATTCCTAACCCGGACAAGCCGGAACCAAAAAGGTTTTTCGCAGCCCGTTTTCTTGCCCGTTGAGCAAGAATTTGGGCGGTTAGGCACTAATTCCCAATCACCGTTTCCCATACGGATCAATATCCCGCAGGGGCAAACCGGCGACCCGGAGTTGTACGACAGCTTCGCGCAACTGGCGGTCGCTTGATTTCTGGCGGCTGGAGTTGAGTGCCACGGCGACGTGCGGCCGGTCGCCCAGAATGTCATCCACCAAATTGGTCACCACCCGGCGCGGGCCAATTTCGACGAAAATGTCGCCCCCGGCGGCGTAGATGTTCTCGATCTGCGTCTTGAAGATGACCGGGTGCAGGATGTGCCGCGCCAATACCTGCTTGGCGGTGCCCGCATCGGCGGGGTACGGCTGGCCGGTCGTGTTGGAGTAGACGGGGACACGCGTTGCCTGGAACGTCACCGGTGCGACGGCGCGCGCGAACGGCTCCGAGGCGTAACTGACGAGCGGCGTATGGAAGGCCGCCGCCACGGGCAGCGCCGCGACGTTGTAGCCATGCGCCTTCAACCCGGCCTGCGCTTGCGCGATGACCGCCGTCGGCCCGGCCAACACCACCTGTGTCGGCGCGTTCACGTTAGCGATGACGACCTCCGGGAAATCCACGATCGCGTTCTCGATTTCAGCCAGCGGCGCTTGTACGGCCAGCATCCCGCCTGCGTCGGTGCCTGCTTGGGCGGATAACGTCATCGCCTTTCCACGCGCTTTGACCAACGCGAGGAAATCCGTATCGCTGAGAACGCCCCCCGCCCACAGCGCCGCAAGTTCGCCAAAGCTGTGCCCCGCCGTGAAATCCGGCTGGAACCCGGCCTGCGCCAAGATTTGGTACAGCCCTGCGCTGAAGACGCCGATCGCGGCCTGCGCGTATTCGGTGCGACGCAGTGCCTCCGCTTGCGCCTTTTCGCTTGCTTCGTCGAAGGCCGGGATCGGGAAAACTACCTTGGAGAGTGGCTCCAGTCCCTCGCGGATGAAGAGCGCGTCCATCGCAGCGTACATCTCGCGCAGCGGCGGAAAGTTCAGGGCAATCTCTCGTCCCATGTTAACGTACTGCGATCCCTGGCCTGGAAACAGCGCCACGACGCGCCCTTCGCACGGCAGTCCTTCCGACCGGTAATGGATGCCCTTGGGGTGTTCCCACGTCTCCGCGTCGAGCCGTCCCTCCAACGTGGCAAGAGCGATGCCGAGCATTTGGAACGCCTCCTCCTGCGAATCCGCCGCAAAGCCAAGCCGGGCTGCGTTGCGCACAACCGCTTCCTTGCTCTGCGTGATAAGTTGAGCGTAGGCTTGCGCACTGTCGGCGGATTTGAGCGCCTGGATCACAGCTTTGCCCTCGCGCAACAACTGCTCCGGTGTGGCGGCGGAAAGGAGCACGGACTGCGTCACGCTGTGGCGACGGTACGCCGTCGCGTGCTCGCGGGTGTATTCCTCGAGGACGATGTGGAAATTCGCCCCGCCGAAGCCGAACGCGCTCACGCCTGCGCGCCGCGGTGGGGCGTCGGTCGCCCGGATCCAGGGGCGCGTCTCGGTGTTGACATAGAAGGGCGTGGTCTCGATTTCCAACTGCGGGTTGGGCCGCGTGACATTGAGCGTCGGCGGGAGGATTTTGTGGTGCAGTGCGAGCGCCGCTTTGATCAGCCCGGCCGCGCCCGCCGCTGCCTTCGTGTGGCCGATCTGCGATTTGATGCTGCCGAGTGCAATTGACCGTGCAGACACGGTTTGTCGGTGGCCGTTTTCGCCATTGAAGACCTCGCGTAACGCCGTGAATTCCGCCGGGTCGCCGGCCAGTGTGCCGGTGCCGTGCGCTTCGATCATGCCGATCATCGTAGGTGCAAATCCTGCATCGGCATAAGCGCGGCGCAGCGCCTTCGCCTGCCCGGCGGGGCGCGGCGCGTAGATGCTCTTATACTTGCCGTCGCTGGATGCGCCGATGCCCTTGATGACGGCGTAAATCCGGTCGCCGTCGCGCTCGGCGTCATCCAGCCGTTTGAGCAGCGCCATGCCGATGCCCTCGCCGAGCATCATCCCGTCGGCGTCGGCGTCGAAAGGACGGCTCTCGCCACGCTTGGAAAGCGCCGGCGTTTTGCTGAAGCACATATACATAAACGGCGAGTTGTCCGTATCCACGCCGCCCACGATCATCATATCGGCGCGGCGTTCGACCAGTTGCCCGGCGGCCATTGCCAGCGCGCTGAGGCTGCTGGCGCAGGCCGCGTCCACGACGCAGTTTGCGCCGCCCAGGTCGAAGCGGTTGGCGATGCGCCCGGCGATGACGTTGCCCAACAGGCCGGGGAAGGAATCCTCTTTCCATTCCACGTAAGCCAGCTTCAGCTTCTCGACGATCATCTCCGTATCCTCGTCGGAGAGGCCGCTGCTCTTGAGCACCTTGCGCCACACGGGATATTGCAGGCGGCTGGTGAGCGGCGTGATGAGCTTCTGTCCCCCGGCCACGCCCAGAATGACGCCTACCTTGTCGCGGTCGAACGTGCGGCCCGCGCCATACCCGGCATCCTCCAACACATCCCGCGCGACGACCAGCGCGAGCAACTGCGACACATCCGTCACTTCGAGGATGTTGGGCGGCAGCCCGAACTCCAGCGGATTGAAATCGATGTCGGGGATGAAGCCGCCGCGTTTGCAGTAGGTCTTGTCCGGCGCGGTGGGGTCGGGATCGTAGTAGTCGTCAATGGCCCAGCGCGTGGGCGGCACGTCGGTGATGCAGTCGATCTTGCGCACGATGTTGTCCCAAAATTCCGTCGCGTTGTGCGCCCCCGCAAAAATCCCCGCCACCCCGATGACCGCGATAGGCGTCTCTGATAGTTTGGTCATAGTCGGTAGTCCTTAGTCGTTAGTCCAAAGTCGAAAATCCAAAGCGCCCTACGCTGAGACGACGCCGATACCGAGCGTTCCAGGTCCGCCGTGCGTGGCGAGAGCCATCCCCACTTCGACGATAGGGATCGATTCCACCGGGAAACCGGTTTGGGCAGCCAGGTCTGCGGCCAGTTCACGGGCCTCGTCGAGACAGGCGACGTGAGCAATGGGCACCCTCTCGGCGGGGAAGTGTTTCGCCGCGATTTCCAGGAGACGTTGTTTTGCGATCTGCCGCCCACGTGGTTTTTCGATAAGGGCCAGTTCGCCATCTGCATGCTGAGTAAAGGCCGGATCTTGAGCAGGCCGGCGAGAATGCCGCTTAACTTGCTCGCTCTGCCGCCTTTGACCAGGTATTGCACGGTATCCAACGTGATGTAAAGATGTTGTTTGTCTCGTCGCGCCTCGACGGTTTGCACGACTTCGGCGAGGCTTTGTCCGGCGCGGGCAGCGCGGGCAGCGGCGAGCGCCAGACTTCCTTGGCTGATGGCTAACGTTGCGGAATCGACCACGGCGACCTGGTCAGGTGAAAAATGTTGGCTGGCGATGTGGGCTGCGTTGTAGGTGGCGCTGAGTTTGCTGGTGACGGTGATGCAGATAACCTGATGTCCTGCATCGATCGCAGCGCGAAAGGCGCGTTCGAAATCGCCGGCAGAAGGGGCAGCGGATTTCGGCCAGATCGTCTGCGCCTTTTCCCAGAATTCCGCCATCGACATCGTTTTATCCTTGAACTGCTCATCCCCAAAAAGGAAAATCAACGGGACGACGGTGATATCGAATTCTTGCTCAACCCCTACAGGCAAATCACAACTGGTATCGGTCACAACTTTAACGCTCATCATTTCCTCCCAATCATTTGTCAAGCCAATGGATTCATTGCTCACTTATTTTTACCAACAACGCCCCTTTTTCGACGGCGGCGCCTTCTTTGATATTGACGCGCCGGACGCGACCGGCGAAGGGGGCGCGAACTTGCATTTGCATCTTCATCGATTCGAGCACGGCGAGCACCTGATCTTGCTCGACCAGGTCGCCCTCGTCGGCCAGCACCTGGATGACGACGCCCGGCATCGGCGCGATAAGGTCCCCGGCGGCGATAGCGTCCGCGCGACGGTGTGCCCGGCGATGCGCGGGATCGACGCGGGCGATGACCCGCCGCCCGCCCACCAGCACTTCGTAGACGCCGCGCTGCTGTGTGCTCAGGTACAACTCGGTGCTCTGATTCCCGCGCCGCAGCACGTGCAGCCCGTTGCCGTTCAACGAGTCCAAATCGAACTGCACCGGCTCGCCATTCAGAGTCAGATGCGCCCCGTTGACCTTTACCTGATACTCATGTTCGCCTATCGAAACGCAGTAGTTGGACATTGCAACCTCCTTGTTCGGTAGACGGTAGATAGTAGACAGTAGACAGGGAAGAGTCCCCCCGTCTACCGTCTACTGTATACCGTCTACATTTGTTCCCGCCACGCAGCAACTTGCCACGCATTGCCGCTAACTGGCGCGGCTTGCCGCCGCAGATTTTCACGTTGGCGATGCGCCAATAATGCGGTCGCCAGCGCGACGTCGCGCTCCAACGCCAGGTCTCCTGCCTTCTGCGGCTGCGGGCGGAAGGTTTCCAGGTACGTCGTGTCGAAATTCCCCGCGATGAAGGGCGGGCTATCCACCACGTCGAAGAGGAATTCCAGGTCGGTGGGGACGCCGCCGATTTGGAATTCGCGCAGCGCGCGCCGCAGCCGCAAAATGGCGACAGCGCGGTTCTCGCCCCACGCGATGACCTTCGCCAGCATCGAATCGTAGTTCGCAGTGACGGCCATGCCCGGATAGAGCGCGCTGTCTACGCGGACGCCCGGCCCGCCCGGCTCCTTGAGGTGCGTGATGACGCCGGTGGCTGGCATAAAGCCTTGCGCCGGGTCTTCGGCCAGCACCCGCGCTTCGATGGCCGCGCCACGCCACTCGATGTACTCCTGCGCGTAGCGGAGCGGGCGTCCCGCTGCCAGCCGCAACTGTTCTTTGACCAGATCCAGCCCGGTGACCATTTCCGTGACCGGGTGCTCAACCTGGATGCGCGGGTTGATTTCGATGAAGTGAAACTTGCCGTCGGCATCGAGTAAAAATTCGACCGTGCCCAGGCTACGGTAACCGAGCGCGCGCCCTAGCTTGCCCGCCGATTCGAAGAGGTAGGCGCGTTGCGCGTCCGTGAGGCCGTGGGCGGGCGCTTCTTCGATCAGCTTTTGCCTTCGTCGTTGAATGGAGCACTCGCGTTCGCCCAGGCAAAGGACGTGGCCCTGCCCGTCGCCCAGAATTTGCACTTCGATATGGCGTGCTTGCTGGACGAGCGGCTCCAGATAGACGCTGCTGTCGCCAAAGGCCGCCTGGGCCTCTTTGCGTGCTGCTTCGATTTGCTGCGCCAGTTCCTCCGGTCGCCGGGCCAGGCGGATGCCGCGCCCGCCGCCGCCCGCAATTGCTTTGACCAACACCGGGTACTGCACCTGCGCCGCCAAATCCACAGGGATGGGCTGCCCATCCCCGACTTCTTGCGTCAACGGTGTATCGGGACCGGGCAGCACGGGCAATCCGGCATCGCGCGCGGCGCGGCGGGCCGCCAGCTTGTCGCCGGTGAGTGCAATCGTCTCCGGGCGCGGGCCGATGAACGTCATCCCGGCGTCTTCCACCGCGCGCGCGAAGCCGGCGTTTTCCGAGAGAAAGCCGTAGCCGGGATGCACCGCGTCGGCCCCGGAACGGCGCGCCGCGTCGCATAACGCGGCGATGTCCAGATAACTCGCTGCCGAGCCGTGGCCCGGGGCGGCGATGAACAGCGCCTCGTCGGCGTAGCGCGTGTGCAGTGCGTCGCGGTCCGCTTCGGTATACACAGCGACGCTCTGGACGCCCAAATCCCGGCACGCTCGCAAGATGCGGATGGCGATTTCGCCTCGGTTAGCAACTAATACTTTCATAATGGAATATTCCCATGCTTCCGTTTCGGCGTTGCCTGCCGCTTGTCGCGCAACGTTTCCAGGGCGACGATCAGGCGCGCGCGGCTTTCGGCGGGCGCGATGATGTCGTCGATGTAGCCTCGCGCAGCAGCGACGAAGGGCGTGGCGAGTTCCGTGCGGTAACGGCGGGTCAGTTCGGCGTGACAGGCGGCGGGATCGTCCGCGGCGGCCATTTCCTTGCGATAGACGACGTTGACGGCGCTTTCCGGCCCCATCACGGCGATTTCGGCGGACGGCCACGCCAGGTTGACGTCGCCGCCGAGGTGGCGCGAACTCATCACAATGTACGCGCCGCCATACGCCTTGCGCAGGATCAACGCGACTTTGGGAACGGTGGCTTCGGCGTAGGCGTAGATCATCTTCGCGCCGTGGCGGATGATGCCGCCGTGCTCCTGGTCGACGCCGGGCAGGAAGCCGGGGGTATCGACCAGTGTCACCAGCGGGATGTGGAAGGCGTCGCAGAAGCGGATGAAGCGCGCACCCTTGTCGGCGGCGTCGATGTCCAGCACGCCGGCGAGCGTTAGGGGCTGGTTGGCGACGACGCCGACTGCGTGGCCGTCCAGCCGCGCGAAACCGACCACGAGGTTCGGCGCGTATCCGGCCTGCACTTCGAGGAATTCGCCATCATCCACCAGCGTTTCGATGACGCTATGCGTGTCGTAGGGCTGCTGCGCGTCCGCCGGGACGAGATCGGCCAGTTCCGGCGTCGGGCGCAGGCGGTCGTCGCCGGGTGGGAGGTGGGGTGGGGGCGTGAGGTTGTTCGACGGCAGGTAGGAGAGCAGCCAGCGCACCTGCGCCAGCGCCGCCTCCTCGTCCGCCGCGACGAAGTGCGCGACCCCGCTGTGCGCGCCGTGGACGGCGCTGCCGCCGAGCGTGTCGAAGTCCACGTCCTCGCGGGTGACGGCGCGGATCACGTCTGGGCCGGTGATGAACATGTGCGCGATCTCGTCCACCATAAAGATGAAGTCCGTAATGGCGGGCGAGTAGACCGCGCCGCCCGCGCACGGTCCCAGGATGACCGACAGTTGCGGGATGACGCCGGACGCGCGCGTGTTGCGGTAGAAGATGTCGCCGTAGGCTGCGAGCGCGTCCACGCCTTCCTGGATGCGCGCCCCGCCGGAGTCGTTGAGGCCGATGAGCGGCGCGCCGTTCTCGTAAGCCAGGTCGAGCACGCGGGCGATTTTGCGACCGTGCGCCGCGCCGACGGAGCCGCCCACCACGGTGAAATCCTGCGCGAAGACGTAGACCGTCCGCCCATCGATTTTCCCGCTCCCGGTCACGACGCCGTCGCCGGGTGCGGAAGTGTTGGCGGCTGTACTATTTGCCCCCGCGACGAACATCCCAATCTCGACGAAGGAATCGGGATCGAGCAGTGCCGTGAGGCGCTCGCGGGCCGTCTGTTTGCCCTTGGCGCGCTGCTGCGCGATGCGCGCTTCGCCGCCGCCGAGTTGGGCGGCTTCGCGTAGCACGGTCAATTTGTCGGTTGCGTCGGTCATCGTTCTCCTGGCGGTGCGACGCAGCGCCTCGCACCTGGGTAACATTTGTCGTCAATTCACAGACTAATAACACTGTTTGCGGGAAAAAGTTACGCGGTTTGGAGAAGAATCAGCGAATGGTGAATCAGCGAATGGGCGAATGTGTCACGCTATCCATATCCAGCAACCAGTATCGAGTATCCAGTTTTATGGTAGCATGGCGATATGAGAATCGGTAGAACAATTGCATTGGCTTGGCGGGGATTCTACCGGTGGGCGGCGAACCGGCTGTACAGCGAGTTCGCATGGGCCTACGATGTGGTAAGCTGGCTGGTCAGTTGGGGGCGTTGGGCCGGCTGGCGGAAAGCAGCGTTGGTTCACGTGCGCGGGGAGCGCGTGCTGGAAGTGGGCTTCGGTACCGGGGACCTGCTCGTCGAGATGGCTGTGCGTGGTTGGAACGCCTGCGGTCTCGATTGTTCGCCCGCGATGCACCGCATTACGGCGCGCAAACTGCGACGGCATGGCCTGGATGCGCCACGTGTGCGCGGGGTCACGCAGGCGTTGCCCTTCGCCGATGGCAGTTTCGACACGCTCATCGCCACGTTCCCCGCCGAATACATCGTCGCGCCGGAAACGCTGCGCGAGGCGGCGCGGGTGCTGGCTGCTGGTGGGTGTTTCGTCATTGCCGGACTCACGGCGCAAGTGGAGCATCCGCTGTTGCGTTGGTTGGTCAGGCCGATCTACGGCGACGCACGGGATGGCCTGCTGGCGTATTTCGAGCGTGTGGTCGCGCTCGCCGGTTTTCGGCTCAGTGTGGAAGTCGAACCGGCGAGGTGGATGCGTATGCCGGTGGTTGTCTTGACGAAGATGTGATACAATGAATGAAAGAAGCTCAGTATAGGAGGTGTGTAATGTTCGCTGAATCAACGCTTAAAGATGCTGTGCTTGAAGCCCTGGATGACTTGCCGAATGAGCGGATGGCAGAGGTGTTGGATTTCGCCTTGTTTCTCAAGACGCGCCAGAAAGATCGTTTGGTTGTATCGCCCGTGCTTTGCTTGCCTTCCGTTCCTGCATCACAGTTAAAGCCGTTGGTTGGCCTGGTTGCTTGGGGTGGAGATGCTGTGGAAGATTCAGAGAGGCTATACGAGTCATGAATAGAGTCGTAATCGATACAAATGTGCTGGTCGCTCTTGTGGACAGTCGTGATAAGTGGCATGTCCAAGCGCGAGCTATTCTGGATGCGTTGGAAGCCTATGATGCGCACGTGATGTATTTGGATTGTGTGCTGAATGAAACGATCGGTGTTTTGGCGCGGCGATCAGAGGAACAGAAGCGTGTTGGAGAGTTTGCTGGATTGTTGCAAGCTGCCTTACGTCAAGCACCGGAGACAAGCATCATTTGGGCGTCGCTCGAAACGTATCGTTTATATGGCGAGATCATAGCATTGGTAAAGCAGACTCAAGGCGCGCTCAATTTTCACGATGCATTGATTGCGTTACTTTGCCGCGAATGGGAAACAGCACTGCTGCCCAGTTTCGATAAGGATTTTGACAGTATTTCGTGGTTGAGAAGGATCGAGACGGCACAAGACATCGCCGATGCTTTGCGACTAGACTCATCTGGATAACCTTGCGGTAATCTCGATGTTCCCCGATTTATGTCCTCGTAATACACCCGATTCAGAGGTCGTTGCGCTCGCTTCCGGCGCATGGCGGTTGTATATTCCCGGTGGGCCGGGCAGACGCTATCGGTTGGCGCAATTGGACGATTACAGCAGACTGCCGCGCAGCCGCTTCCTCTGGCGACCGCCGGTGCGCCTGGAAGTTCGCGCGCGGGTTTCGGAGGCCGATCTGCCGGGGACGTGGGGCTTCGGCTTGTGGAACGATCCGTTCACCGCGAGCCTGGGTCTGGCGGGGACGGCGCGCCGGTTGCCCGCGTTGCCGCAGGCGGCGTGGTTCTTCTACGCTTCGCCGCCGAATCACCTGGCGCTCCACGATACGCATCCCGCCCAGGGTTTACTGGCGGCGACGTTCGCGTCACGACGACTTCCCGCATTGGCGTTAGCCGCCGCTTTGCCCGCACTGCCGCTGCTGGCGTGGTCGCCGTCCGCGCGTTGGCTGCGCCGGGCAATGCGGCGTTTCGTCGCGGAGGATGCGGCTCGGCTGGATCTAGATCCCACGCAATGGCATACTTATCTTCTGGAATGGTGCGCAGATGCGGTCACCTTTTTTGTGGATGGCGAATCCTGTTTCGCCACCACGGTTGCGCCGCGCGGGCCGTTGGGACTGGTGCTGTGGATCGACAACCAGTATGCCGCCTTTCCATCTGACGGACGGCTGCGCTTTGGAACATTGCCAAATGAATCCGCGTGGTTGGAATTGACATCAGTTGACCTTTCGCCAACTTATCGTGAGACTGTCTCGTAACTGAATATGTGATAACAAGCTTCCCGAAACGGTACTCCGTTTCGGGAAGCTTGTTGTTGCGTCTGGTTGTTTGACGGCTAACGGTTACGCAAGACGAGGGGTAGGTACACTTTGGAACCTGGGACGATGATGATGGTGTCTCCCACGAGCGTGACGTCGGTGTAGGTGTTGTTGGTGAGATTCAGCTCGATGGATGGTTCTGTGGTCGTGTAGCCGATCTCGACGGTGTTGGTGATGGCGGTGACTGTATCCGGCAGCCCCGTACCCAACTGCACGACGAATTGTACTTCACGCGCTACGCCGGGCGTGAGCGGCCCAGGGATCTCGCGGGTGTAGCGTCCGCCGCCGAGCGACGTCCATTCGTCGGCGTTGAGCACGGTAAGGTAGTTGATCGGGGTGATCGTTTCTGTCAAGATGACGGTTTCAAACGGCAGCGCCGACGTTGCTAAGTTTGCGTAGTTGATGGTATAGGTCAAGACTTCCCCTGGCTTTGCCGAGGTGCGCTCGTTGCTCTTGGTGACTTGCGCATCGACGACCTTTATCGACGATAGTACATCCAAACACGCCAGCCCCGTAACCGGCGCCTGCACGACCGTTCCGCGTTGCACTTGCACGTCGTTGCAATAGCGGCTTGTGGGGGCCGTCGTCGCGATTTCCGCCTGGAAGATTAGCGGCAGCGTCGCTTTTGGTGCAACCGTCGCTTCCCATATCACCAATTGCCGGTTGCCGTCCCACTGTGTGGTGTAGCCGGTGGTGGGATAGACCGGTGCTGCGAATGAGAAGTAGATGGGCAGTGTGTCGGTGACACGCAGCGTGTATTCGTTCATCGTATCGTTGAGGATGTTGATCGTATAGGTTACGATATCGCCAGGGTAAGC
>Ga0209614_1000896_pt1 | contig 24527 bp, 25 predicted proteins | sample BlaSprsedimmetaG_FD_185484 | JGI IMG/M metagenome (GOLD analysis project Ga0209614, IMG submission 185484) | Hot spring sediment bacterial and archeal communities from California, USA to study Microbial Dark Matter (Phase II) - Blank Spring... ... | reverse complement strand
GCACTCTCGTTTCCAATCAATTCCCACGTCACACCCTTCACGGGTGTGTGGATTGAAATATTGTAGCGCACATTGCTACAATATAATATACGCACGTCACACCCTTCACGGGTGTGTGGATTGAAATTGTCACAACATTCACAGCGCTCGTGCTCGGACGGGTCACACCCTTCACGGGTGTGTGGATTGAAATTGTCTCCGCTTCGTTGTAGAATACACGCCACCCATCAGTCACACCCTTCACGGGTGTGTGGATTGAAATTGTCAACGGTAATTTTTGTGTTGGGCCGCCCCGCCTGTCACACCCTTCACGGGTGTGTGGATTGAAATTTCCTCGGATCTATTATTTTCAGGACGATGGTCCGTCACACCCTTCACGGGTGTGTGGATTGAAATTTCCCCGAATGATAATCCACCAGTCCGAGTGCGCGGTCACACCCTTCACGGGTGTGTGGATTGAAATTTTTGGTGCGGATTCACCCACGACGTCAGGCAGAAGTCACACCCTTCACGGGTGTGTGGATTGAAATACCCCGCAATATTACCTCGTATATCTCCTTCCAGTCACACCCTTCACGGGTGTGTGGATTGAAATTTCGACAAGCAAGGACGGTGGTATCCGTCCGAGCACGTCACACCCTTCACGGGTGTGTGGATTGAAATCCGACGCCCTCACCACCGTGGATCAGTATCCGCGGGTCACACCCTTCACGGGTGTGTGGATTGAAATATTCCAGGATCGGGGGCAGCGTCAAATGTCTGATCAGTCACACCCTTCACGGGTGTGTGGATTGAAATTTCATTACGCAGGCAACATCTCCAGATACCGCTACGTCACACCCTTCACGGGTGTGTGGATTGAAATTTTCGCCAGTGCCCGGTAGGTGCTGGATAGCTCTTGTCACACCCTTCACGGGTGTGTGGATTGAAATACATGCCTAAGGGTTGTGTAGTCTCCGGTATAGAGTCACACCCTTCACGGGTGTGTGGATTGAAATGAGAGGCCCGCGACCCCCTCCTCACCGCACCTCGGGCCCCGCGTTCTCGTCGAACGGGTTGCGCCGGGCCGCAAGCGAATAGAGGTAGGGATAGGCCGCATGCAGGTGCTGCAGGTAGCCCAGCCATTCCAGGGCCAGGGCCCGGTAGGCCCGGGAGATGTCGCCTGCCAGGTGGGCGCGGTCGGTCTCGGGGAGGGCGGCGAGGTCGTCGCGGACCGCCAGCTCCTCCCGCAGGTGGAAGACCGCGTGCAGCAGCTCGGTGAAGGCGTCGTGCTCGAAGAGGGCCGGGTTTTCCAGGAGCCGGAGGAGAAACTCCTTTTTCCCGTCCAGGAGGTGGCGCAGCGCCGCATCCGCCGGAAGTCCTCCGCGCCGGGGTCGCTGCCGGGGGCGAGCGTCTCCCGCAGCTCCCCGGCCCGGGGATCGAGGCGGGCGAAGGCATCGAGGAACTCGGTCCCGGCCTCACTGAAGAAGAGGCCCATCATCATATTGATCTTGTGCTGGCGCGCCCGCCGCTCGCTGCGGGACACCAGGCCCTCGACGGCGGTGGCGAAGACGGAGACGAACGTCCCCACCCCGCCGATGATGATCAGGACGGCGATCAGCCTGCCGGCACCGGTGGCGGGGGCGATATCCCCGTAGCCGACCGTGGCGATGGTGACGACGACGAAGTAGAGGGCGTCGGAAAGGGAGAGCCCTTCGGTCGCCATCACCCCGAGGACGCCGGCAGTGACGATCAGGAGGAGCAGCGTGCACGAGATCGTGATCCGGGACGGTGCGGAAACCATACGGTGTACCTCTCCCGCATGCATATTAGGCGGATCGGTGCAGGGCCTCGCGGAATTCCGCCGGGGCGGGAGGGAGGCCTGGCGACAGAAGAAAGGGGACCCGCGAACGGCCGGGCAGCGTCTTCGCCGCGGAGCGCACCCCGGGCCTTTACCCGGCACCGGTGAGCCGGGATGGCGGGACGGGGCGATGCCGGAAGCTGCCCGAAATGAACACAGAAAAGGCCGGGGCCGAGATTCGAACCCGAGTCCAGGGAGCCACAATCCCTGAGGATAACCAACTACCCCACCCCGGCAAAATACCCTTTATAATAGTACAGCAGTACTCTTTAAGGTATCCTTTTCTCCATACCGCCTCGCGTTACGGAGAACGGCACCCCCCGGCCCCCGGCACCACAGGCATGGTTATGCGGCGCCGGGGCAAAACAGTTAATTCACGCCCAACGCGGTTGGATACAGGCAGGCGCGCGACCGGCAGGAGGATGACAATGAGCGGCAAATCGATTCGGACACCCATCGTATGTGTTCTCGGGCACGTGGACCACGGCAAGACCTCGCTCCTGGACAGGATCAGGGGCTCGTCGGTGGTCGACGCAGAGGAGGGAGTAATCACCCAGCATATCGGCGCGACCATCGTCCCCCTCGAGGCGATCGAGCAGATGAGCGGCGCCGGGGGGAAGGTGAAATTCGACGTCCCCGGCCTGCTCTTCATCGACACCCCCGGCCACCACGCGTTCACCACCCTGCGCTCCCGGGGCGGGGCGCTCGCCGACATGGCCATCCTGGTGGTGGATATCAACGAAGGGTTCCAGCCGCAGACCATCGAGGCGCTCCAGATCCTTAAAAACTACAGGACGCCGTTCGTGGTCGCCGCCACCAAACTCGACCGCATCCACGGCTGGCGGGTCCACGAGAATATGCCATTCGCCGCCACCTTGGCCAAACAGAACGACCGGGTGAAGATGGAGGTTGAAAACAGGGTCTACGAACTGGTGGGCGCCCTTTCGGAGCGGGGCTTCGCCTGCGAGCGCTACGACCGCATCAAGGACTTCGCCCGCAATGTCGCCATCGTCCCCGTCAGCGGCATCACCGGCGAAGGGGTCCCCGACCTGCTCATGGTGATGATCGGGCTCGCACAGCGCTACATGACCGACAACCTCGCCCTCTCCGTGGAAGGGCCGGGCTACGGCACCGTGCTGGAGGTCAAGGAGGAGCGGGGGCTGGGCACCACGCTCGACGTCATCCTGGTGGACGGCACCGTGAAGGTGGGCGACGAGATCATCGTCGGCGGGCACGACGGGGTCATCGAGACGAAAGTCCGGTCCCTGCTGCAGCCCCGCCCCATGCACGAGATCCTGGTCGAGGACCGGTTCGAGCGGGTCAAGGCCGTGCAGGCCGCCGCCGGGATCAAGGTGGCGGCCCCCCGACTGGAGGGCGCCGTCGCCGGATCGCCGCTCCGGGTGGTCAGGGGCGACCGGGACGAGGTGCGCGAGCAGGTCATGCACGAGATGCAGGACATCGAGGTCGTCCTCTCCGAGGAGGGCATCACCATCAAGGCCGACACCATCGGTGCCCTCGAAGCGCTCTCCAAGGAGCTGGAAGCCAGCGAGATCCCGGTGATGCGGGCGGACGTGGGACCGGTCAGCCGCCACGACATCATCGAGGTGGGGGCCGTCAAGAACCCCCTGCACTCGGTGCTGCTCGCCTTCAACGCGCCCCTGCTCCCCGACGCCCTCGACACGCTCATGGACCACTCCATGGGCCACGTCCAGGTCTTCGAGGGGGGCGTGATCTACCGCATCATCGAGGACTACCTCGAGTGGCAGGAGCAGAAGAAGCGGGCGATGGAAAAGAAGGTCTTCGAAACCCTGGTCATGCCCGCCAAGATCACGCTCCTCCCCGACTGCGTCTTCCGGCAGAGCAACCCCGCCGTGGTGGGGGTGCGGGTGCTGGGCGGCAAACTGCAGTCCAACGTCGACCTGGTGCACCTCGACGGCCGGAAGGTGGGGCGCATCAAGATGATGAAGAGCGGCCAGGAAACGGTGCACGAGGCCGATGCGGGCGCAGAGCTCGCCATCTCCATCGAGGGGCCGACCGTGGGCAGGCAGGTGAACGTGGGCGACGAGCTCTACGTGGACATCCCCGAACGGCACGTCAAGATCCTGGAAAAAGAGATGTTTTCGCATATCAACACCAGCATGCAGCTCATCCTCGAGGAATTCACCGCGATGAAGAGAAAGGCGAACCCCTTCTGGGGCAAGTAGTATTTTAATGTGAGGCGTCCAAATTACTAGACACTTCAGAGGAGTACGCAAGAATGGTAGATTTCAAGGTTGTCCTTTCAGATCCCCGGACAGGAAAATCATACAAGGTTGATGCGACCGGAGGTGCGGCAGGAGCCCTCATCGGAAAGAAGGTCGGTGACGAGATCGGCGGCGAGCCATTCGGCCTCGCAGGCTACACCATCGCCATCACCGGCGGCACGGACAACACCGGGATCCCGGCGCGCCGGGACCTCCCGGGCGTCTCACGCAGGAGGCTGCTGCTCTCCGAGGGCACGGGCTTCAAGCCGCACTACGAGGGCGAACGGCGGCGCAAATCAATCCGTGGCAACGAGATCACCCAGGATTTCGTCCAGGTCAATGCAAAAGTCGTATCCTACGGCGATAAAGATTTAAAAAGCATTTTTGAGCCCGAAGCCGCGGGCGGATCTGCAGAATAAAGGGGCACCCCTCACTTTTTGCGCCCGAGCCCCGCCCTCAGGCCGTCGAGCACGTCGTCGAAGGGCACCGCATACATTCTTGCCAGCACGACCACCGCAGCCTCGCCCGTCAGGTGGCCGTCAAAGCGGTTCTGGACAAGGTCGTTGAGCTCCGCCACCACCGCGGATTCTCCCCTGCCCGTCTGCGCGGCGATGCGCTCCAGCAGGGCCGCCACGGGATCGTCGCGCTCGAATATCGCGCTGGAGGGCTTGAAGCCGAGGGGAATGGCAACTTCCTCGACCGCGAATTGCGGGGTGAGCACCCCGTCGGCCTGCGAGAGCAGCCCCTGCTCCTCCGCCAGCGAAACCAGGCGGTCCGCCTGATCCTTGTTCATCCATTTCCGGTCGATGGCCAGGAAAAAGATGAATTCACTCTTTCTCAGGGCATCCTTCCGCATGTGCCGGAACGGGGCCGCAACCGTCTGCTGGAGGCTCACTCGCAGGCACCCATGACATAGGATTTCAGGTGCATCGCATCCATGTCTCCCGCGGTGCCGTCCTTGACGGCGAAGCACTCGCATCTCGGGCCCGAATCCTGCAGCCGGAGCAGGAACCGGTTTTCCGAAAGGGGCACCCGCCTCGCGGGGGTGAGCAGGGTCTCGTTCAGGGTGATCCTGAAATCGGCCACCTCGCTCACCGTGTCACAGAGCCCGGGGATGCGGTCCACGGGCTCGAACCGCGTTTTGCTCTCGGCAACGTCGACCACGAAATGGAGCTTGACCAGATCGTCTCCTTTTTTCTCCGTGATATGGCTGTTATTGAGCCCCACGATACACCGGACGGCCTCGGCGAACGGGTGTGCGATCTCGAATGCCAGGTCGGCCTTGAGGGGAAAACGATGGTAAATTCTTCGCATCAGTATATAGTGAGGAGAGCCGCTCTAATAAAGAGTGTGCTGCAGCGTGCGCACGCCCCCGGCTCCCTGCGGGATCCTGCGAAAAAAGTATATACCGGCCCCGGATTGGCCGGGGAAACCTCGTTGCACCTTACTCGATGAGCACGGCGTTGATGACGCCGTCCTGTCCGGGCCTGCTCACGATGCGCGCCCGGCCCAGCTCGGTCTTGATGATGGCGCCCTTGGTGAGAAGGTTCCGCCGCACGAAGTTCGGGTTGGCGGGGTTCGCCTCCACCGTCTCGATGCGAGACTGCGTGCTCTTCCCCGTTTTCGGGTCGGCAACGTTCACGTCGGTCGCCCGCAGGGCCCGGACCTTCCTGTTGCCCCCGTGCGTGCGGATGATGCGGCTGCGGGTCTCCCCGATATGGGTCTCGGAGGGAGCCCTCCCGATCTCGACTCTCCTCTTCTTTCTCGCCGAATGAATCCGGCCGCCGGTCTTGCTGCGTGTAGATCTTCCATGCCACTGCATTCTCTATCACCTTGATTGTCGCTATCCGTGAACCGCTGCGGGGAATGGGGGTATTTGATGCAATCACCCGCACCGGGTGCGGAGGGCACAGGAGCGCCGTCATATCCCGCGCGTCTCCTCCCTCCGCCCTTCACCGAAGTGCTATAAATGTTCCCGCTATTGCTATTTAACTCCACTGATCACCCCAGGATCGCCTCGAGCAGCGGGGCAACGCCCTCGGCGGTCTTGAGGTTGGTGCGAAAGACCCGCATCGCCGGGTTGTAGCGGTGCATGTCCGCCTCCATCCGGTCGAGATCGCAGCCTACGAATTCGGCGAGATCGACCTTGTTGATAATGCCGATGGCGCTCTCCCGGAACATCATCGGGTGCTTGTTGACCACATCGTCACCCTCGGTGCTGCTCACCACGACGATGCGTTTCTCCGCCCCGAGTTGGAAATCGGTGGGGCAGACCATGTTGCCCACGTTTTCGATGAAGAGCACATCGATGTCGTCGAGGGGCAGGTCTTCCAAGGCATGCTGGACGAGATGCGCATCGAGATGGCACTCCTTGCCGGTGTTGGCGTTCACCGCCGGGATGCCGCTCGCCACGACCCGCTTGAAATCATCGTCGCCGTAGACGTCGCCGGCGATGGCACCTGCACGGATCCCCCGGGCGTTGAGGAGCGGCACCAGGCACTCGATCAGCGCCGTCTTGCCCGACCCGATGGCCCCGAGGAGGTCGAACGCCCGCACGCCGTGGTCCTTGAGCAGGTGGGCGTTGGCATGGGCGATCCGGTTGTTGGCGTCGAAGATGTCCTTTTCAATGCTGACATCGATATGGTGCATACGAGAAGGTTCGATCCTTAGCGGTATATATGTTCACTTCCTTATAGTACTCCAATGCAGCGAGATCGGCTTCTGTACCCCTGTTATTTCGACCGTGCCCTCCCACGCAGCGAGGGACGCCGCGTCCCCCGCACGATGGCGGTCGAACACCCCGCACTCAAGGATATCGAGAAGGCTGCAAAGAAACTCGGCCTTTCCTGCAGGGTCGAGGAGGCCTCCCACCCGCGCCACTGGAAGGCAAAGGAAGGGCGGGTTGCCGTCGCATGGGAGGGGCCGAAAGAGGACCTCATCCGTCGCGTCGCCGCAACGCTCTCCCCGGGGGCGTGATGCGGATGTACGACCTGCATACCCACACCCTCCATTCCGACGGGGAACTGCTCCCCATCGAGCTGGTGCGCCGGGCGGCGGTACTGGGGTACACCACCGTCGGGATCACCGATCATGTCGACGCCTCCAATATCAGCCGGGTGATCGAGGCTGCCGGCGCCGTGCGGGAGGAGGCTGCCGGCTATGGCGTCCGCCTGCTCTGCGGCGTGGAGATCACCCATGTGCCGCCGGCCCATATCGCCGGTCTCGCCCGCCGCGCCCGCAGCGAGGGTGCTGAGCTGGTCGTCGTGCACGGGGAGACGACGGTGGAGCCGGTGGCGCCGGGGACCAACCGGGCGGCCTGCACCTGCGCGGACGTGGACGTGCTTGCCCACCCCGGGTTCATCACTCCCGGGGATGCACGGGAAGCGGCGGCCCGCGGGGTGGCGATCGAAATCACCGCACGGGGCGGCCATAACCGGACAAACGGCCACGTGCTCGCTGTTGCCAGGGAGACGGGGTGCACGCTTCTCGTGAACTCCGACACCCACGGCCCCGGCGATCTCATGAGCGCGGACGCGCGGCGCGTCGTTGCAATGGGCGCAGGGATGTCAAAAGAGGAATGTGAGCGGGTTCTTTCGTTTGATGTGATGGGCTGGCTCAAAACATAGGCCGTGATATATATATTTTAGCGTTAGCTTTAAATAGAACAAGGGCATATGTATATATATAGATTACGAAACGTCTTCGCAAGCAGGCGTGCCTCGCAGGTATGCAACGTGAAATTTGTCGGGCGAGTTAAAAGAATTTGTGGTCGGAGAATGCTTATTCTTCAGTGCGATGCTGCGCAACTGCCCCGATTGAACACGGAGGTCACCGATCGGCGCCTCAAACCTGTGGGAAAGCTTGTGGACGTCTTTGGCAATATTTCAGCACCCTATGCAGCAGTTTTCTGTTACGATGCCTGTGCCAGTACTGTGGGTGAGAAACTGTATGCAAAATGACAGGTGATACCGGATGCAGGAAATAGAGAAACTCAAACAATTACAAATCCAGAGGGAATCCCTCAAAAAGAGATCCACCGAGCGTGAGAAAGAGGCGGAGCGCAAGCACGAGGAGACTGCGCAGTCGGTCTGTCCGGAGTGCGGGAGCCGCCAGCTGGTTCACGATTACGAGCGGGCGGAACTGGTCTGCCAGAACTGCGGTCTGGTGCTCGACGAGGAGTTCATCGACCGGGGTCCGGAGTGGCGGGCCTTCGACCATGACCAGCGCATGAAGCGCTCCCGTGTGGGAGCCCCGATGACCTTCACCATTCACGACAAGGGCCTCTCCACGATGATTGACTGGAGAAACCGCGACTCGTACGGCCGCGCCATCTCCAGCAAGAACCGCGCCCAGCTCTACCGCCTGCGCAAGTGGCAGCGCAGGATCCGCGTCTCCAACGCAACGGAGCGCAACCTCGCCTTCGCCCTCTCCGAGCTTGACCGGATGGCGTCGGCACTCGGCCTGCCGCGCAACGTCCGCGAGACCGCGGCGGTGGTCTACCGCGATGCCGTGGACAAGAACCTGATCCGGGGCCGCTCCATCGAAGGCGTGGCTGCGGCAGCCCTCTACGCCGCGTGCCGGCAGTGCAGCGTGCCCAGGACGCTCGACGAGATCGCCGAGGTCTCCCGTGTCTCCAGAAAAGAGATCGGCAGGACCTACCGGTTCATCTCCCGCGAGCTGGGACTGAAACTGCTCCCCACCTCGCCGATCGACTACGTGCCGCGCTTCTGCTCCGGTCTCAACCTCAAGGGCGAGGTGCAGAGCCGCGCCGTGGAGATCCTCCGCCAGGCCGGCGAGCGCGAGCTGACATCGGGGCGCGGCCCCACCGGTGTCGCCGCGGCGGCCATCTACATCTCCTCCATCCTCGGCGGAGAACGGCGCACCCAGCGTGAAGTCGCCGAAGTCGCGGGCGTGACCGAGGTCACCATCAGGAACAGATATAAGGAACTGGCAGAAAAATTAGATATAGAGATTATTCTCTAATCTTTCTGCGCACTTCCCGGTGCACACACCAAACGGGACATCCCGGGCTCGTAGATCAGGGGTAGATCGTTACGTTCGCAACGTAAAGGCCGCGGGTTCGAATCCCGCCGAGTCCATTCAATTTTTCCCCCGATTCTTCAAGATGCAACCTCACCACGGTGTTTCATTTTTCAAACGCTCTTCAACCGCGACGCGGCGACCGAAGGTCGCCCGGGGTAACGATCGGGGGCGATGGCCCCTTCGGTCCGCAAAAGAAAGGCCGCGGGTTCGAATCCCGCCGAGTCCATTCAATTTTTCCCCCGATTCTTCAAGATGCAACCTCACCACGGTGTTTCATTTTTCAAACGCTCTTCAACCGCGACGCGGCGGCCGAAGGTCGCCCGGGGTAACGATCGGGGGCGATGGCCCCTTCGGTCCATACAAGAAAGGCCGCGTGCATGGTAGCGGGATGCGGGTACGGGAAGGGCCCGGCGGACCAAGAAAAGAACCCGGGATGCTGCCGGACTGATGGGGGTGTTCAGCCGGTGCATGGAGCAGGGGGAGTGTTGGTCCGCCGGGCGGTGCCGTTTTGACAAAGTGCCGATCTCAGATTTTTCTGAGAAAGGCCGCCGATATTCCCGGAGTGTTCCTGTGTCGGGAACACTTCCTTCGATTTCCGCCATCCGCCATTATTGGTGACCCAGTATGACCACGTATGCAGTGTTCCGTGATCGGGATCAGGGAATTGCGCCCGGGTTCCCCGATCCGTCCATGTTGCGCACACGGGGAGTTCCATGAGACCCTGGAGGGTACCTTGAACACGGAGCGCCGCATCCATTGTCAATCATCACTGCTGATCATATGGGCCGATTTTTTATATTACTTTATTATATATATAATTAATTATCGTTTATACGGCATTCCATATCTCTTGCGATCATACCATTTTTTACCGGAAATTGCCGTTTTTCGCAAATTGATTCATAAGCACCGGGACTGCCGCGAGCATACGAAAGGGAATCACCTCACCATCCACGAGCACCATGCGAGGACTGCACGTCACTTCACGCTCCAGCGGTGCTGGTACCCGCCCGCATCCGCCACCTCGCCGTCGACGAGCACGCGGCGTTCGGGGATGGCCCTGCCGATCGCGGTTGCCTTTACCCCCGCCACCGGAAAACGCTCCGGCGATATGGTGAAGAGCAGCCCGAAGTCCCCGCCCCCGTAGAGGGCGTACTCACGCGCCTCGTCGGCGGGGACACCGCCGGGCAGCGGGACGCGGTCCGAATCGATGGCATAGCCACATGCATTGACCGCAAGAAGATCGTAGAGGGAGATGACCAGCCCGTCAGAGACATCCATCATGGCCGTGGCACCCGCCTCCCCGAGCCGCTGGCCCGCCGCCACTTCGGGTTGGGGTTCGAGGAGAGCGCCCTGGTGCTGCAAAAACCCGGCGAGCCCCGCCTGTGCGCACCCGGGGGTGCCGGTGATGCAGACCAGGTCGCCGGGCGCAGACCCCGTCCGCCGGACCAGCCGCTCGCGGCGCACGCGGCCGACCCCGCTGCTCACCACCGTGAGCTCGGCGTGGGCATCGGTGTCGCCGCCCGCAAGCTCGCACCCGAACCTCGCGGTGCAGGCCGCCGCGCCTTCCGTGATCCCCTCAAGGCGCTCCCACCGGTCGAGGCCCACCGCGAGCAGCACAGCCACCGGCCGCGCCCCCATGGCGGCGATATCGGAGAGCGTGACCGCCGCCGCCATCCACCCGATCTGCCAGTCGGTCATGCCCCGCGGAAAATCCGCCGCCTCGTGCAGCATGTCGGTGGAGAGCACCAGCACATCGCCGTCGAGGGGGACCACCGCACAGTCGTCGGCAACCGCATCGGGGCCGATGATCTCGCCCACGCGGCCGATGAGCGCCCGCTCATCCATGCCGCCGCACCTCTTTCTGCCGCTCGCTGCGGTACTCCCGGAAGATGGACTCCAGCATCTCCGTCTTTTTGTGGCGGGCGTACTCCTCCTGCGCCTGGTCCCACGCACCAAGGGCCGCATCGAGGGCGGCTCCGGCCACCGTACCCGTCCGGCCCCGCAGGGTGACCGCCAGGCCCTCCCTGGAGAGGAGGGGCACCCCGCACTCCCGGAACGCGGCGACCAGCCGGTCATCAGGGGTATCGCCGACGATGAGGGCCCGGATCCGGGCATTGCAGAGGTGGTGCACCACGCTCATGCCCCACCCGTCGGTACGCGGGGCATACAGGAGGTCGCCTTCGCCGATCCCCAGGTCGTCCTCGAGGGCCCGCACCGCGTCCCGGGTCGGCGCCTCGAGCACCTTGAGGGGGACGTGGTCGCCGTTCATCTGCAGGTCGGCAAACCGCTTGAGCCGTTCTATCTGCCGCGTGAGCTTTTTCCGGCTCTTCTCCTCTTTCCGCAGGCGCTGTTTGAGGTTTTTGACGGCGCCCTCCAGTTTGGTGATCTCGGTGTCCCTTTTGACCTTGAGGGACTTTGCGGAGCGCTCGCTCTCCACCAGCGCACCGAGGCGGACGATTTCCACGTCCCGATCTTTCAGCTCGCCCTGCAGCTCGTCGACATAGGCGCGCAGGCGCTTGACCATTCCCTCCAGCTGCATCAGCCGCTCATCGCGGGGCGTCGGCTCCTCGCGCTCCTCTTCCTCCTCTGCCTCCGGGGGCGCCTCGGCCGTCATCTCGGCCACGACCTGCTCGATCGAGCGGCCCCGCACCACGCCGGCACGCAGCTCGTCGAGATCGACACCCGGGGGAGCGCGTTTGGCTATATTCTGGAATTTGTTCTTGTAGGACCGGTAGGCATCGAGGGCCGCCGAGAGGGCATCCCGCTCGTGGTCGTTGGAGCAGGCGTACCCGCTCGTGATCTCCCACTTCTCCTCCACGCTGCGGTCCTGGCGGGGGGTGTAGGGGATGGCATTGAAGGCCCGGCGGATCTTTTCCACCGAAGAGGGCATCTGGTGCACGTCGGAAGCGATGATGAGCGGTTTGCCGATGCGGAAGAGCTCCTCGATGACATCGGACATGGTCATCTGGCGGGAGCTGGTGAGGTGGAGGAGCATCCCGTCGAGGTCCACGGCGGCGATCCCGATGGTCGTGCCCGGATCGATCCCCACGATCAGGTAGCGGGGGCGTCCCCGCAGGGGCTTGAACCGGATGCGATCGAGTTTCCTCCCCGAAATGCGCACCTGCACGTCGCTTCCCCGGAATGCGGCAACCGGCACCATGTCCCGCGAGGCGTGCACGTGAAAGTGCGCCCTGCTCAGCCCGCCGAAGGCGGGCGACTCCTTCTTCTCGTACTTCAGCCCGGCATTCTGCAGGTGCGCCTCGATCTCGCGGGCGTGCTGCTGGACGGCGCCGTGGATCTTGCGCACGTAGCGGTTCTGGCTCCACCCCCCTTTCCCGATGGAGCGGTGCCTGCTGACCACGATATCGCTGGAATTCTCAAAAGCAATCACCTCGGCGCCGCTGCCGAGAAAGGCCACCCGGGCGATGGTGCGCGCCTCGGCGAAGGGATCGAATTTGTTGAAGCTGATATTGTAGCGGGCGGCCACCTTGCCCAGCGACTCCGTCCGCTCCCCGCCCGTGACCTGCACGAGATGGGTGGAGGGGGGGAGCGCCTGAATGAACGCAAAGAGCTCTTTCTGGTCGGCGGCGATCTCCTGGAGACTGTCGACGGCGAGAATATCCGGTTCCCCCGAGCGGAGCAGGCGCAGCAGCCGGAATCGGGAGACCTGGATCTCGGCGACAACCTCGCCGCCCTCCAGCTGCACCAGTGCATAGACCGGGCGCTTCGTGCGGGAACGGACCGAGCCCTTGACGATATCGATCCCGAAGACCTTCACCCTATCACCCGGGCCATTGCATCCTCCAGGGGACAGGATAGCCCGTACTTCTTCTCGAAATGGTTCAGCACGTTCGCGACATCATGGGCGAGGATCTCCTCGCCGTTGGGGTGATCGGCCTCGACCCACTGGGGCCAGTCGATGACCCAGCATTCCTCGCCGTCGAACATGATATTGAACTCCGACAGGTCACCGTGGATGACGCCAAGCCGGAACGCGGTCTCCACGAACCCGAGGACCTGCTCGAAGGATTCGGCCGGGTCGGGGAGGGTGCAGCGGTTGATCGTCGTCCCCTCGATGAGCGACATCACCACCACGTTGCGGTTCTGGTCGAGGGGGACCGGGACCCTGATTTCGTCCACGAGCCGCTCGAGCGCCTCGAATTCCCGTTTCGCCGAGGAGGTCGAGGCAAAGACCCACGGGAAATGACCGCCGTCCGGCATGTACCCCCGGGAGCGGCGGGCGGTCTGGAACGACCGCTGGCCGACGCGGTGGAACTTCAGCACCACCGGGCCGAACCCCAGCGCCTCGTAGACGACCGCCTCTTTTCCCTCGCCGATGAGCGGGCCCAGTGCACGGATGGTGCCCCGGCGGGTCAGGGTGTGGAGGGCGAGGGTATCGTAGCCGGCGAAGACCAGCTGGTACCCCTCGTAGGGGACGGTGCTGCTCTTCACCATGTCCATTGCCATGAGCCTGCCGAGCCGGTAGCGCACCTCCGACTCCGAAAATCGAGTCGTTTGCCGCAGGACGTCGAGGGGCACCCACCGGTAGCGCCTCATGAGGCGTTCGACCGCCATCAGCACCCTGATATCGTAGGGCTGCAGCGATCGAACATTTTCAGCGGAAACTGGCATCGTCTCACCATTTTATTTGTGGAGATGATATAAGTTTGATTGGAACGCGGTATGAAATGCCGGAAGTGCTCCAGAGAGGCGGTTATCTTTCAGCAATACTCGGGACTGCACCTCTGCGAGCGCCATTTCACGATCAATTTCGAGGCGAGGGCAAAGAGGGCGATCCGCAAGCACCAGTGGATACAGCCCGGCGACCGGATCGCCGTTGCCATGAGCGGCGGAAAAGACAGCAGCGCTCTTCTGTATTTCCTCACATCGCAGTTCGGCGCACGGCGTGACGTGGAATTCTTCGCGATCTGCATCGACGAGGGGATCGCGGGCTACCGTGACCCCGCGGTGGCCGAACGCATCGCCGCATCGCGGGGAGTGCCCTTTTACACGGTGTCGTTTGCGGACGCCTACGGCCTGACCGTCGATGAGATCGTGGAGCGACGCGGCGATGCCGTCTCCTGCTCCTATTGCGGGGTGCTCCGCCGCCACCTGCTCAACAGGATTGCCCGGGAGCTGGGCGCGACGAAGATCGCCCTCGGGTTCAACCTGGACGACGACGCCCAGTCGGTCCTCATGAACGTCCTGCGGGGAGACCTCGACCGCCTGGTGCGCCCCACCGCTCCCGTCGAGGGGCTCGTCCCCCGCATACGGCCGTTTCGGGTGCTGCCCGAGCGGGAGGTGGCACTCTACGCCCACCTGCACCTCTCCGGCTTCGAGGAGGAGGGGTGCCCCTATTCCCACAACGCGCTCCGAGCCGACGTCCGCACCATGCTCAACGACTACAATTACCGCCATCCCGCCACAAAATTCGCACTGGTGCGCCTGGGTGAGGAACTGGCGAACCTCGGCGGGAGCATCGCATCCTCACTGCACGCGTGCGAGGAGTGCGGGGAGCCCTGCACAGATGTCTGCCGCGCCTGCCAGATCCTCAGGGAGTTCGAGGGCAAATGATCCGGTCCGTCAAAAAGCTGATCACCACCGTGCTGCCCGACCGCAGGCTGCGGTCCTATGTCATTATTCTGGTAGCCCAGATCATCTTCTACACGGCCCTCGTCCACCTCGCCTTCCCCCTGCTGGAGGGTCGCCCGCTCTCCTGGATCGACGCGCTCTTCTTCGTTATCGAGACAATAACCACCGTCGGTTACGGGGAGATGCTCCCCTTCACGAGCGATCTCACCACCGTCATCGTCCTGATCATCATGATCACCGGCGTCTTCACCGTGCTGATGATCATCCCCGCCGTCCTCACCCCCTTCCTCGCCGGGGCAATCCGGTCCACCCCGCCCCGCAGGGTATCGACGAAGATCACAGGCCACGTCGTCATCGCCGGGTACGGGGAGCTGACCAATGCGCTCGTCGATAGCCTGCGCATCTCCAACCAGGCCGTCGTCGTCGTGGACGAACGGGAGGAGATGGCGCGCGCCGTCCGGCGCCGGTACGGCACCCGCGTTCACGCCGTCTGGGGGGATTACGCGAACCCGTCCACCTGGACCCGCGTCGCCATCCAGCATGCCAGCGACATCGTCATCTGCGAGGACGAACGCACCGCTGCGACCATTATTCTCGGGATCCGCGAGATGACCGCCGCCCGCATTATCGCCGTGGTCGACGACCTCTCCTTCGATCGCTACCTCCGCTACGCGGGCGCCGAATATGTCCTCTCCCCGAAAAACGCCACCGGGACGATCCTCGCCCGCCATACGGTGCTCAGGCCCGAGGTGGACACCATCTACGAAGCCGTCAGCCCCGATACGATGAAACCTGATGAGGGGGCAAGGGGGCGGTCGCTCAAGCTGATCAAGGCGCCCATCATGGAGGGCTGCAGGTGCATCGGGAAAAGTCTTGGCGATCTGGATCTCTTCGGCCGGTACGGGGTCGAGGTGCTGTTCTTCTGGAAGGCGGGCACCTTCGTGCTCCACCCGAAAGAGGAAGACGTCCTGAACACCTCCACCATGCTCTTTCTGCTGGGGAGAACGGAATCGCTGGCACAAGTCCTCGAAGAAGAGTTCGCCGCGAACGTGACCGGGGAGGAACTGGCGATCATCGCCGGGTACGGCGATGTGGGGAAGGGGGCATTTCGCGAACTCGCCGCATCGGGGATCAGGTGCGTGGTCGTGGACCCGCGGGCGGGCGGCGAGGGCGGCCTGCAGGGCCCGGAGACCCATGTGGTCACCGGTGAGGCGGAACACGAGCAGGTGCTCACCGACGCCCATATCGAGGACGCCCGCTTCTGCATCGTGGCGATCAACGACGATGACGCCAACATCTTCACCACCCTGATGGCACGCAACTTAAACCCCGGTCTCCGCATCCTCGCCCGGGCCAACGACCCCTCCTCCGTGGACAAGCTCTACCGGGCGGGCGCGAACTACGTGGCCCTCCTGCCCACCATCGGGGGCCAGGTGACCGCCGGCATCATTCTCGCCGATTTCGTGCAGGTGCTGCTGGATCTCCCCGATGGCCAGAAGGTGGTGATGAAGCATATCACGCAGCACGCGCCCACCACCGCTGGCTGGCTGGAGAAGAAGAGCGGGGCAAGGATCCTGGGGATCGAGCGGGAGGGGCGCTCGGTCATCCGCCCGGGATCCCGCGAACCCCTGCAGCCGGGCGACGCCGTGGTCGCCGTGGGCGACGTCAGAACGCTGAAGCGCTTTATCAGACTGCTCTCATAAAGGAATGAAAATGCTACCGGAAACAGAGAGGATCAGGAACTTTATCCGGGACACCTGCGACGCGGCAGGCACCCGGCGGATCGTCATCGGACTGAGCGGCGGGATCGACAGCGCCCTTGCGGCGGCGCTGGCCGCGGGCGCCGTGGGGGGCGAGAACGTGCTGGGCCTGACCCTTCCCTCGGCCGTCACCCCGCCCGGCGATATCGAGGACGCCGCAGCACTCTGCAGGCTATGCGGCATTCCCCACCGGGTGATCGGCATTGCCCCGGTCATCGACGCCTACCGCAGCACGAAGGGATTCGAGGACACCCCCTACCTCGTGGGCAACCTCATGGCGCGCACCCGCATGGCGCTCCTCTACTACCACGCCAACAGGATCGGCGGCCTGGTCTGCGGCACCTCGAACCGAAGCGAGTACCTGCTCGGCTACTGCACCAAGCACGGCGACGACGCGGCCGACCTCCAGCCCATCCTGCACCTCTACAAGACCGATGTCTCCGCCCTGTCCCGCGCGATGGGGCTCCCGGAGGCGATCCTCGAAAAAGAGCCTTCCGCGGGGCTCTGGCCGGGGCAGCGCGACGAAGACGAACTCGGCATGCCCTACCCCGAGATCGACCGGGCGCTCATCGCCCTTGAACGAAAGGAATGGGCGGCGTCGACCGCGGCGGAGGAGCGGGTGCTCGCCCTCGTGAAAAAAGGGGCGCATAAACGCCAGCCCGCCCCCTCCCTGCTCACAGGTACGCCAGCGATTCCATAGCCTCCGCGGGCGCATTGAGGTAGGCGAGGCACGCGTACCGGCCGATGAGATCATAGATAGGTCTGCCGTGCCGGATGCAGAGCGCCGGGATTTCCACGGGGTCGACGAACCTGAGGGGCGGATGGCGAGGGCTGTGAGGGTTTTTCACCCATTCTCCACCCTCGAATTCGTAATAGGCAGCGCCCCGGTGCTCCTCGAAAAATGCGTACTCGCTTGCAAAACGGGTCGAGACAAGGTTCGCCATCACCAGATCCCCGCCGCCCGGGTTGATGGTCACGTGGCCGTACCCGGGCGGGATGAGCACCGCATCGCCACCGGCAGCCCGGATGACGACGGCATCGGCAAGGTCACGGTCCTGGAGGAGATAGTGCGCCGTGCCGGCGAGCACCTGGTAGAGCTCGGGATAGGCCGGGCCCTCCGGCGATGCGGGATGGTAATGGCCTTTTGTCTTGACATACTCGCCGCAGAGCGTGGCGGGGGGGATCACGGTGATATCGAAGCGGAGGTCGCAACCCAGCAACCATTCCCGGTCGGCGTCATTCCGGGCCACATCCCGGTACATAAAATAGAGCGGGTGTTCTGCAGCACAGGCGGGGTCCGCCAGCACCGCACGCATCTGATCCCCCGTCCGCACCTCAGGAGGGGGCAGCGGGCCGTTCCAGATCTCCTGCAGCGTCATCAGGTGCCCGTGCGTCGTTTCACCACATAATACCCGATGCCCGCCAGGAGCACCACAATGAGGCTGATGACCAGGGGGTTGGTCAAGAATGCCGCAGAACTGCTCCGTGGCACCACCTGCACCCTGACCTTCATCGTATCGGAGATCTGGCTGTTGTCGAGGGCATCGCGGTACCGGATCTCGGAATCAAGGCCATATGTCTTGACCGTCGCGCCGGAATCGACGCTCACCTCGAATACGGCGGTGGCCGTCTCACCGGGGCCGAGATCGCCCAGGAAGGCCGTATCGTCGCTGCTGGAGAACGGATCGACCGCACTCAGGCGGGCCTGTGCACTATGGACCATCGCGGCACCGGTATTCTTGTAGGTCACCGTGATGACATCCTGATCCCCGGGAGAGAGCGTGGCGGCTTCGGAGACGACGGAGAAATCGATCTTGCCCCCGACCTTCACGCCGATCTTTTCCGTTCCCGATGTGGCGGGGCTGCCCGTTTCGTCCTTGTACTCCACAAAGACGTTCAGCGGGTAGACCTGCTCCCCGGCGGTGCGGGAGACAGCCACCTTGAAGGTGCATTCGACCACCTCACCGGGACCGAAGGACCCCACGTAGACGCTGCTGTCGGTGGGCGCAAGAGGGCTGCTCTGGTCCTGTGCGATGCGCACCACCGCTGCTCCGGCCTGTTCATGGCCGGTGTGCCGCACCTGCAGGGTCAGGTAGCCCTCGGTCCCCACGTTGAGAGAGTCAGTCCGGATGTCGATCACATCGATCGAGAGATCAGACGCGACCCTCACCTGGAGGGGGAGGTCCACCTGGCGGGTGGTATAGGTGTATTTCATCGTATCCAGGCCGAACTGTTCGGCGTAGGAGAGGTAGGTGTATTCGAGGGAAAGCGGCACCGTGTAGACGCCCGGGGCGGCATCATTCTCGAAGGTGACGGAAAAGGCCGCCTGGGTGCTCGCACCGCCGGGGATATCGCCCACCATCTGGGTATCGGTCTTGACCGAGAACGGGGCGTCCTCCGGATCAATTGTCACCCGGACCATCTTGGCGGTATTGGGAAGGTCATCGCGGGTGATGATCGCGGGCTGGACGATCTTCACCTCGTTCAGTCCCCGGTTCTCGATCACCACGGTCAGGGCGGTCGTCTCGCCGGGGACGAATTCATTGGTGCCCGCGATCGTTGCGGCGAGGTCGGGGCGGCCGTAAAGGAACTTTTCGCCGGCCAGTGCGGGGACGGAGACCAGGCTGATCAGCACTGCCAGCAGGAGAATTCTGCGTATATTCATAGGGCACTCCTTGTTGTTCTTGTTATAACAACATTTATTAGCCGCCTCTATATATACCTATTTCAATGATGGAATTGCCGAATTCGGCAGATCTCACGGAATCCCTCAAATCAGTGGGCCTGACCAAGTACGAATCGCTCGTCTATATCGCCCTGTTGAGGGTGGAGGGAGCAACAGCCACCGAGATCCACGAGATCTCGGGGGTGCCCAGGGCATCGGTCTACCCGGTGCTCGACCGGCTGATCCAGAAGAACCTTGTCATCGTCTCTCACAGCACCCCGAGGAGGTTTCGGGCGATATCCCCCGAGGAGGGGATCGACAACCTCCTGCGCCAGATACAGGCCGATGCCGATGCCGCCAGGCAGGTGCTGCAGGAGATCTACCGCCAGCGGGTGACCGCCGACGGGGGGATGGAGGAGCTCATCTGGAGCATTTACGGCGAGGAAAAAATCATCCAGCGCCTGGAGGAACTCATCGCGCATGCGGCCGGCTCGATCAGGATTGTCAGCAGCGGGCAGCTGCTCCAGAAAATCGTCCAATCCGTTCTTCGAAATGCGGAACGAGGCATCGATATCGAGATCATCTCGGATCTCCCCCCCCCGGCGGGAGCGTGCCCCGCATCGGTGCACTGGACAGCCGTCCCGGTTTCACTCGGGCAGGCGCAACCGCAGATTGAGAATATGGCGGGCATTTTCATCGTGGACGGGGAAAAAGCCCTGCTCCTCATGGGGTCGACGGACGTCGCGCCGACTGCCCTCTATTCTGAATCAACGGGTTTTGTCAATTTTTTCATGCAGTACTGGTCGTTTATCCGGGGACTGCACACAAAGGCATGATCAGTAGTCCTCGATCGAGACCATGTCCCGGATATTCATGAGCCCCTTGAGGGCGCGGCTCTCCGCCCATTTTCCCGCTTCCCTGAACGCGGCGATAGCGTTGGTCCCCCCCACCAGGGCGACGCCCAGGTACTCGGGAGCCGGCGGCACTCCCAGCAGGGGCGTATTCGGCACCCCGACATCGAGGATGCCCGTGAACCCCGCGCCTGCAAGCTCGTCGAGGACGTCGCCGATCAGGCGCTCCGCCTCCATATGGCACTCCCTGATGTTCGCCAGGATGGTGCCGCTGCCCCGTCGCATCACCTCCGAGACGGAGGTGACCTCCTGCGAGATCAGCACCTGGAGGGGATCGATGGTGGTGTGCTCGTACCGGATGAGCGTCGTGAACCGCGTCGGGATGTTGCCCTCGATCTCCACCACGCCGCCGCCGAGGGGGTTGAGGGGCACGCCCCGCCGGATGAGGATCGCATCGATCGTGATGCTGCACAGCGTGCATATTCCCGCGCATCCATCGGGAATGATAAATCCGCCGACCTCCTCGCCGGGATTCAGGAACCGCACCCTGTCACTCACGCAGAGCCCTGCGGCGTAGGCATGCTTCAGCGTGGCGATGGCGTCCTCGAGGTCCTCGCGGCGCACCAGCGAGAGGTTGTAAATGACGTCGCCGGCATCTTCCTCCGGCCGGTAGGTCACCTGGAGCGCGTACTCCTCGATACGGTGATTGATGAATTTCAGGGGGAGATCCATTTCGTAACAACCTCAATCGTAAAAATAGAAAAATTGTTCTATACACCGGCAGCACATTGTTGGTAAATGATCCGGGGAAGAGCAATCGAGGCGGTCCGCTACATTCTCGAATCCGCAGGATACGAGGTGGGAGAGGTCAACGGAGAGATCGATCTCTCCGCCGTGAACGAGGATACATGCATCGTGGTCCTCTGTTCCGACGATGGAGAGGCAATCGAGACGTTCGAGACCACCCGCTATTCGGCAGATCTCGACGCAGGGAGAAACGAGTGCGCAAAGATTCTCGTCACCTCTGTGCCGGGGGCGTCGTCGGGCCGCTGCGCGAGATGGGGGATCGCCGACGTGGCGCGGCTGACCGGGGAGGCGGTGAGCGCCGCACTGAGTGGAGAGCCGTTTGCCCTCGATCTCGAGGTGCGACGCGCAGAATCCGTCCGGGAAGAGGCGGGGGGGCCGGCTATCCCCCACCTGCCGATTGCCGTCGACAAAGGCCGTGCCGCACGCATTGCGGGAATTGACGGCCAGATCACGTTCCGGTTCCTGCCCCACTGGCACTACCACTGGACGAGCACCGGGGAGAAGATCTTCAAGGACCGGGTCATCTCCTTTGACGCCGAAGAGGGCGGGTGCATGAGCGCCATCAACGGGCTGAAGAGCGATATCGATACCGGTGCCCTTGTCACCGAAAGCATTCCCGTCGACGCGATCGTGCTGGATCCCACCATCGACGAGGAGACCGCACGGAACCAGATCATCGAGGAGATCACCGACAAACTGACCCGCGGGGTCCGGGTGAAGCGGGAGGAAGGGGACACCATCTCCACCGAGGACAAGATCCTCAAGCCCGACAGAAAAGACATCACCGTGGATCTCACCCTCTTTTACATCCCCGTGTGGCACATCAAGGGCAAGAAGATCGTGGAGGTCAATGCGGTGAACGGGGAGATCCTCTCCCAGCCGATGGACGACGGTGTCGAGCTGATTTAGGGCGATGATTACGGTTGTGGGAGGCGGCCCTGCCGGCCGCACGGCGGCGATACGGCTTGCGGGTGCCGGACAGGAGGTCGAGCTGATCGACCGGGGCGGCCTCGGGGGCCAGTGCCTGCACCACGGGTGCATGGTCGTCTGCGCCCTCAACGATGCCGCCCGCCTGCTGCATTCCGCGCGCTCCCTTGCCGACCGGGGCGTCCTCGACCACAACCCCGCCCTCTCCTTCCCCGCCCTGATCAGGGAACTGAAAGAGACCCAGGCGATCATCCGCGAGGTGCTTGACAGGGAGACGGACCAGGCGGGGGTGACGGTGATCCGCGGGGCGGAGGCGTTCGTCGAGGGGGCGACGGTCGTCTGCGAAGGCGAGAGGCGGCACCCCGATGCACTGCTCATCGCCACCGGTTCTGCGCCCCGCATCCCCGCCATCGAGGGCATCGATCTCCCCGGCGTCCACACCCCCCACACGGTCCTCGGACTGGATGCGCTCCCCCGCAGCCTCGCCATCATCGGGGGCGGGGCCGTCGGGGCGGAATACGCGTATATTTTCCGGTCGTTCGGGTGCGAGGTCGATCTCATCTGCAGGAGCAGGCTGCTTTCCGCCCTCGACGAGCGGATCGGCAGGCAGGTGCGAAAAGACCTCGACGGCGTGCGGATCCGTGAGCAGACCGCGGTGTGCCGCATCGAAGGGTCGCCGCGGGCGGATTCGCTGGTGCTGGAGACGGGCGGCGCAGAGGAGGTGATCGGCGCCGATGCGGTGCTCGTCGCGGCGGGGCTCGTCCCCCGCACGGAGATGGTGTCCGGGGTTCCCACAGGCCCCTCCGGCGCTATCCTCGTCGATGCGTCGATGCGGACCGGGGTTCCGGGGGTCTATGCCGCCGGGGACGTGACAGGCCCGCCCTACCTGACGCCGGTGGCGCGCTATGAAGGACGTATCGCCGCAGACACCATCCTCGGCATCACGGCCAAAAAAGATCGGGCATGCATTCCCCAGTACCTGAGCCTGCGGTATGACCATGCCTTCTGCACCCTGCCCCCCGATGCATCGGCATCGTTCTCCATCCCCTCGCCGTCCGGGCCGGGGTCGTTCTGGGCGGTGCGGGAGCGCCATACCGGCGTCTCGACCCTCGACTTCGAGCCGGAGAGCGGGAGGGTCACCGGCATCCACGCAGCAGCCCCGGGCAGCGCACATGCACTGCCGTATCTCGCCCACCTTATCGAAAAAGGCCTCACCCTCGCCGAATTCGAGGATCTCATCGAGGTGCATCCATCCACCGACGCCATCCCGTGGCTGGTCCGGTATGCCGCGGACTGGAGGAGAAAGAACGGCTCCGACGGGTAGACCCGTACCGGTTCCTGCGAACCCGGGCGGCGAAAAAGGGGAGATCACCGGGATCAGGAGACGACCTCGACGAACCCGGCCGCCGTGTCGTTGACCCCGGTCGCGTTCTCCACCGTCAGGTTCACCTGGTACACCCCTTCCTCCGGGTACTCGTGCACCGGGTTCTGGGCGGTGTCATTGCGGCCGTCGCCGAATTCCCAGAACCAGTCAACCGGGAACCCGGTGGAGAGATCGGTGAACTGCACCGTGAGCGGGGCGGGGCCCGTCGGGGGTGTGGCGATGAAACTGGCATTCAGGGGTGGGACGAGGACCGTGATGTTCTCGACGGCGCTCGCCTCATCACCCGTCTCGTTGGCCACCGTCAGCGTCACCGGGTAGAGGCCCGGCATGACATAGGTGTAGGTCAGGTTCTGCTCGGGCGATACACTCCCGTCGCCGAAGTCCCACAGCCACGAGACCGGATCGCCCGTCGAGGTGTCGTTGAACTGCACATCGAGCGGAGCGAAGCCTTCTGTTACGTTGGCAATGAAACTGGCGTTCAGTGGAACCGCGGGAGGCACATCCGGCGTCTCCTCGGGAGGCTCCTCGACCGTGATCTCCTGCACCGCACTCGCCTCATCGCCGGTCTCGTTGGCCACCGTCAGGGTCACCGGGAAGACACCCGGCACAGTGAAGGTGGAGGTCACGTTCTGGTCGGCGGCGGTGGTGCCGTCGCCGAAGTCCCACAGCCACGAGACCGGATCGCCCGTCGAGGTGTCGTTGAACTGCACGGCGAGGGGAGCGGGCCCGGCCGTGGTATTCGCAGCGAAACTTGCGTTCAGGGGTACCACGGGAGGCACTTCGGGGGTGACCTCAGGAGTTTCTTCCGGCGTCTCCTCGACGGTGATATTCTCCACCGCACTCGCCTCATCGCCGGTCTCGTTGGCCACCGTCAGGGTCACCGGGAAGACACCCGGCATAGTGAAGGTGGAGGTCACGTTCTGGTCGGCGGCGGTGGTGCCGTCCCCGAAGTCCCATGCCCACGAGACCGGATCGCCGGCCGAGGTGTCGTTGAACTCAACAGCAAGGGGAGCAGGCCCTGCCGTGACGTTGGCAACGAAACTGGCGTTCAGCGGAACCGCTGGAGACACTTCGGGGGTCTCCTCGGGGGTTTCTTCGGGCGTCTCCTCCGGCGCCTCCTCGACGGTGATATTCTCCATCGCACTCGCCTCATCGCCCGTCTCGTTTGCCACCGTCAGGGTCACCGGGAAAGTGCCCGGCACAGTGAAGGTGGAGGTCACGTTCTGGTCGGCGGCGGTGGTGCCGTCGCCGAAGTCCCACAGCCACGAGACCGGATCGCCCGTCGAGGTGTCGTTGAACTGCACGGCGAGGGGAGCGGGCCCGGCCGTGGTATTCGCAGCGAAACTTGCGTTCAGGGGTACCACGGGAGGCACTTCGGGGGTGACCTCAGGAGTTTCTTCCGGCGTCTCCTC
>Ga0209614_1000894_pt1 | contig 24624 bp, 15 predicted proteins | sample BlaSprsedimmetaG_FD_185484 | JGI IMG/M metagenome (GOLD analysis project Ga0209614, IMG submission 185484) | Hot spring sediment bacterial and archeal communities from California, USA to study Microbial Dark Matter (Phase II) - Blank Spring... ... | reverse complement strand
ATAAAGTGCTTGACAGTTAGAAATTTATACACAATATTCAAAGTACTTTTTAAATGGGGAGGGGATGACCGGGTATTTTATCCATAATAAACACAAGTATTTCTTTTTTCCGGAAAATTGATTGCAATGTCTGTAAAAAATAATCAGCCACCGACCGGGAGTTTTAAAAAATTCAACGCTGTTTTTTTTGGATTGCTGGTTGTGTTCATTATCTGTTCCGGCATGCAAATCCATACTCCGGCAGCAGATGAGGTTGTCAGTGTTATAATAAAGGGCGATGAGACGCTCCGTTCTCTGGCGGTGAAATATTTTGGCGAACCAAACGATTGGGAAGTGATTCTGTTTTATAACGGATATCAAGCAGCAGGCGATGTGCAAATTGGCGCCAATTTGAAAATTCCCGTTGGTCTGTATAAAAAATTAGTGGCGAAGCTGGACGAGGCACAGGAAATGATCACGCGGGCTAATTCAGAAGGCGCCGGAATACTTGCCAGAGATTTGGTCGAGGCGGCTGTAGGTGCCCAAAAAGAGTCCATTGAGCTGAAGAAAAAAGGTGAACTTGACCTGGCGTTCAAGCGGGCGGTTGGGGCGGCAAACGCCGCCAATGAAGCCATCCGGCAGACCCAAGCGAAGAGGATTCAGGCGATCAGTGCCATTCTGTCGGAAAAGAAAGGGAAGGTCCAGTCACGCAAGAAAGATCAGACGATTTGGTATGATTCAGAGAAAAACCAGGAGTTAATCGAAAAAGAGCATATCCGGACCCTGAGCGGCGCATCGGGAGAAATCTCCTTTGTGGACGGAAGCAAGCTGAATTTGAACGAAAATTCCTTAGCCGTGATTGAGGCGATGAAGCAGGACCTGGTAAAAAATACGAATACCTCGAGTGTTGTCGTCCTTCAGGGTGACATCATGGCTTATCTGTCTTCGCAGAGCAAGAAAAATCAGGTGAACGTTTCGGCACCGGGCGTGGAAACCGATATCCGGTCGCGCAGCTTCCGGGCATCCCGCGACGAGAATAACATCACGAAATTTGCCAACTATGATGGTGAAATTGATGTTAAAGCGGCTGGTGCTCTGATTACGATCGGTAAAAATGAGGGAACCACCGTTGCTCCCGGGCAAAAACCGAAGGAAGCCCGCAAACTGCTCGATCCACCCAGAATTACAGTACCCGGTTCAAAGCAAAAGTTTTATATCAATCGCATCCCGCTGAAATGGGAGCCGGTACCGGGGGCAAAGTCGTATCAGATACAGATTGCTACGGTTCGCTCCTTCTCCGATCGAATACTTGACCAGAAGGTCAGCGGCAGGACGGAATTCAGCTGGCAATCCGAAGCAACCGGTGTTTTCTATGTCCGGGTAGCCTCTATAGATCAGGAAAACTTTATCGGCGCTTTTTCCGGCGTGGTTGAATTTTATATTGATAAGGATGTTACGCCACCGTTTTTACTGGTGAATGAACCGGCTAATAATGCCTCTGTTTATCAGCCACTGATTACCGTGTCCGGTGATGCTGAATACGGTGCTGCTCTTCTAGTCAATGATGATTCGGTGGTGATCGCAGAAAATGGTCAGTTCCGTCATCAGTACCAGTTGACGTCGGGGAAGAACAGACTTCTCATCCAGGCGATTGATGAAGCCGGCAATACGTCAAAAGTCGAACGGGTAGTTTATTATAACGCTGATGACAATCTGATTTACCTGAGCGGAAACAGGTCAGATGTAACCAACAGTGCCGAATATGCCATTGTCGGTTCAACGAAACCGGGATGTGAAATCCGGATTGACGGGCAACCGGTGAATCTGGTGGACGGGCAATTTAACCATATTGTCTATTTAAAAGAGGGCAGTAACGCGATCACTCTTGATGCAAAATCTGCCAAGGGAGACACCCAATCGCTGGCGCTGAATCTGACTCTGGATCGGGAAGCGCCGGAAATTGAAATTGATGATATTCCTTCTTTTACCGGAGCGGCAAATTTCGAAATCAGCGGAACTCTGAGTGAAGAATGCCATGTATTTTTAAATAAGCAAGAAATTCCAGTCAGTGATCGGAAATTTAGCGCCAATTTGACACTGGTGGAGGGTGACAATTACCTGCAACTGGTGGCGGAAGATTTGGCAGGTAACCAATCCACAATCCAGATTGAAATTTTTCGGGATACCGAGAAACCGAAAATTCTGCAAGCGACCCTTACGCCGCAACAAGTGAAAGGCGGAGAATTGATTCAAATCAATATCGCCGCTCGCGATGATGGTGTCGGTCTCGCCCGGAACGGGAAATACAACCTCGGAATCAGCGGCGGCAATCAAAGTTTCTCGGGAATCTTAAGCCTGAGCTCGGGTGGGAATTATGTCGGAACGCTGATGATTCCGCCGGGAATTAAGGGAAAACTGGTTATTAACGAACTCGTGATCCAGGATTATCTGGGGAATCAGGCAGATTATCCATAAGGCTCCGGGTTGGAGGGGGATTTTTCTTGAACTTCCGTAAAATATTTAGATCATCACTTCTGAAAAAATTCTTAATTGCCTTTTTCATAGTGACTATGGTGCCGCTCATTATTGCGGAATATTTCACCATGAAAAAGGCGGAAGATGAGCTGAAATCGGTCCTCAACGAAGAGTATTATCTGATTGTTGATCAACTTCGACGGGTTGTAGATGAGGTTTATATCGGGAACTGGCTGTCTAACCTGAAATCTACGGCTGAATTCATCCGGAACGATCCCTACCTGTCAATGGAGCTGATCAATACGCTTCTTAATTCCAAACTTCACCAGATTGACGATATGCTTATTCTGACTCTGAAACTCTCGGATTCCGGTGAACAGCTCTCCACGATGAAGAACGAAGATGTGGTGGCACTTTATCATCAGGATCCTGAGAAAGTAGCCGAATTGATTCAGTTTGCCGGAACCATGGACGAGGAAGACTTTATTATCCGCACGCCGATACTGCTGCCCAATAGTGAGCAGTCATATTTACCCATTGAGGTGCCGATTGAGTGGGATGACGGGCAGCGTGCGGTTCTGCGGGGAGTATTTAATTTGAACTCTATTCTGAATTTTTTATCCACCGAAATTACCATCGGTGCGCGGGAACTCTACATTGTCAACGAAGACGCAACGGTGGTCTTCAGCAATAATACCAAATTTTCGTCGGGGGATACGCTACTTTATCCGATTATGTCAATGGTGAAAAGCGGATTAAGCGGTGCCGCCCGGATTTCCAGGATTGAGCCTTTTACTTATCAGGATGTGGGCTTCCTCAGTAATTTTGCCGTTTCTCAGTATGTCAAATGGGGCATCATTGTCGCCGATGAATCCAGTCGCGCCTATGCAATGGTTGAGCAGGCTAAACGGGATATCGTCAAGTGGGTTGCCCTGACTATTGCGCTGTGCGTGGTCTTTTCCATCATCTTTGCGCGCTACTTTTCCAATGCTATACGATATATGACAGGGATCGCCAAAAAAATCGGCGGCGGGCAATTTGATGTGAAGGTCAATGTAAAATCAAAGGATGAGCTGGGTCAGTTGGGTGAATCACTACAGGAGATGGCGATCAGTTTAGGCGAAGCAGTCAAGGTCAAGGAGGAGCTGTTTGCAATCCAGGCAGAGGTCAAGATTGCCAGTCGGATTCAGCAATCCATTTTACCAGTCGGTGGACCCAATCTGGAGGGACTTGGCTTCGGGGCGCGTTATATACCCATGGAGGGCGTTGCCGGTGATTTTTATGATTTCCATGTCATTGACGAAAAAAGTGTGGGCGTGCTGGTTGCTGATGTTTCGGGACACGGCATTCCGGCGGCTATGATCAGCACCATGGTCAAAGTCACCTTTTCCCAACAGGGCAGCATCGGCAGTGATGCATCAAAAGTGCTCAATGAGATGAACCGCCTGTTAACCGGCAAGATGGAGGATCAGTTTTTAACCGCCATGTATCTGTACGTTGATTTAGCGAAGAAGAAACTGCTTACCGCCGATGCCGGTCACTGTCCACTATATATCTGGCGACGGAAAGAGCGAGAGATGCTGCGGGTGAAGCCGAAAGGGATGATCATCGGTTTCATGCCCGATATCAATTGCCCGACGGTGGAGACGCAGCTCAAAGAGGGCGACCGGCTGGTCATGTACACGGACGGCATTGTGGAAGCCGCCAATCCAAAAGGTGATCTGTTTGGCGATCAGCGCTTGATTGATTTAATTAAAGATCACCAGAATACGGAACCGGAGGCATTTATTGATCTGGTAGTGACAAAATTAAAAAACTGGGTTGGTGATCATAAAAAGACCTTTGATGATGATTTGACCATGGTGGTGATGGATATTAAAGAGGAGTAAATCCAGAAATTTTCAATATTTGAATCCAAAATAACAGGTAACTAATATGAAAATTCTCAAAATTCTATTAGTGGGATTGATTCCGCTGCTAGTTAATGCCCAGATCATAGATCAGAATTTTTTAATCACCTCCGGTATTGAGGCTGGTCTTGATAAGGGAGACAGTCTCTACCGGACGGTTATCAATGTGGATATCCCCACCGCCTATCCCGGCAAGGTCCATTTCCGTGTTTTTGACGCTGACTTGGGCGATACCTACGATAATCCCGGTCGGGATTCCCGGACCCGCTACCTGGTGTTTGGACAAAACGGGATATCTGAAAACATTTTTTCGATAAAAGATTCCATTGATGTCAGAGCGGCGCTGGTAAATTTGAGTCTCGGTCAGGACCCTTATTACGATAACCGCTGGCGTACGATCGGCAGTTTTCGTACAAACGAGGGACTGGTCAAAGGGGATCGAGCCCGATTTCGGGTCGTCGTAGACGGGATCAGCGGTTCCGGTCGCAATCGCTATCAGTTATTTATATCAGCGGACGACAAGCGCAACGAAGTAATCGAAGGCGCCGTTGTAACCTCACCGGCAATGTGTCTGCGCATGGCAACAAATCCCACCATGACTACCCAGATTACCTTTTCAATCCCGACCGGTTGCGACACGATCGTTGTCAATAATTTTGACGGGGACATGAACCGCAGTCCCAATAAAATCAGCTTTGAAACCAATTTTCGGAATAATATAGCGATTAAAGGTTCGGGTGACGGAGAACTCGTTGTTACGACCGTGGCGGTGCTAAAGGAGGAACAGGGGCGCAAAGCCGCTCTCGCGATTGAGGGCAATATCGCCACCAATAATATTCAGTTTTGGATCACTGATAAAACCGGGAGGATCCTGGAGCTGGATTACCCGCCGCAACTGGCGCGCCGTAATTCCCTGCCGATCCCGAAATTTAAGGTCATACCGCTGGCAAGTTGCAACACAGTGATTCTTGACGCTACCGAGTCTTCCGATCCCGATGGTGATGAACTGACTTTTAAGTGGTACTTTGAAGGCGGTGAATCGGAGGAAGGTATCCGAATTGCCCATGATTTCAAACAGCCCGGCAAACATCCGGTGAAGCTGCTGGTTATTGATAATTCCATCTACATCGCCAATACTTCCCGCATAACCCAGACCGTGGTTATCAATGAGCCGCCGAAAGCCGTGATCGAAGGCGTTGAAAAGGCGGCACCCTATCAATCGGTCTATTTTGATGCCCATAAATCTTATGACACCGACGGAAATATTATCGCTTATCAGTGGAACATGGGTGACGGGACTGTCAAATCCGGCGTCCGGGTCAGTCATAAATACACGCGTCCGGGAAATTATAAAGTAGCTCTTACGGTGGAAGATGATGGTACAACCCTGTGCACCAAAGGGAAGGCGACCGCGGCAATCTGGATCAATCGCGCACCTCAAGCCCGTTTAAATCTGGCAAAAAACCTGATTGCTGTAGAAGAATCGGTTTCTATGGATGCCGACGGATCCATAGACAGCGATGGCGAAATCATTCACTACCACTGGAATTTTGGTGATGGCAGCGAGGCGGAAGGAATCAGAAACAGTCATCGGTATAAACAACCCGGTAAATATACAGTGCAGTTAACAGTCCGCGATGATTCCGAACTAGCCAATGCCGAAGCCTACCTGCAGGAAATTATCACGGTCAATGCTCCACCGGTTGCGAAAGCAGAATTCCCAAAAGTCGTGGCTGCCAATGAACTGGTGATAATGGATGCTGCCAAGTCGGTTGATCCCGACGGTCAAATATCGGAATATCGCTGGACTTTGGGCGATGGTTCGATTAAAGCCGGTTCGAAAATACGCCACCGGTATGCTCAACCCGGTACCTATCCGATCAAATTAACAGTGCTTGACAACACCTCAACATTGAATAATTCGGACGTGGTGACATATTCCATTCGGGTCAATAATCCGCCGGTACCCGATGCCGGCGGTGATCGTTTGGTAAATGAAAGTGTTATAGAGTTTGATGCCACCGGTTCCAGGGACAGTGATGATGAAATAATCGAATACAGCTGGAATTTTGGCGACGGTCAGACCGGCATAGGAGAGAAAATATCCCATGTTTATGCCTCGCCCGGGACTTACAATGTTACTCTGACGGTTAAGGATGCCTCAGGAACAAAAACCGCTATTCAATCGGAAACCGTTACTATCACCGTCAACAGTCCACCGGTTGCCGATGCCGGACGGGAACAAATTGCGGCAATCGGTGAAAAAGTACGTTTTAAAGGTGGATTTTCTAACGACTCCGACGGAAAAATCGTTACCTATCGGTGGACAGTTGATGAAGGAGTCGTTCTTGAAGGAAAAAATGTCACCCATGTGTACGAGCGACCGGGAATATACCAGGTCCAATTATTGGTGATTGACAACGATGGCGCTGAGGACATCCATACCACCACCGTCTTTGTGAATACACCTCCGGTAGCAAAAATTTCGCCGATTTCGCGCATAGCTCCGGACCAGGTAGTTCCCTTCGATGGTGGTATGTCGTATGATTTAGACGGCAGGATTGATCTCTATGAATGGGATTTCGGTGATGGCAGCCTGGTCAAGAAGGGTCAGAAAGTAAAACACAGCTTCAAGGAGCCGGGACGTTTTACAGTTTCCCTGACTGTCAAGGATAATTCCAATGCCGCCAACGGGATCAGTAAAGCCACGCAAACGGTGGCAGTTAATTATCCCCCCAAACCCGATTGCGGAGCGGATATTGTGACGTGTGACCAGACCATTCTGTTTGATGCGTCAAACAGTTCCGATGCAGACAAGGACAAGCTGACCTACTTCTGGGATTTCGGTGACGGTAATGTTGGTTCGGGCATGAAATATAAGTATGTCTATCAGCAGCCGGGTGTTTATCCGGTTACGCTGCGGGTAAATGACGGTCAGGGTCTGGCAAATTCGATCCAGCAGCAGATTATCCGGGTTCAGGTCAATTCAGCACCGGTAGCAGTGGCGGAGGTCAACCGTGATACGGTTTGTGCCGGTGAACCGGTCATGTTCGATGCCAGTAAATCACGGGATAATGAAAAAGACCTTATGCGCTACCAGTGGAATTTTGGAGATGCAATCACAACGGAAGGCATAAATCCAATTCATTCTTTTAAACGGGGTGGCAATTACCGGGTTCGTCTGACTGTAACCGATGACAGCAATCTGTCCTGTAACTCTTCGGTTTCCGATCTGATTATTCATGTCATTGACGCACCGGTAGCTGATGCTGGTGAGGATCAGACCGTCTGCGCCAATACGGTTGTCCAATTTGACGGCTCCAAATCCCGCGGCGGCGATCGCCTGATAAAAAGCTACGAGTGGGATTTTGGCGACGGTGAGCAGGGTGGGGGTATCAATCCGACCCATGTCTACACGAGAGCCGGTATCTATACGGTTCGACTGATGATTACGGTTCCCGAAATCGGGGATTGTGAGAATACTTCGGAAAGCGAGCTGACTGTCAAGGTGATTGCTGCACCAACAGCCAGGTTTACGATGAATGAACGGGGATGTATCAACGAGGTGATCAATTTTGATGCCTCCGAATCTATTGCAGCAAATTCCAATATTGTCAGTTACGAATGGGATTTCGGCGACGGAAACAACGGAAGCGGTGAAAAAGTAACTCATCGGTACATCAGTCATGGGCGTTATACGGTCAAATTGAAAATCCAGACCGATTCCGATCAGGGATGCAATAGTGCGGAAGCCAGCCATGTGATTGATATTAATGCAGCTCCGGCGGCAGCTATTACCGTTTTTACTTCTAACGAGAAGCCCGCCAGCGTAAAAATATATCGCTGCTATCGCAACACCGTATTGAATTTTTCCGGTGAAAAGAGTGACGATAAAGACGGCTACATCAAGGAATATCTCTGGGATTTTGGCGATGGGAATAAAGCCGCAGGAGTGACCATACAGCACCAGTATCCGACAATCGGTTCCTATCAGGTACGTCTCTACGTTGAAGATAACAGCAACACCTACTGCGATTTTGCACTGGATAGTATTACGGTTGATGTGCTGGATTATTCGGAAATTGCCATCAGTGGACCGGAGGCTGCCTTTGTCAGAACACCTCTGGAATATAAATTGACTACCACGAAGAAGATTACTCCAAGCGCGGAAAATACAATCTGGTATTTCAGCGACGGGACAACGGTTCAAGGTTTAACCGCCGGTAAGACTTTTACGCAGTCCGGAACCTATCAGGTTCAGGCTAAATGCGGAGAGCTCTGGAGTCAGGCGCAGAAGATTATAATTGATGATTTACCAGAAGTGAAAATGCCCGATAACCGCATTATTGATCTCGGACAGACGGTCCAGATAATTCCCGCCGTATCCAATCCATTCAATGTCCCGATTGCCTATGAATGGGAGTTTGGCGACGGAGAAAAGGGGGACGGACTGGCAGCAGAACATCAATATATGGGCGCCGGCGACTTCAGCGCCACTTTCAAAGTCTGGTACAAAGAGATCGGTTTCGGTCAGCCGCAAAAATATACCATGACCATTACTGTCTTACCTGCTCCGGTGGTTGAAATTGGTGTGCAGCCGGAAAAATTGTATGTCGGCGGTGCCCGGGATGCGGTCTTCTTCGAGAGTAAAACCCAACCCTACAGCCGAAAACTCGCCTACCAGTGGGATTTTGGTGACGGAATAACGGCGGTGGGTAAAACGGCTAAACATACCTATATGATGCCGGGCGATTATACCATAAAACTGACGGTATATGACGCATCACGGTTGGATGCCAAGCGGTATGAATTCACCAGGCGTATCTCTGTCACCAAGCGCTAATGACATGAGTGCAATACTGTAATGCTAAAAAATATACGGCTTCTCTATTTAGTGTATTTGCCGTAATAAAATCAGGTTACGCGCAGATCATTTAGGTCGGTTCTGTTCTGGAATGATGATTATTCTTGACAGTAACGTTTTGGTTTTATTAAATTGCAAACGTTTGCGATAGATTTCGTCAAACTTCAAACAGAGGAATCAAAAGTGGAAAAAACACAGGTTACCATCAAAGATATTGCCCGGAAACTAAACCTATCTGCATCCACTGTATCGCGAGCCCTGCGTAATCACCCCGATATCAGCGAAGAGACAAAAAAGAGGATTAACGCCCTGGCTGAAGAACTGGATTATCAACCTGATACCATTGCTCAAAGTCTGAAAAACCGGCGCACCAATCTGATCGGGGTCATCGTACCCGAAATACGCCATCATTTTTTCTCCGGAGTTATCAGTGGTATTGAGGATATTGCCTATAAATCGGGATATGCGATCATTGTATCCCAGTCAAATGAAAATTATGAAAGGGAGCGGATTAACGTCAAAGCGCTGATTTCCAACCGCGTCGCCGGTCTGCTGATATCCATCTCCCAATCTACCTATAATAGCGATCATTTCCGGATGCTGGAACGCCAGGGGATTCCTTTTGTGTTTTTTGACCGGGTGTGTGAAGACATTGACGCCAGTAAAGTTGTGGTTGATGATTACAACGGTGCTATCGAGGCAGTGGAACATTTGATTGAAAGGGGTTATCAGAAAATAGCGCATCTGGCGGGACCAGGACATCTTTCCATCACCCAAAAGCGGCTGGAAGGCTATCTGGCTGCCTTAAAAAAACATGGTATTGCACCGGATGACCGACTCATTGTTCATGGTGGTCTTAACGAAGAGGATGGTTATACTGGTTTTACGAGCTTATGGGCAACAAACCGGCAGCCCGATGCCGTGTTCGCCGTTAATGATCCGGTGGCAATTGGTGCATTTTCGAAAATTAGGGAACTGAAATTACGAATTCCGCAGGATGTGGCACTGGTCGGTTTTTCCAATAATCCGATCACGGCTCTTGTGGAACCACCTATAACGACCATAAGTCAGCCGGCGTTTCAATTAGGGCAGACTGCGGCAGAGATTTTAATCAAGCAGATACAGTTGGGCGAAGAATTTGTGCCCCGTCGGGAAATTCTCAAAACGAAGCTGATTATTCGCCGTTCGACCTAAAGTGGGTGAAATATTAAATCATAAGGATTTTTAGAGATGGATCAACTGGTATTCAATTGGTACGACAGTCTTATTTTTCTGGTCTTTTTCGTTGTGGTGGTTGGTTTTAGCCTGTATAAAAGCCGTCGTGAACAGACGGGAGAGGATTATTTTCTTGCCGGGCGTGGCTTGATCTGGCCACTGATCGGTTTATCCATGATTGCCGCGAATATTTCCACGGAACAGTTTGTCGGCATGTCCGGGCAGGGCGCCGGGATTGCCGGTTTGGCGATTGCCTCTTATGAGTGGATGGCGGCGGTTACGATGGTAATTGTGGCGATATTTTTACTGCCCCACTTCCTGAAAGCCGGCATCTATACCTTTCCGGAGTATCTGGAATATCGCTATTCACCTGTTGCCCGTAACATCATGGCTTTTTATACGATCCTGATCTACGTGTTTGTACTGGTTGCGTCGGTTCTTTATACCGGTGGACTGACCATCGTTACGCTTTTTCAGGGTGCTACCCTTTTCGGTGCTGAGGTTACTCTGGTAAAGGCGGTCTGGATCGTGGCGATTATTACGGCGATTTATACCATTTGGGGAGGGCTGAAGGGAATTGCTTGGGCTGATCTCTTTTTCGGATCGAGCCTGATTATCGGCGGCGTTATTACCTTGGTCATCGGACTGGATCGAGTTGGCGGATTCGGCGAATTTTATGCTGCCAATCAGGATAAAATGCATATGATATTGCCTGCAGATCACCCGGTGTTACCCTGGACGGCACTAGTGCTGGGATTGTGGTTGCCGAATTTCTATTACTGGAGCGTGAATCAGTTCATTACCCAGCGGACTCTGGCGGCTAAGAGTCTCAAAGAGGGACAACTGGGCGTCATTTTTGCGGCGTTTCTGAAAATCTTGACCCCTTTTATCATTATTATTCCGGGAATTATTGCCTGGCAACTGTTTCGGGAACAGATGACTGGAACCGGCGGGACGGATGCCGCTTTTCCGCTGATTATCCGGAATCTGATTCCAGGCGGGATTCGGGGATTCATTTTTGCCGCCATCGGTGGGGCGGTAATCAGTTCACTGGCATCAATGCTGAACTCCGCCTCCACGATTTTCACCATGGACATCTATTCCCGATTATATAAAAAAGATGTTGCCCAGAAAGAGATTGTCCTGACCGGGCGGATCTCCACATTCGTATTTCTGATTATCGGTTGCTTGATCGCCCCGGTGTTAGCCAATCCCGCCTTGCAGGGGATTTTCACCTATCTGCAGGAATTTCAGGGGTTTATATCGCCTGGTATTTTTGCGGCTTTCGCTTTTGGTATGATTGTCAAAAAGGCGCCCAAGTCCGCCGGCATTACAGCCCTCGTATTAAATCCGATTATTTATGGACTATTGCTTATATTTTTCGGTTCGCTGCCGGTTTTCGAAAAAGTCCAGATCGCACAGGTGGCTTTTCTGAATCGCATGGCGATTACCTTTATCCTGATTATTATTGTGATGACAGTGATAACATACCTGAAGCCGCTGGCTAAACCGGTGGTTATGCCGGTCCGAAAGGAATTTGATACGCAGGCAACGCCGATTATAAAATGGCTGGGAGCGGTGATTATCATTGTGATCGTTTTATTGTACATCCTTTTTTGGTAAATAGTTACCGTCCACAGGTGATCGTTTTATCCTGTTTTTTATTATTATGCTTAATATGGAGAGTATTAATCATCCACAGCGCCGCTATAATCCCCTGACCGGAGAATGGGTACTGGTGACTTCGCACCGCACATCCCGTCCTTGGTTGGGCCAGGAGGAAGAGCCTTCGGTAAGTCCAAAGGTCGAATATGATCCCGGCTGTTTTCTCTGTCCCGGCAATGTCCGGGCAAGCGGAGAACGTAATGCGAATTATCGCAAGACCTTTGTCTTTACCAACGATTTCTCGGCGCTGCTGCCTGACATTCCGGATAGGCGGTCCAAAAAATCACCACTGATTCAGGTGGATCAGGTACGGGGAGTCTGTAAAGTAATCTGTTTTTCGCCGCATCACAGCAAGACGCTGGCGGAATTGCCCGGGGAGGACATTGTGGCTGTGATTGACGCCTGGATCGAACAGAGTAGTTTACTGGGGCAAAACTATCGCTGGGTACAGATTTTCGAGAACAAGGGGGAGATAATGGGTTGTTCCAACCCGCATCCCCACTGTCAGGTTTGGGCAAGCAGCTTCTTACCCAACGAAGCGCGAAAAGAGGACCTGCATCAGCGTGAATATTTTCGAAAATACCGGACGCAACTGCTTTTGGATTATCTGAAGTATGAAATCGGCGAAAAGCGGCGGATTGTAGCAGAAAATAAAGATTGGGTAGTGGTGGTACCATTTTGGGCGGTTTGGCCTTTTGAGACGCTGTTGTTACCCCGCCGGCATGTACTCCGGTTGACGGAATTAAATGATTCAGAGCGAAGAACATTATCGGAAATAATAAAAATACTGTTAAGTAAGTATGACAACTTGTTTAAGGTGGAATTTCCTTACTCCATGGGCTGGCATGGCGCACCGTATGACGAGAACGCTAATTCACATTGGCAATTACATGCTCACTACTATCCGCCGCTGCTGCGCTCTAGTATGATTAAAAAATTCATGGTCGGCTATGAAATGCTTGCCGAGCCGCAGCGGGATATCAGCCCTGAAGCCGCCGCCGAAAAATTGCATAACCTGGCAAAGGAAAGAATATTTTAACCAGAATTAATCAGGATTAGAATGAAATTGAGACAATTACTGACAACCGACGCATGCCGAAAGCTGTTTGAAAAGCTGTATGGAAACGGGGAGGACTGCTATCGAAAGCAGCTGGATCGCTATGAGACCCTGATTCAAAATTATATAAATTATTTTAAAGAAGAGCCGCAGCATCTCTTTAGTTCGCCCGGTCGTACGGAAATCGGTGGCAACCATACCGATCATAACCGGGGGCTCGTGCTGGCGGCTTCGATTAATCTTGATACGATTGCCGCAGTGAATAAGAATGAGTCCGGAGTAATTCGAGTCTATTCGGAAGGTTATACGGATGTCTTCTGTATTTCGTTGAATGACCTCTCAAAAAAGGAATCAGAAAAAGAGACAACCAATTCCATTATCCGCGGCATTGCTGCACAGTTCAGAGATGAAGGTTATCAGATCGGCGGTTTCAATGCCTACATAGCCAGCGACGTATATGTCGGATCGGGCTTGAGTTCATCCGCCTCCTTTGAAGTGATGATCGGGACGATTTTGAATACTCTCTACAACGGTTCCAAAATCGTGCTGGAAAAAGTCGCCCGCATCGGGCAATATGCCGAGAACGAGTATTTCGGGAAGCCCTGTGGCTTGATGGACCAACTGGCAACTGCTGTCGGAAATACCATCATGATTGATTTTGAAAATCCAGACAGTCCCCGGATTAACCAGATTCGGTTCGATCTTGCGGAGTTTGACTATGCTATGGTGCTGATAAATACGGGTGGTAATCATATTGACCTGAACGACGAATACATTGCCGTCTATAACGAAATGCAGTCGGTCGCCCGGCAGTTTGCCAGGGATGACTGTCGTGATCTTACTTATTCGGAAATCCTCGGTCGGTTACCGGATTTACGGAAAAAAGTTGGCGACCGGGCAATCCTGCGGGCGATTCATTTTTTAAATGATAATGAACGGGTACTTGAGGAGGTTGCCGCTCTTGAGAAGGGAGCTATTGAGCGGTTTTTGGACCTTGTCAACGAATCGGGTAATTCGTCCTTTAAATTTTTACAAAATTGTTACAGTATCAGGAATCCCGAAGCGCAGGGTATTCCTCTGGCACTGGCGATAACGGAGATGTTTTTTAAAAATAGTACAAAAAAATCCGCCTGCCGGGTGCACGGCGGCGGCTTCGCCGGGACGATTCTGACGTTTATTCCGAAAGAAGACGTCTCTGCCTATGTGGAATTGATGACTGCGGTGTTCGGTAAAGATGCGGCGACAGTTCTAACGATCCGACCGGTTGGGGCGATTTGGATTAACCGGCAAATCAGTAAGATATCGGGGTAAAATATCTAATGCAGGATTAAATCTTAGAAAAAGGCAGACCCGGTGGTCTGCCCTTTAATTTCAGGATTCGACGATTCTGCTCAAATTCCTTTTTGCGCCATAATCTTCTCAATCTCATCCATAGCCCAGTTCATCATTTTCATGGTTTTGTCGAAGGGAACCGGACTGGTCATATCCACACCGGCATCTTTCAGTAGCTCAATGGGGTATTTCGAGCCGCCGGCGGAGAGAAAGGTCATGTACTTAGCAATAGCGCCGGCTTCTTTATTCAGGATTCCCTCAGCCAGAGCGGTGGAAGCGGTGAAGGATGTGGAATACTGATACACGTAGTAGTTGTAATAAAAATGCGGAATGTACGCCCATTCGACATTGATATAATCGGGAACAATACAAATACCTTTATTATGTCCGTAATAAGCTCTGACGATATCTTTATAAAGTTCCGACATGGAATCACCGGTGATCTGTTCGCCTTTCTCAACCATTTCATGCATGCGCAGTTCGAATTCTGCAAACTGGGTTTGCCGGAAGAGAGTGCCCTTGACGCCGTCCAGATATTCCATCAGGAGAGCCAGTTTTACTTTATCGTCGGTGGTTTTGTTATAAACATGATTGAAGAGCAGAATTTCATTCAGTGTCGAAGCCACTTCAGCCACAAAAATAGGATACATGGCGGTGGGAAACGGCTGGGATTGATTAGACAAATAGCTCTGCATAGTGTGTCCCAGTTCGTGCACCAGCGTGGAGACGTCATTATACAAATTATTGTAGTTGAGCAGAATATAGGGATGAACGTCGTAGGCGCTGCCGGACGAGTAGGCGCCGGAGCGCTTGCCGGGTGTTGGATAAACATCAATCCAGCGATTATCGAATGCCTCTTTGATGATTCTGACATAGTCGTCACCCAGCGGTTTGAGAGCCGCCAGGATTATTTTCTGGGCTTCCTCATAATCATATTCTGTGTCAATGCCCTCGACCGCCGGCGCATAGAGATCGTAATAATAGAGTGTATCCAATCCCATCATGCGGCGTTTGATGTCGAGATACCGGTGAAAGGATTCCAGATTCTTATTGACATTTTCGATAAGTGAATTATAGACCTCCACCGGAATGTTATTGGCGTCCAGCGCGCGCTCAAGGGTATTTTCATAATGACGGACATTGGCATAGAAGATATGAGATTTGACGTTGGCGTCAATCTGGGTGCCGAAAGAGCGTCGGAAGTCGTTGAATTTACCGAAAAAGGCTTCGAAAACGATTTTCCGGTCCGCACGGTTGGGCACGGCACGATAGCGACTATAACCAGCCTGGTCAACAAGCACTTTTTCGCCGTTGGACAGTGTTACCGTCGGATAGGACATGTCGGCGTTCTTGAAAATGCCATAAATTGATGCGGCGGCTCCGGAGATCAGACCCGCCTCGGCGACGATTTTCTCCTCTTTTTCCGACAGCATGTGCTCTTTGCTGCGGAGCAGATCGTAAAGATAAAAGCGATAGACTTCCAGCTCCGGTTCGCAGGTTAAATATTTATCAATTTTTTTCTGATTCATGGTCAGTATTTCCGGATCAATGAAAGAGGACTTTGTACTGTACTGGGTGAACAGCTGGTCAATTTCCTGTTTCATGGCAAGGTACCTGGAATCCCGGGTATCGAGGTCTGATTTTTTACCGGCATAGGAAGACAATCGCAGCATCTCTTGATAGATTGCATAATGGTAATTCAATCCCTCCAGCAAATTAGCGGGTGATTTGGTGAGTTTGCCCTTGAATTCAAGAATGCCGTCGAATTTTTTAACCGTCTCCTCCTTGGCTTTATGATACGCCTCATCGGAGGGGTAGAGATCGCTCAAATCCCATTTGTACTGATCGGGAATTTCCGCCCGATCCCGGGTTTGTGATAGAACCTGCTGGCTGAATAAATTAAACAACACCAGCATCAGCATTACTCCAATCATTTTTTGCATGATAACCTCTCTGTATTGTAAAGCAATTCACGGATTTCTTGATAAAGTGCTCTAAAATTGTGATTAATATTTCATATTTTTACTACAGTTCAAATTTACAACGAACCGGATTAATTCACAAACCGTCGGATGGCATCTTTCAGACGCCATAATAGAGTAAATATTCATAAGGGGTCGGACGATTGCAGTTGTTGACGATGTCATTTTGTGTTTTGTAACGAATCCAGGCGTCAATCATGTCGTCAGAAAAGATTGACCTCGCTTTTAGAAACTCCCGGTCGTCATCGAGATGTTCCAGTGCCGCTTCGAGGGAAGTGGGTATTGATTTGATATCTGCCAGAATGGCTGCATTTTCCGGCGCGAACAGATTAATATCATAGGGACCGAAGCCCTCTTTCGTCAAATCCAGGTTTTTTTGAATCCCGTCAATACCGGCGAGCAGCATGGCAGGCATCGCCAGGTAGGGATTGCAGCTGGCGTCTGGTGGACGATATTCAATCCGCTTGTCGGATGGAGCGGTGGCGTATTTCGGAATCCGGACCGCCGAGCTGCGATTGCCGAGACTGAAAAACAGCGCCACCGGTGCCTCAAAACCGGGAATCAGACGTTTATAGGAGTTAGTGGACGGATTCGTCAAAGCCGTCAGGGCTGGCGCGTGTTTAAGTATTCCGGCGATATAAGATTGAGCGAGCTGACTGAGCCCGCCATAGCCTTTCCGATCATAAAACAGCGGTTTGCCGTTTTTGAAAAGATGCTGGTGAAAGTGCATTCCGCTGCCGGGCTCATTATAGAGCGGTTTGGGCATAAAGGTGGCGGTTTTCCCGTATTTTTTGGCTGTCATTTTAATAATGTATTTACCGAGAATAACCGAGTCGGCAATTTTCAGCGGTCGGTCGAGATCAATCTCGATTTCAATCTGTCCGGAACTGCCGACTTCATGATGGTGATATTTTACCGGAATGCCACACGCTTCCATTATTCGGACAGTCTCCGAGCGGACATTATGGAGTTCATCATAGGGCGGTGCGGCATGATAGCCCTGATGGTTGAACATCTGATAGCCATCTTTTTTATTGCCGTCAAGATAACAGTTCCAGGCTGCCTCGCCGGATCGGATTTTAAAGTAAGTAAAAAAGGGATCGTTACGATATTCCACCGAATCGAAAATATAGTATTCAAACTCAGGTCCCCAGCGGCTTTCGGTGGCGATTCCTGTAGATACCAGATATTCTTCAGTCCGGGTGGCGATATAGCGCGGGTCGCGGGAAAATCTTTTTTTTGTATCGGCTTCGGCGATATTACAAAAGAAACTGACAGTCTTGTGCTCGAAAAATGGATCAACGAAACCGGTCGCCAGGTCCGGGATGAGGACCATATCGCCGGATTCAATGGTCTTATAACCCGGCATTGATGAGGCGTCGAACCCGATCCCGTGTTCGACAATCTTTTTATCAAATTGTGCTGCGGGGAGGGTGATATGATGAAGACCACCGGCAAAATCAACATATTTTAAATCAATAAAACCGACCTCCTTTTTACGGAGATACGCCGACAATTCTTCCACCGAAGCAAACATAAAAACCTCTGAATACTTAATTAATGTTCATTGCAAGGCTAATATAAAATATATTATTTAAGAATAGCAACAAGATTCGGGGGCGCATATTTAATTAATTAAGATATATCAGCGGGAGTCGGAACAGAATAGATATTTGGAATTTGCCGTTTATTCTGTTTATATTTGCAGCGTATATAAAGGGAGAGTGCGGTGGAAAAGGTCACGAAACGTCGGGATTATATCAGTTGGGATGAGTATTTCATGGGTGTGGCGCTGTTGTCCGCGCAGCGCAGCAAGGACCCCAATACGCAGGTAGGTGCCTGCATTGTCAACCGGGATAAAAAGATCGTTGGTGTCGGCTATAACGGTTTTCCCACCGGCTGCTCCGATGATCAATTGCCCTGGAACCGGGAGGGCGAATTTCTGGATACCAAGTATCCCTATATCTGCCATGCCGAACTGAATGCCATTCTGAACAGCATCTCCCGAGATCTGAAAAATGCGACCATTTATGTGGCGCTCTTTCCCTGTAACGAGTGTGCCAAGGCGATCATCCAGGCGGGCATCAGGGAGGTCGTCTATCTGTCGGATAAATATCGGGATTCCAATGAGGTGAAAGCCTCAAAAATCATGTTTGCGCAGGCTGGTGTGTCGCTGCGAAAAATGCAGACCGGGCGGCGTCAGCTGGAGATTCAGTTCAACGAGTCCAACGTCTAAACCGCAATTTTTCAAGTAACTATTGTTAATAAATCAGTCATGTGATCGATCAGATAATCGGGATTCTGTGCTCGGAGGGTTACTTTGGAGGATAATCCGTATGTGACGGCGCAGACCGGCATACCGGCGTTTTTGGCTGCCGTGATATCCTTTTCGCTGTCGCCGACCATTAGACAGTGCTGCGACTCGATGTGGAACTGACCGGCGGCATGTAGAAGAGGTTGCGGGTGCGGTTTCTTTTGAGGCAATGAATCGCCGCCGAGGATCAATTGAAAATAGGAATCCATTCCAAAATGCTTTAAAATTGCTTGCGTATAGACAAACGCCTTATTTGAAATGACCGCCAGGGGATATTCAGCGAGGTGTTCGAGGGTTTCAGCCACAAAAGGATAAGGCACCGTTGTATCCAGCATGTGCTCCCTGTACATTTTACGGAAGATTTCGTCAGCCCGGTCAAGCAGGGTGCCGTCCACATCAGCGTCCGGCTTGCCGGATTGAATATAAGCCAGGACTCTTTTTACCAGCATACGAATACCATCACCGATAAAGTGAAAACCGGTTTCATACTCGATTTTCTTGAATCCGAAGTGTTCCAAAGTCAGATTCACGGAGGAAATGATATCGTGACTGGAATCAATCAAAGTTCCGTCGAGGTCGAATATAATTGCCTGATAAAGTCGCTTTTTCATGTGGGTAATATACGGGGATTTCGGTTATTCGCAATCCCGAATTCAAATGACTGTCAGCGGGGTCAAAACAGTTTTTGTTTTTTGCGTGATGTTTTGTATCATAGGCAGTATTTTATAACTTAAATAATTAAAGTGAGTTTTAGTAAAATTAGGAGTATTGAATGGCGGATCAAGAGCCGGTAAAAGAGGACGTGAAAAAAGCGGGACTGTTCGGGCGATTTTTCAAATGGAAAAAAGACCCTACCAAACGCCCCTTCAGTCTCAGAGCGCTGGATATCATCGAAAAAATCGGTAACAAACTGCCCCATCCGGTGACGCTGTTTGCAATTTTTGCCCTGCTGACCCTGATTTTTTCATATATTATCAACCGCATGGGTGTGACGGCTGTTCATCCGGGTACTGGTGAGACGATCCGGGTGATTAACTTGCTGAGCGGTGACGGTTTTCGGTTTATCTGGTCCAGTGCGACGGATAATTTCGTTAATTTTCCTCCGCTGGGCATTGTGCTGGTCGCCATGATCGGCGTCGGTGTGGCGGAGGGCTCCGGTTTGCTGACGGCGCTGCTGAGACATCTGGTAACCGCCGCACCAAAGCGCCTGATTACGGCGGCGGTGGTCGCTGCGGGGGTTTTATCACATCTGGCGTCCAGCGCCGGGTACGTGATTCTGATTCCTCTGGGAGCAATGGTATTCGCGGCGGTCAAGCGGCACCCTTTAGCCGGATTGGCGGCGGCGTTTTGCGGTGTATCCGCCGGCTTTGGCGCCAATTTTCTGATTGGTACCATTGACCCGATTTTGTCCGGTTTGACAGAATCGGCGGCGAATATCATAGATCCCGATATGCACCTGAGTGCCGCAATCAATGTCTATTTCATGATGGCATCGGCATTTATGGTGACCATTTTGGGCACCTGGATTACGGAAAAGTTTGTCGAGCCGCGGCTTGGAGAATACGAGGGTGAACTGGAAAAGTTCGACACCATCGCTGCTAATGAACAGAAAGGGCTGCGCTGGGCGGGAATCGCTGCGCTGTTCACCGTTGCCCTGTTTCTGGTGTTGACGGTGCCGCATAATGCACTGCTGCGCGACCCGGTTACTCATTCCATCCTGAAATCGCCCTTCATGACTGGATTAATTACCGGAATCCTGGTTTTTTTCTTCATTCCCGGTATGGTCTACGGAATTGTCGTCGGTACGGTAAAAAACGACAAGGATGCCATCAAACACATGACCAATTCCATGAAAGGGCTCAGCAGCTATATCGTCCTGGTCTTTTTCGCCGCTCAGTTCGTCTTTTATTTTAAAAAGAGCAAAATCGGTGTAATGATCGCCATCAAGGGAGCGGAGCTGCTGGAGTCCATCGGATTTACCGGAATTGGTCTGGTGGTTGCCTTTGTTTTCGTTTCGGCGTTCATCAATCTGTTCATGGGCAGTGCTTCCGCCAAGTGGGCGATCATGGCGCCGATTTTTGTGCCGATGTTTATGCTGCTGGGCTACCATCCGGCAATCACGCAAGCGGCTTTCCGGATTGGAGATTCGGTGACCAACGTTATTACGCCGATGATGAGCTATTTTGCGCTGATTGTTGCCTTTGCCCAGAAATACGATGAAAAAGCCGGACTGGGAACCATCATCGCGACGATGTTGCCCTATACCGTATTTTTGACAATTGCCTGGATCATTTTACTGGTCATCTGGATGCTGCTGGGGCTGCCCATCGGTCCCGGCGCACCGATTTATATGCCCTAAAAGCGAATCCTGATATAAATTTAAGCCGGAATATTATCAGAAAGGCAGGTACTCAATGAATAAACCAATTCAAATCTCTGCAAAGACCTGGTGGGTCGGCGTTAATGACCGGGAAACCGATATTTTTGAGGCGCTCTGGCCGTTGCCAAAAGGCATCTCTTATAACGCCTATCTGATTGACGATGAAAAAGTTGCCTTAATTGATACGGTGAAAAATTGCTACACGCCGTCACTACTGGACAAAATCAAGGCGCTGATCGGTACCGGAAAGCCGGTAGACTACCTGATCATCAACCACATGGAACCGGATCACTCAGGGGCGATCGAAATTATTGCCCGGATGTACCCGGAAATTATCATCGTCGGCAATGCCAAAACAATTGAATATCTGGAAGGCTATTACGGGATCCGGCGGAATGTCAAGGTCATTAATGACGGCGATACACTCGATCTGGGTGAACATAAACTTTCCTTTCATCTGACACCTATGGTGCACTGGCCGGAAACCATGATGACCTACGCTGTTCGGGACAAACTGCTTTTCAGCGGCGATGCATTTGGTGGATTCGGTGCGCTGACCGGCGGACTTTTCGATGACGAGGTCAATGTGGATTACTACGAAGACGAAACCCTGCGCTACTATTCGAATATCGTCGGCAAATTCAGTCCCATGGTTCAGAAAGCCTTTGACAAATTGAAGGGACTGGATATCAAAATAATTGCTGCGACTCACGGTCCCGTCTGGCGGACGAATCCCGGCTTGATTATTGATCAATATGACCGCTGGAGCCGGTATGAAAGCGAGCGGGGAGTTGTGCTGGCTTATGCCTCGATGTATGGCAATACGAAGCAGATGGCGGAAGCGGTCTCACGGGGTTTGGTTGAGGGCGGCATCCGGGGAATCCGGATGCACGACGTTTCCCGGACCCATATCTCCTACATGCTGAAGGATTGCTGGCGCTATCAGGGAATTATTCTCGGCAGCGTCACCTACGACATGAATCCGCTGATTACCATGAAACATCTGACTGACTTGCTCGAAGCCAAGCAGCTGAAAAACAGGGCCTTGGGCATTTTCGGGTCTTACGGCTGGAGTGGCGGCGGTGTAAAATATCTGCGGCAATTTGCCGAACGTACCAGGTGGGATTTGGTCGAACCGGTGGTTGAAGCCCAGCAACGACCGTCAACGGATGTTCTGGAGCAGTGCCGGCAGTTAGGTCGGAATATGGCGGCGAAAATCAGCGGTAATGAACACTAAAGTATACAACGGCTCTGTTGCGCGCCTGCGCCGGGCGGAGCGTCTTCAGGTAATGCAGGTGGAACGGGTCGTTGAGCTCTGTCTGAAGCAGGACGATTTCAAAACCGTTCTTGATTGCGGAACCGGCAGCGGGGTATTCGCGGAGGCGTTTTTAAAAAAGGGACTAACTGTGATCGGGATTGACCTGAATCCCGAGATGATTGCGGCGGCGCGGGCGTATGTTCTCGGCGGCAGATTTAATGTCGCTCGGCTGGAGCGGCTCCCTTTTCGTGAGAAATCTTTCGATCTGCTGTTTTATGCGCACAGTCTGCACGAAGCCGGCGATTTGTGTCTTGCGCTTGCTGAGGCAAAACGGGTTGCCCGCAGGCATGTCATGGCGCTGGAATGGCCAGTTCGGTTTAAATTGCATGGTCCGCCTGTCGGACATCGCATCCGGGTCAGGGAACTGCGCGGCATCCTTAGACGGTTACAATTCCAAGCACTGATGGTTGAATCCATCGGCGGGCAGAATCTGTATATTATGGCGATTTAAGCGAGAGAGGTTAAAAATGAGCAGCGAAATATTTCAAATCCATATACTGTTAAAGTACTCCAAGCCGCGCATCTGGCGCCGGGTGCTTGTCTCCGCCGATACCCTGCTATCGGATTTTCACAGAATCCTTCAGACGACGATGGGCTGGGGAAATTGTCATTTGCACCAATTTATCAAGGATGATACCAGATTCACGATCCCTTCCGAAGATGATCTGTTGTGGTTCGATGATATTGATTACACCGGAATAAAAATCAACGAATTGCTCCTTTTTGAGGGCGATAAGATGCTTTATGAGTACGATTTTGGTGACGGCTGGGAACATGAAATTCGGCTTGAAAAAATCTTAAATGCTGCTACACGTTTAAAACATCCGGTCTGTCTAAAAGGCAAAAGAGCCTGTCCGCCGGAAGATTGCGGCGGTGTCTGGGGATATAGTAGAATCCTTGAGATTATGGAAAACCCGCAGCATCCCGATTATGATGATACGATGGAATGGATCGGAGAGGATTTTCTGCCCGATTATTTTAACCTTGACCTAATCAATGCCGCCCTGAAACGGAATAATTACGGTTGCTTCGACAGGATTTTTTTTTAATACCGAGCCGTTGCGGGCAGCTAGAAGGCATTTCCGGAGTTATCTATTCTCCTCTTAATATATTTTATCAAGAAAAACAGACCCGCGAAAATGATCCACAAAAAGACGATATAAATTAAGACCATCCGCAAAACATAGCTACCATTTATAAAATAAGTCGTAAAGTCTGCTATGACGTCAGGCTTTTTAGTTAATATTAAAAAGGTAATTGATGGCAATATATCCAATAGCGCAATTGTCATTACAATAACTGGAAAAATGAAAGATATTTTGTACAATTTGGAATCTTTGGTGGACATATCCAAAAGTTAGTTGAAATGCATGTTTGAAATTGGATGAGGTTTCACACTGGTTACGCCGTTCCCACGGCGTAACCGATAACCATTTTCTCGTCTAATTTCAACCTGGTTGGATTGACATTCAACCCCGTTGGGGTTGCCGGTTGGGGGCTTTTTGAACTTATTCACCGGGTTGCACCTAAAGTTATTCACATTCAACTCCTGCGGAGTTGGCTTGTTTTAGTTGGTCTATGCTCCGGATTTCATCCGGAGTTATTTATGTTAAACCCCTTCGGGGTTTTTTTCCGTTGCGCGATATTGTTGTTATTGACCGGTGAAGAATCCCGCCAGGGATTCAACTTGATTAGCCATGAATGAAATTCATGGAAAAGAATATAATAACCCAACGCTATCAACCACAACGTGGTTGAACAAACCTTATGTTAATCACCGGGTTACACCCGGTGCTATTCAGATTCAATCCCTGGCGGGATTGTGATCGTGATAAAACCAGGTTTTCACCAAACCAACCGTATTTTTATTCACACTGGTTACGCCGTTCCCACGGCGTAACCGATAACCATTTTCTCGTCTAATTTCAACCTGGTTGGATTGACATTCAACCCCGTTGGGGTTGCCGGCTGGGGGCTTTTTGAACTTATTCACCGGGTTGCACCCGAAGTTATTCACATTCAACTCCTGCGGAGTTGGCTTGTTTTAGTTGGTCTATGCTCCGGATTTCATCCGGAGTTATTTATGTTAAACCCCTTCGGGGTTTTTTTCCGTTGCGCGATATTGTTGTTATT
>Ga0209614_1000893_pt1 | contig 24625 bp, 16 predicted proteins | sample BlaSprsedimmetaG_FD_185484 | JGI IMG/M metagenome (GOLD analysis project Ga0209614, IMG submission 185484) | Hot spring sediment bacterial and archeal communities from California, USA to study Microbial Dark Matter (Phase II) - Blank Spring... ... | reverse complement strand
CCCCGGTACCGCGGGTCCGCCGGGTCCAGCGTCCGCAGCCCGTAAGGCGTCAGCAACCGCCGCTCCGCCACGTCCACCACCGCCCGCTGCTGCTCGGCCGAAAGCAAATCCCCCGACAGCGACACCGCAAGAATCTGGTTCGGCCGCAGACTTGCATCGGCCCCATCCGCCCTCACGCAATCGTTCAACCACCCTACCCGCTCATTCCAGAAACACCGACGAAAGTTCGCGGCCACTTTGTCGGCCATCGCTCTATATCGCTGCGCGCTGACGGTGTTCCGCTCGTCATAGAACTGTGCCATCCGCGTCAGCGCCTCATGCCACAGGGCATTGACCTCCACGGCCTTGCCCCACCGGGGCGTAAAGGTCACGTCACCGCACTTCGCATCCATCCACGTCAACTGCGTCTGCTCATTGCCGGCCGTAATCAGCCCATCCTCATCCGCCCGGATCCCGAACCGCGTCCCCCGTTCGTAGCTATCCACGATCCACCGGATCACCGGCAGCAACTCCCTCGCAAACGTCCGCCCATCCCCACTGGCGCCCAGATACTCAAACGCCGCATGAATAAACCACAGCGACGCATCCACGCTGTTGAAATGCGCCGTGTTCGACCGGTCATCAAACCGGTTCGGGATCATCCCCTGGTCCGCCGCCGCGGCAAACGTCGTCAGTACGCTCGTCGCCTCTTCAAGCCGCCCCGTGCACAGCAGCAGCCCCTTGAGCGATATGAACGTATCCCGCCCCCAGTCCATGAACCACGGATAGCCCGCCACAATCGTGCAACGCTGCCGACCGCCGATGCTTCTGCGAACCACGAACGCATCGGCCGCGGCAAACAGCCGCCGCAACCGCTCCTGCCTGCCCCCGGCGGCCCGAACCACCCGCCGGCGATGTTCCCGAAGCTCGGCAACCCGAGTCTCCAGATCAAAGCCCTCGGCCGTCTCCGCGTTGAACCGCTTGCTCAGGTTCGCCCAGACAACCACCTCGTCCGGCCGCTCCAAACGACACCGGAACACCCCCGGCGACCACAGGTCCTCCGTGCAATCCTGCCCGCGCTCGCGGTCGGCGCGATAGAGGAAATCGTACCACCATTGCGCATCCGCGGCGAAGCCCCCCTCTTTGCATCGCATGAACAGCTCGCAACTATCCGCCCCGCCATGGCGCACCAGGACACCACCTTCGACCTGTTCGGCCGTCATCGAGACCCAGGACCGCTGCAAGCCGTGGAAGTCCCGCAACCCCACCAACGGCCGGACTTCCAGCTCAACAGGGCCGCTTACGTCTTCGAAGCGATACACGATGGCCACGGTGTCGGTCCGCCGCGCCAAATACACCGACCTGGTCAATCGCACGCCGTCGATCTCGTACTCGAAATGCGCACCGGCCCCCCGGCGGAATTGGCGCAGGTACGCCATGGCCTCATCGGCCAGTCTGCCGCCAAACTCGAAGTTCGTCAGAATGTGCCTGCGGCCGCCAACCCCCACTGTCTCAAGGCACTGCGAGAGCGCATGGATCCGGTTGGCCGGTGGATCCAGCGCGCCGATCAAAAGTCCGTGGTACCTCCGCGTGTGACAGCCCGCCACCGTCGAACCACAATACGCCCCCCGTTCATTGGTCAGCAGCCATTCCCTGTCCAACAGATTCTCGATGCTGTCGCCCGTCGTTGAACACGAGATTCCCGTCTGGTCAGTCCTTTGAAGAATCAGCACGCTGCCTTTCCTCCGCAACCCGCTCCCAATCCCCGACTCAATACGACCCGCCGGCCCGCACCCCGGTCCAGGGCCATCAACATATCTTCTGCAACGCCGGCGCGGCATTGCCGCTCGACGCCCCTTTGGCCGAACCGCCCTTGAGATGCCTGACGCACCGACGCCGCAGGTGATCCAGCACGTTCATGAAATTGATGTATGACTCATAAGGCGAGTCGTACGGATTGAAGTACTTGTGCACATCGCCGTCCGCGAAGTACTTCGTGCACATGTAATAGAAGTGGTCTGAGGCCAGCAGCCACCGCCAGTCCCGAAGCAGCATATCGGACTCGGTCTTCTTGACCTGGGACTCCAGCCGATAGACCTCGTGCAAGGCGTTGGATTGCATCGAGTTGCCCAGCCACGCCGAGAGATCCCGCTCAGTGTCGGCCCAACTGATCAGATGTGGGACGTCCATGCGGTCGACCGGCTCGTAGGCGGCGATCACCTCGCTGGGCGTCTTGAAGTTGTCGTCCGGGTGCCGAAGAATCTCCGTCGGCAATTGCCGCATGAAATCGAATATCCCCGTATCCTGCCACTGGTGCTCCCCGAAGGTCTCATAGTCCATGAAGAGATTCACCACCTGCCCGCCCCCGTTGACCTCATGCACCCACCCCGCGAACTTGTCCGCCATCAGCGGCCACTCCGGCCACCCTCGGTTGGAAAACCGAAACGCGATGTCATCGCTCAGCGCATAATTCTTCAACAGAAGCTTGATCCGCTCGCACCCCACCGGCCGATAAACAAAATTCGGCGTTCTCCCCCGCAGAATATGGTCCGCCCCCTCCGTGATGATCCCGTCGAAATCCCCCGTGGACTCGATCAACGACGCCAATTCGTTGTTGTAGATCAACTCCGTGTTGCGAAAAACCCGCGGACGCTGCCCGAACAGCGACTCCATCAACTCCGAGTGCTTGCGAACCTGCGACAGAAACTCCCGCCGCGAATACAGGAAGCTCAGGCTGTGATAGTAGGTCTCGCCGATGAACTCCACGCACCCGGTCTCGGCCAGTGCGTGAAACGTGCTCAGAACCTCCGGACAGAACCGCTCGAACTGCTCCAGGACCACCCCCGTCAGGCTGAACGCCACCTTGAACCGACCCTCATGCCGCCGGATCAGGTCCAGCAACAGCCGATTCATCGGCAGATAACACTTGTCGGCCACCTTGCGGCAGATCACGGCGTTTTTGTGGTCGTCGAAGTACCGGTCGTGATCGTCAAAGACCGTGTAGTGGCGAAGCCGATGCGGCTGATGAACCTGAAAATAGAAACATACCGAAGCCATCGCTTAGCCTTCCAGGCTGCCCAGTGTCATCCATTCCATTGCCGCAAACCCCGCCGCCACCTTTTCATCCACTAAACCGCCACCGTCGACAATGCCTCGCGGTAGACCTGGACGCACTTCCGCGCGGCGTCCTGCCAGCGGAGCTTGCGGACTTCAAAATTGCCGTGGCTTCGTAGTGTCATCTGCAGCGGCGGGTACTTCAGCACCGCGATGATCTTGTTCGCTATCTCGTCAACGTCCCAGAAATCCACCTTCAGGGCGTGCATCAGAACCTCCGACACGCCGCTCTGCTTGCTGATGATCACCGGCACGTCATGCCCCAAGGCCTCCAGCGGTGCGATACCGAACGGCTCGGAGACCGACGGCATCACGTACAGGTCGGCCATCTTGTAGATGCGCTGCACATCGTCGCCCCGCAGGAAACCCGTAAAGAGCACCTTGCTGCCAATGCCCATCGCGGCCGCCATCTCAATAGTCCGTTGCATCATATCGCCCGAGCCGGCCATCACGAACTTCACATTGTCCATGACCTCCAGCACCTTCTTGGCCGCCCCAAGGAAGTACTCCGGGCCTTTCTGCATCGTGATCCGGCCCAGGAACAGAACAATCCGCCCATCGGTGCGGATTCCGGTCTGGCTCAAGGGCCAGTTTCCGTTGCGATCCAGGCCGTTGTACACGACCTCGACCTTATCGCCGCTGATTCCATAACGACCGATAATGATATTCCGCGTGAAGTAGCTCACCGCGATCACCTTGTCCGCCCGCTCCATCCCCTCGCGCTCAATCTCATAGATTCGCTGGTTCACGTGCTCGCCGCTGCGGTCGAACTCCGTCGAATGAACATGCACCACCAACGGTCTGCCCCTCGACGCGGCCACCGCGATCCCCGCCGGATATGTCATCCAGTCGTGAGCGTGGACCACGTCAAAATCCTCGCCCTCCGCCAGTTCAACCGCCATCGCCGCATACCGGTGGACCTCCGAGTACATATCCCCCGCGTAGTTTGCCTCCAGCGTCGTAGTCTCTGGCGCCTTTTCCCCGTGCACCAACCGCTTCTGTCGAAGGCATTTTTCGATCCGCTCGCGGTAGGTCTCCGGCGTCCCATAGGGATCGAGCGCCGAGTGGATCGTCCGGAACTTGACGTGCTTGAGGTCCGCGTACTCGTGCCATGTCCTGCGCCTGGGTGAACTGGGGCTGAGCATCTTCACGTGGGTAGACGGGTCGCTCTCGACCATCTTGGGCAGCACGAACGTAACCTGGACCCCTTCCCTGTCCAGGGCGCGTGTCAGGCCGTAACACGCCGTGCCTAATCCTCCACTGATGAACGGAGGGAATTCCCATCCCAGCATGAAGACTCTCATGTCGCCCTCCGTTCGGAAAGCATCATAACATTATTCCCGATAAATACTTACAGATCCATCAGACCACGTAAGAGCACAGCGCGTAAATATACTACTGATCACACCCCGCCAACACAAGGCAAATCCCTACTAAAACATATCCTGTATCGGCTGGACTTTTGCCTGCCTTTATCGCAAGCTCCGAAAAAGACGCCACTTGCAGATGATTCACTCTATAAATCGGGGTTTCCCGTGAATTTCATTAGCCTATTTCGCCCATATAACCGCATTCATCACACTGGTAAGCCACTTTTATGGGGCGGCGACGCACATCAGGCCACCGCCAGAAAACCCATATTCCGCGCAAAGCGCCCTATGAAAACCCCTTCCCATACTACCCATTTTAACATGCAGGCACGACTTCATGCCGGTACCAACTCTAACACGCATCAGTGTCCGGCCTCCGCACCGCCTTGGCGCCGGTCCACCGACAACTAGAGGTCTTTCGGCTTGACCGTACTACGCGTGTTCGCCATTACAGAAAGCCTCCATGTCAGCAACCTGCCGGACTCGCCCAACGTTTTCCATAACGCCGGCGCGCGAATCCTTCTTATTATCTCTCTTGCACTTCGCCTGCAACAGAAAAAAGACCAATAGACCAATTTTTTATACTGACAGGGCCTGTCTCACTATTTCCTGTTTTTGGGCGGGCCAGGTCCATGCCGGCTCCGCCGCTGAGCATTTTTCCCTGTTTCCTGGTAATCCGCCCCCTGCATTTTGACGAAGAAACCAGCACTTCAAAGAACCCGATGGGGCCCGCATTTACCGGACCCGACAACGTGAGACTGGAGTATGCACATGGGTAAGCGTTCAAGAAAATCACAAAAGGCCGCCCAGCAGAACACGCAGGGGTTTGTCGTCGTCGTCTTCGCGTCCGATATGGAGCAGGCCAGGGAATACGAGACTCTCTTGAAGATCAACGACATCCCGGCGCTCATCCGTGAACCTGAATCCCCCGCCGGTGGCGTCGATGAGATTGCTGTCATGGTTCCGGAAGACTGTCTCGACGAGGCGCACGTCATCATCGAGTCGCAGGACGCCTATGACGAGTTCTACGACTACAACCTCGATGACGAAGAAGAACTCAACTTCGACGACGACCTCTTTGAGGACGAGTATTGATTCGGCCGTCCGTTCGCTGCAGGAATCATACCCACACTCGCCGGTAGGATAAAAACCATGGACCGAACACCGCATACAGACAACCCCGGACCGGAAAGACGCCGGCGCGGACGGGCCTCCGACAGACGGGCCAGCGTCGTGGACCGCCGCCTGGGCCTGGATCGCAGACGCGGCGCCGGCATCCGCCGCTCGGAAGACCGAAAGGCCGCCGAAGAAGGACGGATGTCCGACGAGCAGTTCGAGTTCCTCATGGCCATCGACCAATACAAACGGGCCAACGACCGTCCGTTCCCCACATGGACCGAGGTGCTGGAAATCATCAAGGCCCTGGGCTACCGCAAGGTGGCCGAGCCTGTTGACCTCGACCAGCTCGAACAAAGCGAACCCCATCCCCAGACCACCTCGGTCTGATCCACTCGCCCAACCGTCGTTCTCTATTATCTCCACCCATGGCCTGGCGCAGTCGGCGCGCCGATGGAATGGCGACCCCTCTAGCCACGCCTTGCCTACAACCCACCTGCAACCTCGCCGCATGAAATCCCCCTGGGCGGACCATCATCAGGACTGAAACACTCCAATACCGTCGGCAGGACCACTTCCACGGCACACAGGCGCAAAAAAAAAGGCCCCCACCGGCCAGGGAAGGAGGGTGTGGGGGCTCTGAACTGTGGATAGTGTCGTATTTGTTCAACGGGTAGGACGCAACTGCCACAGGCACTATTGCAGGAAATCCGGAAAAAAATAAATTCCACAGGGTCGCCTCACTTGCGGCGGTGAAACACCTTGCCAACCGGCCCGCCGCCACGTAACATACCCCGGAACTCCTCCTGTAAACCTGAAGTGTGCCACCAAGGCAGCAAATGGAGCAGTCCGAAAAACATAGCGAAGCCGCTTGGCTTATGACCGGCTCAATCACCTTCCTGGCCATCGTGGCCCTGGGGGTGGTCCTGCTCTACACACGCGGCGTCCTTATCCCCTTCGTGCTGGCCCTGTTCATCGTCTCGCTGGTGGCGCCAATCCTCGACTTCCAGGTGCTGCGTCTGCGAGTCCCTCGGCCGGTCGCGGCGGCGCTGACCTTCATCTTCGTCATCGTCGTGATCATCGGCCTGGCCCTGGTGATTACCCAATCCGTGCAGACCATTCTGAACACGGCCGACACCTACAGCCAGAGTATCGCTGACCTCATCGGCCGATCGCTGGACACACTCGGCACATGGGGATTTGACCTGCGGAACCAGGACATCATCTCCGAGATACGAAAAGGCATCCCCCGATTCGTCACCAACACCATCGGAACCGCCTTCGGATTCCTCTCCAAGTCGTTCTTCGTCCTGATCTTCATCCTCTTCCTGCTGATAGGGCGAAACCCCCGTGTCATCCGAACGGGCGTCTATGCCGACATCGACCTGCAGGTCCGCCGATACATCGGCATCAAACTGGCCGCCTCGCTCATCACGGCGCTGCTTGTCTACGCGACCCTATCGGCCATCAAACTCAAACTCGCCGCCCTCTTCGCCGTCTTGGCCTTCTTCCTGAACTTCATCCCCTCCATCGGGTCCATCATCTCGACCCTCCTGCCCGTCCCTATCGCCGCCGCGCAATTCGAGGCCTCCGCCCTCTGGGCCGTCCTCTACGTCATCCTCGTCCCAGGCGTCATTCAGACGACCATCGGCAACATTATCGAACCTCGCTTTCAGGGCCGGGAACTCAATCTCCACCCCATCACCGTGCTGATTGCCCTGCTCTTTTGGGGCTTGCTTTGGGGTATACCCGGCATGTTTCTGGCCATCCCAATGACCGCCGTCATCAGAATCGTCCTGATGCAATTCGAGAGTTTCCGGTTTGTCGTCGATCTGCTCGCCGGCAAACTGCCGCAATCCAAGCATCCAGACCCCAAGATGGACTGAGCCTTGACCTCGTCACGGCAGGGCCGTATGAATCCCCGGGGTATGGCGTGTCCTGATGGGCAATCGCCTCAGTCGTTGTCCGGGGCAGAGGGCGGAACGTTGTTGTATTGCTGGTGGAACAGGGCCAAATCGGGGGCATCGACGCGGCCGGAGGCATTGAGGTCGGCCGGTTCGAAGATGGGGTCTTCATGGAGCCAGCGGGAGGCCAGGTAGGCCAGGTCGAGGGGGTTGACTTGCTGGTCGAGGTTGAAGTCGCAGAGCAGGTCGCTGTGCTCGGACAGGAGGCTCTGGAGGGCGTAGTAGGCGGGTTTGGGGGCGTAGGCCGTGTCGAAGAGCGAGGGGAATTCCTCGGTCTGCCAGCCATGGGCGTCGGAGATGTGCCAGGTGTTCCACGCGACCAGGCCGCCGCGGCGGTGCTGGAGCAGGACCTCGACTATACGGCGGTAGGTGCGGGCCTGCAGGTCCAGCGAGGCCGGCGTCTGGTCGGGGATGTGGACCCCCTGCTCGGTGACGTGGAAATCGAGGCCCATCGTATGGGTCCAGTCGATCAGGGCCGACAGGGCCGCGAGGTTGGCGGTCGTATCCCAGCCGGCATTGACGTGGGCCTGCCAGCCGACGCCGTGGATGGGAAGGCCGCGGTCCATCAGTTCGTAGACCAGGTCCTTGAGCAAGTTCCATGACGCCTGGCGGGCGGGCGATTCGTGGTGATTGAGGACCAGGCGGAAATCCTTCGCGTGTTCGGCGGCGATCTCGAAGGCGTAGATGATATACAGTGGCGTGCGGAGGCGGTTATTCTCCTGGCCGATCTTGAACCAGGGGCACTCCCAGCCGGTTCCGGGCTTGTCGGTATGCCACCAGCCGTTGATGACGACCTCGTTAATGACGTCGAGGTATTTGAAGCCCGGCCGGCCGTTGTAGCGCTGGCACAGGGCCGTGAAGAACTCGCGCATGTTCTGCTCGAGTTCGGCGGCCGTGCGGGCGTCGTCCAGGGCCCAGGATGATGCCTGTGGACTGATGGGGCCGTGGACGCGGAGGATTTGGCGGTTGGCGAGGATGTGGCTGACCCAGGCATCGGGCTTGGACCAACTCCACTTGCCGGGGTAGGGGTGGATGGTGCTCTGCTTGAAGTCATTTTCCGGGGTTACGTAGCTGAATTCGCGGTCCATCAGCACGCCCTGGTCGGTCCCAAAGGCCCATTCGCCGGTCGTCGCCCCTACAAGCACGTTGCCGTTGGGATAATTGGCGGCCACAATCTCCCGCAGCCGCGGCCCGGTGGGTACAGGTGGCGCGGCAATACAGGCGCTTGCCAGAGAGGCTATCAGCAGGAGTATCGTCAGCGTTCGGTGCATAAGTCCTTTGGATTTAACGCTTTAGGGCGCCGGCATGAATGAGGGCCGATGCCGGTAACGCTATTATAGCAGACTGGGGGCCGATTCGTATGCCGCATTGGCGACGAACAGGGTACTTCCGTTCTCATCCCACCGCTCAAAGGAGTCAATGCTGTAGAGAATGACCGCTGATCCGCCATCCTCGTCGATGGTTGCGAGCCCCCTGCTGCAGACGGCCGCGGCCAGGAGAAACACCGTCAGGACTCTTGGCCTCTTGCCGGGCCGACTGGGTATTCTGCCCATAGCGACTGTCTCCACTTGCGTTCAGATTGAAACCTCTATGGTGGGGTCTTCGGATTCACTGTCAAGTCGGAGTCGTAGGTCTTCTGGTTCTGGCGGATGGACCGGCGATTTGTCTGTTCGATTTGTTGACGGGCGTTATATCTTTGTTGGCGGGCCTGGTCGATGGGGTTGGGCGTGAAGCCGGGCATGTCGGCTCGGGGGCGGTGGGCAAGTAGTTGGGCGCCGGATTGGATGATGCTGAGAGCCTCAATACAGGCGGGGTCGGTCTTGTCGGTGAATCTCGCCAGGCAGGGGCTGCGTTCGGGTCGGTCGAAGCTGACCTGGGGGCCCTGGTTGGTGTTGTGGGCGGCTTGTTGTGCAAAGGCCACGCCGGTCAGGTCGCTGAGGCGTTGGATCTGGGCGTTGCCGAGGGGACAACGGCCGGTGAGGTGGTCGGGCCAGGCGCAGTCGTAGCGCGGGTAGTACGGGCCGTTGATGTCGATCCATGTGATGATGCGTTCGAGGTCCTCGGGCGGGAGTTTGAGGTCGTTGTGGCCTTCGCGAAGGGTTTTGACCATCCGGCTGGCGTGGGCGCCCCAGGTGTACGGCCGCTGGATCTCGTGGGGACCGGCTCCGATGGAGGCGATATAGCCCTTTCGCCAGAGTTCATTGTAGGAGGTGTTGAAGGTGATGTCGCGGTCGCCCGCGAGGATGAGCTTGTCGGCGGCCTTGCCTCCGTAATCGTGGCAGCCGATGCAGTGGCGGTCCAGGATGGGTTGGACCTCGTCGATGTAGCTGAACAGCCGGGGCGGGCCAAACCAGCCGTCGAGCCGGCTGGGTGGCCGGCGAAAAGCCTCCGGAACCTTGCCCTTGTACGGGGGCGGGGCGGTGGCGCGGCCCTCATGGCAGCCGGTGCAACCGGTGATCTCGCCGGACTGGGCGATCATGCCGCTTCGCATGGACTGGACCATCATCCTGTCAGCGTCGAGCAGCTGAAAATAGATAAAGGTATCGGATGGGATCTCGAAGTATGCTGAGCCGTCCAATTCGACCGGGACGGTCCCAAGGATACGCTTGTTCTCAAAGCCGTGCCAGTTCATCGCCGGGCAGTGCACGCCTTGGCCGCCCCACTGGGCGTGGGTCCAAAAGCGTTTCTCCGGCGATTCCACGACGCGCAGATACTTAACCGACCCCCGCCGAACGCCCTGCATGTGCGTGCCCTCGTAGACGTCCAGCACATAGAGCGTAGCAGTAGCGTTCTCAAAATCGCGGCGTGAGGGAATCGTCATGGGTCGGGGTCGGGGGGCGAGGGGCATAGGGTCGAAGCAGCCGGGTTCTTCAGCATGCAGGAGTATCTCGTTACCGAAGGTGTCGATCAGGTAGATGCCCATTTGCTCGCCCCGGCCGGTCGTGCGGGAGGCGAGGAAGTATTTGTCGCTGAGGGGATAGGGGTCTTCGTACTTGGGGGTGACGGAGACAAAGGCGTCCCAGTCGCCCTTATCGACACGGTTGACTGCGTCGGCGGGCCAGGTGCGGATAACAGACTGGCGTCCGTCTACGCCGAGGCGGCGGTCAATGATGGCCAGGGCGCCCCAGGGTCGGTCGTGGCAGGAGCCGAAGATGCAGATCGCCTGCTGCGTGCCGGGGAGGATACGGGCGTCGATGACGCCGCCGGGCGAGTGGGTGTTGTTGCCCCAGTAGACGCAGTGGCTGGTTCCATCGGGGTTGACGGTCCAGAGGCCCTGGGCGTCGCCGAAGTTGCGGTCGACGTATTCCCAGCGGTCGTAGAGAATACGGCCATCCGGCATCAGCGACGAATGGCCTTCGTGGAGGGTGCTCTTGCCGATCTGGTGGATGTTGGCGCCGTCGGCGTCCATGCGGAAGAGGTTGCACATGATGTGGCGGTTGCACATGCAGTACTTGGGCTCGCGGGTGGAGGAAAAGACGATGGAATCATCGGGCAGGTAGAGCGGGTCGATGTCGGCGACGCCGGGGGCGGTGGTCAGTTGTGTCAGACCGGAGCCATCGGTGTTAATCTCGTAGATGTGGTAGTCGTCGCGGATATTCCTTCGCATGGAAAAGACGATGCGAAGCCCGTCGAAGTGGACCTCCGGGTCTCGGATCACACCCTCGGCCAGTTCGATAAGCGTCGTGGCAAGCCCCCCTTCCGCCAGATCAATGCTCTTGAGAGCGCCGCCGTCCTGGAAGGAGCCGGTGTTGATCTCGCCTGTGACGAACATGGTGGCGGTGTTGTGATGATCGGGGCGGTACTGGTGGCGGACGACATAGAGCAGCGGCCGGCCGCTGACGAGGGGGTTGGCGATCAGGGCCCGGCGGCGCAGAACATCGAAAGTCTCCCTGAAGGCGGCTTTGCGCTGCGGCGGCGACTGCTCTATGGATCGTTCGAGGGTGGCCAGTTCTTCCAGGAATTGCCCCCCCTGCCGGTAGGCCTGGCCAAACGAGACCGACAGGTCCTCGATGGCCTGTCGCAAGGCGGTGATCTCGGCCGGCAGTGGAGGCGCCTCGACGGCGCCGGCGACTGCCGCCAGCAGAACAACAACAACACAGGGTGCCAATCGCGTCTTCACCACGGGTATCCTTGACATAGCCTTATCGTATCGGTCCATCATAGCAAAATCAGCCGCGGGATAGTAGTCCGGACGACCCTGTAGCGATTGCCGGGTGTATATGCTACAGTCAAAGCCCTGCCTCTGGTGGGATAGACCCATTTCGTTGGTTTGTTATTGGGTAGCTATGCAGACAGATACATACATGATGGACAACTCGGAGCATCCTCCACGGGGCCCGGCGCGGCGTATTGCCGCGGTCGAGACGACCGTCAACAAGCAATGGACCCTGGCCACCCTGCTGGGGGTGTGCATGATCGTAGCCGTGGCCGGCGGTGGGCAGGGGGACTGGCCCATGTGGCGCTATGACGCGGGGCGGACGGCGGCCGGGCCAGTGGAACTGGCGGCGGCGTTGCACCTGCAATGGGTTCGGGAATTGCCCGCGCCGCGGCCGGCATGGTCGCAGGAACAATACAAATTGCAGTTCGACCGGTCCTACGAGCCGGTGGCGGCGGGGCAACAGTTGTTTGTTGGGTCGATGGTATCCGACAGCCTGACGGCATACGATACGCGGACGGGCGAGGAAAACTGGCGGTTTTATGCGGATGGGCCGGTGCGATTCGCCCCGGTCGCGGCCGATGGAAAGGTGTGGTTCGTAAGCGATGATGGGGCGCTTTATTGCCTCAAGGCCGGCGATGGGTCCTTGGTGCATAAGATCATGCTCGCGCCGAAGGGTCGGCGGGTGCTGGGCAACGGTCGGCTGATCTCGACGTGGCCGGCGCGGGGCGGGCCGGTGCTCTACGATGGAACGATCTACTGTGCGGCCGGTATCTGGCCGTTCATGGGCATATTCATCTACGCCATCGACGCCCAGACCGGCCGGATCGTCTGGGAGAACAGCGGCAGCGGCGCCACCTGGACCACACAGCAGCACAACAGCCCGGCATTCGGAGGCGTGGCCCCGCAGGGGTACATCGCCGCGACGGAGGATCGGCTGCTGCTGGCGAGCCGGACGACGCCGGCCTGCTTCGACCGTCGCACGGGGGCGATGGTCTACTATAAGCTGTCGGATCGTGCTTTCGGCAAGCACGCCGGAGGGTATCAGGCGAGCATCTGGGGCGACTGGTTCTTCAACAGCGATGTGCTGTATCGGCTGGCCGACGGCGAGGGGATCGTCAGTACGGCCGCGAGGGTGATGGGGCCGGACGCCGTCGTGGCGTTCAACAAGGACGGGGCGATTGTGGCGTACCGGCCGCAGGAGGTGCAGGACCCCAACAAGACCAGGGCCGAGGCGCAGCTCAAGGCCCGCGGGCTGTGGATGTTCGCCCCCGCCGGATCACCCGACCGGATTCATATTCAGGCCGGCCGACGGCTGTACGTCAGCAATGCGCACGGGAACATCGCGGCCATCGATACGCCGGCGGCGGGCGGCAAGGCGGCCATCTCATGGACCCATCGCGTCAAGGGGCGGGTATGGACCATGATTGCGGCCGACGAGCGGCTGTTCGTTGTGACCGAAGACGGGTTGATGTACTGCTTCGGGCCGCGTCAGACCGCATCGACGTGGCACTCCCTCAAGACGGTCGATCCGCCGGAAGTCGCAGACAGCGACCGCCGGCGGGCTCGACGGATACTGGATGGCTCGGATAAGACGGGCAAGGCCTATGCCGTGATGCTCGGGCTCGGCGACGGCCGACTGCTGCGGGCGATGGCGGCCGAGTCCGATACGCATATAGTCGTGCTGGAGCCGGACGCCGAGAACGTAAGGGCCGCGAGGATGGAACTTGACGCGGCCGGTCTCTATGGCCGACGCGTGCATATCATACACGATGATCCGGCCTCGGCGTTGCTGCCCGCGTACATGGCCGGGCGGGTCGTCACGGAAAACACCGGCTCCGCGCGAACCACGGACGTCGATTCGCTGCGGCGACGGTATGAGACGCTGCGGCCGTATGGCGGGGCGGCGTGGCTGTTCGTGGAGCAGGCCGCCCGCGAGCCGCTTCGACGACAGTTGGACCAAACCGGCCTATACGGCGGGCAGGTGCAGGTCGATGGTGATGCGGTGGTGCTTCGGCGAACCGGCGGGCCGCCCGGATCGGCCGACTGGGTGGGCCAATACGCCGATATTGCCAATACGGTCTGCTCGAAAGACCAACTCAAGGCGCCTCTTGGGCTGCTCTGGTTTGGGGATGAGTCGGAGTTCACCGACGTGCTGCCGCGGCACGGACACGGCCCCCCGGAGCAGGTCGTCGGCGGGAGGCTTTATATCCAGGGGGTTGACTCACTCAGTGCCCGGGACGTGTACACCGGCCGGGTGCTGTGGAAGCGCCCGTTGCGGGACTCCGGCGCCTTCGGCGTCTATTACGACGCATCGTATGTCAGCGACTTCCGCGACCTGACCTACAATCAGAAGCATCTCCCGGGCGCAAGCGTTCGCGGGGTCAACTACTTTGTAACGCCCGACCGCGTCTACGTCATCGAAAACGCCAAGTGCCGGGTCCTCGATGCCGCCACGGGGGCGGACGTGGCGATGTTTGCCCTGCCACCGGGCCCCGAGGGTCCGGCCCGGCAGTGGGGGTACCTGGGCGTGTATGAGGACAAACTGATCGCGGGAGCGGATTTCGCGTCGTATACGGAGTTGCCGGCCGGCGGCAGCGGCAGCGAGGTGAAGCTGGAGACATTCTCGGAGTTCTTCGACAAGTCGGCAAGCCGGCGGCTGGTCGTCATGGACCGCTATAGCGGCGAAACGCTCTGGCAGGTCGCGGCCAGGCATGGATTCCTGCACAATGCCGTGATTGCCGGAGACGGCAAGGTGTTCTGTCTCGACGCGATACCCCCCTACCTGAAACAGGTGATGGGCAAACGCAATATCGATATACCCGACGACGAGCGACTGCTGGCATTGGACGTTGCAAGCGGCCACGGGGTCTGGGAACGAACGGAGGGCATATTCGGAAGCTGGCTGGGCTACTCGCAGGAACACAAGCGGCTCCTGCAGGCGCAGCGGCGCTCTAAGGACATGGTGTCCGAGCCGGGCGACCGGATGGCCGTGCACCGGGCCGACACGGGCGATGTGCTATGGGACCGTAAGGTCAGCTACGACGGCCCCTGTATCCTGCACGGCACAACGATTATCACGCAGGAAAGCGCCTACGACCTGATGACAGGCCGGCAGAAGCGGCGGCAACACCCGCTCAGCGGCGAATCGGTGGCCTGGCAGTACACGCGCAATTATGGATGCAACACGGTCATCGCCAGCGAGAACCTGCTGACGTTTCGCTCGGCGGCGGCGGGCTTTCTGGACCTGGCGACCGACGGCGGCACGGGCAATCTGGGCGGCTTCAAGTCGGGTTGCACGTCCAATCTGGTCGTCGCCGGCGGGCTGCTCAATGCGCCGGAATACACGCGGACATGTACGTGCAGTTATCAGAATCAGACATCGCTGGCGATGGTGCACGACCCGAACGTGGAGGTCTGGACATTCAGCCCGCTGCCGGCCGCCAGGCAGCGCGTTCAGCGGCTGGGTCTCAATCTCGGTGCGCCGGGCGACCGGATGGATGATAGCGGGACGTTGTGGCTGGATTGGCCCAGTGTCGGGGGACCGGGGCCCAGAATTGACGTCAGGACCCAGCCGTCTCGGCCGAGCTGGTTTCGCCATCACAGCCTGCGCCTGGCCGCCGGACCCCTGCCGTGGGTGGAGGCGTCCGGAGCAATCGGGCTGCGACAGATACGCATCGGCATGGGCGGCCCAAGAGGTCGCAGCGGCCGCTACACGGTCCGCCTGCATTTCGTGGACCCGCGGTTGTCGACGGACGATGGACGACCGACGATGGACGAAATGGGAATCCCGCAGCCAAAGGCGGCGTCAACCGACGCAATACGAAATACGAAATACAAGTTCGATGTGGCAATACAAGGGCAGACGGTGCTGGAGGGATTCGATGTAACGAAGGAGGCGGCCGGAACTCGGATTGGGCTGGTGCGGGAGTTTACGCGCGTCGAAATCGGCGATGCCCTGACGGTAATGCTGCGACCGGCGGGTGAAGGGGCTCAGACAGTGCTGTGCGGCGTGGAACTGGTGATGGAGTAGCACACGCCGTGGGGTCGTGATCACTGCTGCGGGTTGGAGCCTGGTTGAGGCCCTGTTGTCGTAGTCTCCTGAGTCGGCCACGGAATATCCAGCGTGTTTGTACGGCCTGTCGTGGCCGATGGGGTGGCGGCGGCCCCTTCAAGTTGTTCGAGCCTTCGACGCTTGGCCAGGTAGTGGTTGTACTTGTCGATCTCTTCCTGCGTCCAGTCGGCCGCCTCCGTGTAGTCGCCGCAGAACGGGACGGCCAGGTCGATCCAGCAGACGAGCGTGTCCATCTCCTCGCGCGAGAGCTTCACACCTTCGTGGCCGGCGTCGAGCAGTTGGATCATGGGACTGCGGGCCGCGCCGGCGGCGTAGGGCGGCAGCAGGGTCGGTTCTGACATGATATTGATCCATTTGACATACGGGCCGTCCGGGTCGCCGCGATAGCCGTTGCCGTCGATACGGGCGGCCGTCAGGGTCAGGTACGAGCGGCTCCAGAAGCGTTTAGCGTCGCGGCCGTCCACGGGTTCGCCGCGGAGGTCCAGACGCTTGTCATCGCTGCCGTTGTGGCAACTGACGCAGTGCCTGTCAAGGATCGGCTGGATCTCCCTGGGGAAGCTGAAACCGCCCGGCCGAGCCGGATTCACCGCCGAGACCGCCGGCGCCGAGGGACGAGGGACGAGGGACGACAGACGCGTCCGTCGCCTATCATCCATCGTCCATCGGTATCCGCCGTCCGGCGCGTAGGACGAATCGTGGCCGTAGAATGGTTCGAGGGCCTGAGGCCCCCTGCGCATGGCAACGGTGTGGGCCTTGACGGGCGGAGCGGTGTTCTTGGGTTCGTGACAACCTGCGCAGGAGAAGGTCTCGCCGCCTTGCAGGGTGGACCAGCTTCGCATGGTCTGCACCATGTGCCCTTTGGCGTCAAGGGCCTGGAAATAGATGGGTGTACGTGCGGGAACCTCGAACATGGCCGAACCATCCGGATAGACGGTCGCCTCGCCCAAAACGGTCTTGACGTCCCAGCTTGTGTTGCCGACGCCGATTGGCGTGCTGGCCAGCGACCCGCCGCCCGGCCCGCTATTGCGGGTCTCGCCAATGCCGGCGGCCCGAAATTCAATGGCGATGACACGGAGGCTCTTAATTGTGCCTCGCTCGATACCGGCCAGACCCGGACCACGGTAGACATCCTGAAGGTAATAGACACCCGTCTGTTGCGCAGGGTCCACCAGCAATGGGCGGACGTGCGGGGTTGCACGCGGCGCCAGCGGGACCGACTGATTGCAGGAGATATCCGGATCCCAGGCGAGCAACTCCCGACGGCCATCCACATGCATGAAGTAGATGCCATACGGACGATCATACCTGTAGTTCGGGCTGCCGACCGGGTCCAGGGTGACGAGGAAATGGCTCTCGGTGATAGGGTAGGGGTACTGGAACTGCGGCCCATCCTGGCCATAAGAATCGACGCGGACGGCCCGGGCGGGCCTGACGGGGGCGAGCATCGTCACGCCGGGGGCCTCCTGTCGGCCCAGGCGGTTGTCAATGAGGCCGAGCTTGCCTCGCTGGTGGCAGTGGTGGCCGGACAGGATGGCCATGATCTGTTGTGTGCCGGGGATCTGGCGGGCGTGGAGGATGGCCGTGGGGAACCAGGCGTTGTTGGCGTAATATTCGGTCTGGCCGGTGCCGTCCGGGTTCATCTGAAACAGGCCCTGCGAGTAGACCTGCCCGCGGTCGTTATACTCCCAGCGGGTGTAGATAACGCGGCCGTCGTCCATGACGGTCGGATAGTTGGTATGGACCTGATCGAAACCGACGCGGCGGATGTGTCGGCCGTCGCCGTCGCAGAGGTAGAGGTTGCTGACCTCCGTCCACCAGCAGTCGACGGTCTGGACACAGCGCGTGGAGGAAAAGACGATATTGCCGTCGGGCAGATACGCCGCCTCGTAGTCGGCCACGCCCAGGCCGAAGGTCAGTTGGCGGATTTCGCGGGTCTCGACGTCCATCTCATAGAGGTGATAGTCGTCCTCAAGGTCGGATTGCTTCCATGCGAAGAGGATGCGCCGGCCGTCGTAGGATACATCAGGGTCGCGGATGACGCCGTCCGGGTCTTCAATCAGCGTGATCACGCGCGGGTCGCGCCCATCGAGTTCGAGGATGCACAGAGCCGATCCGGGAATGAACGTCCGTTCATGCTGGGCGTCGGACTGGCCTTCGGTATAGGCGTAGTGCGACCCCCCCAGATTGTAGTGCTTGGTGAAGACGATACGGCCGTAGCGGCGCAGCAGCGGCTCCAGCCGGGCCGCGCGGCGGATTCCGCAGAGTTGCGCGTAGAGTTCGAGCCAGGCCGGGGCGTCGTGCGAGGCATTCGACTGACAGAGCTTCTCAAGCCGCCGGGCACATTCGGCGGCATCGAGCCCCGGTTCGGCCAGGGCCTTGCGGATCAGTTGCCGTTCGATCTGCGTGTCCGTGGCGGCAAACCAGCCGGTGAAGTCGCCCGGGAAGTCCTGCAAGATCCAGTCCCACTGCACGGGAAAGTCGCGTTCGACGCCCTTCCAGACGGCTCGGACAAGTTCGGTCCGCTTCTCGTCGGATACGCGTTCATTGGCAAGCCGCTCGCGCGCCGTCAGAAGGGTCCGCGGCCATGAATCCAGGGGCATGTAACACGATTCGGCGGCCGGACACACAGCGGCCAAGAGCAGCAGACAAGACAACGGTCTTACGCGGAGCGTAAGATGCTCGTCGCGTTTAACATCGCAGGTCACGAAATCAGGCTCCTGAGGCGGTTTGCAGGCCATTGGCGGAAGATACAGTCAAACAGGCAACCGCGGCCACGCTACTTGATGCCCAGACCGGTCGCTTCCACACGCGTCAGGCCCATCGCAACGGTGACTTTCAACGCCTCCTTCTCACCCATGACCTCCGTGTAGGCGTCGAGGATGATCCTCGATCGGGCTGCGTGATCAAGTTTCTCCCACTTGGACCAGATGACGTAGAGGTGGACGGTGGCGGGATACGGCTTCTCGATGACAATATCCGGCTCGCCTCGGGTCTTGGGTTTCTTGAGTTCGCGGATGAGACCTTTACGAAGCGTATCCTCTCCGGGCACTTTCGCCTTATCTAGCTTATGGCGCACTGGCATAGTCTCAACTCCTCAAATAGGTGTGATTCAACGCAAGCCATCGGACATTCGTAATGAAGACGGCGGCATTTTCACGGGTGGCCGAACCAGGGCGATAACGCATCCCGATGAACCAATCCGTTGCGATTTGAGCAATGACGCGGCGAAATCGCCGCGGAGTCTGTCGCAGCCTGTGGTTCTTGCGTCGGAACTTCAGCTCCTCGGCGAGGAACGAAAGTCCGTGGCCCCCTTCATAGTCGACCTTGGACGGCGAAGCATAGGCGTTCTTCCGCAGTTGCGTCAGGAGGGCCGCCACCGGATGACTGGGGCGCGCCCCATCCAGGAAGAAGCAGGCGGTCTTGAGATACATCTCCGCGGCCAATCCTGCGACGTAGATGGCGGTATGATACTTCTGCGCCGCGTGCAGCACCCAAGCCTCATCCAGGCGGCGTTTCGCCGAAAGCTCCAAGTCCTGTACGGTTTCGTGATGCGCCTGTAAAACGGCTCTGTAGCCCATCGAGCATCCTCTGTAGTCGCCGTTTTCGAAGCCTGCAAACGACTGCGCGCTTCGTTTCTGCAAACCAGTCTACTCCTTGGGCGGGCGCAGGTCAAGGCAGCCCTTGCGGTGCTAGGAGATTCGGTAATCGTAGACGCGGTAGAGCAGGTCGAGTTGGGTTTCAGCCGCCGCGTGGTCGGCCTTGAGCTGTTTGACGGATTGGGCATCCCGATAGATGCCCTCGTCGCCGAAACGCTCCTTGAGTTCGGCCAGTCGGGTCTCCAGGTCGGTAATCATCCGCTCGATCTGCTCGACGGTGTACTTGTTGTAGGGACGCAGTTCCTCCGGCGTTCTCTTGCGGGGTTGGGTATCCCCGCGGACGCTGCGTTTGTTCCCGGCCGGGCCGGGACGTTGGGTCTTCTGGTGCTGCTCGATACGCGTTTGCAGCGAGGCGGCGTAGGTCGTATAGACAGGCGGTATGTCGACAAACTGCGTTGCCCCGAGGCGGCGATGGCCCAGTTCGTCGATACCGATGACCAGCAGACGCTCGGCCACGCTGTCGAGGAAGTAACGGTCGTGACTGACAAGGATGACCGCTCCTTCATATTCACCAAGGGCCGCTTCGAGCATCTCACGGCTGGGGATGTCGAGATGGTTGGTGGGCTCGTCGAGCACGAGGACCTCAGGGGCGGCCAGGACCAGCTTGCAGAGCATCAGGCGGTTGCGCTGGCCGCCGCTGAGCTGGGCACAGGACTTGAAGACATCGTCGCCGGTGAACAGGAAGGCGCCGAGACGGTTGCGCAGTTGCTCGCCGGACAACTCTGGGGCGGCCCTGGCGGCTTCGTCCAGGACCGTGGCCGCCGCGTCGAGCACGTCCCCGTGCTGATCCAGGTAGCCGATCCGCGGATTGGCGCCCATGCGGATGACGCCCTCCGACGGTTCGATCCGGCCGAGGGCGAGTTTCAGCAGCGTACTCTTGCCCGTGCCGTTGGGACCGGTGATGCCCAGTCGCTGACCGCGAAGAACGTCGAAGGAGAGATCGCGGAATAGTTCGATATCCCCGAACCGCTTGGCCAGACCCTCGGCGCGGAGGACGAGATCGCCGCCCCGGGCGTGCTTGCGGAAGCAGAAATTAACGGTCTTGGCCTCGGCGGGCTTTTCGAGAAAATCCGGATGGTCCTTGAGCAGACGGTTCAGCCGGGTCTTGCGTCCGCGGGCCGTCCCTCTCATGCCTTCCTGATCCTTGTTCCGGGCGATGAAGTCAAGCGTATCAGCCACCATCCTGGCCCGCTTCTCGTATTGCCGCTGTTGACGCAGCCGCACCGCCCGGCGGGTCTCGATATACGTGTGGTAGTTGCCCTTCCAGACACGGGCCCGTTGGTTCTCAACCTCGATGATCTTGCAGACGACGCGATCCAGCAGATAACGGTCGTGGCTGATGACAACGGCCGCCCCGGCGTAGTCGGTGAGGAATCGTTCGAGCCATGCCGTCGCCGCCAGATCAAGGTGGTTCGTAGGCTCGTCGAGCAGAAGCAGATCGGTCTCAAGCATGAGTACCTGGGCCAGGCCAAGCCGTGAGAGTTGGCCGCCGCTCAGCGCCGAGGTCGGCTTGTCATACAACTCAGGCTCGATCCCCAGACCCGAAAGGGTCGCGAGGATGCGGCTCTCACAGGCATAACCGCCGGCCAGCTCATAGTCGTGGTTCAGACGATCATAGAAGCGCATCCGGGACTCCAGCGCCGAACCGGCCAATCGCTCCATCTCGTGCGAAACCACGTGAATCTGACGCTGCAACTGAAGAATGTGCTCCACACCCGCATGCATTTCCTCAAGGACGGTGCGCGTACCCTCGAAACGGACCTCCTGCGGCAGGTAGCCGATACGCAGGCCTTTTTGGACGGCGACCCGGCCCTTATCCGGGCTGATCTGTCCGAGGATCAGCCGCAGAATCGTGCTCTTGCCCGAGCCGTTGGGCCCGATCATGCCGACCTTCTCCCGCGGATGGAACTGGAGATTCAGGCGATCCAGCACAACCTCGGCGCCGAAGGCTACGTGTATGTCGTTCAGTGTTGCTATGGCCATGGAGGGGCAGTTACCTGTCTCTGCAACGGGCTGATCGGCGCAGCATCGCAACCGATCCGCCGGTATTTTATCCGTCGGCACGGTACCGTTCAAGGACCCGCTGATATGATGACCGCCCCCTTTACCGGGCTTGGCCTCTCGTGGTATCATAGCGCCGGTGAATTCGTCCAAGCAGCATATCACAGACAGGTTCGTTTGGAGTACAGACATGCGCATTCTGATGAGAATAACCGGGATCCTTTTGCTTGCCGCTTTGTCGACCGCGTTCTGCCCGGGCCTGGCTCGTGGACAGCACGTCGATCCTTTCATGGGCGATTGGCGGGGCAGCGGGGTCGATGAAAACGGCCAGGCCTACGAGTTCGTCGCTCAGATCATCGCACAGGGCGACGGGCAGTATCGCATCAATGTGCTGAACAGGTTCGATGTGCGCGAGAGGCCGATACATGTCATGGATGGCGTGCTGAAAGACGGCAAGTTCCCCTATACAGCCGACGCAGGGGCCTATACAGGCAGCGGCGCCCTCGACGGCGATGTCTTTCGCGGTTTCTACAAGGGCGATGTTGGCGGCCGTTTTGAGATGAGGCGCATCGTGCGTCTATCGCCAACACTGGGGGCCAAGCCTCCCCAGGGGGCCATCGTCCTGTTCGACGGCAGGAACCTCGACCCGTGGGAGCGAATCGGCGGCGTCGAAGGCATGATCAACCTCGCCAAGCTCGTCGGCTCGGACAATGCGGCCGCCTACGTGAGGACGACGTTCAACAGCGAAACCGCACGGCAAGCCGTCCTGGAAGTCGGCAGCGACGACGGCGTCAAGGTCTGGATGAACGGCGCCGTAGTCCACACCAACAATGCCAGCCGCGGCCTGTCGCCCGGCCAGGATAAGATTCCCGTCAATCTTGTCAAAGGTCCCAACCGTCTGATGCTCAAGGTAACCAACGGCGGCGGCGACTGGGCCGCCTGTGCAAGGCTGGCCGATGAGAACGGCAAAGCCCTGGAGACGGTTGCGGAGTACGGCCAGGCCGACGGACAAGGGGCTCCGACCAGGGATTACCTCAAAGCCAATAACGGTTTTCTGACCCGGTGGTGGGTCTGCGGCCCATATCGGGTCGATGGCAAGGGGGGGCCCGATCTTATGGATATCGAATTGGGGCCTGAACAATCCTCGGTGGAGGCCTCCTGGAGTTTCGTCGAGATCAACGCCGACCCCAAAACGCCCCGCTGGATCATCAAAGACGGCGCTATGCAGGTCAATGACGGCTCCATCCGCACCAAACGCAACGACTTTACGGACTTCAAGCTGCACATCGAGTTCAAAACCCCGTTCATGCCCAACGCTCGCGGCCAGGGCCGCGGCAACAGCGGGGTGTATCTGCAGAACCGCTATGAGGTGCAGGTCCTCGACAGCTACGGACTCGAAGGCATGGACAACGAATGCGGCGGCATCTATCAGGTGGGCCGCCCTGCCGTCAATATGTGCGCCCCGCCCGAGCAGTGGCAGACGTACGACATCGATTTCACTTCGGCGAAGGTGGTGGACGGCCGACAGAAACCCGCCGTGCTGACCGTGATGCACAACGGCGTCAAGATACACGATGGCCTCAGGATTTCCGGCCCGACGGGCGGCGCCCTTGACGGCAACGTCCTCCAGCCCGGCGGCATCTACCTCCAGGACCACGGCAACCCCGTACAATTCCGCAATATCTGGCTGTTGCCAAAGAGCCCATAGGCTCGCCGAGCATCGGCCGATAAGGCCCGTTATTTTCAACTGCCCCTTTGCAGCGCATTGCTGGGCAAGTATAATCATGTAAGTCGTAATAACGCAAAGCCTTAGTTAAAGGGCAAGAGATCATGAAGCCACACCTCAGGGCGCTTGCCGTAGTGGTGGTGTTGTTTGTCCAGGGCCCGGCCCCCGCGGGGGAGAACCTCCGTCTCGACGACAGCGGAGTGCTGACGGCGGTCTCCCTCGAGGACGACAAGTTCCTTCTGGCCGTCTCAGAAGCCAAGAAACTCGTCACCGCCGGCAATGCCAAGGCCGTCAAGGCCGCCTACGATAAGCTCAAACAGGAGTACCCCAGTCTCGCCGGCGACGACTACGACCTCTTCGTCGAGGGCGAAGTCCAGTTCGCCAGAGGCAAGTTCACCCCGGCCGTGCGGGCCTACGACAAGATACTCAACGAGCACCGCAGGAGCCCCCTCTACGAGGCCGCCCTCGACCGCGAGTTTCAGATTGCCACCGCCTTTCTTGAGGGTCGCAAGAAGTCCGTCCTGCTCGTATTCAAGCTCCGCGGGTACGATGAAGGCATCAAGATGATGGACAAGATCGCCGAGCGTGCTTCCGACACGCCCCTGGCCCTGCGGGCCAACATCGCCGTGGCCGAGCATTACGAGCGGCGCAAGCTGTTCAACGACGCCCACCTGCGATGGGCACAGATCGACGCCGAATGGGGCGCCGGCCCCATCGGCAAAGACGCCCTCTTGGCCATGGCGCGCAACAAACACGCCGCCTACAATGTCAAGCCCGTCGCCGAGCGTCCCCTTTACGACGGAGCCCCTCTGACCAGTTCGCGCAGCTACTATACGCGATTCTCAAAGTTCTACCCGGAGGATGCGGATCGCATCGCCGTCGACGAGACCCTTGACGAAATCGACGAGCAGATCGCCTTCAAGCAGTACGTCACGGCACAGTACTATATCAAAGCCGACAAGGTCCAGGCGGCCAACCTGTATTTCGACATGATCGTGCGCCAGTGGCCCAAGACCCGAGCGGCCCAGCTTGCCCGCCGCGTCCTGGCCGGCGAAGTCGTGGATGAGAATGAAGATGAGGGATAGAAATCCAGTCGAGCAGCGAGCGGCGCGCCGTCGGGAGCCGGCGGTATGCGCTATGCGACAGGCATTGAATGTCAGGCATCGAGTATCAAGCGTCCGGCATCGCACATCGAAGATGCCCTTCGTCTTGCTCGTCTTGCTCGTCCTGCCGGCCCTTATCCTCGCCGGCTGCCAGGGCTACTCGACAAAGTCGCTCTACCCGACCGACGTGCGGACCGTGTACGTCGAGATGTTTGAAAACACGACCTTCCGGCGCTCCATGGAGTATACCCTCACGGACGCGCTGGCCAAACGCATCGAGGCCGAGACACCCTACAAGATTGTCTCCAGCCGCGATCGGGCCGATACCGTCATCAGCGGCCGCATCGTCAATGTCCGCGATGCCG